>Ga0209099_1002479_pt1 | contig 16185 bp, 15 predicted proteins | sample AD_JPNHW2_MetaG_FD_184430 | JGI IMG/M metagenome (GOLD analysis project Ga0209099, IMG submission 184430) | Active sludge microbial communities of municipal wastewater-treating anaerobic digesters from Japan - AD_JPNHW2_MetaG (SPAdes) (version 2) | ecosystem: Engineered > Bioreactor > Anaerobic... | reverse complement strand
CCCGGGCCGAACGCCGAGGCTCTTGCAGTCCGCCGGATAGATGCGCTCGAGGAGGTTGGCGATGTGCTGGGCCTCCTTTTCGATCTCCCGGGGGAAGACGATCCTGAAGTGGGGAGAATCCAGTGACTGCCATGAGACCCCGGGGGGGACCTGGGCCGTGCCGAGTTCGAGGAGTTCGGATTGAGCGAGGAGGCCGTTGACACAGAGCAGCAGAATGGAACCTATATGACGTAATACGGCCATGAATTGTCTCCGGGTGGGGATTTCTTAAAGATAAACAATTCATGGGGGAATACAAGGAGTTTTTGCGAATGCCTTCGCTGGCTGAAGTGAAACGCTGGCCTCCAGCCGCGATAGCGCAGCAAGGGGTTCTTCGTCTCGGGCCCACTCGGATTCCTCGTTTCCTCATTACCACCTGGATGAATTAGAATCGTTTTAGAGAAATCCGGCCAGGTGGCCGTGATCCAGACCTGTAATGATCCGATCGGATAGCCCAGCTACGTGCATGCGACCGTGAGCGAGGGGGTGTTCAGGTGGGAAGGATTCGTTACCCGGATAGCCAGGGTTGATCTGGAGCCGTGCCTGGCTGGCACTCGAAACAGGTGCACGTCATGCGCATGAAACAGGAGCCAGTCCCTGTTGAGACGAGCAACAATGACGCAAAAGTGAGCGATGCAGTGTTCCCAGAGCAGCGGCGGATGAACCGGGCGGCATTGATCAAAAAGGAACAGGAGGTTGACCCGGAGTGAAGTCGAGTACGGCGTGGAGATGAAGAGATCAGTAGTATCGATACGAGTCAGCCGGATGTGATTGAGGACATAGTGTTCCACTGCGGGCTGTGGAAAGAGAGCGTGCAGTACCTGCCCTTTAAGAACGCAGAGTTTCAGAGTCAAGGCCAGGTTATGATTACGCTTACTCTGGCTGTGTTCGCACCTGAAAAAGCGCTTTCTGATTTCTGCGCAATTTGGATCCGCAGTGGCATCGCCTGATCACATCGTTCTTGCCAAATGTGCTTGCGTTTAAGATACTGATTGGCTATTTTGCTGGATGAGGACCGGGAAGCGGGCGCCGGAGTCGGTTGGGTGCATTCAAAATGGGGGAGTGGCAGGGCAACAGGCGCCAGATAGAAGGTGATTTTCTCGATTTTTTAACCCCGAGCTAAAACTAAATTCCTATCCATTCAAATCAGTTCATACCTGCCCGTAACAATACCGTGAAGGTGGTCTCAACTGCCGTGCAGTATTTTGGCGAACATCGATTGGCGGTGTTCGAAACAACCCATTACTTATTATCGAGTCAGGTGTTATGGAAAGGAACCGGGAGAGCATTATGCAAGGAAAAACATGCAAATGGATATTCGGGCTCTTCATCATTGCCATTACGCAGGCATGGTCGATGGGACCAAAATCCATTCAGGATTTTGGTGTTTTACCGAGCCGATCTGCAAAAGAAAATGCCAAAAGGCTGCAGCAGGCCATTGATTGGGCGTCTCAGCACGGTGCCGCGCTCTTTGTGGAGCCAGCGGATGAACCCTATCGGGTCGATGGCGGCATTATCCTCAGACAGAATGCTTCCCTGGTTGGCGTTCATGGTCCTGTTGGCCGCGGTACTCGGCATGACAGCCTTCCGCAGCCAGTCGGCAGTGTCTTTGCCATTGAAGACACCAGCAAGCCCTTTATAATCGTTGAAAGTGCAACACAAATTCGCGGCATCCAGTTTTGGTATCCTAAACAAACGAATACAGATGGGGCAAAAATCATCGCCTACCCGCCCACCATTCAGGTTTCTCATGAAAAGTCCGTATTCGGGGTCACTCTCTCTGCTCTGACCTTTTTTGGTGAATACCTGGCCATGGATTTTAATGCAACTAAAAATAAAATATGTGAGCAGATTCTCTTTGAGCATTGCTATGGTTACCCGCTTAGCGGTACTTTTATCCGTATCGATTATTGTTATGATATCCCACGGATTTTGCATTGCCATATCAATCCTGCCAACCGACGTCTCATTGAAGGCGATACGCAGCGCAGTGTTATTGATTCCGTGATGGCGAAAAAATCTTTCGCCTACAGTATTGATCACACGGACAATGCCCAACTAATCGACCTTTTTACCTTTGGAACCTGGGGAGGCATCCGGTTGGGTCCCGCAACCTATGGCCAGCTTACCAATTTCAATCTGGATTGTGTCTGCACCGGTATTCATAAAATGGGAGATAGCGATTTCAACCGGGTCTGGGAGATCAGTCAGGGCTCCATTATTGCCAATGCCGGGGCACCGCTCGAAAATATTCATCCCTTTATTATTGAAGGTAAAGGGCATACTTCCATAATCAACGTGGATTGCTTTTCCGGCAAAAATGGGGCACTTACAGCGGTGGGGCAGTCGCAGGATTTTATTCTGGTGCGGGGAAATGACCGGCTGACAGTGAGCCTGATCGCTTGTCGCATGCACAATTATGCAGCGGAGTCCCCGATCACCCTGCTCAATCCCAATGCCCTGATTCAGGCCATGGCGTGTGTGGATAAAGACAACCGGGCGTTTAATGAAGCAGCGCCATAAAAGACCAGGGTTCACAAAAGGGATTAAATCCGCCCGTTGCGACTTTTAAAGCGATGCAATAAAGAAATACTATTGGTTTATTGGGATAACTTTTCGTAGGGATTGGCGATCCAGTTCTTGTAGGAGCCGAGATTCATCTTGTAGTACGAGTAGCGCCGGCCGGAGAGGAGCATGGTGCGGATCGGCATCAGGAATTCGGGCTGGCGGCCGCGGCCGCCGCGGGTCAGCGCGGTCTCCATCACCACGGCATCCCCCTCGAAGAACCAGGTCGGGACGGAGATGTCAGCCCCGGCGAGCCAGCCGTACTCGCCGAGCGACCAATAGAGCAAGCGGTTGAATCCCTGTTTCAGCGCCTGAAGCTGGAAGATATGGCGAAACTCATGGATGTTGAGCAGAGTACCAGCCGCCAGGGCCGGTCAGGCAGACCTGCGGCGGGGTGTTGTACCATTCGCTGCAGCGCGGGGCGATGGTGACAAAGCCGTTGCTCACCGTGTTGCGGGTATGGAGGATCAGGGGCAGCCGAACGGGGCGGACGCCGAGGGCCTGGCAGTCCGCCGGATAGATGCGTTCAAGGAGGTTGGCGATGTACTGAGCCTCTTTTTCGATCTCCCGGAGAAGGACGATCTTGAAATGGGGAGAGTCCAGAGACCGCCACGAGACCCCGGGGGGACCTGGGCGGTGCCGAGCTGGAGGAGTTGCCCATAGGAATCCACTACCAGAAGAAAAATGCAGAGCAGTAGGTTGGCCAAACGGAATGAAGACATTACGAATGCATCATTATTAATTAGAGCTCCTGATTGATTAGACAGGCAGAAGTAATCCCTCTAGGCTTATATATGCGATGAATCCCAGGGGGCGGTGGGCCTCACAATTCAGGTCGTGCCGCAGACCTGGGGTAAGAGCGGCAACCTGAGGCTGGAGGAAGAAAAAATTGTAGAACGTATTGATTCATAGAAGTTTTGATCGAATGATCTAAGTCATTGGCAAATCCATGTCTAATTACTTCTGGGTGTGATACCTAAACACTGATGCCTTGAAGTCCGGAGTCAGAAATACTTCGGCTGGAGCAGTGCGAATTATCAATATACTCTGACAATATAATACTTTTCCTGATTGATGCAAGAGGAAATACTAATTGCAGTACAACTGGAGGAGGATCAGATAGTGAGGGTGACTAAAACAATCCATAAAACTAATTAATATGGCTATGTTGTGATTATTTATGTCTCATTTTTCTATCGCAATTTGTTATGGGAATAATTTCATTTAAAATTGTAATCAACTTGTCAATCTCAACATCTTGGCTAAAAGAAGACTGAATAAATTGGCGACCAACTTTTCCCATATGCCTTCGAAGATCAACATCTTTAACTAATAACTCAAGTTTGCAGGCAAGAGCATCGATATCATGTTCAGCGGTCAAAAAGCCACTTTGTCCGTTGAGGACACCCTCCGGGATGCCTGTGTGTAGAGTCGATATGATTGGCAATTCCATGGCTGCAGCTTCTAATAAAGCAACAGGCAGGCCTTCGCGATCGCCTTGTGCAGTTGTACAAGAGGCCAGAATAAATATATCTGATTGTTGCATCTCCTCCTTTATGACACCATGCGTACAGTTGCCAACGAGTTGAACCACGTTGATTAGGTCAAGGTTTTTAATAATTCGTTTAATTTTATGTCTGAGCGGACCATCACCGGCGATTTTTAGGGTGACATTATTGCATTTTTTGTGAACACGATAAAATGCTCGAATTACATCGTAAAATCCTTTTTTTTCAACCAACCGTCCTACACTTAGAATACGAGTAGGGGCACAACTATCATTCTCGCGCAGTTTGGGCTTGAATCGGTCCAAGTCAATTCCGCAACGGATTACCTGAATTTTGTCACAAAATTGTTGACCAAGCTGCGTTATTAGATGTCGTTTGTTATAAAGCGTCGGGACTAATATCTTTGTTGCGCGGTTCATTCGTTTTTTTAACTGTTCTAAATCTGGATTTAAATAGATATCACGCGCATGGGCCACAATGATGAAGGGAAGGCCTGAAAAAGCGGATAATCTTTCCGCTATTAGCGCGGGTGTATCTGCAAAATGCGCAATAATCAGATCAGCATGCTTTAGTATATCCGCCAGTTTTTTTTCAATATCAAACGAAAAAAGGTTATCAAGTGTCCCGATTTGGCTCTCAAAATAAAAAGTACGCTCAAGTAATCCAAAACTATAGATTTCTTCGTGGATCATCCGATCAGGTGGGATCATTTCCGCTGGCCGATGATACGAAAGTATAAATATCTCATGTTTGCGTTTCATTAATGAAATTATTTGATCAAGCACGAAAGTTTCTGAAAGGCGTGGGAATATATTTACGACGAATAAAATGTGCACCTTTAACTCCGTTTATTTGTCACGAAAACCCACAGAATTATTGCGGTTTGAAATTGGTTGACATATAGAAAAAATGAGCTGTAGGCAATAAAAAAAAGCCTGACAAGCCAAAAGGCAGCCCTTTCTTGCTTGTCGTTTTTATATAGGCTAGCAAAAAACTGGACTAGGAACGCCAGAAAGAGAATAATCCATAACAGGATCAAAGGCATTTTTGCAGAGTCGGCTATTAGATGTGAGCACAAACCAGCACATAAGCAAAGAGTACCAATGTAGAATGTGATATTTTTCACAATTCGGGCAGTTTCAGTCCCGATAAGAACTGAAAATGTTAGATATCCCGACTTCAGGTCGTTATTATAGTCGTCGATAGTGTGGAGAGTCTCTCTGCTAATGTATATCATCCAGGAGCCTAGTAGCAAACAAATCATTACCAGTCCCAATAATTTAAATTCCAGTACTACAATTAGCGGCCCACCAATCCAAATGATGAAGGCTGCAATTAAAGGTCCGCTCTTGGACTCCTTGAACCTAATACCTAATCCACTGTAAGCTAAGCAAAGAAATATATAAACCAAATAAGTAATTCGCGCCGCAATTCCAGTAAATAGGAGATAAAAAGAGATAGCTGAAATGGCCATACAGGTCCCAAGTACTCTCCACGCTAGTGAACGGTTTACTTCGTCTCGCACAAGTGGATTGTTCTTCACTAAGGGATCATCCTTTGTATCAACAATATCATTGTAAGTAAATCCGGCAGCATAGGCAAAAATGAATGGAATGAGGAGAATAATGGACTTAGGTGAATCGATGACTTGTTGTTTATAGGCGTAGGCATATATCGGTATAAATAATGCCAGCATTTCAGTGTATGGAAAATGACGCAGCAAGCTTTGGATGTGTTTTAAAAGGGTCATTGGTTGAAAACGATTTACTGAAATCATATTTCCCCTTTCGATTGTCATTTCTGCGCAACAATTTCTCCAAAATGTACAGGCGCCAGCACATTCATAGTGGTTGGCCTTCGATGCATTTTCCCAAGTTCAGTAAAGGTGTTGCTGTCCTCCCTATGTTCAACCATTGCTGCAGCAAATGGAGCTGTATCGATGATATCATCCAGTGCTTGACTATGAATAATAAGAAAACCAGCCTCAGTGATCTGATTGGTGGTTTGCTGCATAGTTGTTAATTGTGATGCATAGATCTGCTGTCCTTCAAACAACAGCCTTGTTTCATCTTCAGATAGCGTTCTATCTTGAATAAAGACAGCTTTGATATACAAAATGCCCCCTGGTTTAAGCACGCGGAACGTCTCGCAAAAGAGTTTGAACTGATCATAGGAATGCTCTGAGGACTCTATAAAAAGCACCCTATCAAAAAAGTCATTAACAAAGGGAAGGTAATGATAATCAGTTACAAAAACAGTAATGTGCGGAGATAAATTTTTTATTGTAATAGATTTACGTGCAATTTTTGCTTGTGACGTGGAGATTGTGGCTGAAAAAATCGTCAAATTAGGTATGGCTTCAGCAATGTCAGTACTTGGTCCACATACGCCACATCCAGCATCAAGAATCAGCTCCCCTTGCATAATTCCAGCTCGATTGGCTAGGTAAAGATTAGAGGTTTTATATTCCGGGCTACTGTTGGGAAGGCGAATACACCCGCACTGCAAACTAGTGCCTAAACATCGAAGGTAGGCTGGGGTTGTGAGCTCATAGTACTGCCTGACCTTTTGCAAGAAGTCTCTTTTTCCTAATCTATGTAATTTATTTTCCATCAATCAGAACCCAAATACTGTAAAAATATTGGCGACTCTTTCACCGAGTTTGGTACACAAAATGATAATGTAATCACCCCACGGTAACCATAATAAGATTGCATCGCGATAGACTCAATTCGATGATATGAAGATTAGCTATTTATAACGTTTAAATTTTCTTATATCGATTGAGTTGCTTCGAAAGCTTTCTTGAGCCTCCGTTCAAATTCTATTACACCGCCCCGTAATTGTGATAGTGCATGTCCATAACCCTTGATCTCTGTCAAGGTGACAATTGGGCCCAACTCGATGAACTCTTGCACTAATGGTATTGGAATGCCAGCAGGCGGTAATTGGTTAGAAAGGACGTTAAATCTCTGGGACAAGTCTGAGCTAATGTCGCTGGCTAAGTAGCTCTGCTGTTGCAGTATACTATATTGCGGCGAAAGTGCAGTCATTAAATTACGCATCTCGTCGCCTTGCGATTGGAACTCCTCGATCTGTCGATCGATTCGCTCAAAGAAGACATTTTCCGGTCTGAACAGGGCCAGATCAATAAAGCTGAACGCGACGCCTAAACCAAGATTTGTTATTGCCCAAATTTGTAGCCATTCATGGCTCCCCGTTTTTAGGAGCAGGATATAAAGTACAAGGAGTACGATAAAATTACTGAGCATCAGTGCGCGGCTTGCTCGCATACGCAGATGCAAAAATCGGCGCCCAGATTTGGCTAGACGCATTTGTTCTTTACGTTCGCTGCGATAGATATCTCCATATTGCGCTTGAAAGTGATAATTATGATTAGATGCATTTTGAACGCTTTGCCACTCTTGTCTGATTGACCTGTGTTTGTTGAGTGTACTGAAAAAAACGAGAAGTATAGTCAAAATGGCAATAAAAATTGCTCTGGCAGTATAGACCTGACTCGGGTAAGGTTGCTCAATGAGAATAACTAACGAAAGCAACAATGGTAGCAAATAAAAAAGGAGATTTGAGAGGACAACTATGTATAGTGAAGTTCCGAGAACCTCCTTAGCTTCTGGCAATCTTAGTTTAATTTCATCAATAGCCTTGCGGAGATTATCGAGATAAATCGAGAATGCTACGAAAACAAGTCCGGAAAACGTTGCAGCTAGTTGAGCAATTGTTGCCCAATAAGTATCTTTCATCGGTTTATGCCTTAGTATATAGGTGTAATTCGATGCAGCGACCCATTAGTAGCAAAATGCGCTTGTTGAACCATTAATGACAGATCTTTACGGGCATTGTCCTGCGTAAAAATCCGTTGGCGTTGGCAGTAATCATAAATTTCTCGCGCGATTGATCATGTTTAAAATCTTTATTTTCTAAAAGAAAAAGTTCGATAGCTTCTCTGGGCCCAGGCCCAAACTCAGGGGCCACAGGATGGCCGTTCAGATTGGTATCTTCGACTATGAGATAGCTGCCGAGTGTCACTAGCGAGCTGTAACAATGCAGCTCTTCCAGAACATGGGAACAGTGATGATCCGAATCAAGAATCACAATAACCTTTTGGAAGTTTGCTGCCATATGTTGTATTTGATGGAGCACCGCTTGCGAAGTTGAAGAACCCTTAAGGTAAGTAATTCTAGAGTGGCTAGGTCGCCCAGGCAATTCGGCAATGTCAACAGAAATGACGATGCCATGATTTAGCAAGTCGCAGAGAGACGCCAGAAAAAGCGCGCTACCGCCACTAGCAGTTCCACATTCTATAATCAGGTCTGGCTGGACCTCAAAAAGTATTTCTTGATATATCCATAAATCAAGAGGACATTTTTGTATCGGGATGCCCAACCAATGCGTATTACCCCAGGTATGGCCTTTATGATAGTAGTAGAGTTTATGAAAGGCGTTGATCAATTCAGATTCTTTAGCCCACATTTCTTAAGGCTCCTTTTTAACGAGTCAGAAATCGTGCCATGCCATTGGTCAGTGTGATCCAACTTATAATCATCCAAATAGTAACCCAAGCATATTGGCGGCGTTGCGTCCAAGAAGTGCCTATTTGCATTGGGTGGGTAACAACCTCACGGAAGCTCCACCACGGCTTCAAGCATAAAAGCGATTCTACGATAGATCCAATATGAAACAGAGCAATTAGGAGCTCTGCTCGGAAAATATCTGACCAGCTAATATTTTTTTTAAACCTCATTATTGATGCAAGCGCGGGCGCACCTAAAAGGGTCAATGCTAGAAGACAGAAGAAAGGCCAATATCCGAACAGCAAGGCGATAGGTGCGATAAGGAGAGCTGTCTGCCAAGGCATTGGACTTATGCTGTGAATGTTTTGCCTGGCCTCTGCTCGACGCACCATAATATCCATCCGTCCCCAGCGCCATACACGTTCTGTTACTTCTGACCACCTACTCCATGTTAAGGTGGTATGAAACACAATGGCACCAGGCTGGCTGATGATAGCGAATCCGGCATTGTTGATTTGGCGTCCCAGTTCAGTGTCATCACCACCCAAGCGGTAATGCCATGCTTCAGGAAATCCCCCCACCTGCCGAAATGTGCTCGTAAGTACAGAAAAGTTTGTGCATGGAGCAAAGGGAGTTTCTGGCATTTTTTCGGCGAAAGTGAAGGCATCTAGAAAGGGAGTGAGCGCAACGGCGCGATTCACTGCGTTAGTTTTACCTTCAAATCGTGTAATCCCTGTTACTGCTCCAATTGGTCGTTGCGAAAATGGCGAGGCGGGAAGTCCGTATCCTTTCAGATGCTGTAAAAAGACATCTGGGCAAACCCTACAATCTGAGTCTGTAAAGAAAAGTATCTCAGCACCTTGTTCGGTGGCATAATTCGCTGCTTTATTGCGTTTTTCTCGTACAGATTCTGGCCCTCGTAAGTAGATGGCATCGTGATCTCTACAATAGATCATTATCTCTTGTGCATCAACGTTGCTTACTGGCGTGCTATCAATAAGGCAAATCTGGATCTGGGCCGAGTTGCTCGCTATACTCTTAGCAATAATTAGGCTATCCAGGAGCTCGATTGCCAGCTTGCTGCGTCCATGGCAGGGTGTAATGGTCCAAATATTTTTCCGCCGGACACAATTAGGCAGGCAGGATTTTGAATTCATTATTTGCCCCCTGCTAAAAGAAGCCCAATTAAAATAAATAGATAAAATTCCCACAATGATCGGACAACTCTATCCCACTCATAGCGCATCTGCCCTATACCATAATTTAATTTTTTAATTGCTAAAAGGATGCGACCATCCTTCAGCAATTGCAGAAGAAGGCGAAATTGGAATGCTGCGAGCAATAATCGCGAGTAATAAATAGTTTTAATGGATTTGTTATTTTTGTGCGCCTCAGTAAGTGGCGCGAAAAAACCATAAATCAGAAGAACTGAAACAAACCACCCTAGTTGGTGGAGGAAGAATCCGCATACTCCAATTATCGCAGCCGTCAGCTGGTATATCAGTGATAAGGGTGGTGCTTTGATGCTAAATTTACTATGACCATAGAGTAGAGATGCCTCGCCGCGTCCCCATAGCCAGGCTCTCCTTAGAAGGCCATCAGCGAATACTTTGGGATCATGATAAACAACTGCATCAGAAGAACAGCCGAAGAGCTTTCCGAATTTTTCCACAATGCGTAAGCCAAGATCTACGTCTTCAGCGGCATTTTTAAAATTAGCGGTATCAAATCCACTAACTAGCTCAAGTATTTCTCGTCGCACTGATAAATTGGAGCAAGGACCCCAATAACTATATGACATAAGTTCAGGAAACCGAAAACCTACTAAAAAGCCTGCATATTCAGCAGCTTGGTAGCGTATAGAATAATTGATCTCATGATGGGTAATGCCAATTACACCAGGGATTTCGTTAAGAGTGTCATACGCTACGGCATGAGCATGTAGCCATTCGGGATCTGCATAACAGTCCGCATCAATAAAAACGATTACGTCCGCTCTCGAATTCTGCCAGCAGGAATTTCGCTTTTGAGAAATTGATCCCGATACATATAAATATTCAGCTCCCACAGCATCAGCGTACGGCCTCCAGATCTTACTGTTTGAGGACTGACTGTCATCAATGATACGCAGTTTTGCACTCGTTCCTGGGATGGCTTCCACTAAATGTGAGATTGAAATGACCACAGACTGAATACAACTTTGAATTAGCTCAGGCGGTTCATCATGCGTTAATATAGCCACCAGCCAGTCTTTATGTTTTGTCATATGTTAACAATTCTTAACTTCAAGGAGCCACAATATTTTCCACCTAGATGACCGACACATTGAATTACTCTGACTTTAGCGGCTGAGCGCTGATCGGGAAAGCGCATCCATGTCCAGAGAGAATTTGTTAGTCGACGATAGTGCGACCTATCAAAGTGTAATGGCCCCATATACCTTTTTTGGAGACGACAAGATGCAATGCCGAAGCCATACCATTTTCTAAATAGTCCTCTTAATGTTGTTGGAAAGCAATGATATACAGGAGAGTACGCATTGTATAAAAGTTTACCTGGATATTGGGCAAGGACTCGCCAGAATAGATCGATATCTTCTGCATTGTTCTCAAACCATTCGTCAAAACCATTTACCTTCATGAAGATGTCCCGACGATAAAAAACATTTGCCGTGATAAATGCGCCGTGCAGTTGACGCTCCTTAACCCAACATTGTTCTGCTGGAAATTTCATCACTCCATTTAAAAATGCATCACCGGCAATCTTTTCTATTTCATTCCGTGGGGGTAAGGCGAGCATTGGTCCGGCAATGGCAACCAAGTCCCTATTCTTTAAGATTTCTAGCCTAGTCCTTTCCAGCCAATCGTTAGGCAGTCGACAATCTGAATCCGTGAAAGCAAGCCATTCCCCATATGCACATGCTGCAGCACGATTACGACCTCCGGCTGCGTGACGTGCGGGATTGTCTACTATCTCGGCATTATATTTCCTGGCAATGGCAATCGTGCCATCTGTACTCTGCCCATCAGCAACGATAATCTGCTCGGGAGAATAAGTTTGAGATTGAAGATCTTCGAGCAAGTTATGTAACGTTGCCGCGCTATTCCTTGTGGGGATAATGACTGAGAATAGCATTGCAATTTTCCCCTATAAAAAGATTAAGGCAGTAAGACAGGTCACCATACCTAACGCCCAAAACAGCCAACCAGTGGTAACTAGTTCCTCCCAAGCTCCTTTAATTTGAAGCTCATGAAACCACATTCCGCCAGTCAAACTACCTGAAAACCACAATGACAACGTGCGTGAGATGTTATAAACAAAGTTCATTCCCAAAAAGGCGATATTGGCTGGCCCACGCATGCCGACACTATGGAGATTGCGAACTACCAGTCCTAGCCAGATGCATAGCTGAAAGGCACCAAATATAATGAGAATGATAGCTTGGGAGGTAATAAACGTTGATACCGAAATAGCGGTCAAACAGATGAGAATCCCACCGGTCAAAAATGGCGGCAATGACCAGCGCTGGAATTGGAAATGCCTACGCCGAAGGTCTCCCTCAGACCAGCCAAACCACCAAGCACGACGAATGGAACTCGTTGCTTTGCACCAAGTTTCGGGAGCATGACGACTAGGGCAGTTTGGAAGTGTTAGGATCGCCGGATACCCCATACTAGAAGTCAATCGCAAGCCCCAATCAACATCTTCCCCTCGTGTTGGGCCATATGATGGAGCCCAGAAATGCCCTATTTTCTCCATAGCCTCTCGTCGGACAGCAAGAGTAGCGGCAGGCAACCACCACTGTGGTCTATTGCTGCTTCCCCAATTGTACGCCTGACGATAAGGCATTTGAGCATTCGCCTTGGCGCACATTCCTTCGATGTCATCGAAGTACACCGGTGGCGCGGCAGCCATTACAGTTGTTAGACTAAAAAGTTCCTTCAGACAAATAAGCAGATCAGTATGTATTGTACAATCAGAATCAATAAATAGCATCAAGTCAAAACGAGCAATGCTGCAGCCAGCATTGCGTTTGCTAGCCTGATCTCCTTGATAAAAGATGCAACGAATTACCATGCCGAATTTCTCCACAAAACTCTGTGCTAGCGCGAGGGGGGATAGCGGCCCATCCCATATGAGCAAAACCTCGGTGCTCTCTCGAAATATGGGGATGATCGCTAAATGCAAGCTATTTAATAGTTTGTGGAGTAGATCCAGCCTCCCTTTTACAGGAACGATAATACTGATCCCGCTAATTTCAGATCTTTGGGAAGGGCTCATAGTTAACCAGTTCAGCCAATAAATCCAATGCCTCAGCGTCATGACATACCAATGCACATTTACGGCATCTCAAGCGCTCCATTTCTCGTCGTGCGTGGCTAAAATCGGGATTCGACCAAAGTTCCTGCAATGATGTTCTGCGTAAATTGCCCACAGGAAGCATTTGCCAGCAGGGATGAACATCAAAATTTTCCTTAATAAATAGAGACGAGTATGCGGTTAGGCATTTATAGCCTTCCGGAAGGATATTTTGCGCCAAAAAGCCGGGAAGTCTTTCCAGAAAGTCTGTTGAATTGCCAATTTTCCAGCCCTGCGCTTGGTGGCAAATTAGATCCTGGCATAGATGCTCAAGCATTTGACGATCATTTTTATGAAATCGGAGTTGATCTTGTGATGAGGGCAAGCTAGGTGGAGGCTGATAAGCCTGAATCATAATGCAATCCTGGGAGCCTAACAAAGGTAAATATTGCTCTAAATCATGCAAAAGCGAATGACAGTTTAGCTTAGTTAATACAACGCTTATTGCAATTCGAGGGATGCAATCTTGGGATCGTCGATATTCCTGCAACTCCTTAAAAGCCAATGCTGAATTGGTCACGGAGATACCACGAATAGTACGATACAACCTATTTTCCGCAGTATCAAATGATATTATGAGATTTTTAAGTCCTACTGCTGCTAATTTTTGCGCGCGTTTAAGAGTCAACAGCGTGCCGTTGGTTATCACTGTCACAGCCAGACCGGCCGTGGTTGCAACTTGGATAAGCTCCTCTAAATCTTTTCGCAAGAACGGTTCGCCTCCGCTTATCGAAAGCGAACGAACACCAAAATTAGCGAGATCCTTGAATAATTTTGCGATTTCGAAAAAGTCCAGATCAGAGGAAGGATGGTAATTAATACCTCCATATGTGCAATAGACACAATGCGAATTGCAGCGGCTTGTTACATTAACCGTTGCCTGAATGGGTCTTGGTACAGCTTCTAATCCTTCGGATGCTCGTTTGACAACTTCTGAAAATTTATAGTGTAACACGAAAATCCTCCTATTCTGTTGTTTCTCCAAGATTTGGCAAACCCAATTTTTGTCGGGATCGATCTAGATAGCCAGGGCTCACAATTTGCAAATGGACTGGAATAGAGAAACTATTTTCCAAGAGTTGAAGAGTCTGCGGGCAGACTTCTTCAATTGAATTTGTTGATTCGCAGAATATTGTGACTCGATCAGATTGCAGTTCTGCTGTCCACTCCGTGCCGAGAGAGGAATCAGAAAGCAGGATTTGATCTATATCGACCGGATAAGTTCCATTTTTAATTCCGGGAAGGCTGATTTGCTGACGCCCTTTAGCAATAAACCGTGGCTGCCCTGGTGCAAGCCAACTGACCAATTTAAACAAGTCTCCTGACCAGTAGCGGATCAATTGTGCAGGCCGCTCCCATAAAGTCGTAAAAATGGCCACTCCAGTATTCCCCTCGTTCACTGGTTTCATGGTGACTGGATCCAAGATTTCAACATGAACCTCGGGTGCCTGCCATGCAAAAGTACTTGGGTCTTCCGTTTCGGCAGCTAAAGGTCCAAAAATCTCTGAAATTCCATAAAAATTATGCACCTGCGCATTCCAGATACTGCTCAGACGATCGCGCCTAGCTGGCGACAACACATCCCCCGCTACAAAGATTGTCTCGGGATGAACTGAATGATCTCCCCCCGAGAATTGCCATAATTCACCAAGTCTTGTTAATGCTAACGGCAGTGACATCAACAGCGTAGGCTTGATATGAGGGATTAGGTTAAGCAAACGCTTGGGGGAATCTATACCGGGAAACACCGTAGCGTAACCCATAAAACTCAGCTGGCGATGCATATGTGCCCACATGCTGGGCAAACCAGTTGGAGCAATAATTAATGCAGAACCACCTCGTGAGAATTTTTCTTTGGGATGAATTCTTTTCAAAGATCTCAAGGCGCATTCCTCATCTTGGTATGTCCACGGATATACAACAGGAAGTCCAGTAGTTCCGCTAGAAGAGAACCAATGCATGACGTCAGAATTACTACCAATCTTGTAGTTCATTTCACGAAGATGTTCTTTAGTCATGAACTGACGGCCTGTCGAATGAATGGCATTATTTATTACTGGCATTAGCGACACGACGGCGTCTCCATTTCTTGTGTTTGTGGGCTAGCATGAATTATCCTTACATGAGCTCTTTGAATAATTACTTACAAATCTTTAAAAAAATATAAATAGTCAGCGCTCTGAATACTAATTTAAGTATATATCTGCCTGAAGAATCACTCCACGGGATCATAGCCCCCTTCATGGGGCGTCCGGCATCGCCAAAGCCGTCGTAAGGTCAGCCGGATCCCATTCCAGGCGCCATACCTCGTGATCGCTTCCGCACTGTATTGCGAGCAGGACGGAGTATAGAGGCAGGCGCCTCGAAATCGTTGCGAAAGATGTGCCTGATAAAAATGAATCAAATACAGCAGGAGTCTAGCCATTGCGAGAGACCTCCGACCTAAAGGAGCGGGCTTAGCCCGGATTTTCGCTGCAGCGGCCCAAGTCAGCGTTTGGTGATCAACCCGCAATTGCCTGCGGCGGCATCCCAAAGTTGGCATTGTGATTGCATGCAGGGATGCGGTGCAGTGATTAATTTGTCAGAGCCGCCGCCGAAAATCGATGACAGGCAACCGGCGGGTTTGACCTGTTCGGTCCACGAAAAGGGGCAAAGCCCCACGCCACTGAGATTCACTTCTTTCGCCATTGCTAATCCTCCTTTTCGATGTGAGTGAGGCGTTCAGATTGAGTAGCCGCTGGTTAAAAAGAGCTACCCTGGTTGGCTGGGCTTGAGGATGGTTCCATGATGATCCTGCTATTCAGTTTGAGAGGATCCGGGGATTCAGGATTGCCCAACTTTGGGTTTTTCTCCGATCCACATTCGGGGCAGCGTCTACCTTCGTTTGCGCCAAGATAGGTGTGGCAGAATCTGGTCTTGCCTGCTTCACCGTGGTAGATGTTCAGGTAAACTACCGTCAGGCCGTGTGGAATGTGGCCGCATTTCGGGCAACGATCGTATCGGCTCATATTTACTCTTTGATAGAGGGCTGTGTCAATAAGATAATTTTTCAATGGCGATGCGCAACCTGGTAAAAACCGACCGGCCCCCCCGGGCCGGCGGGCGCTCCCCCATCGTCGCAGCATAGAGGATCCCTAAGCGGGACTCTGCTGAGAGCGCATGTATCTGCGGAGATAAAT
>Ga0209099_1002474_pt1 | contig 16201 bp, 16 predicted proteins | sample AD_JPNHW2_MetaG_FD_184430 | JGI IMG/M metagenome (GOLD analysis project Ga0209099, IMG submission 184430) | Active sludge microbial communities of municipal wastewater-treating anaerobic digesters from Japan - AD_JPNHW2_MetaG (SPAdes) (version 2) | ecosystem: Engineered > Bioreactor > Anaerobic... | reverse complement strand
AATTATTAAATTGTATTACAAATTACAACCAGATATTAATAATTACAGGTTATCTGGTGGTGATATATCCGGCCGGATACCTTATTGGATTTGCCACCAAATCACAAAACAAGGATGCCGGCGACGAAAATAAAATAGACAGCGGTGGTAAAATAATTGGAATATTTGAACGCATTATTATCCTCACACTGGTATTATTAAATCAATACGAAGCCATTGGGTTTCTTATAACCGGTAAAAGCATTATTCGTTTTGCCGACAAAAACTCCCCCTTAAAAAGCGAGTATGTGCTTATTGGCACCATGATGAGCTATGCCATAGCCATACTTACCGGTGTAATTATAAATTATTTGATGCAATAATATGGCGAACAGCTTGAACAACATACCCCAACAACTTGCCCTGAGCCTGCCGAAGGGCTGGCAAATAAAAAAGCTGGGAGAAGTATGTGATAAAATTTCTTTGAATGGCATTAAAATAAAGCAGAAAGATTATTTAGTAGTGGGAAAATTCCCGGTTGTTGACCAAGGGCAAGAAATTATTGGTGGCTATTACAATGATGAAAAATTAGTAGTACCAACAGAACCACCATACATAATTTTTGGAGACCATACAAAGGTTAAAAAATTCATCAATTTTAAATTCATTGCAGGCGCTGATGGCGTAAAGGTTTTAAAGCCACATTCAATTTACGACCCGAAATTTTTTTTCTATTTAATACACTCAGTAAAAATACCTGATAAAGGTTATGCGCGTCATTTTCAATTCTTAGAAAAGGAAAACATCCCTCTCCCCCCTCTCCCCGAACAACTCGCCATCGTCTCCAAAATCGAAGAACTTTTCAGCGAGCTGGACAAAGGTGTGGAGAGTTTAAAAACTGCACAACAGCAGTTAAAAGTGTACCGGCAGAGTTTGTTGAAATGGGCTTTTGAAGGGCGTCTTACTTCGACTACGCTCAGTAGCCGCCCAATATTCCCGTCGGTGGCTGAGCAAAACAAAGCGGTGGTTGAGCGTAGTCGAAACCACCGCTCCAAAGTCGTAACCACCGCCTCCCTTGCTGCCGAAGAAAAAGAAAAATACGGAATACAAAATGAATTGCCAGAGGGGTGGAAATGGGTTAAGATTGATGTTCTGCTTGCAGATAAAAAGAAAGGAATGTCAACTGGCCCTTTTGGAACAATGCTTAAAAAAAGTGAGCATCAAAAAAATGGAGTGCCTGTTTTAGGAATTGAAAATATTGGAGAAGGTATTTTTCAAATGCCGAATAAAATATTTATTACAAATGAAAAGGCATTTGAATTGAAAAACTTTCGAGTAAAAGATAATGATATCATTATTTCTCGTTCTGGAACAGTCGGTGAAATTTGCTTATTGCCAAAAAGGATGGAGAACGCAATAATTTCAACTAATCTTATAAGGGTTAGACTGAACCAAGATGTTATTTATCCAAAGTATTTTGTTTATTTATTTCAAGGTGGTAGAGTAAGGCAACAAGTTTTTGACCTTTGCAAAGGCTCTTCAAGAATTTTTCTTAATCAAACAATTTTAAACTCTCTTGAATTTCCATTTTGTTCACTCGAAGAACAACAACTCATCGTTGACGAATTAGAAAGCCGCCTCACCGTTTGCGATAAGATAGAAGAAACTATAACCAACGGCCTCCAGCAGAGTGAGGCGCTGCGGCAGTCAATACTTAAAAAAGCATTTGAAGGAAAATTAATAAGATAAAATAAATTACGATAATTATGGGAGAACAGTTTAAAATCAGCGGGTACAACATCACTACCGACCCGGAATTTCAGAACAAAAAGTTTGGCATTAGCCCCGAACTGTTCAGGCAGTTAGAATCGTTGTATTATGAAAGCCAGGACAAGAAAAATAAAACAGTAGTTGACAAACTTACACAGCTTATTCTTCAATATCCAGGCGTACCCCAGCTAAAAAATTATTTATCGGCAGCCTACAAAGCGCAAGGCAACTACCAAAAGGCTCTGGAAGTTAACCAGTGGATACTTGCCGAACACCCCGATTACTTATTTGGCTTGCTTAATCAGGCAAATATATTCATAGATAATAAAGAATTTGAAAAAGTACCTGGTGTATTAGGCGAAGCCATGGAAATTAAACAATTGTATCCCGAACGCGACTTGTTTCACCTGGCAGAAATTACCGGTTTTTTATTAGTATGTGTTCGTTATTATACTGCAATTGAGAATCTCGAACTTGCCGAAAATCGTTTCGACTTATTAAAGGATATAGCGCCCGATCACCCCGATACGGATTCTGCTTTGAAATTTATATGTACACTAAGACTTAAAACAGCTGCCGGGCGCTGGCTGGAAGAACAAAAAAACAAAATATTGCCTGCCTCCTCAAAACAGCCTCCCGAAACAGAATACAGTATTGCCCCTTCTTTTACCCATCCGGAAATTCAGTATCTTTATGAATATGGCCTCGACATTCCTCACGAAAAACTTCATCAAATACTTGAAATACCTCACTATTCGCTTGCTGCCGACCTTGAAAAAATTCTTGAAGATGCGGTAAAACGGTACACGTATTTTAAACATATCGGCTGGCAGGAAGACACACACACATTTGTATTGCACGCTATGTTTCTGTTGAAAGAAATTAATTCAACCAACAGTTTATCTGAGATTTTTTCTTTCCTGGAATATGATGATGATTTTTTGGATTTCTGGATAGGCGACCACATTACAGCAACGGTATGGCAATGTTTTTATGGTCTGGGGTTTCATAAAACATCAGAACTCGGCAAATTCCTGGTTCAGCCAAATATCGAAACTTATTGTAAAACATCTGTTTCAGAGGCCTTATGCCAGATAGCCCTCCATCATCCTGAAAGAAGAAATGAGATTATTGAAATTTTTTCTGATGTGTTTAGTCGATTTTCTGAAGCCCGAATTGAAGACAATCTGATTGATTCTGATTGCATCGGACTGTTAATATGCGATGCCATGGATGCCAACCTGCATGAGTTGCTCCCGATAATCAAAACGCTTTTTGACAAGGGCTACGTTGCCGTGGATATCTGCGGAGTTTATAAAAAAGTCGAGGAAGAGATGTTGCATCCTTTAGAAAAAAATAATAAAAAAGAGTTAAAAAATATTTTCGAACTTTATGACCATGTTTTGAATACCTGGGCAGGTTACACAGATGACGAAAGTTACAGTAATGATTTTGATGATGAGTATACACCAGTTGAAACCACCGTATGCCCACAAGAGCCAAAAATCGGGCGAAACGCTCCCTGTCCATGTGGCAGCGGGAAAAAATATAAGAAATGTTGTATGAATTTATAAAACAGTTAGTAACCATTAATAAATCAGGAAAGGAATATAGATGGCAAAAATTGATGATCACATAAAACAAAAAATTAAAACCCTTAGCAGGGAAGAACTGGAAAAGCTGGTATTAAAAGCCGCTGCAAGGGATAAAAGTTTTTACGATTTTATGCTGGTAAACTATGTCGATAAAGAGTCGGGCGAAAAAGATTTGTATCGGCAGGCAATTACCGACCTCGACAGGCTTTTTTGCAAAGGTTACAGAGGCTATTCGGAACAACTGCAACTGGCAAATATGTTGAGCGCATGTATAAAGCGTATCAATGAATTTGCAAAAGTCTGTAAAAACAAAAACCTCGAAGCCGACCTGCTCGTGTATGTGCTTCAGGAAGCTTATGCGTACCCCGAAGATATGTTCGGCACCTGTTTCACAGCCTTTGATTATAAGACAGGACTGCTGACAAAGCGCCTGATCACCCTGGTAACAAAAAAAATGCACGAGGATTACCTGGTTGATTACAAAGAAAAAATCAACAGATATCTGGCAAGGCTGCACGCCACATCAAGCCATTTGGATTTTATTTATGAATTACCAAAAATGATTGAATAAAAATGGAACTGATGTTTCGCATAAAAATAAAATTGATAAATACCAAATCATTTGTGGATTGCAAAGAGATTAACATTATGAGAAACAATTTTTTATATATAGTCAAAAAGAACAAAACTACGGTCAGTCAGAGCAGATTCTCCTTTGTGCGCCTTAGTGCAAACACTTTGTGCGCCTTAGTGGTAAAAAAAATTAACCACGAAGTCGCACGAAGGAAATTCACAAAGGGACACGAAGGAAGAAATAAATTTAATATCAAAAAAATGTTTCATATCAACCCTAATTGCCACGCTGTGTCCGGCTCTTCGTGACATAAAAAATCAAGCAAAACTTAAGAATGGAACTTTCAAAAAAAGATAAAAAAACAGCGCGCGAATTAATAGAAAAAGGCCTGCAATCTGAATACAGCATCGGGCTTTCGCAGGTTGACAAAATAATTCAGCAATGGAAAAACACGGAATTGAATAACCGCGATGCTTATAAGCAATTATACAGTCATGTAAAAAAATACGACAAACACATTGCCCTTCGTTACAACGACCTCAGCGGTTCGCGCTATCTGATGACGGTTGCGGTTTTGCTTTACGACGGAATAATATCTGAATCCGACCTGGAGGGTTTTTCTGAAGAAACAAAACAAATATTAAAAATCTGGAAACAATTACATAAAGAGTAGCTATCGGGCATTCAAAGTGAATCCTGTTAATATTTTTAAAAGAAACAATTATGGAACAAGAATTAAAATCAGAGGGCATTTGCATTTTTTGCAATGAAATAATTTCGCAGCAGCACCAAACAAAACATCTGGCAGAACATTTGGCTGTTGTTGAAAAAGAACAAAAAAATGCAGAAACCGGTTCGTGGCACATTAAAGTGGAAGCCGGCGAAATGTTTTTGCAATTATTGGTTGACGGAAATGTTACGTTTAAAGCGCTCGATAAATATTTGCGGGATATTTGGGTGGAATGTTGCGGACACATGAGCGCTTTCAGACATAGAAACATGAAAATTTCGATGAAAAATACTCTAGACGAAGTATGCTCTCCCAGATTAAAAATAGACTATGAGTATGATTTTGGCGACACCACATATTTAGAAGTAAGCATCAATAAACGCTATGCCATAAAAACGCCTGAAAAAATAAAACTTTTATCGCGCAACAACCCGCTGAAACTCATGTGTGCTATCTGCAAAAAAAAACCGGCAGAAATTATTTGTCCCATCTGCATGTACGAAGAAAATGCTCTTTTTTGTAATTCATGTTCTGAAATTCACGAAAAAGAATGTTCCGACTTTGGTGAAGACACCCAGCTACCCGTGGTTAATTCTCCACGTATGGGTGTGTGCGGGTATGGGGGCGGAATTATTGATAAGGACAGAGATGGCGTTTACAAAAAATAATAAATTTATTTATGAAGATAAACCGGGATGAAAAACCACTGTTTATTGAAGGTAATGTTTTTAAAACTATTGTTCCTGTTGGGAAAACAATAAACGAGGAAACAACTAAGGGAATAACAGAGGGAATAAAAGGTAATAGAATTGACGGAGCTATTGACGGAACAAATGATGCTGCAAATGATGCTGTAAATGATGCTGTAAATGATGCTATAAATGATGCTGTAAATGATGCTATAAATGATGCTGTAAATGATGCTGTAAAAAGAGGTCTGATTGATGCTGTAAGTGATGCTGTAAATGATGCTTTAATTGATGCTGTAAAAGCTATAATAGCCAACAATAATGGAGTTCCCATAAATGAAGTAATGAATAAAACTGGTAAATCAAATGCTACAGTTAAGCGTTATTTACAAATTCTCAAAACAATTGATTTCATTGAATTTAAAGGTGCTGCAAAAACAGGCAAATACTATATGACTAGAACAGCCCTACACAAAATACAAAAGAAAAAATGAGTAATAACACCTCAAGCATAATAAGCAAAGTCTGGTCTTTCTGCAACACGCTCCGCGATGATGGTGTGAGTTATGGCGATTACCTTGAACAGCTCACCTATCTGCTGTTCCTGAAAATGGCCGATGAATATTCCAAACCGCCCTATAAAAGAACATTACCGATACCCAAAGAATATGCCTGGGAAAGTTTAGTGGAAAAACGAGGCGCCGAACTGGAATCACATTACACTAAGCTGTTACGCGAACTCGGCAAAGAAAAAGGAATACTCGGGCAGATATTCACTAAAAGCCAGAACAAAATACAAGATCCGGCAAAACTTTACAAGCTCATCGACCTGATAGACAAAGAAAACTGGGTGATGATGGGCGCGGATGTGAAAGGTGACATTTATGAAGGGCTGCTGGAGAAAAATGCCGAAGACACCAAGAGCGGCGCCGGGCAATATTTTACACCCCGTCCGCTCATCCGTGCCATGGTGGAATGCCTGCAACCTGAACCCAAGAAAACCATTTCCGATCCTGCCTGCGGCACCGGTGGCTTTTTCCTTGCTGCTTATGATTTTCTGGTAAAAAACCATGACCTTGACAAAGAACAAAAAGAATTTTTGAAATTCAAAACCTTTACGGGCAACGAAATTGTTGCCAATACCCGCCGCCTGGCACTGATGAACCTTTTCCTGCACAACATTGGCGATATTGACAGCGAGAATTTTATTTCACCGGCTGATTCACTGGTTGCCGATCCCGGAACACGGGTAGATTATGTGCTCACCAACCCTCCTTTCGGCAAAAAAAGCAGCATGACCTTTACCAACGAGGAGGGCGAGCAGGAAAAAGAAGACCTTACCTACAACCGTCAGGATTTTTGGGCCACTACCAGCAACAAACAATTGAATTTTGTTCAGCACATCAAAACATTGTTGAAAACTACAGGCAAAGCTGCCGTTGTTGTTCCCGATAATGTGCTGTTCGAGGGCGGCGCCGGAGAAACGGTACGCAAAAAATTACTGGAAACAACAGACCTGCATACCATTTTGCGCCTGCCTACGGGAATTTTTTATGCCCAGGGCGTTAAAGCAAACGTAATGTTCTTCGATGCCAAGCCCGCCGCAAAGAACCCCTGGACCAAAGAGATATGGTATTACGATTACCGGACCAACATTCACCATACATTAAAAAAGAATCCCCTCAAGCTGGACGACTTGTCGGACTTTATCAAGTGCTATAATCCCAAAAACAGGTTCAAAAGGAAAGAGACATGGGATGCAGACACAAATCCTGAGGGCCGCTGGAGAAAATTCGACTATGATGACATCATAAACCGTGACAAAACCAGTCTCGACATCACCTGGATCAAGGATAAGTCCCTCGCCGACCTCGACAACCTCCCCGACCCTGACGTTTTAGCACAGGAAATCATCGAAAACCTCGAATCAGGGCTCGAAAGCTTCAGAGAAATAGCCAACGGGTTGAATAAGAAGATAGAATAATAGCCATATACAGGCATTCTAAAACGGAATGATGCATCGGAGTAGATAAAGATTTTGAAATGTCCCGGAAATTATGCCTATTTTTCCCCTTCTTTCTTTGCTTTCGCACTTTTCAGGTAATCGATCAGGTCATTTGCAAACTTCATGTGATCTTCGATATGATGGAAGATAACGGAATCAATCTCAAAAACAGGGTATTCGGTGGTGATGGTAAGGTCTTTGTAAGGGACGGCCTTATATACTTTGGAATTCATTTCATCAAAGACCTTTGGGTCAGTCAGGTCAAATTCATTAAAAACAATACTGTCTTTTTTGAGAAGTTCGATAACATTCCCGCAGCGGCCGCACGTTGAGCTCGAATACACATTGATGTTTGAGATGCCTTTTGGAAATAAAGAAGCATCAAAGTGGCGGTTTACATCATTGGTTTTTTCTTTTTCCTGAGAAAAAACATTCAGAAAAACCAATAAACAAATAAAAAATAAAATTTGCTTTTTCATCTTCCTGTTTATTTAAAATTAATAAACCAAATTATTAAAACTTTTTCAGTTATAGGCCCATTTCAGATAAACGGATCCCCAGGTAAATCCCGCTCCAAAAGCTACTAACACAAGGTTATCGCCTTTTTTCAGTTTTTGCTCCCACTCCCACAGGCACAAGGGGATTGTTGCTGAGGTGGTGTTGCCGTATTTATGAATATTAATCATTGTCTTGCTTTTATCAATGCCGATGCGGCGGGCGGCGGCTTCAATGATCCTTATGTTTGCCTGATGCGGAACCAGCCACGAAATGTTTTCGGCAGTCAGGTTGTTACGTTTCATGATTTTTTCAGCCGCATGAGCCATTTTTACAACGGCCACTTTGAAAACAGGCTGCCCTTCCTGATAAATAAAATGCTCGCGGTTATCAACTGTTTTATGGCTTGCAGGCTTTAAAGAACCGCCGGCTTTCTGATGCAAATAACTCTTTCCGCTGCCGTCCGTTTCCAACATTGAATCCATGATGCCCAATTCCCCGGTTGCCGGTTCAAGGAGAACGGCTCCTGCGCCATCTCCAAAGATGATGCATGTGGCGCGATCGGTATAGTCAACAATGGAGGACATCTTTTCTGTACCAACCACGATTACTTTTTTGCATTGGCCTGTTTCAATAAATTTTGATGCGGTAACCAGAGCATAAACAAAACCAGAGCAACCGGCATTAAGATCAAAACTGAAGGCATTCTTAATATCCACTTTGTCGCAAATAATATTTGCTGTGGCCGGAAACGGCATATCCGGCGTAACGGTGGCGCATATCAGTAAATCAATATCGCCGGGATCGTTACCTGTTTTCTCCAGTAAGCGTTTTACGGCTTCGGCACCCAGATCAGAAGCGCCTTTTCCTTCCTCATTCAGAATTCTTCTTTCGCTGATCCCTGTACGCGAAAGTATCCATTCATCGTTAGTATCAACAATTTTTTCAAGTTCTGCATTCGTAAGGACATAATCCGGCAAATAACCGCTGACTCCGGTAATTGCAGCCCTGATCTGATGAATCATACAAAGTATAATTTAAAATTCAGGAACCTATTTCTTTTTATCGTTCTTAAAACCTTTTCTGGGTTCTTTTCTGGGTTCTTTTTTAGTCTCTTTTTTGACTTCTACTGTGGTTTCTGTTTTGTCTATCGCGGGTTTTCCTTTATAATAACCGCATTCAGGACACACCCTGTGATAATGAACAGGTGCACCGCAGTTGGAACAAACGATTATGGTCGGGTCTGTTGCTTTGTCGTGGGTTCTTCTTTTCAGAGTTCTGGTTTTTGAGAACCTTCTTGTTGGATTTGGCATAGTATCAGTTTTTTAATGTTATTTTCTTTAAATCATCCCAGCGGGGATCAATATTTTTTTTATGACTTTTCAGTTCTTCCAGTTTTTGAATTATTTCAGGATTGCAGTCGCTTTTGCCGTTTTCGTCTTCGGGATGAACCCTTCGTTGCGGAAGTATTAAAACGATGCTTTCGTAAATATATTGGCCCAAATCCACCTGATGTGCCAGAGGTGGTAAAATGATAACTTCATCAGAAGCTTCATCAGTTTCTTCACCAAATTTCACAATCAGCCTTTCATCTCCTGAAACAGGCTGATGATATTCTTCAAGACAACGGCCACATTCACAAACCACAAATCCGCTGAAGGTAAATTTCAGTTCAAGCATATCCGGTTGTTTATTCATTTCCATCCGGACAACAATACTGCATTCATTGATCTCGTTATATCCGAACTCACGAAAAAGCCCTCCGTCAACAGTGTACTCAAACTGATGAATACCGTCGCTAAGCCCCGAAAACTCTAATATGTACTGATCCAAATAATTCACCTTCTGCAAAAAATAAAAGTTTGCAAAGTTATAATATTTTTTTATTCCAAAAACAATTACGACAAAAATGACCGTTAAATCAACGGGTTAACCCTACTTAGAGTTTGTCCAGAATGTCCGACTTCATCCCCGCCTGACTGGCGCAGACGGGCAGGGTTATTCTTGACCTTCAAACCAGTCATGTACATCAGTACACTCCTGTTTTTCAGGTCGTCGAAAGCCTCGAATTCGAACATTCTGGTTCAAACTCTGACTTTATGGAATGACACTGGTTAGTATCTGAACGGGAACGCTGTGTTTGATTCGAAAAGTTCAGTTTCGAGGCTTGCACAGCAAAAAAAAGCGGAGTTTATGTTGATAAATGCGTCGTGCTGAGTTACGAAGCAAGCATTTTTTTTGCAAGCGTAACGAAGAACCGAACGAAGTGAGCTCACGAATACAATAAAAATAAAAAAAATATTATGAGTAAAATGAAGTTTTCGAACAAACACTACTTAAATGCTTTTTCCGGTAGTCCGTCCCCGCCCAGGCTCAGACGGTTGAAATATTCGGGGATCTTTTTCCCGGTAAGGGCATCCACATATAATTTTGCAAGGTACTGGCCCAGCATAAATCCCTGTCCGCGTAAGCCCAGGAACAGCCCAAGCTTTGTGTCAATGATCATACGGGGTTCTATATAATATCCTGCCCAGACGGCCTGAAATCCCACCGAAGAAAGCTGTGGTATCCAGTCGATAAAAATTTCTGTAGCTATTTCCAGAAATTCTTTAGAATTTATTTTGATATTTTTATCAGCCTGCTGCGGGTCTACCGCAGGGGAGGCGCATCCGATGATCTGCCCGGTTTCAGCAAGCTGCTGGCCATAAACGGCAACAAAACCGTTATAACGCCGGCGATCAATAAGCATATCCAGCGGATTTCCATCAAGGCCCATCATGGGAAGTCGCCTGGTAATAAATGCCTGATGCTTAACCGGATACAGTCCTGTTTCTATGCCCAGCATCTTTGCAAATTTTTCCCCACCAGGACCTAATGCGTTGACAAACACATCGGTATGGTACTCTACATATTTTTGTTCGTGGTTGCGGACAAGAATTTTATACGTATTTCCATCTTTTCTGAGGCTCACCATCCGGCAGTCTTCCAGCACTGTTCCTCCATTATTTATCCCTATACGCCGTATCAGGTCTATTACGCGCCCGGGGGTTGCCTGCCAGCAATTATTTGAAATCTGTGCGCCGAGATATTTATTAAGGTTTGGATTTATATAAGGAGAAATAGTTTTCGTAAAGTCTTTAGGCGAAACCATATAAGCATCCGACCACGACATAGAATCTTCAAGAACCTTATAGGTTGCTTCATCGTGTGCAAAAGTTACATAACGAGTCTGATGATAGTCGATATTTTTTATTTTCTGTAAATCTTTAAATATCTGCAGGTTGTGCTGAGCTATATCGGCAATTTCCGGCAGGCTGAAAGCGGGCCTGCCGCCGGCAATGTTACGCCACGAAGCCCCTCTGCCGAAGTTGGCCATCACCGGCTTCATCCCGGCTTCTGCAAGATAGCGGAACAACGCGCTGCCGCCTATACCGCCTCCGGCGACAAAAGATGCCACTTTCACCACATCCGGTTTTACGCCGTTGTTGTTCACATGAACATTTTCGGCAACACTTTTCGGATACAGTTCTCCGAAATTTATCTGGTTCGACAAGGGTCCCCGCGGGGTGGCTTCGCCAACAATGGAGATATCATAATTTTTCAGATGCTGTTTCAGCCGGCGGATGCATCGTTTTCCGCGGCAGGCGCCCATACCAAGACGAGTGGTATGCTTTATCTCATCCACCGAAATAAACCGGCGGTCGCCGATGACATTAAGGATTTCCGTCAGGGTAACATCATCGCAATGACAGATATATTTTTCTGTTTCTTTAACTTTTTCGGCCTTTATAAAATCAATTTTTCCGGGAAAATTTTCTTTTACAATAAAACCACGCACCTCTGTTAACCCTTCGCCGCGAATGGTGAGGGATTTCACCCGTACAACATTAGTTTTATTTGGTTTTTTCAATACTTTTTCAATGATTCCTTCGCCCAGTTTTTGTCCGAAATTGTCAACTAAAAAGACCTCGGCATTTTCCTCGACATGGTATTCGACGGGCAGGAACAGCCAGTCTTTTTTCAGGCTATAACCGAAAATGGCCAGTCCCGGGCACTGGTAAACACAATCCATGCATCCGATGCATTTTTCAAAATCAATCTGCGGGACGGTACTGGTGGATGTTTTGGTAATGGCGCCGTGCGGACAGGCAAACTCACAAGGGTTACAGGCAAAGCCATAGAGGCAGTCGATCTGAACAAAAGGTTTTTCCTGCATGCGTTCCGAAGAAGGCATATAAACATCCTGAATGACACGGATAGGATGCTGTTGAGAATCAATATATTCCTTGGATGTTGCCAGGTATTCATCATAGTCAAAAGGTTCATTCATCTCGTTCAGTATCTCAAAAGCCACCTGTTTGCCGCGAACCACGGCGCTGGTGCCTTCGCCGATACGGATGGAATCGCCGGCGCCGAAACAGTTGCGGCCAAAGACTTCATTTCCTTTTATCAGCAACTGATCGTCGGGGACAAGTCCTGTACAGATATTTATTGCGTCGATGCCGTCAATAATTTTTTCTGTTCCCGGTATGGGTTGAAAATTCTCACATTCTGCAATCACGGCGCCTACAATACCATCGTGTTTTTCATTTGGCAAGGCCTTGATGAGGATGTGCGAAAGCATCACCGGTATGCCCAGCCTCCTTACGCGGTTCGCCTGAACCGGGAAGCCGCCTTCGCGGGGCATGGCTTCAATGATGGCTTTTACATTGGCGCCAGCCTGCATGAGCTGATAAGAAGTCAGATAACCGATATTGCCGGCGCCGACCGTCAGGACATTTTTGCCAAGTAATGTAAATTCGTTGTTCATCATTTTCTGAACGACGGCAGCCGTATAGACTCCGGGGAGGTCGTCGTTTTCAAAAGCCGGAATAAAAGGCACAGCGCCCGTAGCAACAACCAGGTATTCGGCATCCACAAAAAAGATGTCGCCGGTTTTCAGATTTTTGGCTGCAATGCGGTTGCCCTCAAGAATATCCCAAACAGTGGAATCGAGCATAATGCCGTCGTGGTTATCACCCGCGAGGGTGGTAGCAATATCAAAACCCCTCATGCCACCGAATTTCTTTTCTTTTTCAAAGAAGAAAAACTGGTGTGTCTGCATAATGAACTGCCCGCCGATTTTATCGTTGTTGTCGAGGACAATATTAGAAATTTTGTGTTTGTTCAGTTCTTCGCGGCAGGCTAGTCCTGCAGGCCCGGCACCAATGATCACGACATCGGTCTTATATACATCGTGAGGTTTTTCTGTTTGGGGAGGAATAATCTCGGGAGTATAATCTTTGGGTATTTCCCTGACTTCTTTTATTCCGTCAACCAGGGTTATACATATCCTTTTTATTTTTCCGTCAACCAGCATCTCGCAGGCGCCGCATTTTCCGATGCCGCATTCGAGGCTGCGTTCGCGGTCTCTCAGGCTATGGCTGTGTACGGGAAATCCCGCCTGGTGCAGGGCCGCAGCAATAGTAAAACCGGACGGTCCTTCAACGGTCATTCCTTCATATTTAAAGCTTACTTTCGGAGTGTCTTTAACCTCCAGAATGGGATGTGTGGTGATCTTATACATGATGATGAGTTTATTTAGTTTTGAAAAACACTAATTTTTAAAAAAGCACGACAAAATTATATTATTCGCCAGTAAAGATGCTTTATTTTATTAAATTTATTTTCTTGTAATGTCCAAAACAAGTCTTATGAATGAGAAACTCAACGGGTTCAACTCATACAGCCGCAAATTGTATTTTACCTGCCAATAAAAATCAAAAAAACACCCTGGTTTTTGCCTTGATGATGTTGCGTTTTGATCGCATTAATTATCACCACATAGGCTAACGAGTATAGTATTTTAAAGCAGGCAAATGTTTGAATTTTTTACGATTGCCAACCTTGCAGGCAGATCAATAATGATCATGCCTACAAGAAGGCTCAAGCGTTTTGGGTAAATGAAAAAAAGTAATTCAATTCTTATACGCCTCCTGTGACGCTCAGAAGTGATGGGCAATTAACTAAAAGGACTTAACCCAAAAAATTACTGTATCACAAGTTTAGAAGAGTAATGCACATCGTCGGCATCAATTCTTATAAAATATGTTCCTGAAATCAAATTTTCAACAGAAACCTGTTGACGATTACCTGTTGGATTTATTTGTTGCGAATAAACTACCTTCCCGACAAGATCGTATATTTTTACATCAACAGCTTCGTTTATCACCTGATCAAATTGAATTGTGAAATTTCCATTGCCCGGATTTGGATATATGTTAAAATCAGTATTGCTATTTTCACTTATACCATTGGGGTCATACTGAGCAGCACCATCATAAAATACACCCGTGGGGGTTGTAAAGTTATTACTTCCGAAGTTTATCATCATCAAAGGATATTTGGCATTTTCTCTCCAAAACAAATAACGGTTTGAAGTGGTACTCTGGCCCTGTGACACGCCAAAAGCAGATAGCATCAGTGCTGGTGCAGGAGTCCCCGACATATAAAAGCTATCAACCTGTACCGTTATCCTTTTTACTAAAAGCACATCGTAAGCTAAACTCGCACCGGCTCCTGCCGGGACCCTCATTTTTCCCCAAGCGGTCACGGTGTCTGACTTATAGGTATGAGTAACTTTCTGACACGGTGTTTGATTTAATCCGTATGAACTGACCGTTAATTGAAAATTCGCCACACCTCTCGTATGGGCATGCCACGAAGAGCTCATCGTTGTAGGAAAAGGCATCAAATACGAAGGACTGGTAAATGCACAAAACTGTTGTGGAAAAATACACGAATCTAAGGGATTGGCCGATATACTTCCATACCTCTGTTCATTAATTACAAAACCCAGACAGTTGGCCCCGCTGGCATTTGTCTGATAATAGCCATCTGAATAATAATATTTACCGGGGATAAATACATTAGAAAGGTTGGTATCTGCATAAGTTGCCGCCGGAAAATTTGTGTCTGTGGGGGTAATATAATTCATATTATACACACCGGTTGCGGTTAGCGTTGAATAATTCCACTGCTGGTTTAGCCCGGCCACGGGTACGATAAATCCGGTAAGATCAGCGCCAACAGCGCTGAATGCCCCGGGTGTAAAATCAGTGTTGGCTTGTGTCAATACAATTTGCGCGTTGAGTTGCAGGCAAATCATAAAAAAAGCGCTTAAAAAGAATAAAGGTTTTTTCATAATTTTTTGTTTTAAGGTTAATAAATATCTGAGTAAAAATACGCACTATTTTTTCAAAAGCAATTATTTTTATTGTGTTTTTTTTCTATTATTTATTTGGCTTTTTTCGAACAACGCGATAGCGAAACTCCATCCACAAAGGACTTTGCATTTAAAATAAAACCGGACAGGAAGAAATTATTGGGAAAAGGTGAAATTTTAAGGACTTAATTGTTCTGAAAAAAGTGGTGGTTCCTTTTAAATTGTCCACTGATCATGAACGACTCCAACCAGAAAATATTTATGTCTGTATTCTTTAAAGATGAGCCTCAGGCTGCACCAGTCAATACCTTCGAGCTTTTTGTCAAAACCCGGAAAATAACATTCGATAAAATCGCAGCCTTTATAAACGGCTTCAATATTATTAAGGGTATTCCCCCTGCCAATTACTTTGTTTAAGCTTTTTTGTTCTGCATTAAAAAAATCCGCACTGTAAACAAATCTGGTAAAATATTCCTCTATGGTCAGGTGAATACTTTCACCGCTACCGTCGAAACTCCCCCAGTTTAATTTATTCCGCTTTTTTATTTGATCCATAAAAGCAGCTTTTGTCAATTTCACATCTGAAGAGGTGTCAATAAACGCATACGGGGAAAACCGCACTCCCAAAACCGGATGGAAAAATTCTGAAAGCCCCGCGTAATTTTTGTTTTTCATGGTAGTCAACACCTGATCTGTCAGATCAAAGATCAACGTATCTTTGCTGATCATAGCCGAATCTGTTGATGCATTGCCTGAAACACCGGGCACATCGGGTTTTGATTGATTCCAACTGCAGGATATCAGCGCCAACGCCATGAAAATTAGCAGCAGCGCTGTTTTCATAAAATTTAATCTTATTGTTTTGTAAATCTGAAAATTGTTTTTCATTTCTGTTTGTGTTTATAGAGCTAAAAATTATTAGGTCGTACAAATATAATTTTAACTGCTTGTCCACAACAAGCAAGTCAAAATATTAATTAGATTTGCAACATGAAAATAGAAGAAAAATACCCAAAGGATTTTCAAGAATTTCTGGCTCAATTTCCAGATGAGAATGCCTGTTGGTATTATCTTATAGATATGAGATGGCCGGAAGGTTATATTTGTTCGCAGTGTCAAGCAAGAAAATATTGGCTTACAGCCAAACATAAAATTCATTG
>Ga0209099_1002468_pt1 | contig 16233 bp, 11 predicted proteins | sample AD_JPNHW2_MetaG_FD_184430 | JGI IMG/M metagenome (GOLD analysis project Ga0209099, IMG submission 184430) | Active sludge microbial communities of municipal wastewater-treating anaerobic digesters from Japan - AD_JPNHW2_MetaG (SPAdes) (version 2) | ecosystem: Engineered > Bioreactor > Anaerobic... | reverse complement strand
CTGTGCGAGCCATTGCCGGATTGAGCCGGAGCTGATGCGTCATCCTGGGAGATGCACCCGGAGAGCAGGGCTGCCGCCATCAAGATGATAAATATACTGATTGCTCTATTATTGCCTGTATTACCTGTCATGCTGCTTCACCATTTTGGTTTCCGTTACCGGCAAGTTCTTGCCGATGTACTTGGAGCGCGTCTTCTTTCCCTCTCGCCAGTAGCCGTACCAGTAAGGGCCATGCGGACATCCCTTGCAGTTCTTGCCGCAGGAGACTCTCTCCAGGCGGTAGGTGGTCGACCCTCCGGTGCGCACCTCCAGCACCTCCCTGCTATCCGGCAACTCGTCGGGCTGAGGAGGCTTGCTCATCTCTGAGATGAGATGCTCTATGTGCTCTTTTATCTCATTGAGCACAGAGATGTCCTGGCGCGCCAGCGATCTGACGATTGATTTGGGTATCAAGAACGCCTCTTATGTAACAGTGGCACCTCTTATGTAACAGCTATTAATAATCTTATTGCTCGAAGTTACAGTCTCTTCCGAATGAGGTAGACCACGCATAGAAAAGCAGCAACCGCCAGAGCCAGGCCGATATCCAGAGACGACAATTCATTATCATCTCCAGAAGGCTCGCTTTTATAAATGGGAACTCCATTGCTGTCCAGTATGAATTTTGGATCTAGCGAAGATACATTCTCAACATTTCCTACAGTGACATTTTTCATAATATAGAATCGAAGTTCTTTGCCAACCTCTTGATCTGCGAACCTTACAGAATAGTCATTCATGATCGGCTTGGTTTTGCCTTTGACCGCTCTTATGGTTTTATCTTTGCTGCTCAATTCAATGTGCATATTGCCTTCGTTTGAAGCAATCTCCTCTAGTCTCATAATGCCGAGACTGGGGCCGTCCTGGATCGTCTCAAAATCATCCGATACTTGCCATATGCCATCAATGGTCGTATATGACGACACAGAACTCTCGTATGCGTTCTTGAAATGAACTGCCAGAGTGATCATGTTTCGTTTGCCATTTTCTTTAGCGGGAACTTCATAAATGAATGTGGATTCTTTTCCGTTTCCCGGAGTCACGATCTGATTTGATTGCAGAATTATTCCCTTGCGGTACAGGTCCAGCTCTACTTTATCCAGATTGATCTCTTTGATATGCAGCGAATAATCATCCTTAAGAGGAAGGAATTCTCCCTCAGCCAGTGGCTCTTGTTCATCATCATTATCGATCAGCACCCGCGAGATCTTGTCGTAAGCCAAAAGGTTCGTTTCGTCAGATAATGATGCCAGACTCATATTTGAGCCATTCTTTGCATATCCGGCAAAATATTGCTCGCCCATCCAGCCCATTGCATAGTATGAACCCCATTCTACTCGCTGGAACCGGTTATCCTTTGCAATCGTCGAGTAATTCAGGTTTGCAAGCCTGACGTCACCACTGTCATAGCTACCGGAAAGGTCTATGCCAAAATATTCTGTGCCAAGGTCGTCGTCCAAATCATACATAAATCCTGGAAAATCAGCATAGCTCCAGTTATAGGGTAATTTCGATATGGTCACAATAGGACCGCGCACTTCGTAGGTTCCAGGATCGGTGATATTTGAATAAATATAAAATTTTGGTGTCCTGTTTTCATATTTTTTCTTTTCAGAGATACGCAGCCTTATGCCGCCGATGAGATCTATGTCTTTGCCTTCATTGAGATTTACGGTTCGGTATTGATTTATCATTCTTATACCTTTGGAATCTACGTCCGTAACTGTAAAGACCCCATATTTCGATCCAATATACACCATAGTCGGCTTGGGCGAGAGCTGGAATATCCCATCCACCTGCGCAATCTCCAGCTTTTCTCTGGATGCGTTATCAAAGCCGGAAAATAGATCATCGAAATAGACTGCCAGAATCGTCAGATTTTTGATATTATCTATATCCTGGCGGAAGATAAAGGTCTTTTCCGCCATAGAAGCATTGGGGTCACAAACTATCACGCTTTCTTTTTTTATAATGCCATCTTTCATCAGCCTTACATGAGCCTTCTTGCTGTGAAGATCTACAGAATCAAGGAACAGTTCATATCCCTCTTTGAGCCTCAAAGGATTTTTTAAGCTCATCAAATACATCTGATCAGAATCCATCAGGACCTTCAACAATACCTGATTTTCCAGAGTATTTTTATGATCCGAAGCATGATAAAGGTAGGGTAGACTTCCATTTGCGGGCGATCCGTTATAACCGACGAAATAATTCTCCCCCATGAAGCCCATGGTGATATATCTACCCCATTCTCTGAACTCGAATCGCTTAGATGAACTATTGGGTTCCGAAATGCTTGTACTGTAGATCAATCCCGGCGGACTATCAGAACCATTTAATTTTTTTGATTTTATATTCACTGTTAGCTTTTCTGTGCCGATGTCGTCATCTATATCATAAAAAAATCCCTTAAATCCAGAAGGAGAATTTGAAGACGTGCCAATTCCCGAGCTAGATGTAGAGAATTCGATATTATCATCCCGTACCTCCTCGACGGGGCCGCGAATCTCCAGGCTATCTGCCCCATACGCCAGAGAAGCTGTCAGAATAAAAAATGCGAGAGCAAAGGAAGCCGTTTTTTCTCTCATGGCAATTTTCTCCAACGCCATATCAGAGGCTTCTCAACTCTACTACGGGCTCTGGCTCAACAAGCTTCCTGACTGCTACCCAGTCCAGAGACATATAAGAATCCTCTGGGGGATTTTCCGCGTCAATATTAAAGTGGATTGACAAATTATGTTCCTTTTGCAGAACAAGATCGAGCACCTCCTTTCTATTATTGTCTATCTGGGTGGTGACCGTGGAGTTGACCCAGTCCATCTCGAATCTTTTATAGCCCGAAGAATAGGGTATGCTTTCCCAGCAGGAGTTGCCAGTGGATGGCCAGATATTCCTGCAAATTTGGATCGTACCTTTATCTTTGGTTACCCAAAAGAACGATTGCTTTTGGTCATCCATAAGACCCATATACTTCGAAGCTCCCCTGTTGTCGCTGCTGACATCCATCCGAAACATGAGCGCCGACCCCGCTGAGAACCTCTGTTCGGATTTCAGGCTAGCTCCAAACGTAGCTCCGGAAGAGATGATGATGCGAGCACTGTCATTTTCGCATGTCAGGTCTCCTCCGTCACCCCGTGTATCCCAGCTCCATTTGTCGGATTTAGTGCAATCTGCAGAACTCATTGCTCCGGTGGCTCCAGAGCAGCCGTTCGGGCATGATGATGCAAAATCATCGAAAAAGAGGAAGACCTTTTCTGGGTCCTGGTACTGTGAAGCATCAGTTGCGCTGGTTGTCATATTAATGTAATTTGTTTGGTTTTGATCAACATGAGGAACATTTATCCACGCGGTAACACGATTTCCTTTTTCGCTCCCCTTTTCGATCCAGTAGTATAGCGGCCGGCCCTGGGAATCATGGAACATCAAATTCTGGGTAGCATTGGCGGAGATTTCTTTCTTTATGGTATAGCCAGGAACATCTCCAATCCTTAATGTCGTCTTCATGCAGTCGTTTTCGATATTGCTATCCTGGTTTCCATTTTCAGCAATGCAGAGGGTAACATTGTAGACGCCTTCCAATAATCCGGGTTCTATATAGGCGGGGATAGATCTGGATTCCTGGCTGGCCAGACCATCAGAAATCGTTAAGTCTTGTGACAGATTAGTCAATTCCTGAGTTCCATTATATACCCGCAGGTTTACCGAGAACGGATCTGTTGCATTAACGCCACCAAGGTTTCTGATAGTGAAATTCACTGGGATCAATTCGTTGGGATTTGCATTCAATTCGGGCAGGCTATCGATGGTGAGATCTGGAGTGCCAGGGCACCCCGGGCAGTAGCTTTCGTCGCGGAAGTTGTTTGCTTCATCGGTCTCATTGATCTTATTCAAGGAATCGGCGAAAACAACGATCTCCTTACCACACAGTTCGCTTTCTGATAGATCCTTCCATTCAACTGTGAGGTTCTCACCGGCGCTCAGATTTCCTACAGGTCTCATCCCGTTGGTAATATTACCGATTTTGAGTTCTGCATTTGATGGATCTGCCGTCTTATTTCCAAGATTGGAGATCTGGGCTTCAATCCTGACCTTTCCGGGTGCATCCGTGCTCTTCAGGATATTTATTCTTGAGACAGCCAGGTCTACATCCGGGGGAGGAATGAGGATCCAGGTCTTATTTTCGGCTCCGATGATACATGTCTTGGCTCTTACGGTTATATTGATAAATCCCTTTGCATCCGCTGGGACAGTCCAGTTATTGGCGTATATTCCGTCGTTGCTCGATGAATCGTTATGTTTGCCGTCATCGAATAGCTCAAGCCCTCCCTTTGGCTGCCATGCCGTCTCATTCGAATTGAAGAATGCCCGGACAATTGCTCCCTTTTGCGGGCCGCTTGAGCTGCCATCTGTCCCATTTATCGCTACACTTACCGGAACTGTCTGATTTTGGACGAATTCTTTGCCTGGCGGCCAGGGCGAGAGAATATCCACGCTCATGTTGGAATAGACGGGCGCGATTCCCGGAATGCACGATAGTAGCTTCTTTTCCCCTTCGATTTCAGAGGGAGCGCAAACCATCATATCCAATTTTTTAAGGCATAGTATGATCTTGACTTTGCCTGCGACTACATAATGAGCCGGATTATGCCTTGACTTGATTCTAATTTCATTGATGCGACAGCTTCCATTAAGCGGATCTGAATATCTCAAATCATCTGCACGCAACCTGTCGGAGAGATCGATAATGCCTCCGGGCATGAAATCCGCATTCTCATAAAGGTTTTTATTTCCGTTCAGGGTGATTTGAAGATAATGGGGTATGCACTCATAACCTTGACCGCAGTTGAAGTCCATAAGCATTTTAGCGCTGATCACATCTGACGCATCAAAGCCAGGGATCAGTGAGAAAGAGACATTTATATCCGGCCGATTAGTGCAGTACCAATCATCTACCTCCACGGTAAGCTGAGGATGATTCAATGTGACCTTGATCGGCATGGCCCCGCCATTGCATGCAAAGCTCACATTAAGGGTCCGCTTCACATTATAGGCTGTCGCGGTTATCATACTTGATACGCTCTTGGAACCTGAGTACAGTGCAATAACCTTGAAATCCACTTGATCCCCTGGACCCAAAATGGCATGACTTACCTGCGGCTGGAGAATGACATTGCATTTGCCATCCGTACTTACATTCAAATCGGTCAGAGTATCTCTACCGGTATTGGTTATGCGAATGGTCTTCACAATCTCTGAGCAATCATCGTTCTCTGGGACTTCTCGCATGGTGAAGTCTATCTTTGAGTCGATATGGATCTTCACTCTTGCTTCGTCTGTTTGATTCCGTTCCATCTCGGTTAGCCTGACATCAATCATGTAGTCCGGCCTGTTCGCGTCCTGGGCATGTGCCTTGAGCGTTATTTTCCGTTTCTCATTCGGCCCGATAGTGATTTTGTCGTCCAGGAATCCAATTATTAGATCATCATACGGATTGATGGCTTTTACGGTGACGTTATGTGGTACGGAGTCCCTGTTAAGGATACACAACTGCAGATTCTGATCATAATCCCTTGGGATTGGGAAATCATATGGCTTACAGGCCCAAATCACCGAGCAGTTCCCAACCTGCAACTTTTTAGGCATGCTCCTTGCCTGGCGTTCGCAAGAAGCATAGCTTGCCACATAATAATAATAGGTTTTGCCAATGCCCAGATCGAAGCTCAGGTTGTGCTCAAGGACATTCATTGCAGATTGACTTGCAGTCCTGAATTCACGCTCGCCTTCTTCGCGTATCCATACCGTCGAGTTGCTCACCAGATTGGTCTTCCAGCTAAATTGGACAAAGCCATTTTCATCACGGCAAACGCTGGGCGTGTCCGGCTTTAAGCGAGAGATCTTCAGCGGCGGCCAGGCAATAAAATCTACTTTATTCAAATCGATTTTCTGGGGCTTTAGAGTGAGCGTTTCATTAAAAGCGGGATTGCCTTCGCATTCTACCTCACGATGGCCAGTTATCTCGAGATCGTCAGCCATGACGGCCATGCCTATCCTGGCATAAGCGGTTATATTCTTTCTTTCGAGGTATAATTTAATATCTGAAGGGAGAGGGAGAGCGCTTTTTTCCTTGCTATCCTCGATATTGTTTCCGGCCCAGGGATCATTATCATTGTCCAAAACGATGATGGACTTATCAGTGGGCCCGTTTCGGATAATCCCTTTTAGGTAGTAGCCTTTTAATCCTTCCGGGATTAAGCGGATCGAGTCGGTTATTTTTCCATTCGATGCCTTTTTATTTTCTGTGCAATTCCAGTTATAAACAATTGGATCGAGAATTCCGTCCCCTTCGCTTCCAGCAACAAAATAGTCGAACTTGAAAATCCTATCGGTTAAAGTCGAGTTAAATTGAGGATCTTTCTTTAGAGGAAACATATAAGAGGACTGTTCTAAATATGTATATAACTGCATATTTATATCTGGGTCTTTTAATATATTGGGTCGCGTATTTTCTTTTGCGATAGTCATGAATTTCAGGAGTTCATTGCGATCGGTGCCGTTCAAAAGCAACGATAATTTCCCTGTATCCTGATCCCACATGGCATAGCATTTCAGGCCATCTTGAAGGTCACCAATATCGGGCCTCCAAATTGTCAGGCCGAATTCGTCGTTGCTATATACCATTTCCTGGTGTGGGATAAGTAATTCATGGATAAGTTTAAGTGAGAATTCAGGGATAAGTTCATATGATCTTATCGAGTCCGAAACCTCCAGGTCGCCCCAGATCGTTCCGTCAGTAATATTATCCAGCTCTTCTCCAACTGCAGAAAAACTGCTAAGCAGAATTGTCATCATTAACAAAATTATGGTCGAATTTTCCCACAAATGTCCAGGCCGCATTGATTAGAACCCTCCCAATCTAAGGATACCGTTTTTATCATTGTAGGTTCTGATACTTAAACATTATCAGGTAATTCCAAATTGCTTTTATTTTTGAATCTTTTTGAGGAATTATTGAATAATATTAAGGAAGATGCAAAAGATGTCGATCAGATCAGGAGCATAAAGCAGACACAAGAAAACAAGCTGATTTGCAGCCTACTAAATACTTGAAAAATATATGTGCAGTTTGGCCCGAAAGCCCAACCGCCGATTAATCATTCCTCCACTCCTTCAGGTCACGCGGAAGGAATATTGCGCATCATACGATCCGCCGTTGAGATCTCCGATGCCGAAGTAATACCATCCGGCCTTATCGATGTCTGCCTTCAGCAGGACGCTGTCGCCAGGCTTTTCCGCATCCATTCTGGTTATCCAGTTGTAGTTTTTACCGTAGAGGTCTATGCGTCCCTTCATGCTGGCCCTGGTGGACTTTGGAACGTCATTCAGGGATGCCCGAAGCGATCCGGGAGCGTCAATGTAGATCTTGTAGAAATCCACGTCGCCTGCCGGAAAGATGAATCCCTTGATATCGCTGCCCTTCTGTATATCGGTCGCATCGGCTATCTCATTATCCGGCTCCACATCCACCACCGGCTCGAAGGTTGTCAGGAATTTATATGTCGAGTTGTAGGAACCGCCGTTGAGATCGCCCACGCCCAGGTAATACCATCCGGGAGCGCCAATGTCAACGTGGAGGGTGACATCTTCTCCGGGATTTTCCGCGTCTTTCCTGGTTATCCAGTTCATATTCTTGCCGTAGAGATCAATCCGGCCTTTCATGCTGCCTGCAATGGCCGCCGGGACATTTGAGAGGGATGCCTCCAGGATGCCGGAGCTATTGAGAAATATCTTGTAGAAATCCACGTCGCCTGCCGGGAAGATGAATGCGTCGACAGTCTCCGCCGGCTGGACTTCGGTTGCGTCTCCAATCTCGCCATTGGGCTCCTCATCAATTACCGGCTCGAACGATAGAATCAGGGAATAGTAGTATTCGTAGGAGCTGCCATTGAGGTCTCCGACCGCAAAGTAGTACCATCCCGGTTTTCCGATATCCAATGTCAGGATGACACCCTCGCCCGGATTCTCTGCGTCCTTCCTGGTTATCCACTCGTGGTTCCTGCCGTATAAATCAATTCTGCCTTTCATCTCTGCCGGTACATTCGATAGCCTGGCCTGCAATATCCCCTGGCTTTCGACAAAGATCATGTAGAAATCCGCATCTCCTGCCGGGTAAATGCTGGCGCTTGCCGATTGGCTGGAACTCAGGTCGGTGGCATCGCCAATCTCGTTGTTCGGTTCATTGGCATCAGCCTGCTGGCCGGCGGCTGATGATAAGACCGCCATCAAGAACAGGACGACAATCAGCAACGATCTGGACATTTCAATCTCCTCATTAGATAGCTGATTTGTTCATTATTAATCCTTTTGATTCCGCGGTCTCATGAAATTCTAGCGCCTAACGAAATCGATGAACCCCTGCTCCACATCTACTGAGGCAAGCTCGACTGTCATCTGATCTCCCACATCCAGGCCCCTGCTACCACTCTTGAGCATCCCCTCCACTGGAATATCCAGGAGCCTGACCCAGGTTCCTTTCTCTGATGCCCCGGTGACCATGGCATCAAACTTCTCTCCGATCCTCGATTCGAGCAGAAGTGCCGCTGCCGATTTGCCCACCTGCCTCTCCACCTTGACCACCAGGTCCTCTTTTTTCGTGCAGTTCTCTGCCTGTGCCTCCAGCTCATCCAGGCTGTAGGGCATGGGTTTGCCTTCGATGGCAGCCTTGAGCTGGCGCTGTGTGATCAAATCAGGAAAGCGGCGGTTAGGGGCAGTGGAATGGGTGTAGTCCTTGACCGCCAGGGCGAAGTGTCCTGTAGCTTCCGCTCCCGGCAGCTCTGCCACATATTCGCCATTTCCAAGCAGCTTTATTACCGCCAGAGAAAGATCCGGGAAGCGCAACGGGTCGGCCTTTTTCATCATGGTTAAAAAGATTTCCAGCTTTCTGGGGCTGGGATTCTTGGGCAGTTTGAAGGCGTGCTCAGCGGCAATCTGGACAATTCGATCCCATCTTCGGGGTGTGCGCACCACCCGGCGCAGAGAGGGAATATTTCTGCTGGAAAGATAGCGGACAGTAACGCCATTGGCGGCGACCATGAAGTCCTCGATGATCTCCTTGGCCCGGTTCTTCTCTTCAACCAATAGGCCGCTGATCCTATCACCCTCGAATACCGGCTTGGCTTCAATGGTCTCCAGGCTGAGGGCCCCCTGGGCATGGCGCAGGCTCTTCATACTCTGAGCAGCCTGATCCTGAAGACGCAGGTTCTCTGCCAGTTCCGGAACGGCAGCCACCGCCTCGGGCGCCGGGGCCCGTCCTTCCAGCCAGGCGCCCACGCTGTTATAGGCCAGCTTGGCATGGTTACGGACCGCCGCCCGGTAGACATCCGACTCCAGGAGTGAGCCGTCCGGGCCGATTATCATCTCCACAATTATGGCCAGGCGTTCTTCATTGAGATTGAGGGAGGTCAGGCGAGTGGACAGCTTCAGCGGCAGCATGGGAAATATCTGGCCTGCGGTGTAGATCGAGGTTGTGTTGTGAGAAGCATCCTGGTCGATAGCCGAGTTCTTCTTGACCAGAGAGTCCACATCCGCCACGGCAACGCGGACCCTCGTCCTTCCCTGAGAGAGAGCATCGGCAACCGTGAGCTGGTCCAGGTCCTCAGAGTCGTCATTGTCGATGGAAGCCCAGAGCAGGTCCCTCAGGTCCCGAATCTGTCCTGTCGAGCTCATTTTAGCCGGCTCATTGATCCGGTCAAGCTCGGCAAGGGCCAGAGGGGAAGACTCGGGGAGCAGCCCCCGCATGATCAGGGCTTTGCGGGCGATATTCTGCAGCACGGCTCGATTCTGGATGTTCTGGATATGGTTTTTGGGGCTATCGTTGGCATTGGCGCTACCGGCTTTCTGGTCTGAAGACATTTTGGCATTCCTCGGATTCATTCATCATTGCCAATGGGCCATGAAGCTGTTGGGCTAGCAGGGCCGTCAGGGTTGGCAGGACTGACGAGGCAGGGCTCAATTGAAGCCACGATTTAGGGCTACTATTTTTAAAAGATCATTTGCTTCATGCTTCGCTCTGGCTCAGGGATTTGCCGGGCTGAATTCCTTCTCCATCTGCCTCCACTTTTTCACGCCGATCAGATCGTTGAACATGGACCAGTCTATGCCCAGTTCGCCGACCTTTTCCAGATCCCAATTCTTCAATGCCTGAAGGGACTGCTGCATTGCTTTGACTGCTGGATAGAGGCAGACCATGGGAATGGAAACATATTTTACGCCGATTCTTTCCAATTCGGCGAGGGCGAATTTCGGGGTCTTGCCGCCGGGAATCAGGTTGAATGCCAGAGGTATCTCGACCTTCTTGACGAGGTGCTCGACCTCCGGAATTGACTGCGGGCACTCCACATAGATGTAATCGGCCCCGGCTGCTGCATAGGCAACCGCGCGCTCGATGGTTTTGTCAAATCCCTCTATTGCCCTGGCATCGGTTCTCGCGCCAATGACCAGATCTGACCTTTCTTCTTCTCTTGCTCTGATCAGGGCGGCGATCTTGGAGACCATTTCTTCCCGGGAGATGATGGTCTTCCCGCTCATGTGACCGCAGCGCTTGGGCCAGGTTTGATCCTCGATTCTGATGCCTGCCGCATCGATCCAGATAAAATTCTTGGCTGTCCAATAGGCATTCAGGGCGTTTCCGTATCCTGTGTCAGCGTCAACATCGACCGGTATTGATACGCTGTTCACTATGTTTTTTGCCTGCTCCAGCAGCTCCCCAAAGCTGATCAACCCCAGGTCCGGCTGTCCTATTGCCGATGCGGAGATGGCGTAACCTGATGTTCCCATCAGCTTGAATCCAGCTCTCTCGATCATAATGGCGGAGAGAGCGTCATAGCCGCATGGTCTCAGAAGGAGACCGGGCTTTTCCAGCAGTTGGCGGAAGAGTTTTGCCCTTTGCATATTGGTCACCAGCCAATCGAAGATCAAATCTGATCATTGCTGCATCCGATCATCGATTACATTCTAATATGGTTTTTTCTGTTGATATAGATTTGGCTGATCATAAAAATAATATCCGAGGATGCATATGGCTAACGCAAAATTGAATCTCGGGAATTCTCGGGAATTTTGGTGAAATAAATGAAGATCAGTAATATGCTAATGGCCATGCTTTTGCTGAGCATGGCTGGCGCGGCAGCATTGCCGGCTCTCGCCCAGGACGAGTCCCTTGGCGGCGCGGGCGCATCGATCAAAGCTCCGGCTAACGAATCAGAGCTGGAGTCCTTTGTGCAATCTGCGGCAGATCATGCCAGAGATGTGGGAAAATATGAAGCGATAAAGGACTTTATGGACCTGAATTCCTCCTGGGTGAGAGGAGATGTCTACATCTTCGCCCATGACTTCAACGGCACCTGTCTGTGCCTGCCGTTCATGCCCGAAGAGGTGGGCACCGATCGCTCGAATATTCAAAACGAAAAAGGAGTCTACATCAACAGGGATATGCGGGCCATCGCCCTGAACGGGAGCGGTTATTACGAGTATGACTGGAATAATCCCCTTGCCAATCAGAGCGAACCCAAGGTAAGCTATGTGATGAAGATCGATGACACCTGGTATCTGGGTGCCGGGATCTACAGATCGCAATTGGGCGGAGAGAGTGAGAATGATAGCGGCATAGCGAGCAGCATAGGGAGCAACTCGACAGGCAGCATGACCGGTGGCAAAGAAAGCAACATGGCATACTTCCTCCTGCTTCTGCAGGCGGATCTGCAGGGCAAGCTCAATGATCTGGATGAGGCAGTTGCAGATTCATCTTATCAACTCTCAGCAGCCGGAATCAAAGGGGAAAAAGCCAGAGATATTCTGCAGAACCTGACCGATTCTGGATCATCTTTCCTTGAAGCGACCACGGGCAGCATTGAGGGAAAGATCGAGATCGTTGAGCCTGCTGCTTACAGGAATTACGAAGGCGCCGATATCAGCAAAAGCGAATCAACAATTCGGTTGATGCAAACCAAGAGCCCTGACTTCAGCGAGGTCTTCAGGCTGGTGGAGGGATACAATGCTTCAATTATCTCCTATCCGGTCTTCTCCGCCTCCGGGCAGCTCATCGGGGCAGTGGGAGCTATAATGGAGCCCGAAGAGGTCATCGGATCGATAGCCGTGCCCCTGCTCAGTGGCACGAATTACAGCGTCACGGTCATACAAAAGGATGGCCTGAACCTGTATGACACCGATTCCAGTCAGATCGGAAAGAATCTCTTTGAGGATCCCATCTACAAGCCGTATCCTCAGCTGCTGGCTCTGGGCAGAGATGTGGTGGCGGAGCGGTCCGGAATGGGAAGCTATGTCTTCCTCAACAAAGAGCATGACGGAAATGTCACCAAAGAGATCTGCTGGACAACGGTAGGGCTTCGTGGCAATGAGTGGCGACTGGTCGCCATTCGCTCCTATTGATGCGAAACAGAAAAAAGGTAAAACTGCAAAAAATTGGACGCGGAAAGCGGGAATAGCGTGTGGATTATCGGACCCGTTCGATTATCCACACACACATTTTTATATTTTCATATTTCATAGTTTATATTTCATATTTCATATTTTATATTTCGATTGCATTACCTTCCGAGGTTATCTTAATTTACAATGAGATCGTATAACAGGCTATGATGGAAATAGCGGTCGAGTCGGTCTTCGGCATAAATGCCGGCATTGTCTGGGAGGCCCTCAATCAGAATGGTCCCTGTGCTATCGATAATCTCGTAAAGTTGACTGGATTGAGCAGGGAGCTGGTCTATGGCGCATTGGGCTGGCTGGGTCGTGAAAACAAGATCGTCCTGGAGAAGCGGGGACGGGCATTTATCATCTCGCTTGCGCCCTGACTTTATAACCAGCGCATTCAAAGACAGCGGTGCCGGGATATCCGCCCATAAAAAATTTTTAGCAGCAATGCTCAAATCCACCCGCTTGTAACAATCCGCAGCCCAAAAAATGACGGATTACCGCATTTTAGCAGGCTGTAGGGCAATCTTCATAAGTGCAATTGATATTGCCTTCCAGGGGTGTTTCAATAAATGCGATCATGCAATATTATCTGCTTCGATTCATTTTCTTTGATTCATTCCCATCCTGGTATGAGATCCAGGCTAATGTAAAAAACAATGAGATGTGATAAAAAGATGAAAGAATGGAATATGCTCATGGCATCAGTCCTGCTGCTGACGGCGGCATTTTTCGTCATGCCATTGGCTGTAGCAAGCGAAAAATCGGTAGGGTCAGCGAATGATTCGCAGAATGAGGCATATAACACCACGGAACTGAAGTCGTTTGTTGAATCTGCCGTGGCCTATGCTCATGAGAATGGCAAAGATAAAGCGCTCGATGAGTTTTCCAATAAGACCGGCTCATTTGTCCAGGGCAACCTCTACATCTATGCCTATGACTTCAATGGAACCAACATTGCCCATCCCTTCAAACCGGATTGGATCGGCAAGGACAAGATTAACCAGACTGATTCCAATGGCGTTCTCTACATCCGAAACCTGATCGAGGTTGCCAGGGGTGGAAAAGGATTCACCTACTTCATCTTCCCAAATCCGGCTCATGATAATAAAGACGAGTTCAAGATCGGCTACGCAATGAAAGTGGATGAGACCTGGTGGCTGGGATCCGGAATCTATGTTTCATGTCCTTGAAAAGGGATCGCTGCACTTATTTTTTTTAATGACATTAACGGCCAAAATCCTTATTGCCAGCAAAAAGATATAGCAGTTGCATGGCAAAAGCTCGCGCTGTAGTGCAGTTGTCATTGAGCATTCTTGCATATTTTTTGATATTCCCCTGCATGGCCCAGGCAATGGAGGAAAATTCCAGCCCGGTGCTGCTGTCGCAGTATGAAGGTGGAAAGCTTTACAGAATCGACAAGCTGCTGGTTGTGCAATTATCTGGAAGCTATAAAGAGATGGGCAGACAAGAGGGCTATCTCTTGAAGGATCAGATTCACGATTACTACAATTGCAGCGTCGTAGATTATTTTATCAAAGATAATAATATGTCTTATGAGCGTCTGGCTCTTGATTCAATGGATAGATTCAACCATTATCCAAAGAGGTTCAGGGATATTTTATCGGGCATATCCGAGACATCGGGGCTGTCTCTGCTGAATTTGACAATTCTCAGCAGAGTTCCATACATTGCACCAGGTTGCTCGGCGGTCTTCGCATGGAGAGAATATTCCCGGGATGGGCACACAGTAGCAGGAAGGAATCTCGATTTTTATTCAACGATGGAGGATTTTATTAATTACACCATCGTCTGCATTTACAATCCGACCGACGGCAGTCACTCCGTTGCCAGCGTCTGCCGTTTGACACAGCTTGAGATTCATACCGGGATGAACGATCAGGGAATCTTCCTGGAGGCAAATGATGGCTCATCATCGGGTGGCACCACCTTCTTCCCGAATAGGATTACGTATCTCGGATCATTCCTCTTCGATTTTTCCTCACTGGAGCAGCTGGACGCCGCCATCCATTCCGCCCAGATTGATTGGGCGACATTATTGAATGTGGCAGATGAGAGAGAGGCTCGATCCTACGAGTGGGCGACCTTCGATCTCAAGAGAGCCATGCCGACGAGGGACGGTTTCCTGGCCAGCACAAACCATTTTGTCAATCCGGAGTGGGGACTTGGGCCTATTGCTGGTGATCCGTACAATACCACTCTTCGGCGGGACAACCTGCTCAGGCTGGGGGAGAGATACAGAGGCGAATTCGATGCAGAGGCTATGATGAACGTTCTGGATACGGATATTGAGAACGGCGGGCCATCCGGCAATTTTACCCGGCTTCAGGTCGTGGCCATTCCAAGAGATAAAGAGCTATGGGTAAAGATTCCGAAGTATCAGAACTGGACAGAGGTCGATCTCAAGGAGTTCTTTCTGAGCCCCGGAGCAATTTGAGCCTTAGAAGATTTGCAGTTGATCGGCGTGGGAAACCATCGTCAGCATGAATCGGTATGATGCTCGTTTCCAGTCCGGTTTCTTTGAAGCGGGCAAAGTTTTCCGTGGCAGATATCCACAGGTCCGTGGCAAAGACCTGCAAGCCAAACTCCCTGGCGAGAAAGATCGAGGTGAGGCCCTTGCCAGAGCCCAGATCCAGGACCCGCATCTCCGGCGTCAGTTCCGGCATCCGTGGCATCTGCGTCAGCTCCTCCAGCATCTTCATGGAATTGGGCCCCATCATATTATCCTGAAGAAACAGTCTGTCGCAGGCTTGAGATCTCGGAAAATGCATTCTCATCTTTGGCATTCATTTTCAATCCTTGCTTTTATAGAATTCGCCTTCAGACGGATACATTTGATCATTCTGTTCTGGAATGCGCCTTCGAGTCTATGGCTCACGCGGGATGAGTTCAAGGCCTGATCGTTTCAATCCTTATTGTTTTTGGAATCCGCCATCGAAGCCGGAAGCTTATCGCAGCCCCGGAGAAGTTCATCATGCTTCAATCCTTGTTGTTTTGGAATCCACCCACGAAGGCTGCTTTCTGATCGCTATCCAGGTCTCCTACCATGTTTCAATCCTTGTTGTTTTGGAATCCACCCTCGAAGGCCCTTCTTCCGTATGCGATCTTACCGCAATGTCCAGTTTCAATCCTTGTTGTTTTGGAATCCACCCTCGAAGACCCGCCCATCCCTGGGATCTGTGAACCTGTCTGAGCGTTTCAATCCTTGTTGTTTTGGAATCCACCCTCGAAGTCCGGCCTGCTCGGTGTAGGCAGCCTCCAGGACCAGTTTCAATCCTTGTTGTTTTGGAATTCGGCCTTGAAGTTTACTCGGGCAGCTTGTGCAGGCAGTTAATAACCTGTTTCAATCCTTGTTGTTTTGGAATTCGGCCTTGAAGTATATGCACAGGACCATATGAATAATATCCTGAATGCGTTTCAATCCTTGTTGTTTTGGAATTCGGCCTCGAAGGCGCACCCTGACAGATGTCGGAATCGAGGTATTGATGTTTCAATCCTTGTTGTTTTGGAATTCGGCCTCGAAGGCCAGGCTCACTATCATCGATACGGAAACCGGGGGTTTCAATCCTTGTTGTTTTGGAATTCGGCCTCGAAGCTTGCCGAGCTTCATCTGCGCTGCCCCGAATCGCTGGTTTCAATCCTTGTTGTTTTGGAATTCGGCCTCGAAGTGCCTAGCTCATCCTGGAG
>Ga0209099_1002466_pt1 | contig 16251 bp, 13 predicted proteins | sample AD_JPNHW2_MetaG_FD_184430 | JGI IMG/M metagenome (GOLD analysis project Ga0209099, IMG submission 184430) | Active sludge microbial communities of municipal wastewater-treating anaerobic digesters from Japan - AD_JPNHW2_MetaG (SPAdes) (version 2) | ecosystem: Engineered > Bioreactor > Anaerobic... | reverse complement strand
CTCCCATCAAAATGTGAGTGAGTGGATCAATAGTCATGTACTGGTTTGCACCGATCAGGTTAAAGATCAATGTCATAAAAACTCCTCCGGCAATTGTAGAGAGCATGATACGAAGGCTGCCGATACCGGTTATAACAAGGATGAGCGCCCCCAGCAATATGGCGAGTTTGGAGGTTTCGCCGATAGAACCCGGGATAAAGCCAAAGAACAAATCGGAGATTGAGGGTAACCCAGCAAAATTTTCAGAAGCACAATAGGAAAGGGGCGTGGCTCCTGTAATCCCATCAACCCCCTTGAGGTTGTTTGAAAAACCATAAATCCATGCGCTGTCACCGGTGATTTTTGCCGGATAGGCAAAAAAGATAAAAGCGCGCGCTACCAAAGCAGGATTGAAAATGTTCATTCCCGTGCCGCCAAAAACTTCTTTAACAAAAATCACCGAAAAAGCGGTGCCAACGGCAACGATCCATAATGGAATTCCTATAGGCATGATCATTGGAATAAGCATTCCTGTAACGAGAAACCCTTCATTTACTTCATGATGGCGAATCTGTGCAAATATAAATTCAATAGCCAATCCAGTAACATACGACACCACGATGATAGGTAATACGGCTTGCAACCCGAACCAAAAATCGGCCAAGATGCTGACCTGGGTTCCGATAGCCTGGTGAAATTGGAAACCCACGTTCCACATTCCAAAAAGTAATGCCGGCATCAGCGCAATAATAACAATGGACATAGTTCGCTTTAAATCAACAGCATCGCGGATATGGCTTCCATGGAGCGTTACTTTTTTAGGTACATACAAAAAAGTTTCAAACGCATCAAACGTGGAGTTCAGTTTTTCAAACTTTCCTCCTTTTTGAAAACTTGGTTTTATCTTATCAATAAATTGTCTTAAACCTTTCATCTCTTCCTTTTTTTCAATGTTAACACATTTCTTTTCGCAGCATTTCCAGCCCGTTGTGCACTATCTGTTGCGCTTCGGTTTTTGATGTGCATACGTAATCGCATAATGCAAAATCTTCCGAAGAAACCTCGTATATGCCAAGTGCTTCCATTTTTTCGATATCTTCTGCCAATATGGCTTTGATCAGGTAAACAGGATAAATAGAAAAAGGAAAAACTTTTTCGTATTGTCCGGTCATTACAAAAGGCCTGTTGCCTCCATGGTAATTTGTATCAAAATCATATTTTTTTCCGGGGAATAGCCAACTAAAAAACACTCTTGAATTACTGAATTTTTTAAATCCAGGCATTGCCCAGCCTGTAAATTCATAATAATCACCCTCGGGTATCATGGTGAGCTGGTGATGGTAATAACCCAGAAACCCATCATTTTTTATAGTACTGCCGGTCAATACATTGCCACTAATGTGCCGGATATTGCTCTGTTTGGCTTGGCCTTCAACGATCTCATTAATTTTACTGCCGATGATTGTTTTGCAATAAACAGGATTTTTTGCTTCGGGTCCGGTAAGGGCAATTATTCTGGAAGCATCATAAATTCCATCTGTAAAAAATTTACCAATCATCGCTATATCTTGTGGATTCAAATACCAAACGGTATCGCCTTTGTTGATGGGTTTTGTTTTATGAATCTGAACGCCGACATTGCCAGCCGGGTGTTTCCCTTTGAAATATGTTAGTTCGACATTTTTTATTTGTGAAAATATATTGTCTTTTATTGTGGCATCAAGACCCAGAAAAACTTTGCCTGTGGTCAATTTTGCCAGAGCATTGATACCGGCCTGAAAATAAGGAATACTGTCTTTTAAAATAAACTGGTAATCAGGAGCTAGCGGGGAAGAATCGAATGTTGATACAAAAATGTCTCGCGGAGTGGAATCTATTGCAGGAATGATATCATATGGCCGTTGCCTGATAAAAGTCCACAAACCTGATTTGAGCAAAAGCGACCTGATTTTTTCGGCATCAATAGATAAAATATTCTGTTTGCCGAATTGTTCATATTTAATTTCCGGATCTGGTGTGACCGATATTTCTAAAATAAGCCGCTTGTCGCCGCGTACAGGTTCTGATACTATCCCGCTGACTGGTGAAGTGAAAATAATATTTTCGTCAAGTTTGTTATAAAATAAAGGAGAACCTGCGTTTACATGATCACCCGGGTTAACGATAAGCTTGGGCAAAACATTTATAAAGTCGGCAGGTTTTATGGCGACAATATCGGGAACAGAAAATGCTGACACAACTTTTACTGCTTCTCCCTTCAAAGGAATGTCCAGGCCTTTTTTAATTTTAATAACTTGCATTTATTTTCAGATTATGAATAAAATAAATTTTGATTTACAAAATAAATATTTATTTACCAAATTGCCAAATAAAATTATTACAGAACTAAATTTTTATTCAAATATACAACACTGAGGTACGTTTTTTAAAAAATGCAAAAAATATTACGTTTCTAAAAAAAATGTTGATTATGAAATTAGTTTTTTAGTCTTTGGTTCATATTGCTTATTTTTGCGAAATATTTTAAAACTAATAATCCTTTTATGAAAGTTATTGTTGTCGGAACGGGCTATGTCGGTTTAGTAACCGGAACATGTTTTGCCGAAGTTGGAATTGATACCACTTGTGTTGATATTGACATTAATAAGATTGAGAACCTTAAAAAAGGTATTTTGCCTATATATGAACCCGGGCTTGATACCATGATTCAAAGGAATGTTGATAAAAACCGTCTTCACTTTACTACTGATCTGAAATCTGTTCTGCCGGAAGCTGAAGTGGTTTTTATTGCAGTAGGCACACCACCTGATGAAGATGGAAGTGCTGACCTCAAACATGTTATTGGTGTCGCTGCTGAAATAGGAAAAAATATACAGGATTATCTTCTTGTAGTCACAAAAAGTACTGTTCCTGTGGGCACGGCCGTAAAAGTTAAGAATGCCATCAAACAGGAACTGAATGCCCGCGGCGCTGATATTCAATTCGATGTTGCCTCAAATCCTGAGTTTCTGAAAGAAGGTGCAGCTATAGATGACTTCATGAGACCTGATCGTATTGTGGTTGGCCTGGAATCGGAACGTGCTGAAAATCTGATGAAACAGCTGTATAAACCGTTCACGCTGAACGGGCATCCTGTAATTTTTATGGACATACCCAGCGCCGAGATGACAAAATATGCCGCCAATGCTATGCTGGCAACGAAAATAAGTTTTATAAATGATATTGCAAATCTTTGTGAAATTGTTGGTGCGAATATTAATCTTGTCAGAAAAGGCATCGGCAGTGATTCGCGCATAGGCAACAAATTTATTTATCCGGGTGTGGGCTATGGCGGATCTTGTTTCCCAAAAGATGTGAAGGCTTTGATAAAAACAGCAGATGAAAACGGCTATAGTCTCCGTGTACTGAAAGCTGTTGAGAATGTGAATGACGATCAGAAGAGTGTGCTTTTTAATAAAGTTTTAAAATATTTCAACAACCAGTTAAAAGACAAGACCATTGCTATGTGGGGCCTGTCGTTCAAGCCTGAAACCGATGATATGCGCGAATCGCCCGCTTTGGTTTTAATTGAAAAGTTTCTTAATGCAGGAGCCAAAGTTAAGGCATACGATCCGGCAGCTATGGAAGAAGCCACACGAAGACTGGGAAATAAAATAGAATTTGTTAACGATCAGTACGAAGCGTTGATTGATGCCGACTGTCTTTTGATCGTGACCGAATGGACCGAGTTCCGCGTTCCCAATCTGAACATGATCAAAAAACTACTGAAAAAACATGTGATTTTTGACGGAAGAAATATTTATGAAGCGGCCGCTATAAAAGCTGAAGGTTTCGACTATTTCTGCATTGGCATCGATACTTCAAATTAATTTATGAAAAAGAAAATATTGGTTACCGGCGGCGCCGGTTTTCTCGGTTCCCATCTTTGTGAACGGCTTTTAAATGACGGCCATGAAGTCATCTGCCTGGATAATTATTTTACTGGACAGAAAGAGAATATCGTGCACCTGCTCAGCAATCCGTATTTTGAATTGATAAGGCATGATGTGACCATGCCTTTTTTTATTGAAGTAGACCAGATATACAACCTCGCCTGTCCGGCTTCACCTATACATTATCAGTACAATCCGATAAAAACCATCAAAACATCCGTGATGGGCGCCATCAATATGCTTGGCCTTGCCAAACGCATACATGCAACTGTATTACAAGCCTCTACAAGTGAAGTTTACGGTGATCCGAAAGAACATCCGCAGAATGAAGCATACTGGGGTAATGTTAATCCGATCGGATACCGGGCCTGTTATGATGAAGGTAAACGATGCGCCGAAGCATTATTTATCAATTATCATCGCCAGAATGATGTGAAGATAAAGATCATCAGGATATTCAACACTTACGGCCCGCGCATGCATCCGAACGACGGACGGGTTGTGTCAAATTTCATAATGCAGGCCTTGAAAAATGAGCCAATAACTATATACGGTGATGGAACCCAGACACGTAGTTTTTGTTTTGTAGACGACCTTATTGAGGGTATGATCCGCATGATGAATACACCCAAAGATTTTATTGGCCCTTTAAATGTGGGCAACCCTGTTGAGTTTACAATACTTGAACTTGCACAGCTAATAATTGAGCTTACGCGGTCAAAGTCAAAAATCATATTTCAGCCATTACCTTCGGATGACCCAATGCAGCGCAAACCTGACATCGAACTTGCAAAGTCAGTATTAAAATGGGAACCCAAAATACAGCTTAGAGAAGGGCTGATGAAGACAATTCAATATTTTATGAATTGAATCGTAACTACAAAAAATTAAAATATTCAATGAACATATTGGTAACAGGGAGTAACGGACAACTTGGAAATGAAATGCGATTGGTGTCAAATGAGTTTGTTCAGCATAACTATTTTTTTACTGACATTGAAGAACTTGATATTTGCGATGAAAATGCTGTGTCAAATTTTGTTACTGAAAACCAGATCGAACTTATAATTAATTGTGCTGCTTATACCGCTGTTGACAAAGCCGAGACTGAGAAACAAGCCGCGTATCAACTGAATTTTCAGGCCGTTGAGAATCTCTGTAAGGTTGCTTTATTAAGTAAATTATATCTTATCCATATTTCAACAGATTACGTTTTTGATGGTACAAAAAAATCGCCGTACACTGAAGAAGATGCGACTAATCCTGTTTCTATATACGGCCATTCCAAACTTCAGGGCGAAGAGATTATTATAAAATATGGTCTGCCATCGATGATAATCCGGACATCATGGCTTTATTCTTCTTTCGGTAATAATTTTGTTAAAACAATGCTCCGCCTGTCCAAAGATAAGCCTGAACTCAGGGTAGTGGCAGATCAGTATGGAACCCCAACTTATGCAGGAGATCTGGCAAGGGCTATCCTTGAAATAATTTCACAAAATTCCCTGCCTGCAAAACCTGAAATATATAATTATTCAAATTTAGGCGAAACGACATGGTATGAATTTGCACAAACGATAATGGAATTATCAGGAATCCAAATTCCGGTTATTCCTATCTGTACCAAAGATTTCCCGACCGCTGCCATACGGCCACCATACAGCATTTTCAGCAAAAATAAAATTATCCGTGATTTCCATCTTCACATTCCTGATTGGAAGGACAGTCTTAAAATTTGCCTCCACCGCCTCGAAAAACTTTAATTGGCAAACCATAAAAATTTTATTATGAATTAATCGTTATAATGATTAATTTTATTTTTCATTTATTAGTTTATGGTAAAACTAAAATTTTTTATTTCTGCAATGATAATTGCTTACTTGTCAAGTGCAGCAGAAGCACAAATTATTCATAAGCCCGATCAGCAATTGTTTTATTACGGCAAACTGGCTATTGTGACTATCGACAGGCAGTTATATGTTTCCGACACTTCGGATTATTTTTATATTCATGTAAGCATCAAAAATATTTCCGGTAACGCACTTGGCCTAGACCTGTCAAATTCCTGGCATGTGCTGTATCCCAATCAATGGCAGTTTTCAGATACAACATTCCGCACGGAGATTAATGAAAGACTGATAATTCCTGAAGAAATAACTGTTGCAAAAACAGCTGACATAGCAAAAAAAATTAAGGATAATAAACTAATCATGGTTTTACCGGCTAAAACTTATGACTATTATACCGAGTTCAATGCAGAAAAACCGAATGATTCAGAGATTGCCAAAAACAAATATCTGATCGTTGCTATTGATGGCCAGATGATTTTTACTGACGGAGCTAATATAGAACAGATTAAATGCAACGGTGACCTGAATGTTGACAGGGAACTGGCCTTGAAGTGTCCTTTTGCCTGGCAGATAATTTCTGAAAAACAAAAAATCCGCCACAGAAAATAAGTATGAAAATTAGCACGCGCACATTGCTTGTTATTTCGGTTGTTACGCTGCTGCTGGTTATTCCTGCCAACATCTTTCAGCCGATTTCGTTGGCAACTTCCACTGCCAATCCCTGGCAAGTAATGCCTGCCACTTATCCCGGCCATCTGCTCCGCTTCAGTATTATCTTTTCAGGATTGCTGATCACTTTAATTTCTTTGATCGTTCTAATTTCAAGCATTTTTTTCACTAAACATACTGCATCTGATAAGTTGGCTAATCTTAGTCTATTTGTATTCGTATTTGTTCTTGGCTGGATGGCAATACCCTATTGGACAAACGGCTTGTATCATGTTTTTTGCTGTGGAACTTCATCATCTTTCGACCCGAAGTCACTTTTGCCAATGACGCTCATAGGAGAGGTTTGGCGAATACCTATATTATTTTTGTATCCATTGATACTGCTTTATTTGATCTTCAGTTTTATTAGAATAATTGTTGTAGTTATCAGAAAAAAAAATCTGGGAACAAATGAGTTGTTAATTTTAATAAGCAGCATTTTAGTCATTGTTACGGCTTACTTCACACCGCATTATTTTTACTGGCTCTTGGATTGAAAAGCGTTAATCAATAAAACTTTAAACTGAAATCATCGGTAAAAAAATTGTTTTTACCGGTGTTCCAAATGTATATCGAAAATTCATAATCCTCGCTTTTTATCTGCGGTAATTGAAATAGCAATTCAACTTTATTCCATTTGCCGGTTTCACTTAGAAGATTTTTTATATTGCTTCTTTTATAATAAGTGTTTCTTGAATTTTCATCTATGGAAACCACAATATCACAGTCATTCAGTTGTTTTTCGAATAAAAAATATGCTGAAAAAACAAGAATACAGCCCTTCTGTGTAATGGCTGGCAAATGCCTGGATTTAAATGTAAGGCCATATTCCATGTCGGCAGTCAGTATCCCGGATTTTGCACCGGAATATGCCTTTAAAGTTGTTGATTGTATATTCTGCCATGAATCATTTGAGACAGAATCATAAGTTATCAGCTCCTGATAATCGGGCTTTTTATTACTGATACCTAGAAAATCAGTGATAGTCTGATATTGAACTTTATCAGACAATTTGCATACAGAAATCTTACCGTTATCCGCAATCTTAGTTATTTCAGAAATTATTTCAGGATAAACTGAATAAATTTCGGTGAGAAAAACATCATTTTGTACTACAATGTAATCATAATCCCAGGTAAGCATATTCTTTATATCCTGTTTGGCCGGAGATATATCTGCGTAGCCTTTTCTGCCCATTAAAATAAAAGGAATGTTAGGCGAACATGCTGCAAGGACTAGCATTTTTGAATCTTTTGGTATCCCGATTGAATCAAGAAATGTCTGGGAATCACTATAGCCTTGTATGGCGGCCGTTGTTTTGTCTCCAATGTCGTCAATACGCCTTGTTTCCTGAGTATAGTTGCCGTTTACAACAAATGGAATACTAATAAGCAAAATAGAGAATGCGTAAATGATTCTGATTTTTTTTGAATCTGCATTGGGTAATAAAATCAAAATGAAAATCAAAAGAAGATTGACCGGAAGATAAAATGTGTCGAGAAAATAGTAATCGTGTACAGGGAATTGCCAGAGCATCATTTCTGCAAATATCATGCTGCCAATAAATATGAGTAATGTCAAAAACAACAACGTATGTGTTGAATTTTGTAGTTTTCTTTTTCTGAAAAACTTATAAAATAGTGCAGCAATAAGTAAAAATAAAAATATTATATAATGGAATATTGAGAAATATTGCATGCTCATACTTTCATAAGTGATTTTGAGTAAGTAAATTATTTCTTGAAAGCTTTTTGCCGGCAAAAAATGATTTAGAAAAATGGACCCGTATTTTTCGCCAAGCCAGCGATTATAAAAAAAATACGAAATAAAAAGCGAAAGCGAGATCAATACAGGAATTATCTTGTTTTTTAATCCGGTTTTTTTTCTTACGATCCTTATGAATTCAATTCCCAGAACAGCAACAAGTGGAATTACGAATGTCGCCCTGCTTAATGCAGCGAGGGTAAGAAACAAAATGCTGAGATTAAAACAGGAAGCCTTTTCAATTTTCAGAAATTTGAAATATAAATACAAGCCAATTATAGTATTTGCAAGCGACGGGATGGTAGGAAGAAATCCAGACTGATAATAGATAAAAACGGGTGACGTAGCCGCGAAGATTAAAACAAATATTGATTTATAAAAGTTTTCCGTTAAAAGAAAGGCTAATTTATATAGAAAAAATAATCCGATAAAACTGTATAACAGAATATATAACCGAAAAATCCACGGAGCCTGGATGCCTGTTATTTTCATAATAAAAGCAGTGATAAAATCATGTATAGGGAAATCAACAGCCGTGATACTTTCTTTAGAAGGTGTTTTCCAGTCATCCGGAAACTGGTGGTTCATTACAAAAGTCTCGGGTTTGAAAAAATTGAAGCCGTTATTCTGAAACCCCAGAGCAAGCGCGTATCTGTCTGATTGTGCCCAGGCATGAATATGTGATGGAAATTCGTTGATGTGTTTAAAATGGAAAAACAAACCCAGCAAAAGGATAACAAATATTGCAGCAATAGTTTGTTTTCTTTTTGTCATTTTTTTAGCATTTCCGGTGAACAATATTATAACTGCAAATTTTTTTTATTGTGTTTATAAGCGAGTTTTATGTCAGTAATATTTTGCTTTTTTCCATTTGGAAGCAATATCTTTTTTGAAAGTTGCTTTTTCATCAATGATTTTCTTGATGTCCAGACCGATCAGTTCCATCGCTTTTGCTTTGGTGGAAATATCAGGTATTGCATAAGGTATTTTCACATTATGTTTAACAAGTACCTCTGTTAGTAGTATTCGGGCTTCTTGCGATCTTTGAATTGATGTCGCCAACACTCTTAATGCCTCTACCGGTGAATGAAATCCCATGCTGTTGGCAGCAGCTACCCAGTCCCAGCGCCATTGGGAGCTACGTATCAGGTTCTGGATGGGTTTCATTTCTGCGTCGGAAGCGCCGTTGTCCCAAGCGATCTTGGCTCCGATATGCACAATAAAAAGATTATATTCTGCCAGATGTCGAATCTGTTCTACTTTGTCCTGAATATCATAAACATTCTGAAGCAGGGTTGCTTCACTTTCTCTGTGGCAAACCTGGCACGAACCCGAAATGTTATTGAGTGGACTTTGTATCTTATGGTCGGTGTATTTAACGCCGCCTTCCCTGCGGTAAGGCATGTGGCAGTCGGCACAAGCAACGCCGCGGTTGGCATGAATGCCGGTCATATACATTTCGTAGTCGGGGTGCTGACCTTTAAGAATCGGGGTTTTGCTTAAAGCATGAGTAAAATCTGTAAAACCTTCCTCATCGTAATATACTTCCATGGAGTCAGCTGTAAAACCTTTGTCCCATGGAAATGTCAGGTATTTTCCTTCACCTTTGAAGTAATATTCCACGTGACATTGTGCACAAACAAGCGAACGCATTTCCTGATGTGTGGCTTTATTAATGTCTCTTCCCTGACGTTCAAACGCTTCAATGAGCGCCGGGCGTGTGATACGGAGGTTCATGGTTTTCGGGTCATGACAATCCTGGCAGCCGATTGGATTAATTACATCCTTACCCATATCCACCCATTTGCCTTTATAGAATTCAGCCACGCCCATTTTGTTCATTAGTCTCGGAACATCCGTGCTTTTGCAGGTCCAGCAAGTTGCAGGCTGTGGTTGCACTGTACGCAATGTGTTAATAATATCTTCAATGGCATGGTAGTGTCCACGACCCTGATTGTATTCCTTTGAAAAAGCATAACCTGCCCAAAGAACAACCAGTTCCGGATATTTGTCAAGGTAGTTGACGGTTGCCGAACCCCCGTGTTTGCTCGCAAATGTCGTGTCCATTGTCGAAAAGTAAGATTCGTATTCACGTGGAAAATTCTGGCCCCATACCGAATTATCAGGTTCCCAGTCAGGAATTTCCTTTACTACCTGAAAGTACAATTTTGATTCGTTGCGCCTTTCGATAATTGAGGACGCCAACAGTCCGATGAGAAATACTATTACCAGGGTGACAAGAAATAATAACCAGTTTACCCACGGATGCTTTTTAGTTGTTTCACGAATACTCTTCATAATTCTGTTATTTATATTTTATACTCTGAATTTTATTTTTATCAATCTGTTGGGTTAACCATGCCGGAATAACAGAAGGCAGCCTTGGCACCAGAGCAAAAGGATATGATCCAAGACTGTTGACTGTGCTGTGTGGAACATCCCTGTGGCAATCCCAGCAACGATGCCCTTTGCCATCCTTATAGTTTTTTCCGGTAACTTCGGTCAGCGCCACCATGCTAACCAAGTCGCCATGACAACGTTTGCAGTTTTCCTGAACAACATTAATCCCGGCCTCTTTGATTTGAATAACCTGCGGTTCTAGCCTGAGTGTGAACATGGTAGAGTGACGCAGGCCGTCTTTTGCTTTGAAATAATACTTATTAAGAGCATTGTTGTGCGGCACATGACAATCATTACAGTTTGTAACACGGAAATGGCTACTGTGGGCCCAGGAAGCATACTGAGGGTACATCACATGGCAGTTTACACATGCTTTGGGGTCATCTGAAATATATGACGTTGCATTTGAAATGTAAAAAACAAAAAATGCCAGACCAAAAAAGATTCCTAGAAGAACCACAACGATAGTGTTCCAGTTTTCAGGCGGAAAGAAATAATGTAAAATTTTTTTCAAATAATATTATTTGTGGATAAAGATATAACAAAAAACAAAAAGAAAAATAAGATTCATTTTTTTATACTCATAACTAACATTTCTGTTATGATCTTCTTACGTTCAATCAGAAATCTGGTAAAATCCTCTTCACTCATTTTGTTTTTCTCAAGTATCACGGGCTTTATGGTAAAAGGAAACGTGATAAGTGATAGCATATTGATAAAGAATTGTGTAGGATCATATTCCCTGATAGTTCCTTTTTTTATTTCGTTGATAAATTGGCCGGAGAAATTACCTGTATGATACAGGCTTTGAAATATTCTGAGTTTTTTGATCTTTTCAGGATTACGCTGCAATACGGAAAGTACAAAATAAGAGAGACGCGGGTTTTCCTGCAAAATGTCTATATATTTGCTTACATATTGTTTTATCTTCTCTTCAAGAGATAGCTCGGAACCCAGAATGCTGTTCAAGGTTGGAGTATAAGTACTTAACATATCTGAAAATACTGAATCGAACAGGTTTTCTTTGCTTTGGAAATGATAATTGAGCAGGGCGATATTGATATTGGCTTTGGCGGCTATAGCGCGGATGCTGGTGCGCTCAAATCCCTTTTCAAGAAAAAGTTCCAGCGCTGCCTGTTTTATTTTTTCTTCAGTTGACATAATAAGTACCACAAAAATAATACAAAAATTAAACGATGTTTTATACAGTGTTTAAAAGTTTTTCATGTTGGCAAAATATGAGTCGGAGTGCGACTTGAAATCGCGCTCCGACTTATCACAAATTTATTTTAGATGAAGCCGTCCCTGCCAGGTTTTCCGTTCCTTCATACCTTGCTCAATGAGCTGCAAAACCCTGTCTGCTCTTATCAGCCCCCAGGAACTCATTTCCAGAAAACGCGGAGGCACTTCACCTGAAAGCCGTTCAATTATAATTTCAGGCTTTAGCCGTTCAAGAAATTCGATGATGAATTTTATATATTCATCAAGGTTGAAAAGTGTATAAGCCGATGGATTATTTTTGTAATCTTCAGCCATTAGGCTGTCTTTTAAAATCTGAAGCTGGTGAAGTTTAATACTGTTTAATGGAAGTTGTGAAATAATTTCCGCTTCTTTCAGCATGTCTGAAATTGTTTCTCCAGGCAAACCGAAAATTAAATGAGCTGACATGAATATATTTCGCGCAGCTGTTTTTCTGATAGCATCAACAGCAGTTTCAAAGGTATGTCCCCGATTGATTTTTTCCAATGTTTTGTTATAGCATGATTCTACGCCATATTCAACGGATACAAAATATGTTTCAGAAAGTTGCTGTAAATAATCCAGTTTTTCATCGTCAATACAGTCGGGGCGTGTACCTATGGAAATACCAGATATCATTGGATGTGATAATGCTTCGCCGTATATTTTCTTAAGTTCAGAAATGTCTTTGTACGTATTGGAATAAGGCTGAAAATAGGCAATATATTTTGTTGCTCTGCGGTAACGGAACTTATGAAAATCAATTCCTTCGTCGATCTGTTGTGTGATGCTTTTTCCCGGAGAGCAATATGATGGATTGAATGCGTCGTTGATGCAGTAAGTACAACCGCCGTATCCACGAGTCCCGTCTCTGTTTGGACATGAAAATCCAGCATCGATACTTAATTTCTGAAGCCTACTACCGTATTTATTTATACAGTATGCCGAAAAAGTATTAAAACGTCTGCTGTTGCCCCAGGGAAATATTTCGTTTGTCTTTTCAGGCAATGCTTATTTTATTTCTTCAACGGTTTCTATGTAATTAACTCCACGTTCGGCAAGCCCGTTGAACATGAATTCTACACATTCAGGGTATTTGCCAATGTATTCCGGAACTGATAATCCTTTTTGTGTGTAAAGCCCGTGAGCAATCATACGAAGGGCAACCGTAGCCGTATATCCTGTAGTGCGCGCCATCGAATGTGTCTGGGTTTCTTCATCGTATCGGTCGAGCAGGTCATAGGTGTAACGAAGCTTTTTGCCGTCTTTTTTTCCTTCTACGATCACTTTCATTATAGTGAGGTCCCGTTCGCCTTTTTTAAGTTCCCACATTGGAAATAAAAGTTTTGCAGTGACATCCATCGGTTTAATTTTCATGCCCTTCACTTCAATTTCTTGCTGGCTGAAAAATCCAGTTTCGCGTAAAACTTTCATCAAGGCGATATGTCCGGGATAGCGCAATGTTTTTTCCTTGATATTTGCTGCTTTTATGGTTTCTCCAAGCGAACGTATTCCATCGCTGTTGAAGGCTTCAAGAGTTCCAAACCCGGGAAAATTAAGTAATTCGGCATCCGATAAGGCTTCTTTGGTTACAAGTTTAAAGTTCTCGATATAGCGCGCCGGGCGTGTATATTCTTCTATCACATCAATGGGCGAAAATACAGCTTTGTATTCGTAAGGATATTCCCTGATCTCAGGCAGACCGCCCACATAAGTGAGTGCGGTCTCGGTTTCATCGAGCAAATGATTTACATAGCCGGTGAGGATATGCATCATGCCCGGCGCTACGCCGCAATCCATTACTGCAATAACATTTTTTTTCAATGCCAGTTCATTAAGCTGAAAAGGGTCTTCAGGGAAGAAAGAGATGTCAACCACATTTTTTCCAGCTTCAATAATAGCTTTTAGTGTTTGGAATCCCATAAAGCCGGGAACTGCATTGATTACCATATCATATTCTGAAACAAGTTGTTTTACTGTTTCCGGGTCAAACAGATCCTGCCGCAAAGTTTTAATGCCGAATGATTGCAAATACCCGAATGATGCCGGGTTGATATCCGTTATACTGACCTCAAATTCCTCTTCTTTGGAAAGGTCGATAGCCATTGGTCCGCCCACAAGGCCGGCACCGAGAACGATAATTTTCATGATAACTTATTTTAATGCAATGCAAAGCTAAACAAAAAGGAGTTATATTGTTTATTTGCGTTGTATTCAAGCGGGAAAATTTAAATATCAAAACTGATTAGTAATTTAAAAATTCACAAATATTGAAAGTTATCTGTTTTTCTTATTATTCATTTTTTATAATCTATAAAAAAAAGTAAAATAATTATGATATTTGTATGATAAATAAAATCGTCGTATTTTTGGTATAGTATTAATAAAATTGACCATGAAAAAGGTTTTTTTGATTTTTTGTTGTTTGTTTTTGACTTTTAATCTTTTTTCTCAGGGATATTGGACACAAAAAGCAGATTTTGGAGGCACTCCAAAATACTGGGCAGTAGGATTTTCAATCAATGGCAAAGGTTATGCCGGTCTGGGCCGTGGCAATGGATTTAGCAACTCAAGTGACCTATGGGAATATGATCCGGTATTAAATACATGGACACAGAAAACTAGTTTTCCGGGAGGAACAAGGTACTCATCCCATGTTTTTGTAATAAACAATAAGGCGTATTTTTGTTCAGGGGCATACTGGAGTGGTATTTCCGGCGATTATACGCCATACAATGACGTTTGGGAATATAATCCCGCTACTGATACATGGCTTCAGAAAAATAATTTTCCCGGTCTGGGAAGGCATGATGGATTTGCCTTTTCTTTTGCAGGTCAGGGGTATTTATGTTGTGGACAAGATGATAATCAAATTCGGTTGACTGATTTATGGCAATATAATCCATTGACTGATTCATGGACACAAAAAGCCAGCTTTCCTGGTACAGCCAGATCCGGAGGAATTCAGTTCGGATATCAAAAATATGGCTATATTGGATTAGGAAGGGATGATAATGATATCTCTCTGGGAGATGTGTGGAGGTATGATTGTTCGCAAAATACATGGACACAAATGACGAATTTTCCAAGTACAAGCCGGACTTCGGCTTCAACATTCGTTACCGATAACAGGGCTTATGTTGTCTGTGGATATAATTTTCAGACTTCTTCTTATGTACCTGAATTATGGGAATATAATCCCAATACTGACACTTGGGTGCAAAGAGAGGATTTTCCGCCCGGTGGTAGAGCATGCGGAACCCCTTTTGCTATTAATAACAGAGGCTTTTTTGGCCTGGGTAATGTTTTTAATACTTTTAAAAAAGATTTTTGGGAATATACCCCGTCTTGCAGTGTTGGCTTAAATACAAATGTTATTGTCATTGGAGCAACTATTTATGCGTCAGCTTCCGGTGCCTCATACCAATGGCTGGATTGCAATAATAGTTTTGCTGTTATTCCTAACGATACCAACCAAAGTTATACGCCGACTGTAAGCGGAAATTATGCCGTGATCGTAACTCAAAATTCGTGTAGCGATACATCAGATTGTATGGCTGTAAACGTATGTGATGCTTTAAACACAAACGTTACTGTTATAGGACAAACTATCTATGCACTTGCTGCCGGTGCAACCTACCAATGGTTGAATTGCGACGTCGGTCTAGCGGTTATTGATAATGAAACGAATCAAAGTTATTCGCCACCTGTAAACGGAAGTTATGCTGTAATTGTAACCCAAAGTAGTTGTAGCGATACATCTGAATGTATAACATACAGTACTAGTATTAGCGAGTTAGATAATGCCGGTATTGCATTTTATTTTAACCCATTGCAAAATGAAATAAATATTGATGTAAAGGGAAGTGAGTTGAAATCGGATATTATAATGACAGATATTAACGGAAGAATTGTAAGGATTTTTACTGTCGGGGAAGCTCAAAGTCATATACTTCATATTGGCCGGATTGCTGCCGGGCATTACATTTTATCGTTTGACCTAAATTCAAAAAGGATTTCGAAAGAGATAATCATTAGCAAATAGGGATAAAATTTCCAGAATTATTTTTCCTGAATAAACTCAAAAAAAAGACGCGAATTTTATATGCGTCCTTAGCGTATCCTTTGCGTCCTTGGCGGTAAAAAGAATCAGTTCACAATTTTCAACTTGGCATACTGCAACAGTAGCTGTTTTGCACCCACACCATCAAACAGCACCGTAGTTTTTTTGTTTGGCCCGGTGCCTTCAATGGTCATCACTCTTCCTTGTCCAAAGCGCTGATGCTCCACGGTCATACCTACGCGAATGTCTTCCATGTCCGAAGCAGTAAAGCTTTCGGAGCTTTTAGAAATATCGGAGATCTTTTTCAAGTTGAAGT
>Ga0209099_1002463_pt1 | contig 16259 bp, 11 predicted proteins | sample AD_JPNHW2_MetaG_FD_184430 | JGI IMG/M metagenome (GOLD analysis project Ga0209099, IMG submission 184430) | Active sludge microbial communities of municipal wastewater-treating anaerobic digesters from Japan - AD_JPNHW2_MetaG (SPAdes) (version 2) | ecosystem: Engineered > Bioreactor > Anaerobic... | reverse complement strand
GCTTTATTAAAATCAACCCAAAATGAAGGAGAAGCTGTTAAAACCCGATTACCTGTTTGAAGTTAGCTGGGAGGTTTGTAACAAAGTTGGCGGCATTCACACAGTAATAGCCACCAAAGCATTATCACTGGAAAATGAGCTGAAGAATAATTACATTCTTATTGGCCCTGATGTTTGGCGTGACATTGAACGAAACCCCGAATTTATTGAAGATACACAGCTGTTCTCGTCATGGAAAAACAAAGCTTACGAAGAAGGACTGATTGTAAGAATTGGCAGATGGAATATTCCAAGTAATCCAATTGCCATTATAGTTGATTTTACCAAGTTTATTCCACAAAAGGACGAATTATTCAAAAAATTCTGGGAGGATTACAAACTCGACTCAATAAACGGTCAATGGGATTACGTTGAGCCTGCCCTTTTTGGCTATGCAGCAGGCAGGGTAATTGAGAGTTTTACAAACTTTCACCTCAGTTTCCGTCACCGAATAGTTGCCCAATTTCATGAGTGGATGACCGGAACAGGATTACTTTACCTTAAAAGTAACGTACCTCAGGTTGGAACCGTTTTTACAACTCATGCAACAGTTCTTGGAAGATGCATTGCTGGAAACAATATTCCACTTTACAGCAAACTCGACAAGTACAATGCCGATAGCAAAGCGCGTGAGTTTAACGTCACATCAAAGCAATCTCTTGAGAAAATATCGGCTATCCAAGCCGATTGCTATACCACTGTAAGCGATTTAACTGCAAAGGAATGCATACAGTTCCACGATAAACCGGTGGACCTTGTCACCCCAAACGGGTTTGATAACTCAATTGTACCTACTGATGAGGAATTTAAACTTCGTCGAATTGAGGCTAAAATCAAATTTTATGAGGTTGCCGAAGCACTTTTAGCCCACGAAGTATCAAAAGACTCAATTATTGTTGGCATTGGTGGCAGATACGAGTTTAAAAACAAAGGGATTGATGTTTTTATTGATGCATTGGGAAAACTTAACAAACATGAAGACTTGGAAAAGGAGATTTTAGCATTTATCATGATCCCTGCCAACCATCATGGACCACGCAAAGATGTTTTTAAAAACTTACAAGATAAGGATACCGATAACGTAATTGTACTCAGCAACACATATCTTACACACTATCTTATTGACCCTGAGTACGACCCAATTCTTAAAAAGATAAAAGAGGTCGGTCTCAACAACACCGTAAACGACAAAGTCAAGATTTTCTTTGTTCCTAGCTACTTGAATGGCGATGATGGAATTTTCGATAAACATTATTACGATTTACTAATTGGTACCGATATTTCAGTTTACGCTTCGTATTATGAGCCTTGGGGTTACACCCCTCTTGAAAGTCTTGCTTTCCACGTACCTACTATTACTACGACACTTGCTGGATTTGGGCATTGGGTAAACACTCACTACACCGATCCACACCCTGGAATTACGATTATTCCTCGCACTGACGATAACGATCAGGAGGTAGTTAAGCAGATTGCCGAAACCTTAAGAAACTTTTTAAAATTAGATAACCAGGGACGAAATGCTATAAAGGATAATGCCTTTGAAGTTTCTAAAATAGCGCTTTGGAGTAACCTAATTAACTATTACATCAAAGCATATAACATAGCTCTTAAAAAGGTTGAGAGTCGTACACAGCAATTCATGGATCGAGACAGAAAAGAAAAACTCCCGACAATTGAGCGTAAATACAAGATCAATAAGCCTAACTGGGTACGATTACTCGTTCAAAAAAATATTCCCGAAAAGCTTACTGCACTCGATGAACTTTCACGAAACCTTTGGTGGTCATGGAATCCTGATGCTGTTGAACTATTCGAATCAATTGATTCTGAACTTTGGTACAAATGCGAACAGAACCCTATTCTTTTCCTCGAAAAAATAACTTTTACCCGTTACCAAGAGCTAGAAAAGGACTCTGCCTTTATTGAAAAACTTCATACAATCTACCTAAAGTTTACCAGCTACATGATGAATAAGTATAAGCGAAAAGAACCAAAAATCGCTTATTTCAGTATGGAGTTCGGGTTACACACCTCGTTAAAAATCTACTCAGGAGGCTTAGGTATTCTTGCTGGTGATTATTTAAAAGAAGCATCCGACAGAAATACTGATATTGTTGGAATTGGATTGTTCTACCGTTATGGATATTTCTCTCAACAGCTTTCATCTTCGGGACAGCAAATAGCTATCTACGATCAGCAAAACTTTAACCAAACCCCTGCAACCCCAGTTCGTGACGAGAACGGGAAATGGCGTACAATTAGTATAGCATTCCCTGGCCGGAACCTTTATGCAAGAGTTTGGAAAGTTGAAGTAGGAAGAACAGACCTTTACCTTCTTGATACTGACTTTGAGGATAACCTAAAACAGGATCGAACAATTACCCATCACTTATACGGTGGAGATAGCGAAAATCGATTCAAGCAAGAAATGCTTTTAGGGATTGGAGGAATTAGAACGCTCAAAATTTTAGGAATAGAACCCGATATTTACCATATCAACGAAGGTCACGCTGCATTTATTGGGCTCGAACAGTTACGCGAATATATTCACGATGAAAAACTTTCATTTTTCGAAGCCCTTGAGGTTGTTCGTTCAACAAGTCTTTTCACAACCCACACACCTGTTCCTGCTGGTCACGATGCCTTCACCGAGGACCTGCTTCGAGCATATATGTCCCACTACCCCGATCGACTGAAAATTACATGGGATCAGTTCATGGATTTAGGTAAAATGAATCCTGGCAATCTCACCGAAAAATTCTCCATGAGCCACCTTGCAGCTAACTTATCACAGGAGGTAAATGGAGTTAGTTGGTTACACGGCGAGGTTAGCAAAAAAATGTTTGCGGGTCTTTGGCCCGGATATTACTCCGACGAACTACATATTAGCTATGTTACCAATGGAGTTCATTACCCAACTTGGGCAGCAAGAGAATGGAGAAATCTTTTAGAGCAAACCAATTCCGATGATAATAATGATTACCCAAAACCAGCATGGGATCTAATAAGTAGCATCCCAGATGTAAAAATCTGGAACATTAGAAACAACCAACGAAAAAAACTATTCGCACTGATTAAAACAAGGTTAAATAATCCTGAAATCATAAAGTTTGAGAGTCCAAGAAATGTTGTTGAAATTCAAGAAAAGATAGATAGCCATGCACTTACCATCGGTTTTGCAAGACGATTCGCAACGTATAAGAGAGCTCATCTTCTTTTCAAAGATTTAGATCGTTTAAACGATATTCTCAATAATGAGAAAATGCCAGTACAATTACTTTTCGCTGGGAAAGCGCATCCAAACGACAAGGCTGGTCAGGACCTGATTAAAAGGATAATCGAGATATCGAAAATGCCCCAGTTCATTGGCAAAATCTTGTTCCTCCAAAACTACGACATGGAGCTAGCCCGTAGAATGGTTCAAGGAGTAGATATTTGGTTAAACACTCCAACTCGACCGCTCGAGGCATCTGGAACAAGTGGTCAAAAGGCTGCCATGAATGGCGTGTTACACTTTAGCGTACTTGATGGTTGGTGGGTAGAAGGTTATAGAGAGGGTGCTGGCTGGGCAATTCCACAAGAAAGCTACTACCAAGAGCTGGATTATCAGGATGAGCTGGATGCTGAGCTAATATACTCATTACTCGAAAACGAGATTGTTCCAATGTACTATAATCGCAACACTGAGGATGTTCCTGAAAAATGGGTATCATATATCAAAAAATCAATCACCCAAGTAGCCTCAAACTTTACCACAACAAGGATGATGCGTGATTACGAAAATCGCTTCTACTTCAAGCTCTACGAACGTTCAAAACGAGTTAAAGATAACGATTTTGATCTAGCTAAAAAACTCTCTGCGTGGAAAAGAAGAATATCGCGTGCTTGGGATACCCTTGAAGTTATCCAAGTTAAGCAGTTTAATGCTGCCTTTGAGGCAATTATCCTAGGGAAAGAGTACAGTTCAGAGATTGTTATTGATATGGGCGACCTTTGTGTTGATGATATTGGTGTTGAACTTGTTGTTGCCGATCTTGTTGAAAGCAATGAAGTGAAAATAAAACGAGTACACGAACTTGTTCTAGATTCAGTTGAAGGTACAAGAGCAACCTATAAACTAAGCATTGTGCCTGTTGAACAGGGCGCCTTCGATTGTGGCATTAGAATCTATGCAAAAAATCCCGACTTACCTCATCGAATGGATTTCTGTATGGTTCAGTGGGTGTAACATAACTTCATATTATATTCTATTGAAAGCAGCAAATTGTTTTGCTGCTTTTTATAGATTTTTTCTGTTGTTTATCCTTCAAAACATCTATCACATCAATCCTATTCGAACAACTATCAATTTTTAGAAAACAATCATCAACATCAAACAACTTTACACCCTTTTTCCTTTCAATACACAAACCAATTTTGCATATTTGTTAACTTTTCGCATTTGTTTATGATTATTGTTCAGAAACCAAATCAACTCGAAGGTAAAAGCGTTGTCCTTACCATAGGTTTTTTCGATGGGGTTCATCGTGGGCACAGGGCACTTACCGAATTGGTTTTACATAGATCTAAAGAGCTAAATCTTAGTTCTGCAGTGCTAACCTTTTGGCCTCACCCGCGACTTGTGCTAAACAAGGATCCTCATAAACTTCGTTTTCTTACAACCTTAATCGAAAAAACAAAAATATTCTCACAACTCGGTTTCGATTTCCTGATTATTCAAGAATTCAAATCTGATTTTGCTCGTTTAACCGCAGAAGATTTTGTGAAATATATAGTTAACTCATACAACGTAAAGCATATTATTATTGGCAAGGATCATCGATTTGGTTACAAAGCGGAAGGAAGTATTTCAACACTTAAAACCCTAGCCCCACTGCTTGGATTTTCATTTGAGGAGATAAGTATTGTTGAGCAGAATGAAATCAATATTAGTTCAACTAAAATTAGAGATGCTCTTGATAAGGGTGAACTAGAAAAGGCTAATTCGATGCTTGGGTACCCATACTTGCTCTCGGGAACCATTGAAGAAGGGTCTCAGATAGGCCGTAAAATCGGATTCCCAACTGCAAACATTAGGCCTTTAGATCCATTAAAATTGATACCCGCTGATGGTGTTTATGCCGTACTCATGATCATCAATGGAAAATTTGAAAAAGGAATGATGAATATTGGTTCACGGCCAACCATTGAAAGTTCAAATCACCAAACAATAGAGGTTAATATCTTTGATTTCAATAATGATATTTATCACAGTAGAATTGACGTTGTGCTGTTTGAACGTATCCGCAACGAAGTAAAATTCCCTGACGTTGAGCATTTGAAAGCACAACTCGAACAGGACAAGAAAAAAATCTCCGAAATACTTAATCCTTACAACGAGAGCAATTTCGAAAAGTATTTTGTAAATTTGTCCCGCTCAAAAATTTTGTAACAAATCAAACTAATTAATAGATGGAACAAGTACTTGTAGAATCGATACCCTACAAGGTGAGTGATATTTCACTTGCAGAGTGGGGTCGTAAGGAGATAAGCATTGCAGAGAAAGAAATGCCAGGGTTAATGGCCATTCGTTCTCGTTATTCATCAACTCAACCATTAAAGGGCGCTAGAATTACCGGGTCATTACACATGACCATTCAAACCGCCGTTCTAATTGAAACCCTTAAAGCACTAGGAGCCGATGTTCGTTGGGCTAGTTGCAATATATTTTCAACTCAAGATCATGCTGCAGCTGCAATAGCAAAAGCAGGAATTCCTGTTTTCGCATGGAAGGGCGAAACACTTGAGGAATACTGGTGGTGTACTGCACAAGCACTTTCATTCCCCGGTGGCAAAGGGCCAACCCTAATTGTTGACGATGGCGGTGATGCAACACTTTTAGTTCACCTAGGCTATAAAGCCGAAAAAGACTCAAGTGTTCTCAATAAAAAGGCCGATAACCACGAAGAACAAGTAATCCTTGATCTTCTTAAGAAAGTTCTTTCTGAGGACAACCAGAAATGGCATACTTTGGTTAAGGATTTAAAAGGGGTTTCGGAAGAAACTACTACTGGGGTTCATCGCTTATACCAGATGAAGGAAAGAGGCGAATTACTTATTCCTGCCATCAATGTAAACGACTCAGTTACCAAAAGCAAATTCGACAACCTTTACGGCTGCCGCGAATCGCTTGCCGATGGCATTAAACGCGCTACCGATGTAATGATTGCTGGCAAGGTGGTTGTAGTTTGTGGTTATGGCGATGTTGGTAAAGGTTGCGCTCACAGCATGCGCTCATACGGTGCGAGGGTTATTGTAACCGAAATCGATCCAATTTGCGCTTTACAGGCTGCAATGGAAGGTTTTGAGGTTAAAACTGTTGAAGATACCCTTGACGAGGGGAATATCTACGTAACAACTACAGGTAACTGCGATATCATTACCCTTGAGCACATGCTTAAAATGAAGGATCAAACCATTGTTTGCAACATTGGCCATTTCGATAACGAAATTCATATCGATAGGTTAAATAAAGTACCAAACGTAAAGAAAGTTAACGTTAAACCACAGGTTGACCAATACTTCTACCCCGATGGACGTTCAATTTTTGTCCTTGCCGAAGGTCGTTTGGTTAATCTAGGTTGCGCAACAGGTCATCCAAGTTTTGTAATGAGCAACAGCTTTACCAACCAAACCTTAGCACAAATTGAGCTTTGGACTAAGAATTTAGCAGTTGACGTATATCGACTTCCAAAACATCTTGACGAGGAGGTTGCTCGTTTACACCTTGAGCAAATTGGCGTTAAACTAACCAAACTAACTCAAAAGCAAGCCGATTATATTGGTGTTAAACAAGAAGGACCATACAAACCAGAACATTATAGATACTAGTAATTAAAGCTGCTTCGGCAGCTTTTTTTATTTTATTACATTACTTTTTTCCCTACATTAGTCTTCTGTTTAAAACCTTAAAAGCCATGGCAAAGAAAGAAAATTTCTTTATGAGGGTGTTTCATTACTATCTGAAGATTATGCAGTTTCTCTTAAAGGATCTTTGGAGTGTGAAACTTGAAGAATATCCTCCAAAAACGAAATTCCTTTTTAAATATCTTAGAATTGTTGTGCTTGCATTAAGAGGTTCAATTGAGAATAAAGTAACCATAAGAGCTTCTGCTCTAACCTACTACACGTTAATGTCCATTGTGCCTGTACTTGCCATGGGTTTTGGAATTGCAAAAGGGTTTGGTGCCGATAAATACCTCGAAAGGCAAATCATGGAGAGTTTAAAAGGCCAAGAAGAAGTAATGAATAAACTTATTACCTTCTCAAACTCAATGTTAGAAAAAACGGGGGGAGGAATTCTTGCCGGTATAGGCATAATTCTTCTGTTTTACTCTGTTGCAAAGGTTTTAAATAGCATCGAAGCAGCTTTTAATGATATATGGAAAATTGAAAAGCCACGAAATATCGGAAGAAAATTCAGCGATTATCTTTCAATTATGCTCATCGCGCCGATACTCCTAATTGCCTCAAGTAGTATCTCCGTTTATCTTGCAACGCAACTTGACACAATTGCTAAACAAATCGAAATAATAGGGTATATAAGTCCTTACCTAATGTTTGTGCTTAAATTTATCCCTTACCTACTTATCTGGATTCTTTTTAGCCTACTGTATATAATAATGCCCAACACAAAAGTATCGTACCAATCGGGCATAATTGCGGGTATTATTGCAGGATCAATATTTGTTGTAACCCAATGGGTTTATATTGATTTTCAAGTTGGGGTAACAAAGTACAACGCAATTTACGGAAGCTTTGCAGCACTACCCCTATTCCTAATCTGGATTCAGCTAAGCTGGTTAATAGTTTTATTTGGAGCCGAGGTTTCCTTCGCAAACCAAAACGCTGATATATATGAATTTGAAGCCGAAACGGATTTAATAAGCCAGTATTCAAAGCGAACTCTTTCTTTACTTATTGTAAATGCCATTGTAAAACGATTCGAAAAGGGTGAGGAACCACTAACGGCTCTAGAGCTCTCAACTCAACTCAAGATTCCTGTTAGATTGATGAGAGTTTTACTTAACCATCTAATCCAATGTCGAATAATTTCAGAAACTATCGACAGCAAAACCAAAAGCACAGCGTACCAACCCGCTCAGCATATCGACAATTTAACCGTATCATACATAGTAAACTCCCTTGATAGTTTGGGTACGGCTATTGAACCGGATATTGCCGAGATGCACAAAATCCTAAAAATACACAAAACCTTTACCAATAAGATTGAAGGGCTTGAAGAGAATGTTCTTGTTAAAGAGATTTAAAAAATCACCGGCAAATTTTATTGTCGGTGATTTTTCTTGATTCCCATTCCTTTTTTTCGATAATTTTACCCCCAATTATAAATTTATACATATGCTTAACGCTTGGAAACAGTATTATAAAGAAATTAACCTCAAGAACAATCTCTACGCAGTTTTGATTTGGCGATTTATACTAGTAATGATACTTTTCTCAATATGCCGAATCCTTTTCTACCTTTTTAATACTGGATTCTTCCAGAACATGACCTTTACTGGCATGATGAGGATTATGCGCGGGGGACTTGCATTTGACACAACAGCCATTATTTATACCAATATTCTTTACTTTTTACTTTTCCTTCTACCATTCACATTTAGGTACAATACTATTTATCAAACCGCTCTGAAGTACCTTTTTATTGTAACAAACGGAATTGCTCTACTAGCAAATTGTGCCGATATTATCTACTTCCAATTTACTTTAAGAAGAACAACCGCCTCGGTTTTTAGCGAATTTAAGCATGAAACAAACTTCGGATCTCTTATACCAAAGTTTATTGTTGACTACTGGTACATTGTAATTATTTGGATTGCATTAGTTGCAATTCTATTTTTTGCCTATGGCAAAATAAGGAAACCCAACTTGGGAAAAGGTTGGAAATTCAATCTTGCATATTTCATAAATGGAACTATTCTTTTGCTTCTATGCGCAACCCTCATGGTTGGTGGAATGCGAGGCGGTTTTAGGCACAGTACACGTCCAATAACCCTCAGCAATGCTGGACAATACGTTAGCGAACCCCTCGAAGCAACAATTGTACTGAACACTCCATTCGCAGTTTACCGCACACTTCAGAAAAAAGCATTAAAGAAAATTGATTACTATAAATCAGAGGAGGACCTAACTAAGGTTTTTACACCTATCCATACTCCAGATTCAAACCAGCAATTTAAGAAACAGAATGTCGTTATTTTTATACTCGAAAGTTTTGGTCGTGAGTATTTTAAGAGCTATAACCCCACATTAGAAAACGGAAAGTACGAAGGCTTTACACCTTTCCTTGATTCATTGATACCAAATGCTTTGATGTATCGTAACTCATTCTGCAACGGACGTAAATCGATAGATGCAATGCCCTCGGTACTGGCAAGTATCCCAATGATGGTTGAACCCTACTTTCTTACTGGTTACTCAGGTAATAAAATAAATAGTATTGCATCGGTACTTCGAAAAGAGGGTTACTACACTGCATTTTTTCATGGGGCACCTAATGGATCAATGGGATTCCAAGCATTTGCAAATGTTGCGGGATTTCAGGATTACTACGGTATGAATGAATACCCAAACAGCAAAGACTTTGATGGCATGTGGGGTGTTTGGGATGAGGAGTTCTTCCATTTTTTTGCCAACAAACTGAATGAATTTAAGCAACCGTTCTGCGCTGCAATATTCTCAGTATCATCACATCATCCCTTTAAGGTACCAGCACGATATGAAGGAAAGTTCCCAAAGGGAACACTACCCATCCACCAGTGTATAGCATATACTGACTATTCGATAAAACGGTTTTTCGAAACTGCTTCAAAGATGCCATGGTACGATAGCACACTATTTATGTTCGTGAACGACCATGCAAACCAAGCATATTACCCCGAGTACAAAACAAATATTGGAGTATTTGCTGGTCCTTTTATTATGTACAAACCCGATGGAAGTTTAAAAGGGGTTTCGGATGAGCTAGTTGAGCAGATTGATATTATGCCATCAATACTTGGCTACCTCAACTACAATAAACCTTTTGTTGCGTTTGGCAGAAACATCTTTGACAAAAAACAGGAACCATTTGTAATTACCTATACTGCATCAACCTACCAACTGATGATGGGAGATTACCTCTACCTTTATAATGGGATTAAAGAAACTGGGCTTTACAACTTCAAAAACGATTTGTTGCTATCGAAAAACCTAATGGGAACACTCCCCGAAATTGAATTAAAAATGGAGGCTAAAGTAAAAGCAGTTATTCAGCAGTACAATAATAGGATGATTGGAGATAAACTTACTATTGTAAAGTAGTTAACTCTAATTAATGTATGTCATGCTGAACGAAGTGAAGCATCTTTATTATAAATATTTAGATCCTTCGCTATGCTCAGAACCGAAGCCCGAAGGGCAAGTTCGGCGAAGCCAATGACACTTTACATCAAATTGAAGTTAATTACTTACATAAAGAATATTCCCCGATCGGGATACATTGTATTGTTGCAGAGAATGGTTTCCATTATTAGGTGTTCCGTACGCCGATAAATAGTAAACGGTTTTACAGTAAGGGCAGGTTGCTTGCCCCCCTCCTTCTAACGTTACTGCTGTTTTTGTTTCAATATGCTGAGGGCAAGTAGCATCATAAGCGGTAAATTCCTCTGTTGAGTTTCGGTAAATTATTACCCCATTCCCATTGTAACCAACGTTTGGATATAATACAGCATTCCCCACAAAGTTTAAATCGCTGAACTGAGGTAAATCCAAGTTTGCTGTAATTTGAACTTTTACATAAGGGACAATCTGCTCCTGTTCCTTTGCGCAACTAAACATGAAACCAGACAAAATAATTATCCCAAAAAGAAGTTTTACTTTTGTTTTCAATGATAATCTTTTAAGTTATCAACATGCAAACTTACAAAAAGGTTTTACTTTTTATTACGATAATCTGTAGCACTTTTATCTTTTCAGGTTGCCATAAAAAGCTATTCCCAATATTTCACCGAAATAGAAGCGCTCAATTCTCTGAATATAAGCAATTTAAATCTTATAATATCAGCAAATCAGAAACGCCTAAGAAGAAAACGCTTAACCGCATTGAACGAAAACAGAACCGAAAAGCCGAACGAGCTAAACGCCAAGCTTTAAGAGCACAAGAAAAAGGTAGAAAAGAACACATCAAAAAACAAACCCCAAAGGTTCAGGCGAGGATGAAAAAGTCATTTGAGGAATCCGAGAAAACACGAAAACACGAATCGTTTTGGCAACGAATAAAATCGTGGATAAAGCATAAACAAAAGGAAAAGAAATAGTTTACCCTAGGTGATGTAAAATAAAAAAAATCAATATATTTGCATTTACTGAAGAGTTCCGAGAATTCGGAATTCTTTTTTATTTACCCTATTTATAATGAATCAGGAGGTTAAAATGTCAAAAGTTGTTTATCTAACCGAGGAAGGCTTACTAAAGCTACAGTCAGAGCTTAACCATCTTAAAAGCGTAGAGAGACCTGCTATCTCAAAGATGATTGCCGAAGCTCGCGATAAGGGTGATCTTTCGGAGAATGCCGAGTACGATGCAGCCAAAGAGGCTCAAGGAATGCTCGAACTTAAGATATCCAAACTTGAAGATACGGTTGCTAATTCTCGTATTATTGATGAGTCACGTATCGACACCTCAAAGGTTCAGATCCTTAACAAGATTAAGATCAAAAACCTTTCGACAAAAGCTTCTGTTGAGTACACTCTAGTTGCCGAATCTGAGGCAAATCTAAAAGAGGGTAAACTATCGGTTGGGACACCTATTGCCAAAGCATTACTTGGCAAAAAGGTTGGAGATGTTGTTGATGTTCAAATCCCTTCAGGGACTGTTAAATTTGAGATTATCAAAATTTCACGTTAACTATAAAACTAAAAGCTATGGCAACCATCTTCTCAAGAATCGTAAAGGGCGAAATTCCCTCCTACAAAATTGCCGAGGATGAGAGGTACTATGCTTTTCTCGACATTAACCCATTGGCCGAAGGCCATACCTTAGTTATCCCCAAAAAAGAGGTAGATTACCTCTTCGATGTTGATGACGAAACCCTTGCTGGCTTAACCATATTCTCAAAAAGAGTGGCAAAAGCTATTGAAAAGGTTGTTCCCTGCAAACGAATTGGCGTTGCAGTACTTGGACTTGAAGTGCCTCATGCACACATTCACCTTGTACCATTAAACAAGGAATCAGATATCAACTTCTTGGGGCCAAAGTTAAAACTTACACCTGAGCGATTTAAGGAGCTTACCGAGAAAATATCTAAGGAATTTAAGTAGATACCAGATTTCAGACATCCGACTTTAGATCATAGGATAATAAAGCAATCCCCGAACAAGGGGATTCTTTTTTTAATATAGAAATTCCATTAGGCATGTTTTACATCATATTTTGAATCCAAAAGCAATTATTAATTTCGATATAGAGTTTTAAAAACCATAAAAATTTAGCAATGAATAAATTTTACCTATCCCTACTACTTTTTATTTCTACTTCAGTAGCAGCATTTTCACAAACACCAACTATCTCAATGACTACAACTCTAAGCGTTGGTAGTCAAATATCTTTTAGCATTCGCGGGAATTCTTCAAGTACTCCAATCCAAATTGATTGGGGAAACGGAGTTAAGGAAAGTTTTACTATTGGAGACAGCGATGAAGCCTTTGGCTTTTCTACAAAAGGGAGCACCATCAAAATTTGGGGATCAGGAATTGAAGGGTTTAATATTCAATCCATGGAACTTACAACTATGGAGTTCTATGAAGCAATTTCATTAAAAACCCTATTTTGCAAAAACAATAAGATTGACACTCTAGACCTTATCGGTTGCACTGACCTTACCCTTGTTGAGTGTAAGCAAAATTTAATTAGTAATCTTACGCTGCCAAGCACAACAACCCTAACATATGTTGATTGTAGCGACAACAACCTAACACTTGCCACTTTACCAATAAAACAGGCCACATGGACTGATTACATTTACTCTCCCCAAAAAGTATATAAATTACCAAAAAGCGTTTACGAAGTAAGCGAGGAGATTGACCTAAGTAGCCAGTTAAACATAAATGGTAATACTACCAATTATACTTGGAAAACCAAAGGGGGTACAACTTTAGTAGATGGTACTGATTTTTCTACCAACAACGGCAAATTCACTTTCTTAAAATCCAACACCGATAGCGTTTATTGTGAAATGGCAAATGCGGCTTTCCCTACTTTAACATTAAGTACAATAAAACTAGCTATAGTTCCTCCTTTAGCAATTTCAATGACAACGACAACCTCCATTGGTAGTAGTTTTTCTTTTAAAATATCTGCAAATACTGACAACACACCCATTATGATAGATTGGGGCAATGGAACACTAACTAATTTCACGATTGGAATATCAGCCTCAAATATTTCTGGCACCCAATCTGGTAGCATAATTAAAATATATGGAGTAAATATTTTAACGTTATACTTTAATTCTGTAGAAATCGAAACTCTTGACGTATCCAAATGTTCCACTCTTTCAGATTTATGTTGTCAATATTGTTTCAGTTTAACTTCCATTAATCTATCTAGTACTATTACAAGACTATGGCTAGTTGCAAACAAGTTAACCAATATTGATGTGTCAAAAAATACAATGTTAAAAGATTTAATTATCAGCCAAAGCCCAATTTCCTCGATTGACTTATCAAACAATACAAAGTTGTCATCCTTATGGATAAGTCATACGCAGATAACCAATGTTGATTTAACTAATTTTTCGTTACTCGAATCATTCAATTGTACTTACAGTAAAATAAACACCCTCGACTTGTCAAAAAACATTTTGCTAAAAGACCTTTCCTGTAAAGGAATTCAAATAAAAAACTTAGATTTATCAGCCAATACGGCGCTAACTTGGATTACGTGCGGAGAGAATCAATTAATGGCTCTAGATGTGAGTAAGAATACTGCACTTACTAATCTTGATTGTTCCGATAACCAACTAACCACCCTTGATGTAACCAAGAACACTATGCTGACATATCTTAATTGCAGTTCAAACCAGTTAACTTTCAACTCCCTACCTATCAAGCAACCTACTTGGACTACTTATAATTATAGCCCACAAGCAGCGTTGATATTATCAAAAAACAAATACTCAATAAATGAGGAAATTGACCTTAGTAAGGAATTCACTCATGGAGAAACTAACACTGTTTATATTTGGAAAACAGCTGGAGGTATAACTTTAGTAAAGGATATTGACTATACTGAGGATAATGGGAAGTTAACATTCATTAAAGCACAAGGAGATAAAGTCTTTTGCCAAATGACTAATACTAGTCTCCCCTTGTTGACTCTTACAACCGAAAACATTACTGTTTTTCCTACAATCCCAACTTTAACTTTTTCTACAACTAATTCAACTACAAGTACATTTTCTTTTAGTATATCTACAACTTTTAATAATTCACTAATTCAGTTGGATTGGGGAAATGGCACACTAAACGACTATACAATTAGTTCAAGCGGTTCAAATATTTCAGGATTGCTTACAAGCAGTTCAATAAAAGTTTACGGTATTGGTATATCAAATATAAATCTATCATCAAAGAATCTTACCACTCTTGATGTTTCAGAGGCTCCATATTTAAAGACATTAAATTGCTCCTCAAACAAACTGAATGCACTTGACCTATCAAAAAATAATTCATTAACAAGTGTTAGTTGCCAATCTAACAATCTTGACTTTACAACCCTACCACTAAAACAACCTACATGGTCAACCTACATATATAGCCCTCAATCTAAAGTTGCTTTACAAAAAAAGAACTATACGTTATCAGAAACGATTGACCTAAGTAGCCAGTTAACAGTTAATGGTAATACCACATATTATATTTGGAAAACAAAAGGAGGTATAACACTAACAACTGGAACTGATTATAGTATATCTACCGGAGTAACAACATTCCTTAAGGAACAATCCGATAGCGTTTACTGCCAGATGACCAATGCTACTTTCCCGGGTCTTACACTCACTACAACCAACGTTAAGATTACTCAGTTCCATACTGATGTAAACGATATTTCGCTTAACGCTAAGCTATACCCCAACCCAGTAAAAGATTTGCTAAACATTGAATGCAAAGAGAATATTTCAAAGGTTGAGGTTTACTCAATTACCGGAATGAAACTTTACGAAAAACTTGGAGAAAACAGCCTAACCATGTTAGTCCCCACAGGTAACCTACCATTAGGAATGTTAATTGTAAAGGTGTACTGTAAGAGTGGTATTATTGAGAAAAAGATTATTAAAGAATAAAAATTCGAACCACCCCTTCCCCTCCTTAAAAAAGGAGGGGATTCTTTTTCTATTTAACCCGAGGCTTTTAAAAATCAATGAACAACAATCAACTATTCTTCACTCTATCAGGGTTGTTCTTAACGAATGCATCCCACGAGGATGATTTTTTTGCAGCACGAATTGTTTTAGTAGGCTTAACAACAAGATTTCCTTGGTAAAAATGGCAAACTGCTGCACCAAGTGCATCGGTTGCATCAAGTTTTTCGCTTGTTAAATCCTTTTCTTTAAGTATTGATGCCAGCATTGCAGCAACCTGCTCTTTGGAAGCAGCACCCTGACCTGTAATGGATAGTTTTATTTTACGCGGTGCATACTCAAATATTGGCACTGAGCGCGAAAGCGCTGCGGCCATTGCCACCCCTTGTGCACGTCCAAGTTTAAGCATACTCTGAACATTTTTCCCAAAAAACGGAGCTTCAATAGCTACCTCATCAGGGTGGTACTGATCAACTAACTGTTGAATTCGTTCATATATAGCCTTTAGCTTAAGGTAGTGATCGGAATATTTCTTCAACTCAATAACCCCAAGGACTATAAGCTCAATTTTATTCTTCCCCTCACAGCGAATAATTCCATAGCCCAGGACATTCGTTCCAGGGTCAATCCCAAGGATTATTTTTTCATTTGCAATTGCCATTTGCTCAGATTCTAGACATCAGATTTCAGACACTAGACTATTAATACTTGTCTTCTTATTAACTTGTCTTCTTATTAACTTGTCTTCTTATTAACTTGTCTTCTTATTAACTTGTCTTCTTATTAACTTGTCTTCTTATTAACTTGTCTTCTT
>Ga0209099_1002461_pt1 | contig 16269 bp, 15 predicted proteins | sample AD_JPNHW2_MetaG_FD_184430 | JGI IMG/M metagenome (GOLD analysis project Ga0209099, IMG submission 184430) | Active sludge microbial communities of municipal wastewater-treating anaerobic digesters from Japan - AD_JPNHW2_MetaG (SPAdes) (version 2) | ecosystem: Engineered > Bioreactor > Anaerobic... | reverse complement strand
CGCGGGCTGCGCCGTCTTCGTCTACGACTACGACAAGTTCGTCCCGAAGGACCTGCTGAGGGTCACCGCGGCGCACGGCGTGACCTCCTTCTGCGCGCCGCCCACGGTCTACCGCTACCTCATCAAGGAGGACCTGTCCCAGTACGACCTGTCGCGCCTCAAGCACGCCGCCATCGCGGGAGAGCCCCTGAATCCGGAGGTCTACGCGCAGTTCCTCCGCCTCACGGGCCTCAAGCTGCGGGAAGGCTACGGCCAGACCGAGTGCACCGTGGTCGCGGCGACCTATCCCTGGATGGAGCCCAGGCCTGGCTCCATGGGCCTGCCCTCCCCCGGCTACGATGCCGACGTCGTCGACGACCAGGGCCGGTCCTGCGAGGTCGGCGAGGTGGGCGAGATCGTGTTCAGGACCGACCGGCAGGTGCCCGTCGGCCTGTTCGGCGGCTACTACCGGAACCCGGAGCTCACGGAAGAAGCGTGGCACGACGGCTTCTACCACACCGGGGACACGGCCTGGCGGGACGAGGACGGCTACTACTGGTTCGTGGGCCGCAAGGACGACGTGATCAAGAGCTCGGGCTACCGCATCGGCCCCTTCGAGGTGGAGAGCGCCATGCTGGAGCACCCGGCCGTCATGGAGTGCGCCGTGACGGCCGCCCCGGACCCCCTGCGGGGCCAGGTGGTCAAGGCCACCGTCGTGCTCACGCCGAAGTACAGCCCCAGCGACGACCTCGTCGCGGCCCTCCAGGAGCACGTCAAGCAGGTCACCGCGCCCTACAAGTATCCCCGCATCATCGAGTTCGTCCAGGAACTCCCGAAGACCATCAGCGGCAAGATCCGCCGGGTCGAGATCCGGGAGAAGGACAGGATCGAATAGCCGTCACTTGCCGCCGAGCCACTTGGCCAGATCCGCCCCGGAGGGGAAGGCGCCCACCTGCCGCCGGACCTCCTTGCCGTCGGCGTCCAGGATGAGGAGGGTGGGATAGGCTTCGAGCTTGTACTGGCCGGCCAGGCGCTTCCCTTCCGGCAGGGGGGTGCGGTCCTTCTTCTCCACCATCACGGAAAGGGGCACGTATTTGGCCAGGGCGCTCTGGGCCTCGGGACTCGGAAAAACCTTGGTCCGGAGGTACTGGCAGGGAGGGCACCACTCCGTCCAGAGGTCCATCATGACGAGCTTGTGCTCCGCCTGGGCGCGCTTCAAGGCACTGGCGTAGTCCTCCTCCCACTTCACGGACACCTGGGCCAGCAGGGGAGCGGCGACGAGCAGCACGGCGGCGAGCGTCTTCATGGAGCCTCCTTGGAATCACGCAATAGGATGTCATGAAACCCCCTCGCGTTTGGAGACGTAGACTCGAGGATGCGCGGGCAGGGTACCCTGCCCTGGAGACGTCCTCATGGAATCGATCACCCCCATCCGTGTCCGCTACGCCGAAACCGACGCCATGGGCATCGTGCACCACGCCGTCTACCCCGTCTGGATGGAGCTGGGGCGCTCCGACTTCCTGCGGGAAATGGGCCAGAGCTACGCGGAGTGGGAGGCCCAGGGCGTGAGGATGAGCGTGGGGGAGATCCAGGTGAAGTTCCGGTCCCCGGCGCGGTACGACGAGCTCGTCGAGGTGCGGACCCGGCTCCTGGAGGCCGGACGGCGCAAGGTCGTGTTCGCCTACGAGGTCTGCCGGGAGGGCGTCCTGCTGGCCGAAGGGCGGACGACCCACCTGGTCACCGGGCCGGACGGGCGCAGCCGGGTGATGCCGCAGCACCTGCTCGACTGGATCTCGCGGCCGGACGCCGCGGAAGCAGGTTCGGGACTTGGGGACGAAGGAAAAAAGTGATTAGCTAGAGGGATGAGCACGCTGCCGACCCTCCGTCTCTTCAACACCCTTTCCCGGCGGGTGGAACCCATGGTCCCCGTCACGCCGGGCGTCGTCACCCTCTACACCTGCGGCCCGACCGTCTACAACTACGCCCACATCGGGAACCTGCGCACCTTCCTGTTCCAGGACCTCCTGAAGCGCACCTTGCGGACCGCGGGCTACGAGGTCCGGCACTGCATGAACCTGACGGACGTCGACGACAAGATCATCCGCGACAGCCAGAAGGGCCTGCCGGAGGACGCCTCCGGGGAGGCCAGGCACGCGGCCATGCGCGCCCTGACGGCCAAGTTCACCCAGGCCTTCTTCGAGGACCTGGAGGCCGTGCGGATCCCCCAGGCGGGCTTCACCCACCTGCCCCGGGCCACGGAGTTCATCCCCCAGATGATCCGGCTCGTCCGGAAGCTGGAGGAGAAGGGCCTGGCCTACGTCCGGGAGGGCTCCGTCTACTACCGGATCGCCGGGTTCCCGAACTACGGCTGCCTGGCCCACCTGGACCGGGACGGCATGAAGCAGGGCACCAGCGTGGACGCCGATGAGTACGAGCGGGACTCGGTCTCCGACTTCGTGCTCTGGAAGGCCACCAAGCCCGGCGAGCCCGCCTGGGACAGCCCCTGGGGACCGGGGCGCCCCGGCTGGCACATCGAGTGCTCCGCCATGAGCATGGACCTCCTGGGCGAGCGCCTGGACATCCACAGCGGCGGCGTGGACCTCATCTTCCCGCACCACGAGAACGAGATCGCCCAGAGCGAGGGCGCCCTGGACCACCCCTGGGTGAACCTGTGGGTCCACGGCGAGTGGCTGATGGTCGAGGGCGAGAAGATGTCCAAGAGCCTCGGCAACTTCTACACCCTCCGAGACCTCGCGGCCAAGGGCATCGACCCCGTCACCTTCCGCTTCGCCATCCAGAGCAACCACTACCGCCGGATCCTCAACTTCAGCTTCGAGGGACTGAAGGCCGCCGAGAACGCCCTCAAGCGCATCCGCATCTTCCGCAAGCGCATGGAGGAGGACGCGGCCCCCGCGGGCCAGGGCGAGTGGAAGGAGGCCATCGAGCCCCTCCCGCGCATCGCAGCGGCCAGGAAGGCCTTCTGGGACGCCCTGCTGGACGACCTCAACACCCCCGAGGCCCTGGCGGCGATCTTCACGCTCATCAGCGACCTCAACGCCCAGGACGACCGCGTGGCCCTCACCCGCGAGGAGCGGAACGCCGCCCTGGCGTTCCTCGACGAGGCCGACGAGGTGTTCGCCGGCTGGCCGAAGGAGGAGGCCGCGACCCTCGACCAGGCGGTGGAGGCCCTCATCGAGCAGCGCAAGGCCGCCAAGGCCGCCAGGAACTGGGCCGAAGCCGACCGCGTGCGCGACCAGCTCAAGGCCATGGGCATCCTCCTGGAGGACCGCAAGGACGGCACCGTGGGCTGGCGCAAGGCCTAGCCCGGACAGGCATTCCGGCCCACGCCCGGCGACAGCCGAGGACGGGCACGGGATGCGACCTGGAGATACCGACATGGAAAAGCACTTCTGCAGCTGCACGGACATGACGTGTCCGTTCAATCCGAACAGCCCGGCCTGCAAGCACAGGAACTGCGATCTCTGCATCCGCAAATGCCTCAAGCAGGGGGAGATTCCTGCGTGCTTCTTCAAGGACGTCCACCCGGACACCTCCGCCCAGACCGACTACACCTACGGCGGTTTCTGCGCCTACTACGCCAGGCATCAACGCTGAGCTGAAGCGAGGAGCGCCGCCAGCGCGGCGAGGCGGGCGGGATCGAGCTCTCCATCCACGGCCCTTCCCCTCCGGACGGTCGTGCCGACATGGAAGTCGCGCAGGCCGGTCTCCCGCGCGATCGTCCGGATGTTCTCGTGGGTCAGCCCGCCCCCGGCCATGACCCGGACGCGGCCCGCGGCCTCGCGCATCCGGACCAGCACCGGCACGTGGTCCTCGATCCGCCCGGGTCCGCCGGAGGAGAGAATGGTGCGGACGGCCGGGAAGCGGGACAATGTCCGCGCCGCGGCGACGGGATCCGCCGCCGCGTCCACGGCCCGGTGGAAGGTCACCTCGAGGCCTTCGGCGGTGGCCAGGAGCGCCTCCAGGCTCCGGACATCCACGGCTCCCTTCCCGTCCAGGACTCCGAGCACCACGCCGTTCGCCCCGGCCGACCGGACGGCCCGGATCTCCTCCTGCATGACCACGATCTCGTCGGGACTGTAGCGGAACCCCCGCGAGTGGGGGCGGATCATGACGTTGACGGGAATCCGCACCGCCGCGACCGTCCGCTTCACGAGGCCGATCCCCGGCGTCAGGCCGCCTTCCGAGAGGGCGGACACCAGCTCGATCCGGTCCGCGCCTGCCCCTTCCGCAACGCGCGCCTCCTCCGGCGTGACGGCGATGACCTCCAGCACGGCCTCACCCCCTGGCCGGAGGCAGGCTGGCGGCGGCCACGGCCTGGCCCACCCGGCGGCTCTTCTCGTCGGGCAGGAAGAGCGACACCCTTCCGGCGACCTCCGGAAATTCGGAGGCAAGCACCTCCTTGGCCCGTTCCAGGATCACGTCGCCCCCCGCGCCCGAGGTCACGCGGCCGAGGATCATGGCGTGATCCAGCTCGTAGAACTCCTCGTACCACGGAAGGGTGTAGCCGAGATAGACCCCGATGCTCTCGAAGACCGCGCGGGCGGCGGAATCCCCCTCGGCCATCCGGGCCTGCACTAGCTTGAGGCGCTCCGGCAATCCCATCTCGGCGGGCAGGGGGATGCCGGCGGCCGGGGCCAGGCGGTTCACGGCCTGCTGGGAGAAGTAGGCGGCGCCGATGCCCGGATTGCCCGACCAGTCGTCCGTGCCCGCATCCGGATTGGCGTCGATGGGCGCGAAGGCCAGCTCGTTCAGCCAGCCCGTGATGCGGCCGGCCCGGTCGAGGAAGCCCACGGCCTCGCTCGAGCCCATCGCGATGCCCAGGATGCCCGTCAGGTCCAGCGAGAGTGCCCCGGCCAGGGCGGTCACATCGCCGTCGTTGATCACTTCCAGCGGCACGCCCCAGGCCTGCTGGAGACGGGGAAAGAGGGTCTCGACCTTCTCGCGGAAGAGGTCCTCCGGCACCGCCCGGAAGAGGGAGGCCACGCGGACGTGGTTCTCGACGAGGATGCCGGCGGAGCTGCCGCCGATCGCGTCCACGCGCGGCAGGTGCGACGCCGCCAGTTCCAGGCCCTCGCGGATCCGGTCGTAGTGGTAGGCGGGATCGGGCTGGTTCCGGGGGTCCCAGGGGATCTCGGTGCTGAAGACGGGCTCCCCGTCCTGCACGGCCGCCACCTTGTAGTCGCTGGCGCCCAGGTCGAACCCGATGCGGCAGCCTTCGAGGTGTCCCCCCAGTGTCAGGGGCTTCGCCTGGGCCTCCGGCAGGCCCGAAGGGGCCACGACGGTGACTTCGAAGGGCCTCGCGAAGGCCTGCGCCATCAGGCGGGCGTCGAAGTCGTGGGCGCCGCCGGGCGCGTACTCGGCCGCCAGCGCCTCGCAGAGCCTGGAGGGGCCCTGGAGGAACACCCGCCACCCGCCCCGGGCCCAGATGAGGAAGTTCAGGATCCAGGAGGCGTAGCGGAGGTCGTCCTCGCCGCGGCCGGCCTCCTCCGGAAAGACCTCGATGTCCCTGCGGGTGAGGGCGTCCGGGGCCTGCTCCAGGGCGATGCAGAGGCGCTCGGACCTTCCGTGGGCCGCGAGCTCGCGCCGGTAGTTCCGGACCCCCAGCGCCAGGGGCCGGAAGGCGGGGTCCAGGACCGGGAGGATCCTGGGAGGGACGTCGAAGAGGCTCTTGCGGAGGGGGGGCATGGCGGACTCCACGAGGACAAAATCAAATACCAATGAAATACCAGATTCCCAAGACCATCAAGACTTTTTTGGTCGTTGCACGGTCGCCTCTTCCAAGGGTGGTTCTATTTTGGTATTATACCATTCAACACCGGATCTCGATGCAAAGGACGCTTTGCGCATGACATCTCAAGCAGAATCCCCCCGGCCTGGAACCCTCGAAGGCACCATCCTCGCGCCCTCCGGCTGGCTGCGGGGATCGGTCAGGTTCGCCGGCCGCATCCTGTCCGTGGAGGGCGAGCCCTGTCCCGCGCCCGTCGAGGGCCTTCCGGTGGTGCTGCCCGGCTTCATCGACCCGCACGTCCACGGGGGCGGCGGCGCGGACATCATGGGCGGCCGAGAGGCCCTGCTGACCACCGCCCGCATGCACGCGCGCCACGGCACCACCAGCCTGCTGGCCTCGACCATCAGCGATGCGCGGGAAGCCCTGGCACGGGTCTTCGCCGAGATCGGCCCGCTGGTCCGCGACCGGGAGCCAGGCAGCGCCCGGGTGCTCGGCGTCCACCTCGAAGGCCCCTACATCAACGCCGGGAAGCTGGGAGCCCAGCCCACCAGCCGGCCCGGCACCCTGGAGGAGGTCCTGGCGCTGCACGCCATGGCGCCCATCCGCGTCCTGACCCTCGCGCCGGAGCTGGAAGGCCACCTCACCCTCATCCGGGAACTCCGAGCCATGGGCATCCTCCCGCAGATCGGCCACACGCTGGCCACCTACGAGAAGACCCTGGAGGCCTTCGAGGCCGGGGCCCGCAGCTTCACCCACCTCTTCAACGCCATGACGGGGCTGCAGCACCGCGATCCCGGCGTCGTCGGCGCCGCCCTGGCCCACGCCGACTATGCGGAGATCATCGTGGACTTCCTGCATGTCCATCCGGGCGCCATCCGGACCGCCCTGCGCGCGATCCCGAAACTCTACTGCGTCACCGACGGCACGGCCGGCGCGGGGATGCCCGACGGGACCTACCACCTCGGCACCCAGACGGTGTTCAAGCGCGGCGCGGGCGTCCGCCTGGCGGACGGCACGCTCGCGGGCAGCACCCTGACCCTGGACGACGCGCTGCGCAACCTGGTCTCCCTCGGCCTCCCCCTCGAGGAAGCCTCCCGGCGGACCTCCTCCTACGCGGCCGACTACCTGGGCCTGGAAGACCGGGGCCGCATCCGGGCGGGCTGCTGGGCGGACCTGGTGGTCATGACGACCGCCCTGCGGATCCAGGACGTATTCGTGGAAGGAGAGCGCATTGACCTCGCTGATGCATGAAGAAGCCAGCTCCGCCCCGCGCGCCGCGGCGAAGCTGCTGGCGGAGAACCGCGAAGATTACCGCGCCCTGGGCGCCGCGCTGCGCTCGGCGCCCCCCTCGGGGATCGCCACCGTCGCCCGGGGGAGCTCGGACCATGCCGCGGCCTACTGCGCCTACCTGATGACCGTGCGCCTGGGCCGGCTCGTCACCTCGCTGCCCATGTCGCTCGTGACGCTCTACCACGCGCCCCTGGCCGCCGAGCGGATGCTCCTCGTCGCCATCTCCCAGTCCGGCCGGAGTCCCGACGTGGTGGAGCCGGTCCGGGTGCTGCGGGCCGGCGGCGCCACCACCGTGGCGATCGTGAACGAGGAGGCCTCGCCCCTGGCGGGCGCGGCGGAGTGGGTCCTCCCGCTCCACGCGGGCGCCGAACGCAGCGTCGCGGCCACGAAGAGCTTCGTGTGCAGCCTGGTGGCCGCGGCGAGGCTGACGGCCTGCTGGAGCAGCGCCGAGGACCTGGTCCGGACCCTGGAAGGACTTCCGGAGGATCTGGAGAGGGCCTGCGCCCAGGACTGGTCCAGCGCCGTCGAACCCCTCGCCGCCTCGGAGAAGCTCATGGTCCTCGCGCGGGGCCTGGGACTCTCCATCGCCAAGGAGGCCGCGCTCAAGCTGAAGGAGACCTGCGGAATCCAGGCCGAGGCCTTCAGCGCCGCCGAGGTGCGGCACGGCCCCCAGGCGCTCATCGAGGCGGGCTATCCCCTGTTCGCCTTCGCGCTGCGCGGGCCGGCGCAGGGGGAAATCCTGGCGCTCGCGGCCGAGATGCGGCAGCGCGGCGCGAAAGTGATCCTCGCCGCGCCGTCCGATGTCCCCGAGCGGGACCTCACCCTGGCCACCACGGCATCGGAGCACCTGGACCCCATCGCGGCCATCCAGAGCTTCCACCTGCTCGCGGAGGCCGTCTCCCGGGCCAGGCACCGCGACCCGGACCACCCTCCCTTCCTGAAGAAGGTGACGACCACGCACTGACCCGGCCCGGGAGGGCTCCGGATAGACTGTTCCCAGGGAGGGACCGCGCCCCGGCCGTCCCCTCCCGGCCTTTCCCAGCAGAGGATCCATGCGAATACTCGTGACAGGCGGCGCAGGCTTCATCGGAAGCCACTTCGTGGACCGGTTCGTGTCCGAAGGCCACGAAATCTGGGTGCTGGACAACCTGAGGAGCGGATCGCGGGCCAACCTCAACCCCGCGGCCACCTTCCTCGAGCTGGACCTGAAGGACGTCCGCCTCGCGGACGAGATCGCCGCGATCCGGCCGGAAGCGGTATTCCACCTCGCCGCCCAGATCGACGTGCGCGTGAGCTGCGCCGATCCCGTCCTCGACGCCACCGAGAACGTCCTGGGCACGCTGCGCCTGATCGAGGCCGGCCTGGCCGGGGGGATGACGTTCTTCGGCTTCGCCTCCAGCGGCGGCGCCATCTACGGGGAAGCCGCCGGGCCCCAGTCCGAGTCGCATCCGGAGACGCCCATGAATCCCTACGGCGTGGCGAAGCTGGCCGTGGACAAGTACCTCCACGCCTACGCCGTCCAGCGCGGCCTCGAGAGCGCCTCCCTCCGGTTCTCCAACGTCTACGGCCCCCGGCAGGGCGCCAAGGGGGAGGCCGGCGTGGTGGCCGTCTTCGCCAAGCGCCTGCGCGACGGCCAGGCACCGAGGATCAACGGGGACGGACTCCAGACCCGGGACTTCGTGTTCGCGCCCGACCTGGCGGAAGCCGCCGGCCTCGTGCTGCGGCAGCGGGCCACCGGGATCTTCAACCTCGGCACCGGCCGCGAGACCCGCATCCTGGACCTCGCCCGGGGGCTGTGCGAGGCCGCGGGCATGGATCCCTCGCAGCTCCAGCACGCGGACGGCATCCCCGGGGAGCAGCGCCGCTCCGTCCTGGATCCGTCCAAGGCCGCGCGCGAGCTGGGCTGGATCCCCCGCACGCCCCTCGCCGAGGGGCTCAGGATCACCTACGACTGGTTCCGCCGGAACCGGCAGGAGGAAGCATGAAACCCCAGCTCCTGGTCATGGCCGCAGGCATCGGCTCCCGCTTCGGGGGCCTCAAGCAGCTCGAACCCGTGGGCCCGGACGGGGAGACGGTGATGGACTACGCCCTCTACGACGCCAAGCGGGCCGGCATCGAGCGGGTGGTCTTCGTGATCCGCAGGGACTTCGAGCAGGTCTTCCGCGAGCGGGTGGGCTCGAAGTACGCCCGCTGGATGGAGGTGGGCTACGCCTTCCAGGAACTGGACCTGCTGCCCGCGGGCTTCGCCCTTCCCGCCGGACGCACCAAGCCCTGGGGGACCGGCCACGCGATCCTGGCCGCCCGGGACGAGATCCGGACCCCCTTCCTCGCCATCAACGCCGATGACTTCTACGGACGCAGGGCCTTCGAGCGCCTCGCCGAGTTCCTGGGCCGCCCGGCGGACGGCGCCGCGGACAGCTACGCCATGGTGGCGTTCCAGATGGCGAACACCCTCTCGGAACACGGCACCGTGGCCCGGGGCGTCTGCGAGGTGGGGGAGGACGGCCTGCTTCGGACGGTGGTGGAGCACACCGGGCTGGCTCCCGCCGGGGACGGGGTCCAGGAGACGGCCAAGGACGGCTCGATCCGGCGGTTCACGGGCCGCGAGCCCGTCTCCATGAACTTCTGGGGATTCCGGCCGGGCCTCTTCGACCACCTGCGCGAGCGCTTCTCCGCCTTCCTGGCCGCCCGCGGCCAGGATCCCAAGGCCGAGTTCTTCATCCCGACCGTTGTGGATGAGCTGATCCGGGAAGGACGCGCCACGGTGCGCGTGCTGGAGACCCCGGACCGCTGGTTCGGCGTGACCTACCGGGAGGACAAGGACGCCGTCGTGGCCCGCATCCGGGCGCTCGTCCAGGCCGGCGAATATCCCGCGTCCCTCTGGAGCTGAACGATGACCTCGGACCTGCCCAAGATCGTCCTGAAGGACGTTGCCTGCCACTTCGCGATCCTGGGGGACTTCCTGGAAGCCGTGCCGTACGGGAACGGACACATCAACGACACCTACGCGGCCATCTTCGACCAGGGCGGTACCAACGTCCGCTACATCCTCCAGCGCATCAACGACCGGGTCTTCAGGGAGCCCCTCAAGCTCATGGAGAACATCGCCCGCGTGACCAGCCACATCCGGGCCAAGCTGGAGGCCGGAGGCGTCGAGGACACGAGCCGGGAGGTCATGACGCTCGTGAAGACCCTCGAGGGCAGGGACTGCCACGTGGACGGCGAGGGACACGTCTGGCGGTGCTACATCTTCGTGGAGGGAGCCAAGAGCTACGACATCATCGAGAGCCCCGCCCAGGCCTTCCAGGCCGCGAAGGCCTTCGGCGCCTTCCAGCGGAACCTGATGGACTACGCGGGCCCCCGCCTGTACGAGACGATCCCCTGTTTCCACGACACCCGGGAGCGATTCCGGGCGCTGCAGAAGGCCATCGAGCGCGATCGCCACAACCGCGCGCGGCTGGCGAAGGAGGAGCTCTCCTTCGCCCTGGCCAACGAGGCGCTGGTGGACAGCCTGCTGGCCCTGAAGGCGCGCGGGGAGATCCCGGAACGGATCACCCACAACGACACGAAGCTGAACAACGTGCTGCTGGACGACGTCACGGGCGAAGGCATGTGCGTGCTGGACCTCGATACGGTCATGCCCGGCCTCAGTCTGTACGACTTCGGGGACATGGTGCGCACGGCGACCAATCCCGCGGCCGAGGACGAGCGCGACCTCCGCAGGATCCAGGTCCAGGTGCCCATGTTCGAGGCCCTCGCCAGGGGCTACCTGGAGGGCATGGACGGCGCGCTCTCGCCCGCGGAGCGGGACCGCCTGGCCCTGGCGGGCAGGCTCCTCACCTTCGAGTGCGGCATCCGGTTCCTCACGGATTTCCTGGACGGGGACACCTACTTCCGGGTCCAGCGCGAAGGACACAACCTCGACCGCTGCCGCACCCAGTTCGCCCTGGTCCGCGCTCTGGAAGCCCAGGAGGAAGGGCTCTCCCGTTACGTCCAGTCCCTCACTTGACGGCGCCCAGGGCCAGGCCCTTCACCAGGTAGCGCTGCAGCCAGGCGAACATGATGGACACCGGCAGCGTCGCGAGCAGCGTGGCGGCCATCACCTGGTGCCATTCCACGGTGTAGCGGCCCGCCACCAGGTCGGTGATCTGCACCGTCAGGGTCTTGTTCGCGTCCGAGCGGATCAGGGTGTAGACGACGGCGAACTCGTTCCAGGCGTTGATGAACGTGAAGATGGCGGTCACCACCATCGCCGGGGCCGCCAGGGGCAGGAACACCTTGAGGATGGCCCGGGCGCGCCCGCACCCTTCCAGCCACGCCGATTCCTCCAGGTCGCGGGGAATGGTCGCGAAGTAGGAGGACATCATCCAGACGGCGAAGGCGATGTTGAAGGCGGCGTAGGCCACGATGACGCTGATGTGCTTGTCGACCAGGTTGCCCTCGCCCCAGTGGATCATCGCCGCCAGGCGGAACAGGCCGATGACCAGGAGGACGGGAGCCAGCATCTGGGTCACCAGGAGGAACTGCCGGTAGAAGCCCTTGCCCCGGAAGGGGTAGCGCGCCATGGCGTAGGCCGCGGGAATGCTCACCGCGATCGCGAGCACGGTGGCGCTGAGGCTCACGACGAGGCTGTTCTTCAGGGCGATGCCGAACTTCGCGGCGTCCCACATGTCCGCGAAGTTGGCCCAGCGGAAGTAGCTCGGCAGCCACCGCGCGGGAAAGACGAAGACCTCCTCCGCCGGCTTGACGGCCGTGAGGAACATCACCGCGAAGGGGAACAGCACCACCACGACCAGGGGCGACAGGGCGAGCCAGCAGACGAGGCTTCGGCGCAGCTTGCGGGAATCGACGCGCATCAGGCCCCCTCCCCTTCCTTGGGCTGGATCTTGAGATAGATCATGGTGAAGCACATCAGCATCACGAGCATCACCAGGGAGACTGCGGCGGCCTCGCCGGGCTTGCCGAGCCGGAAGCCCTTCTCGTAGAGGTAGGTGACCAGGATGTGCGTGGAGTTGCTCGGCCCGCCCTGGGTCATGACCCAGATGATCGGGAAGGAGTTGAACACGTAGATCACGTTCAGCACGATGGCCATGTTGATGAACGGCCGCAGGAGCGGGAAGGTCAGCTTCCGGAACTGCTGCCAGGCGCTCGCGCCGTCGAGCCGCGCGGCCTCGTAGATGTCGCCGGGCACGGAGGAGAGCCCGCCCAGGAAGATGGTGACCGTGAAGGGCACGGACACCAGGATGCCCACCAGGATCTCCACCGGGAACGCCCACTCGGAGGTCGCGAGCCAGTGGATCGGCGCGTCGATCATCCCCAGCCTCTGGAGCGTCACGTTCACCATGCCGTACTCGTCGTTGAAGGCCCAGCGCCACACGATGGCGGTCATCGTCAGGGACACGGACCAGGGCAGCATCACGAGGGTCCGGGCGATGCCGCGGCCGTAGAAGTCCTGGTGGAGGATCAGCGCCACGGGCACCGACACCGCGACAGTCCCGCCCACCACGCCCAGGGTCCACCAGAGCGTGCGCCAGACCGAGGCGACGAACACCGGATCCTCGAAGAGCTTCCGGAAGTTGTCGAGCCCGCAGAAGCCCTTGAGCAGCCCGAAGCGGGAAACCTCGTGCACGGACTGGAACACGATGTTGTACAGCGGGTAGCAGATGATGAACAAGGCCAGCGCGAAGCTGGGGATGATCAGGAGCCAGGGCGTCAGCCGGCCGAACGAGATCCGAGTCATGCGACAAGCCTTATGGATCGTTTGGAAAAGCCCACCGGGCGGGATGCCCGGTGGGTGCATGGACGAGCATGAATCCAGACTCCCGCCGCCGCAAGGACGGCGGGATCGTTCCAGCTACTTGCCCAGGGCCTTGTTGGCCTCGTCGGCCGCGCGCTTCAGCGCGTCGGCGGGCTTGGCCTTGCCGAGGTAGACGGCCTGCATCGCGTCGCCCACGGCCTTGGCCGTGTCCTCCCAGCCCGTGATGGTCGGCGCAAAGCGCGCGTGGGGCAGGAGGTTCACGAACGCCTTGGTGTCGGGATCCGAGAACTGGGGCGCGGCGGCCTCCTCCTTCGTGGTCGGCAGGAAGCCCTCGCCGCTGGTGAAGGCGACGCGCGGAGCCTTGGTGAAGAGGAAGTCCAGGAACTTCCAGGCGGTCTTCTTCACCTTGGAGTTCTTGAACATCACCATGGAATCGGTCACGGCGTAGGTCGCGTTGGCCGTTCCCATGGGCACGGGGGCGATGCCGTACTTGAGGTTGGGAGCCTCCTTCTTGATCTGCTTGGCCAGGAACGGCGCGGAGATCACCATGCTGACGCGGCCCTGCTTGAAGAGGTTCTGCACGTCCTCGCGGCTGTAGTTGGTCACGCCGGGCTGGGTCAGGCCCTGGTCGATCATCGTCTTGTAGAGCGTGGCGGCCTTGACGCCGGCGGGAGAGGAGAAGGCGGCCTTGCCGTCCTTGCCCACGACCTCGCCGCCGTTCGTCCACAGGGCGTAGTACCAGTACACGTCGGTCTCGATCTCCTTGCCCTGCAGGCCGAAACCGTAGCTGCCGGCGGCCTTGATCTTCTTCGAGGCGGCCATGACGTCGTTCCAGGTCTTGGGCCCGTTCGGGAACCCGGCCTTGGTCAGGGTCTCCTTGTTGTAGTAGAGGGCGCGGGCGGAGGCGGCGATCGGGAGGCCGTAGGTCTTGCCGCTGATCTGGCCGGGCGCCAGGAAGGCGCCGATGAAACGGTTCTTGAAGGCGGCGTCCATGTAGCCGTCCAGGGGTTCGGCCATGTCGTCCTTCACGAAGTCGAGCAGCCAGCGGGTGCCGATGATCGCCAGGTCCGCGTTGGTGCCCCCGCCGATGTCGGTCTGCAGCTTCTGCTGGAGGGTGTCCCAGTTCACCATCTCGATCTTGACGGAGTTGCCGGGATTCGCCTTCTCGAAGGCCTCGGCCATCTTCTTGAAGTATGGCTCGGTCTGGTCGCTGTAGTAGGCCACGGTCACCCGGACCGTGTCCGCCTGGACCGCGAGTCCAGCCAGTCCGACGGCGGTCAGCGCGACAGCCGCCCGGGTCATTCGATGAGTAAGGCGTCCCTGCATGGCTTCCTCCTGAGTGGTTTTTGAGTGGTTTTGGAGTGGTCCTTGATTGGCTTTCAAGGTAATCTACCCCAATCGACGTGTCAACGTTCTATCTTCGAGATCTTCGACCCTGGTTTCCGGCGTGACCGCTTGAATAATAACTCTTTTTTTATTTTTATTTATGCTCAACATGGACCCGCTGCTTTCCGCGCGGTCCCCTGCCGGGTAGCATCAGCGAGAGGCAGCGGAAGGATACATACCACTTCGGCGACGCGGCTCCGTTCCGGGAGCTTCGGACCTTGCCGGAACGGCCACCCAGACTGGAACACCACCTGACCCATCGAGGGAATCGACATGGCATCAGTGCAACTGATCGGCATCTTCAAGCGCTTCGGGGACGTGGAGGTCGTGCACGGCATCGATCTGGAGATCTCGGACGGCGAGTTCGTGGTGCTGGTGGGTCCCAGCGGCTGCGGCAAGACCACCGTGATGCGCATGGTGGCCGGCCTGGAGGACATCAGCGGGGGCGAGCTGCTCATCGGCGGCAAGCGCGCCAACCGCCTGCCGCCCCAGCAGCGCAACATCGCCATGGTCTTCCAGAGCTACGCGCTCTACCCGCACCTGTCCGTCTACGAGAACATCGCCTTCGGGCCCCGCATCCGCAAGGAGCCGGAATCCGAGTTCCGCACGCGGATCCAGGCCGTCGCCAAGACCCTGAACCTGACCCCGTACCTCGAGCGCCTGCCGAGGGCCCTGTCGGGCGGGCAGCGGCAGCGGGTCGCGATGGGACGCGCCGTCGTGCGGGAACCGGAGCTCTTCCTGTTCGACGAGCCCCTGTCCAACCTGGACGCGAAGCTGAGGGTGCAGATGCGGACCGAGATCAAGGCCCTCCACCAGCGGCTGCGGAACACGATCATCTACGTGACCCACGACCAGATCGAGGCCATGACCCTGGCCGACCGGATCGTAGTGATGAACGCCGGCCGGATCGAGCAGGTCGGACGTCCCCTGGAGCTCTACGACCGCCCGGCCAATCTCTTCGTGGCCGGATTCATCGGCTCGCCGGCCATGAACTTCCTCGAGGGGACGGTCGCGGCGGACGGGGAGGGCCTGGCGCTGGCGACGGATGGAGGTTCCCGGTTCCCGCTCCCCGAGGGCTGCGCCGGGCCCGGAAGCCGGATCACCCTGGGGATCCGGCCGGAGCACGTGGAACTGGCGCAGGACGGGCCCATCGCCATGAACGTGGACGTGGTCGAGCCCACCGGGGCCGAGACCCACCTCTACAGCAAGTTCGACGAAACGCCCTTCTGCGTGGCGGAGAAGCAGAGGCTGGACATCCGCCCGGGACAGGAGGTCCACTTGGCGTTCCCCGCGAACCGCATCCACCTGTTCGACGCCCGGAGCGGCACACGCCTCGACCACGCGGGGGTCGGCTCCCGGTAGGCCGGATGTATTAATGTGGTATCAGGAACGTCTTGACAGCAAGGAATCCGGATGACTTCGAGATACGAGGACGGCAGCGCGGACATCAACACTCTCGCCGAGGTGCTGAGGATCGATCCGCTCGACCAGACGCCGTTGTATCTCCAGGTCCGGAAGGTCCTGCTGAACGCCATCAAGCGGGGCGTGTTCCAGGCGGACGACGCCCTCCCCTCCGAGCGGACCCTTTCGGAACTGATCGGCATCTCCAGGGTCACCGCCCGCAAGGCCATCGACGCCCTCGCCGGCGAGGGGGTGATCGTCCGCAAGCACGGTTCCGGCAACTACATCGCGCCGCTGCTGGAGCAGCCCCTCTCGCGCCTGACGAGCTTCACCGAGGAGCTGAAGCAGCGAGGATTCAAGCCGACTTCCCGATGGCTGAGCCGCGTGGTCGCGCGGGCACTCCCGGACGAACTGCTCACCTTCGGCCTCTCGCCGGGGGCCAAGGTGGTCCGCCTCGAACGGGTGCGCATGGCCAGCGACGTCCCCATGGCCTTCGAGTACAGCGTCCTGCCCCTGGCCTTCGTCCCGAAGCCGGAGGAGCTCCAGGACTCCCTCTACGCCTACCTTGCGAAGCAGGGATTCCTCCCTTCGCGCGCCCTGCAGCACATCCGGGCCAGCAACGCCTCTCCGCGGCACGCCCAGCTCCTGTCCATCGCCGAAGGCCTCGCCCTCATGGACGTCACCCGCATCAGCTACCTCGACGACG
>Ga0209099_1002460_pt1 | contig 16270 bp, 13 predicted proteins | sample AD_JPNHW2_MetaG_FD_184430 | JGI IMG/M metagenome (GOLD analysis project Ga0209099, IMG submission 184430) | Active sludge microbial communities of municipal wastewater-treating anaerobic digesters from Japan - AD_JPNHW2_MetaG (SPAdes) (version 2) | ecosystem: Engineered > Bioreactor > Anaerobic... | reverse complement strand
AGAAACTGGTTTATATCCAGCAGTCTATATCTCAGCAGACTATAGGCAATTACTGTTAACGGGATAAAGCAGAAATTCCCGGGAGGATAAATATTTATTCCATTAATGGCCGGCATATTCAGCAATGTTAAAATATTCATTACGATGTATGATGAAAGGATATATTTAATCCTGATTCGAATTATTTCATTCTTCTGCTGTTTGTACTGTTTATAAATGAATCGGATCCCGTAGATAATCCCGAATAAAGCATAAAGAGCGAAAAGGTTGAATGTAAGCCCGCCGTAAGCTATATAACCCCAGTTGTACTGGCGCATTCCTACAATACAGTATTCACTGAAAGCCGTTATAGAAAATAAAAAGCTTATGATTGTTAAAACGATTTCAAATTTTATTTTTTTCGTATTGCACAATCTATGAAATAAAACAATTTGAAGAGGAACACCATAAACAAAAAAAAATTCGATTGTCCGTTCCGCCCTGAGAAGTAAATCTATATTGTCTGTCAGGTGGTGTATGATAAATATCAGTGGTATTAATGCCCACCAGAGAGCGCAGATAGAAAACCATATATTGACTTTATTATTTTTTCTTTTAAGGATAGCTATTACAGCAAGGGATATCGTTGTGACAAAGCTTAATGCCGGCAGAATTACGTAGAAGTGATTGATCTGTCCCATAAATCTCCTCAGTCAAGCGCTTTGTATCACCAAATGATCTTAAATAATTCACCAGCATAATCACTATGCACTTTATTTAACTTTCACCTGAAATAATCAAGCCGTATTTGTATTTTTCTGTACTGGGATGTCATTTTAATCTATCTTTTTTCAAAAATATAATTATTCATATTTTCATAGAACCTTCATTATTTATGTTATAATATTCCGGTCTTTACACTGCTGATGCAATATCTGAAAAAAATCCGTTTATTACTTCAATTGAATGTTTGAATGTTCAATTGCCGCAGCAGATGTATAGTTTTCATTTTCAGATGACTCATAATTTTTTATTTGAAAATCGAAGTCACAATAATCGGCCGCTTCAGGTTAAATGACTGAGCAGATATTTTTAATAAAACCTGATAGAACTATTTGACAATATCCTATAATTTCGTTTTGTTTTATATAAAAATATCCGGATTAAATGTATAATGAAAAAAATTCCCATATTATTAATTGCACTTTCAGCGATGATTCTTTTCCATTCACAAATAGTTCATGCGAACGGTGCAGCCTCTCAATCCGAGATTAAAACTGAAAATAATTCTCATACTGAAGATCAGGTGAAAACTGAAACTCATACCGTCAAGGAATCAGATCATGCAGTTGCTCATATAGATGCTAAAAACTTAAGCCTTCTATGGATTATTCCGTTTATCGGGATACTCCTTTCGATAGCACTGTTTCCGCTTCTTATGCCGCATTTCTGGCATCACCACTACGGCAAAGTATCGCTATTCTGGTGGATGATATTCTTCGGGGCATTCTGCATTAAGTTCGGTTTAGCGACAGGAACCTACTACCTGTTTGAAGTATACATGCTGGAGTTTATTCCATTCATAATTCTGCTCCTGTCTCTTTTCACTGTTGCCGGAGGAATTCAGCTCAAAGGCGATCTTGCAGGAACACCGAAAACGAATACTATCATGTTATTTATCGGCGGAGTCCTTGCAAGCCTTATGGGCACTACCGGAGCCGCGATGTTGATGATCAGGCCGATTCTCAAAGCTAACGAATGGAGAAAAAACAGAGCACACATAGTTGTCTTTGTAATATTTGTCGTTGCTAATGCCGGAGGAGGGCTTACTCCGCTGGGAGATCCTCCCCTTTTCCTCGGATTTCTTAAAGGAGTCGATTTTTTCTGGACTTTAAAACACATGCTCCCGCTTGTATCTTTCACTATTGCAATACTTCTTGTAATCTTTTTTATTATGGATACATACTATTACACCAGAGAAAAAAATAAACCCGTCAAAAAAACCAGCGGTGAAAAGCTGAAACTCATAGGCGTACCGAACATGCTTTTAATCCCATGTATAGTCGGAGCGGTAATTGTTTCAAGTATAGACATTGGGACAGCCTTTACACTTCATTTTGTCAATGTACCGGCATCATCAATAATCCAGGTAACGCTCCTTCTTCTCATCACTGTAATCTCTCTTAAAGTTTCAAATACATCCATCAGAGAAGATAACGGTTTCAGCTGGGAACCCATTAAGGAAGTGGCTAAACTTTTCGCTACAATTTTCATGACTATGGTTACGCCGATAGCAATGCTTAAAGCCGGTGCCCATGGCCCCATGGGTATGGTCATAAAAGGAGTTATTGACAGCAGCGGTCATTTCATGAACTCAAATTTTTTCTGGTCAGCGGGAATTCTTTCAAGCTTTCTTGATAATGCTCCAACGTATCTTGTATTCTTCAATACAGCAGGCGGCAATGCATATATTCTTATGAACCATTTCCCCGGAACACTCCTGGCTATAAGTGCTGGTGCTGTATTTATGGGCGCCAATACATACATTGGAAACGCGCCCAACTTTATGACAAAATCAATCGCAGAAGAAGCAGGTGTTGAAATGCCGAGCTTTTTCGGATATATGTTCAAATATTCAATTCCAATTCTTATCCCGGTCTTTATACTAGTAACATATATATTCTTTTAAAAAGGAGGACGTTATGGGAAAAAAATATTATGAAGTTGTATTTGAAGGGAAATTCAGTTTAATATGCGGAATGATGGAGGGTTTTCTCCTGGGAAAAAATAAAGAATGGGAATGGTATACAAGCAGGGACTCCGGAGTTGATACAGAATCTTTTACAGAAATAATAAAAGAGTGGGCCTCTCTTAAAACACGGCTTCATCATGTTATTCTGGAGGAGGAGTTCCATAATGCTCTGCAGAATGCAGTTAAAGGAAAGGGTGATTTAAAATACATAAAGCCGGATTACACAAAATCCGCCAGAGAAATAAAAAGCTGCTCTTTTAAATTCACAGCACATGCTTATGCAAAAAAATATGGCGAAGAGATCAAGGCACTCATATCTGAGGCACCTGCCGGAGTTATAATAGAAAATTATAATCCTGTTGAAGGAATTGATGAAGCGGCAAAAGGAGTCGAACTTTATGCGCCGGTTCACGATTATACTTTCCGATGCGATGGTACTGCCGCCGGAGAATTCGGAGGAATCATATTTTTCAGAAAGATGCTTAATGACCACCCTCTGGTCAATGCGACTAACATAAAACTGGACTTTTAATTCTGCAGAGAACCATAGTAAATGCATGTTCTATAAAAATAATTTATGCCTGAAAACTGATCAGAAAAGTCTTTTGTAATAGTTCTTTTAAAATAGAAACCGCAAAATTTAAAAAATTAACTTTATTTAATAAATACTCTCAAATAATTATAATTCATGGGTCTGATGAAATCTCAAACTGATCTTAAAAAACCGTTACATGGAATGTAATATTAAATGAAAACACCGGATATATACAGCAAACTGATTGAACGGCATGTTATTACAACCGAAATTGCCGCAGATGTAATATATTCCCTGAATAAAAGGGCAAAGAACTGGCGCGACAGTCATCCTGAAAAATATCAGGAAATCAGGGAATTGCGGATAAACGGTAAACGTGACATGACAGGACTCTCCCTGAAATATGGAGTCCTGGATTATTACAGAAAAAAAGATTATATGATTATTACACTTTTCACGCCGGAAAAGATTCATGTTATTAAAGGAATTGAATATCTCTATTACAGGGTACATAAATCGATTTTCCATCTTCCGCTATATATATACAGGAGTTACGGATTAAATCCTGATCCCGGGCTCACTGTTGAACTGGCGGAAAGCTTTCCTACTCCGGGAGAAGATGTAGAAAAGCTTGTTTCACTCCCCTTCTGCCGCAAGGTTATTGAGCTTATTAAAAGCGGCGATTACATACTTATCAATGGATATATTCCTCACGTCCGGACTTCAAATAGCCTGTAATATTTTTCACCACTTTATAAAAAAATATAAAAAAACATTGACAAACGAAGTGGCATTCTGTTAGGCTAAATGATTTTTCAAAAAAAGGAGGAAAAAATGTACAATCCAGAATGTCCGAAAAACGAAGCGGCAGAGCAGCACGGAAAAATTTTAAAATCTATTAAAATTAAAGAAAAGCAGGCGTCTGATGCAAAATCAAAAGGGATGCATGCAAGCTTCGGCATTCTCATGGAAGAGATAACCGAGCTTAGAAGAAAACTCAGAAAGCAGCAGACGGGAGGAAGGTAGTCCTATCTGCATCAGGATAATATTAACTGATTGAGTAAAGATCATTAAAGCTGCAGATTTAGTGATTCTATACTGAAAAAATGACAATGTCTGACAATGTCTATTGTAGATTATTTAACCTAAAAACCTGAATGAAGCCTGGAGCACGCAGTTATGATCACGGGCGATAAAAAGCGGCGTAAATTGTAGCCGTAAAAATAATAGGGATTCTCATGCTTCAGCCGGCATATAGTACTATTTTTAAAATCAGCAGGAAAAATAGTATTCACACCTTTGTCTCCTGTACCGAAAATGAATTAAGGAAATCCGGCAGGTATTAAATGAGATCTAAACTAACTAACATTGCTATATTCACCATAATTTTGATTATAACTCTATCACCATATTATATATTCAGATCTGCGAATATTGAAAAAAAATATATAAACGGCATAATAATCAAATCGGAGATGATCAAACCTGTAGCGGAGATGCTCAACCGCGAAGAATCGCCGAATCAGGATAAAATAAAAAAAGTATTCAACCAAATTATGGCTAACGAGCCCTCTTCTGCTGCACTTATTCTTACTGATAAATTCGACAATTTAAAATACCTTATAAAAAATGACGGCATTATTACCTCAGGAACCGTGGTTGATCAGCTGATAAATGATATTAAAGAAAAAAGTTTTACCTCTGACAATAAAAATGAACCTTTTATAAGAAATTACAATGACGGCAGAGGGGGGAGTGAAAGATACTACATCTACCCCTACACATCCGGCGGACAGAGGACTTTTGCGGTATTCGCGTTTAAGCTTGAGAAAAAATTACTGATCAGGCTTGCTCTTGAGATTTTACTCCTCATAAGCTTTTCATTTATGATCACCGGAATGGTCCTTACATTACTGAGAAAAAAAGGTATTACGGAAGATGTTAACGTCAGGACAATAGTCCTCGGAGCGAAAAGCACTCCTGCGAAAGAAGCAGCTGATGCCGATAAAACAAAATCAGCATCAAAGAAAAAATCAGCCAGAGCAGATCAGATTGACGTGAATGAGCTTTCACCGGTTATCGGGGCAGGTACTGACAGCAGCAGAAATGAAATAATACGCAAGAGTAATCCGCAGACTGAAAGCGCCAATGAAGCGCTGAATTCAAGAATCTTTGATCTATTTAAACAGCTGCATAAAGAACTTAAACCAGAATCGATAGCTCTATACATTAAGAAGATGGAGGGAAGACTCTCAAAAAGCTATGAACTGAAGGAGAAGACATTCCTCCGCATTGACTCTTCTTTATTTGATAACATAAAAATTTCCGAGATTGAAAACATTAAAAGATCCGGTGCCAATATTATTGAAAACGGAAAAATCATCCGTATTCCGCTTATAGATGACGAATCACTCCTGGGGCTTATAGAAATCAGGCTTAAGGATTCAGCTTCAGCTCTTGATCTGGGGAAACTTCAGACGGACGTTAAGGACACGGCTAAAGATATTAAAGAATTTCTTGTAATAAACAATGTAATAGTAGATAGAGAAACCGGATTTTACAGTTCATCATACTTCAACATGAAACTTTCCGAACAGATATATTCTGCGCAGAAAATCAACACAGGCTTTTTTCTTTTACTGATAGACGTTTTCCGCGATGTAAACATCGACAAAGAACAGAAAAATACAGTTTTGAAAATCATATACCCGGTGATAAAAAAATCAGCCGGAGAAACACTTGAACTTTTTCTTCATAGCGGTAAAATCGGGATGATCCTCACGGCTGCCGACATGAAAGAGGTGGAGAATATTGAACTCGCAGTAACAAAAGATATATCAAAATTCAGGATAAAACTTGCACCGGATCACACAATCAGGCTAAAACCTGCTGCGGCAATTATGAAATCTTCTGAAGCGGAAAATGTGAAGGAAATACTTAAAGAAACACTTGAACTTTTTGAAACAGAAAGCTGAAAGAATTGTCATAACACCTCCGGAATGCCTCCGGACCCCCGAAGGGGTAATGCAGAAAAAATCTATAAAAATGATATAATAAAAATTTCTCCAAATCCCCCTCCGGGAATTCAGAGTGTTTCTTGTGAAAATTGCAAATCCTACTCCGCAGTTAAAACCTTCGCGAGCCTGACAGCCTCCATGGCATCCCTTGAGTATCCGTCAGCTCCGATCTCATCAGAGTAGTTCTGATCAACAACAGCACCGCCTATCATAAACTTAAATTTAAGTTCCCTGTTCCGCGACAGATCTATAACTGTACGCATCTCGGTCATCGTAGTAGTCATTAGTGCGGAGAGCGCGACAATATCAGCCTCCGCTTTTACCGCCGCATCAATTATAGTCTCAGCCGGAACGTCTTTCCCCAGGTCAACTACCTCAAATCCGTAATTACGCAGCATCAGTGTTACTATATTTTTCCCTATATCGTGTATGTCTCCTTTAACAGTTGCTATGACAATCCTCCCGGTTTTCTTTGCACCGGAATTTTTTGAAAGCAGCGGTTCGAGCAATGCGAAACCCTTTCTCATTGTATCTGCACTCATTATAAGCTGCGGCAGAAAATATTCCTTTGCGTCATATTTCTCGCCGACCAGTGTAATCGCAGGGATAAGAAATTCATCCACCAGTTTCTGCGGATCGATTCCTGAATCGACAGCTTTTGTTATTGCAGATTCGATCCTGTCGTCCCAGCCGCGGAGCACAGATTCATAAACCATCTTCTCGGGGGAAAGATCAGTATTACCTGATGAGATTTTCTCTCCGCTGCCGGAAAACCGTTCCACATATCCTGAAAGATTTCTATCTCTGGCTGAAAGCGCATCACATGAAAAGACTATATTCATCAGCATCTCTGATGCAGGATTAGCAATGGCCATGGTGAGGCCTCTTGAAACGGCCATCGCAAGAAATGAAGAATTTATCCATTCTCTTGAAGGAAGACCGAATGAAACATTCGAAAGCCCGCAGATTGTATTTATGCCGATCTCTCTGGTGCACCACTCAATAAGATCAAGAGTCATAAGCGCCGCGTTCTTATCGGAGCTTACTGTCATAACAAGCCCGTCAACTGCGACGTCTTCTTTTCTGTATCCGCACTTCGCTCCTTCACTGAGTACATATTCAACTATTTCTTTTCTTTCATCCAATGTAGCAGGTATCCCTTCATCATTCAGAGGGAGAAGTATAAACATCGCTCCGTATGCCGCGGCGATCGGCAGAGTCTTCTCCAGGCGTTCTTTCTCTGCAGAAATCGAGTTGACCAAAGCTCTCCCCGGATATATGCGCAGCGCGGCCTCTACAACTTCAGGATTGGTTGAGTCAATACATAGCGGGAGATCACTGGTTCTGGAGAGCAATCTTACGGCTTTGAGCATCATCTCCTTCTCGTCTATTCCGGAGAGACCCATATTCACATCAAGTATAGCCGCTCCTTTAATCTGCTGTTCCAGGGCGAATTCCTGAACAATACCGGTTTTCCCTTCACGGAGTTCAGCCTGCAGAGCTTTCTTTCCTGTAGGATTAATCCTCTCCCCTACGACAGCAAACGGCCTTCCGTTACCCATGAAAACGCTTTTCCTCGCAGATGAAACTGCTGAAACGTTATTAGCTGCATGCGTAAGAGTTTTTTTACCCTTAGCCTTAACTGCAGCTGCAGCTATATGATCAGGTGTTGTACCGCAGCATCCTCCAAACAGATTAGCGCCTGCTGCAATAAAATCCCCGATATAGGAAGCAAACTCATCAGGCCCCATATCAAATGAAGTAACGCCGTTTATCAGCCTCGGCATCCCCGCGTTCGGCTTCGCAAGGAGCGGAATACGGGAGTACTCCTTCATCTCCCTAATTACATTCATCATGTCTGCCGGGCCGGTAGAACAGTTGCATCCCACGGCATCAGCTCCGAGTGACTGAAGCGTAATCAGGGCAGAAACAGGATCGGTGCCATTCAGTGTACGTCCGTCCTTCTCATATGTCATACTCACCATCACAGGAAGATCGCAGATTTCCCGCACTGCAATTAATGCAGCCCTCGCCTCCTGAATATCGAGCATTGTTTCAATTACAAAACCATCAACACCGCCGTCCAGTAGAGCCCTGGCCTGTTCTTTAAATATTACAACTGCATCTTCAAATGACAGATCTCCGAAAGGTTCAATGAATTTCCCCGTAGGTGCTATATCGCCGAATACAAGCGCGTTTCCTGCATTTTTTTTTGACATTGCCGCAAGAGTAAAATTTATACTATAAAATTGCTCACCGAGCCCGAACTCCTGAAGCTTGCACCCGTTGCCTCCGAATGTTGGAGTATATATAAGATTACTTCCTGCGGAAAGATATTTCTCCTGAAGGTCTTTCACTGCTGAAGGATTCTCAATGCACCACTGTTCGGGACAGACTCCCCCGGGCATGCCGCGCTTAACAAGCTCTGTACCGGTAGCGCCGTCAAGTATTACAAGCCCCTGGCTCAAAAAGTCTCTGAATTCTTTCTTGTTCATTAATAATTTCCTCTATTTGTCTCAATCCCTGCGATAGCTGTGACAGTTTTTTCAGGAACAAAGATATATCGTTCAGTAAGTTTTACGCCGAAATCACCAAGTTTGAGCAGTTCAAAGAAGTACCTCTGATTTTCAAGCAGAAAATCCCCGTATCCGGGAGAAAATCTCATGGGAGTAAGGCTTTCCCCCCTTCTCTTCAGCTCCCTGGATATATATGTATTAATCCAGTCCACTGCCGCCTCGGCGGTTTCACTCCCAACTGCATCATAAATTACAGCAGAAGCGCCGTCACCGTTTTTAAAGGACTCGGCAGCAATATCAACAATTCTGTGCCCGGCAGTTGCACAGAAAAAAACAGCGGCATCACTATTAGAGAGAAGATCCGCTACCGATCTGCTGTTGATTACAATTCCGTTTTCGAATGTCAATGATCCGGATGTTCTCTCTGTGATACCGCTCTTTATCCATGATCCTTTAGGTTCGCAGAGAGCAAATCCTTTATTAATAGCGGAAAGAATCTTTTTACGGCTTTCGTCATCGATTTCTGTTTTGTGGATATTATATTTCAGCCTGGAGAAGATCTCTTTTTCAGGGAGATTCACCGGGATTCTGTCGAATATAGTAAGTTTTTCCATAGTTCATTAGTGATTAAATTTTACATTTCAGTCAACTTTTTTAAAAATCAGATTAACAAAATATATCCGCTGTTTAGATTGGATATGAGAAGATAATCGGCTTTATTTACAAAACTCCCGCCCGGCTTTCTGACCAGGCTCTCTTTTTACAGAACGGGGGAAGCTGTATGGCTCATTTAAAAGCAGAGGTCTGAATATATGGAGATTCTCCATTACAGCTTTTACACTTATCGCCATGTTTAACAGGATAAGATTCTCCGCATACCGGGCAGTTTGCGGAAGGACCCATTTTTTTTCTCTCAAGCTTTTCAGGTTCGACTTTTACTCTCTGCATACTGAAAATACCATAACCGGCTTCTTTAATCTGACTCAATAGAAGATCAAGATTCTGTTCCTTTTTTGTTTTAAGTTTTAAAAACCAGCTGTTAACCTCCGGCCAGTTTTTAAGCTTTTCCATGTCGAGATAGACTCTGATGCCTTCACCGCTCTTTTTGTCATACATGGCAACAGCGAACTTCCCGAAATTGAGTACAGTAAGCCAGCCGTTCCCTATTGTACAGGGAGTGAGGAGCTGAACAGCATCGGGAAGACAGACCGTCGTCTCACAGATGGAATCAAAAAATTCCCCCTCCGGACGATTTTTAAGCGCCAGGTCAACCATAAATCCCCCTATCAGCAGTCCCGGTGCTGCAGCACCGTGAAATGAAACCACGAGCTTCACATACTCTTCATATGAATAAGTTCCAATATTCATGATATTAAACTCCTGAAATTCAGTTAAATAACAGCAAAACGTAATTTTTTTATGTTTTTATGAATGAGGGGAATCCCTGCGGAAATTCTACAGGATTACACTCTTCAGACTCCGTTTTCATAATCAATAAATCTGATGTGATAAAGCCGAATGCGGTTCTCATGCGGCTTCAAGGATTAATCACGATTAAACACCACTCTTTATCAATTCATAATCCGCTTTACCATCGACAACCTGAAGAATTCCCCTCGCTAAAAAAAGCATATTATTTTTTGCTGTCAGAAATGGCATATTAAAAATATTAGTCAATCTTCTTTTTGTATATCGCAGAATACACTAATCGAGAGTAAAATCCGATAAGTGCTTTTGACATATTCGAATCTTAAACTCAGGAACAGAACAATACTTTGTATTCAAACATTTCAGAAGCAAGATATTATATCGCTAAAATTAACACATTAAATGGATGAGTCAACATTATTTTATAAATTAAGATTGCTCTTGATCATCTCCTGAAATTTTTACCCGGGATTGATCATTTGGTAAATGCTGTCACTAAGCAGAGATAGATTTCCGGACAGATCCACAACTCTTTTAAGACTGCTATTTATATTAAAAAACCCTGATAAAGAACATAAACCGCTGAAAAATTGAAACGCGGCCAATATCCGGTTTAAAATCAGCTGAATTTTAAAGCTAATATGCTAAATTTAACCATATGCTAAAAAAAACATATTCTTTTTTTTATATCAAGTTAATTAACTATTTGACATTAACTTGTCAATAATGACATATTAATGTCAAAATATCAAATACTTCATCATGTATTATCACATTTTTGCAGTGAAGTATAAATATTATTCATCATTATTCCACAGAATAGATTAAGTTTCCAGGAGGATTTGAATGAAATTAACACGCCGTGAATTACTCAAAGTGGCGGGTGCCGGGGCCGGGGCAATCGCCTTAGGAAGTCTTGGCGTAAGTTATCTGATTACAGAATCTTACGCTAAAGATCTCAAGATTAAAGGAGCAAAAGAAGTTACATCCATATGCCCTTTCTGCGCTGTAAGCTGTCATTTTATAGCACATGTAAAAGGTGGAAAGGTTGTTAGCACTGAAGGAGATCCGGGTTATCCTGTAAGTGAAGGGGCATTATGCGCCAAAGGATCTACAATGCTGTCAATGATCAACAGCGAACACAGAGTTCTAAAACCATTATACCGTGCGCCGTACAGTGAAAAGTGGGAAGAAAAAAGCTGGAGCTGGATGATTGAAACAGTTGCACGACGCATTAAAGACACACGTGATAAAAATTTTACCGTTAAAAATGCCGCAGGTCAGATTGTAAACCGTAATGAAGCTATGTTCCACCTGGGATCATCCCAGATGAGCAATGAAGAAGCATCCGTTGTTGTTCAGGCACAACGCGCAATGGGGCTTGTTTTTATTGATCACCAGGCCCGGATTTGACACAGCCCATCTGTCGCCAGTTTGGCGGAATCATTTGGACGTGGAGCAATGACAAACAGCTGGATAGATATTAAAAATACCGATTGTTGCCTTATAATCGGAAGTAACGCAGCAGAACACCACCCTATCTGTTTTAAATGGGTCCTCAAAGCAAAAGAGGAGAGAGGGGCAAAGATCATACATGTTGACCCTAAATTCTCAAGAACATCCGCAAGATCAGATTATCATGTACCACTTCGATCTGGAACAGACATTGCCTTCATGGGTGGAATGATAAAATATATACTGGATAAAGAACTATATTTTAAAGAATACGTTAATGATTATACAAACGCATCATATCTTGTAAATCCGGAATTTCGATTCAACGATGGTGTTTTCTCAGGATACGATCCTAAAACAAGAATTTATGACAAAAAAACCTGGCAGTTCCAGAGAGACGAGAAAGGTGTTGTAAAAAGAGACCCTAGTTTCAAAGATCCCAATTGCGTAATGCAGCTATTAAGAAAGCACTACTCAAGATATGACCTGAATAAAGTTTCTTCAATAACAGGTGTATCACAGGCTAATCTTCTTAAAGTATATGAGCAATATGCTGCAACCGGAAAGCGTGATAAAGCAGGTACAATTCTTTACGCACTGGGATGGACACAGCATACTGTAGGAGTTCAGAATATCCGTACAAGCGGGATTATTCAGCTTCTGCTCGGTAATGCCGGTATAGCAGGCGGCGGAGTTAACGCTCTCAGGGGCGAGCCGAATGTACAGGGAACAACAGACCATGCGATTCTATATAATGTCCTTCCAGGTTACCTCCCTATTCCAAGGGCAAATTTACAGACCCTTGCGGATTACAATAAGGCGACTACACCTACAACAAAACTTTCCGAGAGCGTCAACTGGTGGCAGAACAGACCGAAATACATGACAAGTCTCCTTAAAGCATATTTCGGAGACAAAGCCACAAAGGAAAACGATTTCGGATACAACTGGCTCGCGAAAGGCGATATGGCAAAGAGCGAGCGGGAAGGCGACTACTCCCCTATATATCTGTATGAAAAGATGGCAAAGGGTGAGATTAAAGGGGGATCAATCTGGGCGCATAATCCCGCGCAAAGTATCCCGAATACCACAAACATCAGACAGGCTCTTACCAACCTTGACTTTTTATATCAGGCTGAGGTTCACCACAACGAAACAACTGATTTCTGGCACGGCCCGGGAATGGATCCGAAGAAGGTAAAAACTGAATGTTTTCTCTTCCCGTCATGTCATAGAGTTGAGAAGGAAGGAAGTATCAGCAGCAGTCAGCGAATGATTGCATGGCACTATCAGGCAACAGAGCCCAGAGGAAAATCTAAATCTATGGGACAGATCATGATAGAGATCATGAATGAAGTGAAAGATCTCTACGAGGATGAGGGCGGAGTTCACAAGGAACCGATAGTAAACCTGAACTGGTACAAAAAATACGATGCGGAAAAGATTTCCAGACGCATAAATGGATATTTTACAAGCGGAGATAAAAAAGGTAAGCAGCTCTCCGGTCTTGCCGATTTTGCAGATGATGGTTCAACTGCATCGCTTTTATGGGTAATGGCAGGAAGCATAACTGATACAGATGGAAATAAATTGAAACGTACCAGTCTGGAACAGACTCCACTTCAGAAACAGACCGGAATTTTCCCGAACTACGCATGGGTATGGCCGATGAACAGATGGATTCTATACAATAGAGCATCTGTTGATAAAGATGGCCAGCCATGGGATCCAAGCAGAACTGTTATCAGATGGAACGGAGAAAAGTGGGAGGGAGATGTTCCTGACGGCGCTCAGCCACCTGTTTCAAAATCGGGCGGTAAAAATCCGTTTATTATGCTTGCTGACGGACTTGGTCAGTTATATGGAACAGGCCTTGTTGACGGACCTTTCCCTGAACACTACGAACCGACAGAAACCCCTGTAAGCAATCATGGATTCTCAAGACAGCTGACCAGTCCTTGCTCAAAAATAAATCCGACAGATTTAATAGCACGTCCTGCTGATCCAAGATTCCCTATTGTTCTCACCACTTACAGTTTAACTGAACACTGGTGCGGCGGCAGTGAAACAAGAATGGTTTCATCACTGCTTGAAGCTGAACCTCAGCTCTATGTAGAGATGAGTCATGAACTTGCTAAAGAAAAAGGAATTAAAAACGGCGATCCTGTCATTCTGGAAAGTATACGCGGCAAAGTTGAAGCAGTAGCCATGGTAACAGTACGTATAACACCATTTACTATTCAGGGTAAAAAAGTTCACCTGGTTGGTATGCCTTTTGCTTTCGGATGGACGAAAAAGGGTATCGGTGATGCTACAAACCGTCTGACACTCTACACAGGGGATCCTAATACTTCGATTCCTGAATACAAAGCATGTTGCGTAAATATCAGTAAAGCTGACAAAGACAAAATAACTGAACTCTCTTACACAGATTTAAATGCGGGAGGACATCATGAGTAAGACATTTTTTATAGACACATCAAGGTGCACTGCGTGCAGAGGATGCCAGGTTGCATGTAAAGAGTGGCAGGGATTCGGACCGAATTTCACGAAACAATTAGACTGGGGGAGTCATCAGAATCCGCCCGATCTCAATTCGCTGAACTATAAAGTTGTTAAATTCAGCGAATTTAAAATAAAAGACCGTGTATTCTGGAATTTTTTCCCGGATCAGTGCCGCCACTGTACAGAACCTCCCTGCAAACTTGCAGCAGACGGCAATGTAAAAGGCGCTGTTGTTGTGGATAAAGAGACCGGTGCTGTAATATTTACAGAAAAAACAAAAAAGATTTCCAAAGAAGGATTCCTTATGATGAAGGAATACTGTCCGTATAATATACCGCAAAGGAATGAAAAAACCGGTGTAATTAATAAATGCGACATGTGTCTGGAAAGAATAGAAGCAGGGCATGTACCGATGTGCGTAAAAACATGTCCTACAGGAGCCATGAGTTTTGGTGAAAGGAATCAAATGCTTGTAAAAGCAGCCACAAGACTCGGTGAAGTGAAAAAAGAATTTCCGGAAGCCACATTGCTTGATCAGGACAGTGTAAGAGTAGTTTATTTAATTACTCATAACCGCAAAATGTATCATCATCTTGCATCGCTGGATAAATCAGCAGAAAATAAATCTCTTGCATAATTAAGATTTAAAATTCATCCCCCTGCCCTCATCCCGGAGGGCAGGGGCTGATGATTTTTTTATAGACATAAATTAACCATTGCCGCCATTATAAGCATCCGACGAAAGCCTCATTACTGAAGAAAGCAGATAGCGGTCATAGACAGATAAAAAATAAGAAGATGGAGCAGCCATGAACAAAATTGCCGGTTATACATCTGATGATATCAGAGAAGCAGTGAAACAAAAAAAGAAAATAAAACCTGAATATGCATTAATGCTGGATTTATACGAAAAAATATACATAGCACAGGAAGAATCAAAAAATGTTATTCAATTAAACGACTTCAACATATCCGATGAAGTTCTTTCTGTAAAGCTGAAAGAACAGTTCCCGCTTATAAATATTTCACAATTTATAATAGATCAGAATACCTCTGAAAAACTTTTTAAAAATCTCTGCACTATCCTGCTTGAGGCCGGGAGTGAATTATCAGAATCTGTACAAAAAATAACTGATCTGACAGATAACAAAAAACTGAACCCCGGTAATTTGTTTTCTGAATTTCTAAAAGAAAATGAAGCATATTTCAATAAACTGGAAACTGAATCTCAGGTAGATAAAGCAATACTGGGATTTCTAATATACAACAGTCTAAAGCCCTCATTATCTCTTTTTTCAGAAAAAATATCCGTATATCTCAATAAAGAGAAAGAATGGGACAAAGGCTATTGCCCGGTATGCGGTTCAATGCCCGAACTGTCAACATTTGAAGAAAACGGAAAACGATTTTTAATATGCGGATTCTGCGCTCATAAATGGACGTCCAAAAGGATCTATTGCCCGTTCTGCGAAAATAATGATCATGAAACAATTCAGTATTTTGAAATTGAGGGAGAAGAAGAGTACAGGGTTGATGCCTGCGATAAATGTAAAACATATATAAAAACAGTAGATATAAAAAAAACATCGAGGTTAATATATCTTCCGCTGGAAAATCAATCAACACCATACATAAATTTAAAATTTGAAGAGATGGGATACAAATCGGGTAATACCGGACAGGATTGATTCCGCCGCCATTAAAATAATTTTATGACCTGATCTGAAATTTTAAAAATCAGGTCACATCTGCTCCTTCTTAACTTTACAAAAAATTAATAATATAAAAAGTATTTACTATACAATATTGCAATGTTGTTAGATTAAACTTTACAGATGCATGTAAAACTTAATCCGGCAACATCATACTATTATCACCATTGGAACATCGTGTCTCCATTGATGCATAATCTTAATCGCAGTGCATGGTCCCTGCCGGTTACACATCATCCCTTTTCGATTATCTCGGCTGTATTATAACTGCTATTGTGCAAATAATTATTTTTAATCCTAATGAAGAGTTTTATCATGTCACAAATCAGGTAATCACAGCAATTCACCTGAAAAAAAATTTTTTGAAATAC
>Ga0209099_1002457_pt1 | contig 16278 bp, 11 predicted proteins | sample AD_JPNHW2_MetaG_FD_184430 | JGI IMG/M metagenome (GOLD analysis project Ga0209099, IMG submission 184430) | Active sludge microbial communities of municipal wastewater-treating anaerobic digesters from Japan - AD_JPNHW2_MetaG (SPAdes) (version 2) | ecosystem: Engineered > Bioreactor > Anaerobic... | reverse complement strand
GCTGAAAATTATAAAGTCCTGCAAATGGCAAAATCGCTCACCCTGCGTGAATTGGCTGCCAGATATCTAGAATATGCCAAATCCAACAAACGTTCATGGCAACGAGACGTAGTCTCGCTGAAGAACCTCCTGAATATGGAGATCGACAATAAAAAACTAGGTGACTATAATGTCGATTCCATCAAAGTTTCTCACATCCAAAAATATCAGATTCGCAGAAGAAGAGAGCTGGATCAAAGATATGCGGCGAGGGGCATCGCAGAGGAAGACAGAACCTTCGCGTCGGTTAACAGGGAGCTTTCCTGCCTTCGCCACATTTTTAACATGGGCATCGAGTGGGAACTATTAACTAAAAATCCAGTGGTCAGCAAGGCAATCAAGTTCGACAAGGAAAAATCCAGGGGCCGGACTCTGGAGGATGATGAATTCTTCCGGCTGCTAAAAGCGTGCACCGGGCAGCTGTATCAAATCGTCATCGTCGCCTTAAACACAGGTATGAGACGCGGCGAGATCCTGGGGCTGAAATGGGAAAATGTCAAACTCGATCAGAACAAAATCGAAGTTAAACACACCAAGACTGATGAGGACCGGGTTATTCCGATTAGCTTATTTTTGCACCAGATGCTGGAATCGATGCCTCACAAGAAAGGGCATCTGTTTGTAAATCGACAAGGCGGTAAAATAGGCACCATTAAAACGGCTTGGGGCAATGCACTTCGTAAGGCTGGCATCGCTGATTTTCGTTTTCATGATCTGAGGCATACGGTCGCTTCTCGTCTTGCACGAGCCAAAGTGCCCGAATCAGTGATCGCGATGATCCTCGGCCACAAACGGACATCAATCACCAGCCGGTACATCAATCCGCATTGGGAGGAGATGGTTGAAGCAGTCGAAGAACTTGGAAGGCTTTGTCACCTATATGTCACGCAAGCCAATAATCGAAAAGAGGGTGATCTTACTAATCAATTTAAAATTAACAGGATAGTTGAGGGAATTTCCCAAGCTGACTAGCTTTCTTTTAAGCCGTGGGTCGTGGGTTCGATTCCCGCCACCTTCACAAAAAAGCGCCCTCAACAGAATTTCTGTTGAGGGCGCTTTTTTGATGTCCACCCGATACGACTGGATATGAAAGAGAACCTGGCTGATCATTTAATTAGCCTAATTACACTCAGCAGTCTCAAATTCACTATATACAGTTACTTCACCATTTCCGTTGACGGTAATGTGGAAGAATCCGTGAACCAGAAAATTATTGTCTTTCCCTGGAGCGATTAAACGCAAATTGGCCACCCAGGTGATCGGTCCTGCCGGATTCTCATCAGAATCGACAATACCATTTTCTCGGGCGACGTAATTTACCTGATATGATAGTCCACTTGATTGCCCGACGCCAGTTGCGCCCTGCAGCTGATAGTGCCAATGCCAATGAATAATTCCATCCTTATTAACGACGGAGTAGCCCACCAGATGCATTGTACCCTGACAGAGGACATCCTCACCCACACACGGCACATACAGCGTATTGGACCAATCTTTCTGATCATTAAACTTGTATAAAACCTCGGGTCCAGCCGGGACTGCCGGAGCGATTGCAGCCTGCAAAAGCAAAAGGCAAGATACCAGCCCCAGTAAAGCTGCGAAACATCTCTTTCCTTTCATACTTTGCTTCCTTTCTTGAAAACTTGTCCCTTGCAACTTGATTAATTATACTTGCGCAGTCAACCTCCCTTGCTGCAAATTATTAATGGCCATGGCACCAATGGTTCGTCCGCCGCTCTGGTGTGTCAGAATCTTGACTGTCCCCAACCAGGGCCGGCGGTCGATGTGCAGCACAGACGCATTGTCCCCCCTGTCTTGCGTTTCAATTCTCGCGCCAGTTTTATTGGTATAAAAAAAAGCCTGCTATCTACTACTAACAGGCTGATAATTAATATATTATGTTTCGACGCTCTGCGGATCAGATCATCCGGTGTGTCCTGGAAATTCCTGACAAAAGCCAATATTTTGGTAATAAAGCCAAACGGTTTTATTTTTCCGGCTTGAAATCATGGGGATCCAGATGATGGCTCTTCATCTTGCTGTAGAAATTTTTGATGTTGATATCCGCGATAGCCGCCGCTTTGGTGATATTGCCATTCGTTTTACGCAGGCAGTTTTCAAGGTAACTTTTCTCAAATTTCTGCACTACGTTTTTTTTAACTTCGCGAAGGGTCTGCAGCGGACCGTGAACGTCCGCAGTTTGGTGCCGTGGAGTCAGCGACTCTGATAACCGCTGCAATTCAAGAACTTGCCCGGTAGAGAGCAGAACTGCACGCTGGATGACATTTTCCAGCTCACGCACATTTCCTGGAAAAGTGTAGGCCATGAGTATTTCCTCGGCATCGGGAGACAATTGCAATTCCTTTCTACCAAATTTGTCTCCGTACAGTTTGAGGAAGTGGCAAGCCAACAGGGGAATATCACTCTGGCGTTCACGCAAGGGCGGCAATTCAATTTCGATGACATTCAGACGATAATAAAGATCTTTACGAAAGAGGTGCAGTTCCACCTGCTCCAAAAGATTCTTGCTGCTTGCTGCGACTACGCGCACACTGCATCTCCGGAGCTCAGTGCTGCCAATCCGGCTGTACTCTCCGGTCTGGAGAATGCGCAGCAGCTTGACCTGCAGTGGCAGCGGCAAATCGTTGATTTCATCAAGGAAGATCGTGCCACCCTCTGCCATCTCGAACCATCCCATTTTTTCCTGGAGAGCACCCGTAAAAGCACCACGCGCATAGCCAAACATCTCAGATTCAAGCAGGGTGTCGGGAATGGCGCCGCAATTGACGGGAATGAACATGTTTTTGCATCGCGTCCGGTTGTTGAAATGCAGCGCCCGCGCCACCAGCTCCTTGCCTGTGCCGCTCTCACCGTAGATAAGCACGGAGGCATCGGTATCGGCGATTTGGGAGACCAGCTTGAAAACTTTTATTATTTTAGGATGATGGCCCACCATTCCCTCAAGCTGATATTTGCTACGTAGTTCCTTTTCGAGGGCCAGTACGTGATTGTTGAGCCGCTTGCGTTCCACGGCACGAAAAGCAGCTATGGCGAGAAACTCGCTAATCCCCAGCACGCTGTTAAAGATTTCATCCGTGAACACACCACGGACGGTGCAATTATCGAGATAAGCGACGCCGATGACGTTTTTCTCTCGCTTAAGTGGAAGGCAGATGATCGAGAGAATTTTTAATCGAGCGACACTGGGACTATTTCGTAAACTGGCATCATCCAGGGCGTTGGCAAGACAAAGGGCATGACCACTGAGGCGCACTCTGTTGATGACAGTTTGGCTGACCTCAAATTCCGGATGCAGCAAATCTTCGCGGCTTAAATTGCGCGCGGCCTCGTACAGATTCTCTCCGGCTTCGTCGAATAAAATAATCAATCCGCGCTCCGCCCGAGCCAAATCGATGAGGAAGTCCAGGGAAGCTTTGAGAAAGGTATTGATTTCAAAAGATTCGAGCAAGTCGCTGGCAAACTGGACGAACTGACGCAGCAGTTCCGGCCTTTTCGTGGCGTCCTCTTGTTCATCTGCATCAGGGAGGATTGGCTGCTGCGCCATCGGCAGTGGCTCTGGTGCGTCCCGCCCGGTTTTTTTTCGCCATAGATTTTTCATTCTATGTCCCTAGCCATCCAACTCCACTGATCGTTATCAAGATGATAACCGGTTTCTCCTTCAGGATGCCCACTTTGCTGCTTAAAAGAATATCACGCTTTGGAAAAAAGCGAGTGCGCGAGGAATAATCTGCCAATGGAGCGCTGTGCAAGGATCCTCGTATTATGGGATTTAATTTGTATTCATCAGAAAATACCCTTTTCGCCTATTGACCAGATATTCACTTCATCCGTTGCGGCGGTCACCAAGATGTTTTTCCCGGACGAAGAAATGCCATCGATGTAGATAAGGCCGTCGATATCGTTTTTTTCAAGCTTCAAGATTTTTTTTTGCTTTGCTTTCAGGTCAAATACACAATATTGCATCTCATTATTCACCTCATCATAGAAAATATTTTGGCCATCCGCAGACCAGGACATTCTGCCACGTGGGATGAGATTTGTTCTGGAGAACAAAGGGCGCCATTGTTTGGTCAGCAAATTTATGAGACTAACAAATTCATTATCTCCGGGTGATCCCGTGTCAGGGGTAGCGGAAAAAGCCAGATATTGTCCATCTGGTGATGTCAGCAAATCATCAATAATAAAACCACTTAAAAGACTTTCAAATGATGAATGTGCCAAATCAAATCGCAATAGTTGGTCAGGCAATACCCCAGTTGGATCTGCTTTCGTAATGAATAAACTTTGGCCACCTCGATCCCATCGATAAAGTTCTGTCAGTTTAAATCCGGTTGGGGTCAATTGTTTGGCTTCTCCCCCAGCGAATGGTATCGCCCAAATCGCTCGAGATTCGCTTGTATAAAAGCTAATCCATCGACTGTCCGGTGATACTTGCGGATTGGCTTCTGTCACTTGAGTATATGTCAGCCGCTGTGTTTTATGTGATTGCAGTGAGTATCTATAAAGATCAGGTTGGTTATTCCGGCGTGAGACGTATATTACGCCGCTTGCATCAGGCAGCCAACAAGGGTTAATATCCACTTGCCGATCATTAGCTATGACCTCGGCATTTCCGGAAATGGTTTTTTTGTCTAAATTGAGCGCCAGAGAGTAGATATTCAGATTACGTTGTGAAATGCCATAATATAGCATTTTGCGATCATGTGTAAACGACGGCCAAAAAGGAGTCCCGCTACCATTCAACCAGGTGATTCTGGTCGGCTTTCCCGCCGGGGTTACATCTTTGAGATTCATCGGCAAGGCAAAGAGCTCTTTATTACTGCCAGACGAACCAACATAGATAAGGTAACGTCCATCCGGGCTCAATGCCAGCCCGCCTCGTGCCCAATGATTTTGAGTTGCCTCGACGTTTTGAAAGGGTTGAGAAAATTTTTGAGTCTGTGTATCCAGGGTACGTATTTGGCAGCGACCCTGATAAGCCTCAAGGAAGATGATATGCTGCGAATCGATCCACCAGATTGGTGAAGCTGATGGCGCCTCAAAGGTAATGATCCTTTCATGTCCATCCTCAAGATTGATAACTACCAGATAATGTTTTAAATCATCATCTACATAAAAATATGATAGCTTCGTACCATCAGGCGACCAGGCAAGACCAAAAAAAGAATTATACCGGGTAGAAAAGCGATGAACAAGGTTTCCTAACAAACTCGAAATATAAATTTGACCGAGACTGTCCCATTTGGCATAGGCAATCTGCGTACCATCTGGCGACCAACACGGCAACGCTAATACACAATGATCGGAGCTGGCGATAGTCGCCGTTTCCCCAGTGCTGATACTTTTCAATCCTATGTAAAAAGGCTCTTTCTCGATGTTAAAATATGCCAGATAGTGGCCATCAGGTGAAATGACCGCGCCACTAATATCCACCTCGGAAGTATGGCGCTGCGGTACAGCTGTGGCATTCAGCCACGCAGGGGCGACATTTCGGAGCACTTTAGAAAATAACTAGCCGAAGATACAAACAAGAGCCGCTATTGCAATGAATAAACGCAGCGAATGGATGTAATTATTTTTCCTGACGCGTGCTGGAAAAAGATACTGATTTTGGCGTACTCTCCCGGAGTGATCAGGTTGTTTTTCGACCTTCTCCAAGTCCGCAATAATTTGCAGTGCTGTTTCGTAACGTCCTTTTGGATTTTTGCATAAGCATTTATCGATAATCCCTTGCAAACAAAATGGCACATCAGAGACGCTTGCACACAGGGGAGCAGGTGATTCTTTTCGAACAGACTGGATAATCGCTAATTCATGATCTCCTTTGAAAGGCAGCTGTCCGGTAACCATTTCGTAAAAAAGGATCCCCAGGGACCAAAGGTCTGTCCGTTGATCGACTGCTTCACCAGATGCCTGCTCAGGCGACATATAAGCGGCGGTGCCCATCGTGACACCCGGTTTGGTGAGCCTGGTTTGATGTGTAAGTTTTGCCAGGCCGAAATCGAGAATTTTTACTATTCCATCTTGCGTCACAATGATATTAGCGGGCTTGATATCGCGGTGGACAATGCCCTCCTCATGCGCCTTGGCCAATCCCCGGGCGATCTGCATCGTGATGTCAATGCATTCGTTTATGCTTAAAGGCGGACGTCCATTGAGCTTTTCGGCTGCCATACGGTCTTTCAGCGTCTCGCCATTATAACAGGGCATGGCCATGAACATCTGGCCATCATCGGTCTCAGTTATTTCATAAATTGTGCATATATTCGGATGATCCAATGCGGAAGCAGCAACGGCCTCATGTATAAAACGTTTTTTTGTCTCCGGATCGCCGGCAAGAGCCGGGGGCAAGAATTTTAGCGCTACAGTACGTTTGAGTATTAAATCCTCGGCTTTATAAACAATCCCCATACCACCGGCACCGAGCTTTTCCAGGATTCTGTAGTGTGAGATTGCTGTGCCGATCATCACGGTACCTCTCCCCGGTGCAAACCTTGCCTCAGGACATGCCGTAGAAAATAAAAAGGGCATGAAATGGCAGCATCTCTTTTCCATTCCATGCCTTGGCAGTATAACCGATCCAGCCTTAGTAACTATAAGTAAAATAATGATTGAAGCCGATAAGTGCAATAACAAACTAATATTTTGTAGCTGCTTCCAGACTCGTCACAGCTAAAGTGCCCGAGTTGGTCATTGCGATGTCCCTCAGCCACAAACGCTCATCGATCACCAACCGTTGTACTATTCCGCGTTGGGAATAGATGGTTGAGGTGTTGGGAGCCAGGGGATGAGTTACCTGGTTTTATTCGAACGATTAGCGATGGATCCATGCCGCCCGGCTCTTATTACCCGCATATTCCGGCCGTGAAGCTGACCACCCATGGGAAGGGGATTAAGGGCGCGCGCAAAGCCGCGGAGGATCTGCTTCAGCTCTGGATCGCAGAAAATAATGCCAGCCATGAGAAAATCCCGAATCCTGAGATTCTGGTTTCCATATTGGTATCAGGCGATGCCCTATAAAGCAAGACGCCGGATTTCCTGTTTTCTGAACGCGCTCCTTTCACAACCGGAATACCGCCCGTTGCACATTGACAGGACCGGCCAGGTATTCGTTCCAGAAAAGGATCAACTCATTAAACGCAGCCTGCCAAACATCTTCACTTCCGGGACAATCTGTTATAGATTGCATCGAGCAGCGGCGTCTTGCCGTCTGGCAGCCGATCCCCCAACAGCGGCCAAACAAGCAGCCCACCGGCCTTGTTTTGAATAATATAGTCTGCTTTTAGAGCAACGGATTCTTCATCGTCCAGGGAGATGAGCATTTTCAGTGAATCGCTGACAAGATACGGCGCCTGTGCTTTGGGATCCTGGAACCGTTCGAACAGATCCAACTTTTCGGCGATTTGTGCATAGGAGATGCCGTCTTGTTCCCGAAAAAGGCTGGTATCGGCGCCCTGATGTTCGCCATAGATTTTGTTGCACTGCGTGTAAGAGTGGCCGTAAAGAGCAGCACCCAGGTTTATTTTTTCCGCCGGCACGCCATGCGCATCGTGATAGAGCTTGAACGCGCCATCCAGACTGCGGGCGGAGTCACCCTGTGACGGGCCGTATAATGCAGAATTATGATTGCTGATCTTTCCCCACGGGCCGAACAAGTCCCAGGTCATGATATTTATATAGTCGGAAATGGCGCTGATTTTCTGCACCTCCAGGTCCACCAGATGGCTGGCGGCAGCAGGCAAGGAGATAGAAAGCAGATACTGTTCGCCGGTTCTCTTGCCAAGTGCTTGCAGGCTGTCCCGCACGGTCTGGAGCAGGAAAGTGAAATTTTCGCGATCCTGCGATGTGCCTTTATGCCGCACATAGCCCGGAAACTCCCAGTCCACATCAATCCCGTCGAAACCATACTGCCGGATGTGTTTAACACACCAGTGCGCAAAGGTAGCGCGTTTCCGGGGATCGGCTGCGACTTGCGGGAAATTGCTGGAATTGTCCCAGCCCCCGATGGAGAGCACCACCCTGGTGCCGTGACGTTTGGCTAATGCGATGAGCGATCCGCCCGGATCGCTGACCGGCAATGACGAATCCTTTTCCCCCTGCAGCAGCCAGCGATCAGCAACCGGATCCATTCCGACAATTTCGCCGCTCTCCAGGGGATAAAAAAATGAGTAGTTGATCACCGTTAGTTTGTCATACGGGATATGGCGTGGAGTGAGTAGTGCCGGTGACTTTTGCCACTGCCAGGATTGATAATATCCGATCACCGCTTTCTTTTGCCCCATTACTTGCCCCGATGCCAACGTGATGAGAAGGACAACGGCCCAATTCCTGAATTTAACCATTTTCATTTTTCCTCACTTTCGCACTTGGCCGCGGGCGCCAGAGAACAGGGATTCAGGGCTGGCAGAGACGGTGCGGCTCCCTTTGCCGCTGTCGCAAGCATGCCGGTTTTGTAAAATTCTCTTCTCTTGATTACTTGTCCTTGATGTGAGTGGAGCCGATCAAGTTGGCACCAAGGTCCGCATTCCAGCTGTTTCCCTTATTGGCGAACCGTATGCAGCGCTTGTTGGCGCTTTGTTCTTTCGGATCATTGATCTTGAGGTAAATATCATAGTCCCCGGCAGGAACGCTGCCCAATGCGGACATTTTTACTGAAAAGTTCAAATCGCGCCATGCAGCAGTATGGTCTGCCCTGCTGTTCAAATCGGTCAGCCAATCCCTTGCGTCAAGAGTTGTAAGTGCCGTGAAAGTTACAGTGCCTCCTTTAGTTTTGAGAATGAGCCAGACATTTTTCTTGTTCACCACATTGCCAAAGCCGACATTTTGGATCTTCCCCGCGAACCTCAAGGTTCCATCCTGCTCTACCCATTTGCTTGCTTGGGCCTCGCGCAACACCAGCCGGTAGCCCAGCCGGTCACGCATATATTCCAATCCGTTTCTGCCGTCATATACCGGGTCAAAAACGGCGGTCTTTGTTGGCCCAGTGAAAGGGGGAACTGTTTCGCTGCTTGATGCCGGGAAAGTAACCGGTTGAGTGACGTTTGCTTCGTTATAGATAAAATTACTCCATCGGGAATAATTGCCATGTCTCATATTCAAAACAGTAGTCCGAAATTCACGGGCTTCAATGATAGCGCCGGGCATACGTCCAAAAGCATTATCGCCGATCCCCCCTTCTGCTTGAAAGATCGTGTTGCGCTTGTAAAGCCAGGTGAGAAATCTGAATCGATCATGAGGGTGATGAAATCTGCCATTGTTTTCATAATTAGCGGCATAACTATCGTCGAAAAAACCAAAACGCGCCTCCGGTGAGCCCTGTGACGGAATAGGCATGGAGTCTATATTGGCAGCAGTATAGGTGGTCCCATACGTCAGGTTATACCATGCTAAAAACAAGCGCTGATTTGTCAAAAGAATACGCGAAGCGGGAACAACATCCAGATAAGCATCCAACAGCTTCTTGCCGGCTTCCGCACTCAGCGCCATGGGTGATGAGTGTTGTTCGCCCCAAGGACCAAACATCCCCGTTTTCACACACATGATGATGTCTTCGAATTCATGGAAAATTGGCTCAAGCTGCCAAAGATGATATTCTATCCAGTCTTTGTCCGTATGGCCGGGTACATCACACATGGCCGATGGATTATTAGGCGTTACGTAAGCTGGCTCCGGGCCATGAATGAGTCCTTCAGTGAGATTCAGATGGGGATACTTGTGGGGTTCAATATAATTAAACCCGTTGCCGTCATAAGAAAATTTCACAAAAGCAACGCCGTTGCCATCTCTAACCTTCTGCAGCAGGCCGCGGATATACTCAAGCGCAAACGGTGTTAAAGGTTGAGTTCTTCCCGTTCTGGTGGCACCCGTGCCCGGGTCGGCAAACAATCCATCATCCTTGTACCCGAAAGCATCTTTCGCCGAGAGGAACGCGTTCGACGAAAAATTGCACAGGTCAAAACACATAAATGATACGGCAGGAAGGGCAGAGACCCCGGTACCGCCAATATAGGGACGGGTGTTCTGGTTAACCCCGTTATAAAATTGAGTCTCTTCGATATCATCCCCTTCCACCGGCGGCACCTGTCTTCCATGATAGAGCACAGAATTTGCGTCAACCGGAACGCGGTGGTCTACTTCCGGCGTAATACCGAATGGCGAATTAGTCTCATTCACCGATTTCGGAGAAATATTCTGCCATCGGCCTCTATAGGCGCCCCGGTCCGGATTCGGAATATCAACGGGATTCTCCGTATAGTCAAGCGCCTGCAGCACAAGCGGGGCTGCTTCTCGATCATCCGCTCGTCTTGATTCAAGGTCGTTTCCGGGTGCCTTTGCCGGACATACGGCATATGACAAGCCTGTCCAAACCAGGCCAACGATGGATACGATTCCGTGCACGCCAAGCACATTCTTCACGAGCCGGCCTCCGGTTTAATATGGTATTTGCACAAAACAGCGTCTTCCACAAAAGATTCCTGATTTTGTGGAAAGCGAAGAATTCATCTCTGCGAGAGTGTTCATTTTCTTCGTGTGCATAGCTGCACCTCTTTTTTCGGGCCCTGGGGCCCTGGTGGAGGCCCTTGATGTTCCCGATTTTCCGATAGTATAGCCAACCAGGATCTGATAATCAAGCACTATCTCAACCATTTTTAAGGATCAGCCTGGAGAATCGGCAACCGGGGAGCTTATCCGGCAGCCGGCTTTTGCAGCGGGAAACCTCCCGGCGGAGCGCCCGGTCTGTTAGGCCCCCGCAGCCAGAAAAATCCCTGGCGGGGGATTATTTTAGTTGAAAAATGAAGAAATATTGATAAATTCGAACAGCAACCCTGGGAGCATACTTGTGGAAAAAACCTCGCAACTGCAGGAGTGAGCTCATGAAAAAATGCAAGATAACGGTTCTGAAACGGACACTCCATGCCGATCTCGCCAATGAACATGTCACCATGGCGATAACGCCCTGTGAAGCCTTTGCCGAGGGCCAGGAATTCGTCTTCACCCCGATGATGGAGCGGCCGCAGGGATTTTGCGATTGGGCCTGGAATGATATCTACAAGGTCGTGATCGCCCTGGCGCGGGGAGGCAATTTTTCCGACGGCATGTTTCAGGATTGGATGAAAGAACCGAAGAGCATGATCACCTGCTGCACCGACGGCATTCGTCCGGTTATTTTCAAGGTTGAGATCTTCGACGATGGCCGCATGGCAGCCCCTGACTTGCCGTGATCGCTGCGTGGCGATCCCTGCAATGTGGAAGAGATTCTTGGTCATGCAAGCTTCTTTGTCCTGACTTGCCGTGATCGTTGCACGGCGATTCTTGCCGGAATCGCCTTGGCAGCGAACGCGAATACTGGAAGGAGGTCATTACCATGCCTGGTAAAAACCATCTCCTGCGCTTGATGCTGTTCATGCTGTTGATCTGCATCACCTCCCTGCCCGCCGGTCAGGCCCATTCCACCGGATACCCGCAAGGGGCCCCTCCTGCAGCCGCTCAGGTCCATATCAATAACCTGGCCCTCTGGGTCCAGTCCGACGGCATAATTGCATTCAATCCCTACACCCAACCGGGCGGGACACAAATTCCGTGGGGTCTGCTCTATCCGGAGGGGATCCCGGTCGGCTTGGTCTATGCCGATGGCATTATTTGGGGCGGCATGGTGAGGGACGGGCAGACGCCCCTGCTGCGGGTTGGCGGGAGCACGTGGCTGACCGGCTTGCAGCCGGGGGCGATCATCGCGCCCGGCCTGGCCGAGGATCCCGCCGCGGCAGCGGTCAACCGCATCTGGCGCTACCGCCGCGACTGGTCTGGCGCCGATCTCACCTCCGAGGCCTTTGCGCTCCTGGCTTCGCGGGCCGATGCGGCCTCCCGTCATTTCCAGTTCAGTCCGGCTGAATTGCAGACCAAGGCCGATTCCCTGCGCGCGGCTTATGCGAAGGACCGGCAGGAATGGCCCTGGCAGAAGGGGGCCCCGTTCTACGACACGAACCACAATGGCCTGATGGAGGAGGGGGAAGAACCGGGTCTGCTGGAGGCCGATCAGGTGGTCTGGTTTGTCGCCAACGATCTCGACCCCGTGCGCACGCTCGCCCTGTACGGCTCGCCGCCTATCGGCCTGGAAATGCAGGTGACCCTCTGGGGCTATCGTCAGAACGCCGACCTGGCCAATAGCCTCTATCGCCGGACCCGGGTGATCTATAAAGGCACGCAGACAACCCCGCCCACCGCTGTCATCGACAGCATGGCGATCGGATTATACAGCGACATCGACATCGGCAGCTGGAATGATGACCTCGCCGGGACCGACACCAGTCTGCAGATGATCTATGGCTACAATGCTGCAGCGCTGGATACGGTCTATCAGAACAGGTACAGCATCGCGCCGCCTGCGTTCGGCTATTCGCTGCTGTATGGCCCCATCGTCGCTGGTACGGATGCCGGCGGCTATGCGGTGCGCGATTTCCGCGCGCGCCGGGGATTCCGCAACCTGCCGCTGACCTCCAGCTGGGTGGACCGTTCCGGCGATACCGATTCGCAGCCAACCACCGGCAAGTACGACGGAACGCAGCAATATTATAACGTTTTGTCCGGTTTCCGCCCGCGCCCTGTCAGCCCGCCGGCCCCATTCCGAATTCCGGCCACGGGGGTACCCGTGCGATTCTCCTTGACCGGCGATCCGGTCTCCGGCACGGGTTGGCTGGATGAAAACAGCGGCGGCAGGGAGATCACCTGTAGCAGCGCTTATTTCAGCATGGCCCGCGGCGACACCCAGGAGGTCGTCATGGTCATGACCGCGGCCGCAGGCGCGAACCGGCTGGCCAGTGTGGAGGCAATGAAGTTTTTCACCCGGAAAGCCCGTGAATATGCGGGTTATATGTTCGTGACCGGAATTCCGACGCGCGACCAGGGTGCGGCTCCCGCCGCTTTCCAGCTTTTGCAGAATTATCCCAATCCCTTTAATTCAGGAACGGTGATCCGCTTCGATCTGCCTGCGGCAGGCCACATCCAGGTAGCGATCTACGATCTCTCCGGCCGGAGGGTGACGATACTGGTGAATGGACTTTTGCAAGCGGGTGCGCATTCCGTGCGTTGGGATGGAACCGATACGCAGGGCGTCAAGCTGCCGAGCGGTTTGTTTCTGGTCAAACTGGAGTCCGATGCCTTGGCCCAAACCCGGAAGATCATGCTGATGAGATAGTCTCGCGGATCTGATCATCCTTGTGTTGCGCAAAAAGCCCCGGTGATCAAGCGATCGCCGGGGCTTTTCTATCGATCATCTCTGCCGAAATGGAATGCGCAGCCCAAGACCAGAATCCGCCTTATTTTATCAGCATCATCTTGTGATGCACGTGACCCGCTTCGGTCTCCAGCCGAATGAAATAGAGTCCGCTGGCGTGGGCGCCGCTCCAAACGGCTTCGTGCCAGCCGGCGGTATGCGGGGCGTCGATCAGCCCGGCCACTTCGCGGCCGAGCCGGTCGTGGATGGTGAGGCGCGCCCGGCCCGGTGCCGGCAGGGCATAGCGGATGGTCGTGCAGGCATTGAAGGGATTCGGGTAATTGTGCAGGGAAAGCTGCTGCGGCAGCTGCAGCGCGGTCTCCGGCGTGCGGGTGTACCTGGCCAGCTCGAAGAAGCTCCAGCCATAGCCGTTGCGGTTGCTGGCAAAGTAGAGATTATCCTGGTTGTCGCACCGCATCCGCGCGGCGGGGAGATCCCCAAGCGGCCAAGCCGCGATCACATGGCCCTGATCGTCCAGTTCGCAAACCTCACGCGCGCCGGTACTGCTTTTCTCGAGCAATAGACAGCGCCCGGCGTTGTCCAGGAAAACATCCTGGAGGAGATCCGGCTGCACCATCGTGTACCAGCTCTGTTCGCCCCCGGCGTCGATATGGCTGACGAAAAAGTGGTGTTCCTCCCAGGTCTCCTGATAAAAACCTGCCAGAGTTGCCCCCCCGCGCGCATCCATCCCCAGATAGATCGGACGAAGGAAGCCGTCCGGTTGACCTTCACACCTCTGCCAGAGCCGCTCGCCCGCCGGGCTGAATTTGCTGAGAATGCCCTGCTGGCGCACGCCGTGCGTGAGATCCGTCGTGTAGCCCCAGACGAGAATATTCTGGCGCGGATCGATGGCGATATACTGCGGCCAATCGGAGGAGGTGGCGCTGCGGTTGAGGCCGGCGCGCCAACAAAACTTGCCCCAGGGATCGTACTTGAGCAGCGCGCGGTGCTCGCCGGAGCCGACCAGGGCGATACAGGTATTCCCCTCAGCGTCCACCGCCAGGGCGGCCGGATGGACCCAGGAAGCATCCCCGCTGCGATATTCGGCGTGCCAGAGCATTCGTCCCGCGGGATCGCGCTTGAAGGTGAAGGTATTGCAGCTCGCACTGGTCCGCGGAAAGACCGCTCCGGTCACCAGCAAATTGCCCTGCTGGTCGAGCTCCTGGCTATACAGGCTGCACGATTGCTGGTCGCTGGCGGCGGCCTGGTGCCGCCACAGCACTTTTCCCTCGGCGCTGACCCGAATAGTGAGGAAGAGATCGCGGCCGCGGGCATCCGCAACGCTGCCACCGATGAAGGCCGAGCCGCCCCGGTCGATGTTCAGGCAGCGCAGGGTGGGCACGGCCTCGCTGGGCACGGCCAGGGGGGTGCGCCACAGTTCCAGGCCGGCAGGACTCCAGGCGGCGAGAAAAGGTGTGGATCCGGATTTGCCGAGCAGATAGAGCCGTCCGCTGGCATCCACCCGGCACTCGGTTACGTAATCGTTGGAGGTCCTTTGCCCGGCGCTGCACTGTTTCCAGAGGGTGCGGCCCTGGCTGTCCAGGACCCACGCGAGCAATTGGGACGTGCCGGCGGTTGGATCGCGCAGCTGTCCGGTGATGATGCAGCGGCCTTGCCCGGCTGCAGCGAGGACCGGCGCAGCGATCTCCTCCTCATTCCCCCCGTCCGGCAGCCAGGAGGCCCAGCGTCGGTTGCCTTGCTGATCATAGCAGAGCAACAGGACGGGATTCGATCTGTCTTTGGCATCGAGGAGGAGCAAGAGATCGCCCGTGCTGTTCTTCGTCATCCCCAGCAGTGAGCCCAGCGCGGGGCGGTACTCCGGCAGGCAGGTGGTCTGCCAGAGTTTCTCCCCGGCGGCGCTGTAGCAGCGCAACACCATCGCGTTGGTCGGTCCCTCGCCGCGTTCCAGCCCGGCAACAAAGAGATGCGCGCTATCGCCGAGGGCCAGCTGCCCGTCGCCGGATTGGTTGCCGATGCCGGTTGCGTGGCGCTTGCTCCAGACCTGAGCGCCCGCCATCGTAAAGCACTGGACCAGGAGATCGTAAGCCGAGCCCTGCGGTGGTGTGCTCTCGGCAGCGAGATAACAGCGGCCATCCGGCCCCGTGATCAGGTCCAGCGGCGAATGACGGCCCGGCTGATCGTAGCTGACGCGCCACTGCAGATGGCCGTCGGCATCGTATCTCCAGAGGAAGCAGGTATAATCCTCCTCTCCATACTGGGTCCCGGTGGCATAGAGGCCGCCGTGGTTGTCCGCCGCGATGGCGTGCAGATACCGATTCGTGCTGGCCGCCCGGCCTTCCTCGTGCTGCCACAACAGCTCCCCTGCTGCAGAATAGGCGGAAAAGGTCAGGCCCCCATGGCTCAAAAGGGTGGCGAGATAACACCTGCCGATGTTGTCAACGCTCATGCTGAGCGAGCCGGATTGCGGAGCGGATGGCCCGGTAAAGAGCGTCTCCTGCAGAAGTGCACCCTCTGTGTCATACCGGAAGAGGTGCCCGGCAGGTGCAGGCGCATTGGAATACGCGGCGAGGAGGATGTGCTGCTGCGGGGTCACCGCGAGGCCACGCGGCAGGAAATCCCCGGGATAGCCCGGATGGGTGCGGCTCCAGAGCAGCTGGCCGGCGGGTGTGTATTTCTGCAGGAACAGGGCGGTGCCATAGGGAGTGGTCGTGCCATAGCCGGCCACATAGCAGTTGCCGGCGCTGTCGCTGGCTGTATACGCGCCGGCAGATTCACCCCGGGCTTGCGCGGAGGCGGAGATGATCCGCCAGTCTTGCCGCGGTATCTCCCCGGCAGGCAGCGGCGGCGGCAAGGGGCGGAGAAGCAGTGCGGATACCAGCATCAAGGGAACAAACGAGGCATGAGCGGACATGGTCGGGCTCCGTTGGCGTGCGGTTGGGGTGGCATGCATGCATCATGGACTCTGGTGTAAAAGTAGGGATTCAGAG
>Ga0209099_1002451_pt1 | contig 16304 bp, 11 predicted proteins | sample AD_JPNHW2_MetaG_FD_184430 | JGI IMG/M metagenome (GOLD analysis project Ga0209099, IMG submission 184430) | Active sludge microbial communities of municipal wastewater-treating anaerobic digesters from Japan - AD_JPNHW2_MetaG (SPAdes) (version 2) | ecosystem: Engineered > Bioreactor > Anaerobic... | reverse complement strand
CCGGGGCAGAAGGCCCTGCTGAAACAACTGTGAACAGGATCATCAGTTCGGTGGAAAGGACTTTAAATGATCAAGGTCTGACTATAAGTGATGTAGACGGTATCGGGATTGGCTCAACCGGCCCGCTGGATATGGAAAAAGGATTAATCCTCGAATGTCCCCAATTGCCAAATATGAATTACTTTCCTTTGCGCGAGACGATTGAAAAACATTTTTGTGTTCCTGTTCGTATGAATAATGATGCCAATTGTCTGATTCTTGGTGAGTGTATTTTTGGAGCTGCAGCCGATAAAAGGCTTGTTGTAGGTTTTACTCTTGGCACAGGCATTGGTTGCGCAGTTGTCGTGAATAAAAAAATTCTGAACGGATCAACTGGCACTGCAGCTGAGATATGGCATTCTCCTTATAAAGACGGAATCATTGAGGATTATGTATGCGGGGCAGGGGTTTCAAAAATCTATAAATCCATTTCGGGTAAAGAAAAAAACTCTCTTGACATTTCTGCCATGGCTTCTGATGGGGATAAGCAAGCGATTCAAACATGGAATGAATTTGGAATGCATCTCGCAGTTCCGTTAGCCTGGTCGGTCAATCTGATTGATCCCGATGTTGTAGTTATTGGCGGTTCTGTTTCAAAAGCATACCCGTTTTTTAAAGCAACTATGGAAGATAACTTCAGAAAATGGACATGTCCTGTTCCTTCAGAAAAAACAAAAGTGGTGTTGTCAAAATTAGGAGATGATGCCGGTTTTATTGGTGCTGCCTGCCTGATGATCGATAATAAATAAAAAATTTTAACAACTTCACAATACACATTTTCAGAACATCGGAGGTCTGCCTGATTCAGGAACGGGATTCATTGCAGGTTTGCATGGTAATTTTTCATCTCTCATTGCTGCATTATAAACAAAGGATGCTGTGATTATAGCATTTTGCTTAAGATCAGCCATCACCAGTCTTTCATAAGTATCCATCATTGTATGATAACCACGGTCATACTCTATTTCATCCTGGATAAACTGAAATGCTGGTAGTCCTGCCCGATCAAATGAAAGATGATCGGTACCACCTGTGTTCCTGATCGTAACGGTTGATGCTCCCATATCAGCAAAAGGTTTAAGCCACGCCTCAAATATTGGTCTGACAAGTTCATTCTCCTGGAGGTATATTCCACGATATTTACCCGATCCGTTATCCATATTGAAATAACCGGCAAATTTATCATACCCCGGTTTGTGTTCTTTTGTTTTTGGATCCATAAGATATTTTTCTGCATAACCGGCTGACCCGTATAAACCTTGTTCCTCACCACCCCAGAGAGCTACTCTGATTGTTCTGCGGGGAGCCACACCGATGTTTTTGAGAATGCGGGCTGCTTCCATCATTACGATGCACCCTGAAGCATTATCGGCAGCACCTGTTCCTCCGTGCCATGAATCTATATGAGCACCCAGCAGTACTATCTCATCTTTGATCTTTTTATCAGTACCGGGTATTTCACCTATTACATTATAGACTTTAGGGCTGTCAAAGAATTTATTCTGAATTTCAATCTCCATTTCAACAGGTACTTTATGCTTCAGCAAACGTTCCATCCTGCCGTGATCTTCGATAGGGAGATTCAACTCAGGTACAGGCTCCCTGGAACCTGCAGTATAATTTGCTCCATTGGATCTGGGAACATTGAATGTGCCTGAGCAGTTAAGAATAACGGCAGCACCTTCTTCCTGTATAAATTCAGATATTTTCTTGCGTAATGCTCTTTGTGCCATCATTGCTTCAAAATCAAACGGAGGTCTTCTCCCTCCCTGAGCAGGAGAGGAAGCCATTGAAAGATCTTTGAGCTGGGCATCAGTCAGACGACTGGCCAGAGGTTCAAAGCTTATCTCATAGTTAGTGGTTGAAGGCAATAACACAATTTTTCCGGAGATCTTTCCCTTATATTCTTCAAGGTCACTTTCTTTTTTAACATTCATATGATTATCACTTCACCCTTAAACTCCATTGGTACTTCCGGTCCATGCAACTGGATTACAGGCAAAGTTTACATAATATGGTGCAGTCATCGCTGCATATGTCTTAAGATTATCCCATCCGCCACGGCTGAAGTCGGTGGCCTCTTCAATTCTTACGTTTTGAAAACCAAGTTCTTCCATCTTCTTCTTAGCCCATTCGTTCCCGCGATTATTACCTGTCGACCCGGTTAGTCTTGGTCCTACAAAATCGGTAAGCCCGAATGCCAGCTCCTCAACATTGGAATTTTTCATCCCCTCCTGCTTGATTTTATAAATCATGCCAAGATCAACATTTTCATTCTGTGACATTAACCATGACGGCAGAATTAACAGTAACATTAAAACTGAGGAGATTTTCTTGATATTCATTTTTTTATTTTTTTACATATTATTACGAAAAGTTTCAAATGTAGAAAAAAATGTAGCTGTTTTTATCTCCTGAATAGATTTATTTAACAATAATTAATATTGAACTTTATAAATTAAACCAGGTACACGATCTCCGGAAAAATTATCATAAAATGATTTTATCCGGACTTTCTTTATCCATCCAACTGGCAGGTTTGGTCTGCCTTTAAATGTAAAAGAACTATCACAGAGGTACACAGAGAAGGCACAGAGCCTTTTTACTTTTATTCCCGCCTTGCGGGATTTCGTCGCTTTGCTCCTCAACTTTTATCTTTTTACTTTTATCTTTTGTCTTTCTTCTTTAGTACTTTTGCCTTTTCACTTTGAACCTTGAACCTTGAACTTTAATTTTCTAAATGATTTATCCTGAGAATTTTGAGAATAAGATCGGCTTTGACAGGATCAGACAACTGTTGAGCGAAAGATGCTTAAGTCCGATGGGGCTTGAAAAGGTTGATGCTATTCAATTTATTGATGACTTTGACTCATTGACTCACATATTGTCGGCAACATCTGAGTTTCAGCAGATACTCCAGTTTGAAGATTTTTTCCCGTCTGACAACTATTATCAGATATCCGATTGTCTCAATAAAATAAGAGTTGAAGGTACATTTCCGGAAGTATCGGAGGTGTTTGATCTGAAACGTACACTCGAGACTGTAAAGGCGATTCTCAGTTTCTTTAAAGGTAAAGATGCTGTTAAGTACCCGGTTCTTCAGTCAATGTGCGGTTCTGTCAAAACTTACCCTTATGTTTTAGAGGCAATTGACAGAATTTTGGACCGGAAAGGAATAATAAAGGATAATGCTTCCTCAAAATTAAAAGAGATAAGATCGGAACTTATAGGGAAAGGCATTCTGGTATCGAAAAGACTCACTGCGATTCTTAAACAAGCCCAGTCTGAAGGCATCGTTGATGCTGATACATCGGTTTCAATACGAAATGGGAGAGGTGTGATACCAGTAGGCGCTAACGATAAAAGGAAGATAAAAGGACTAATTCATGATCAGTCTGCTTCGGGAAAAACTGTATTTATTGAACCGGAGGAGATTGTAGAGATCAACAATGATATTGTAGAACTTGAATATGAAGAGAAGAGAGAGATTGTAAGGATACTTACTGCTTTTGCCGATAATATCAGACCGTATATCGACGATCTTCTTGACTCCAATGTTTTTCTTGGAGAAATAGATTTCATAAGGGCAAAAGCACTTCTGGGAAATCATCTTCATTCAATAAAACCAATTCTTGTCAATAAACCGTTTATCTCATGGAGAAGGGCGATGCATCCGTTGCTATCACTCACTTTTGAAAAGATTCAGGGCAGGAAGGTCGTCCCTCTTGAAATTACTCTTGATGAAAAAGACAGGATATTGTTGATTTCAGGTCCGAATGCAGGAGGTAAATCGGTATGTCTTAAGACAGTAGGGTTGCTTCAGTATATGCTTCAGTGCGGACTGACTGTTCCTGTGGCAGAGGGATCGGAAATGGGGATTTTTAAAAATCTGCTGATTGACATAGGCGACGAGCAAAGTATTGATAACGACCTGAGTACTTATAGTTCTCATCTTATCAATATGAAATTTTTTATAAAGAACGGTAATGAGAAGACACTGATTCTTATTGATGAGTTTGGAACAGGAACTGAGCCCATGATTGGAGGAGCCATTGCGGAAGCAATACTGGGAGAACTGAACAGGAAAAAAGTCTATGGTGTAATAACAACCCATTATACCAACCTGAAACATTTTGCTTCTCTTACTGATGGAATAACAAACGGAGCTATGGCTTTCGATAATCATCTTATGCAGCCGCTGTTTCAGCTTAACATAGGTAAGCCGGGAAGTTCATTTGCTTTTGAGATTGCCAGAAAGATAGGTCTGCCGGAAGAGATACTTAATGAAGCTTCACAAAAGGCCGGTGTAAAGAATGTCAACTATGACAAACATCTGAAAGATATTGCCCGCGACAAGCGATATTGGGAGACTAAAAGGCAGAGCATAAGGCAGCAGGAGAAACGGCTTGAAGAGATGATGGCTGAGTATGAAACAGAACTTTCGGGAGCCAAGAAACTAAGAAAAGAGATAATAACAAAAGCAAAAGACGAAGCTCAGGAATTGCTCAAAGAGTCGAACCGGATGATTGAAAACACCATCAGGCAGATAAAAGAGTCGCAGGCAGAAAAGGAAAAGACAAAGGATGTCCGTCAGCAACTGGAGGAGTTTAAGAATGTTGTTGTTGAAGAGACGAAGCCGCTTGAAACAGAATCGGAAGAGAAGATAGCTGTACTGAGCTCAAAAGCAAAAAAGATCAGGAGAGAACGGGAACCGGAAAAAGAGAAACCGGAGCCGCCTGTATCACAGGATAAACCATTGAAGCCGGGCGATGCGGTAAGAATGATTGAAACGCAAGCTGCAGGTGAGATAATAGAAATAAAGGAAAAGATGGTTCAGATCGAGACAGGCAGCCTGAGGTTTTTTGTGCCGGTTGATAAGATAGAAAGAATAACCAGGTCGGAACTAAAAAAGAGCCTCAGGGCAAACCAGGTAATCAGGGAAAATGATCCTGAACTGATCCACAGAAATATAAGTTTTAAACCGGAGATTGACATAAGGGGAGTAAGAGGAGAGGAGGCCATCAGGCAGGTTCAGGAGTTTATCGACAGTGCTCTGATTGTAAGGCATCGTAATCTCAGAATATTGCACGGGAAGGGTAATGGAATATTACGGCAGCTTGTAAGACAGTACCTTGATACAGTCGATGTTGTAAAATCATTCCGCGACGAACATGTCGAGTTTGGAGGAGCCGGGATTACAGTTGTGGAAATGGACTTCTAATGCAGCTCGTCCATATCCAGAGTTTTGTCAATTGTGATTCTCTTTTTTTGATTGGCAGCTTTGTAACCAAGAAGATATACCATTTTGGACACCCTTTCCATCTTGTCAAAATCTATCTTTTCGATATCATCTCTTACTGAATGAAGATCTGCATGGATTCCTGAATTGAAGAAAAAAGCCGGGATTCCTTTTTTCATGAAGCTTTCATGGTCGCTGCTGCCAAACTGAAGATCAAGGCCTTTATCAGTTACAGTAACACCTGTTTCCTTTGCCGAAGATGAGAGCATTTTCATTAGTTCTGTGCTTTCGTGACCTGTATAAACCAGTATTTCACGGGGTTGTGTGGCTGTCATGTCGTATCCGAACATTTTGCCTGTATCAGCCGGCAGCTTTGATCTTCCCACCATATCGAGATTAATATCTACCAGGGTATTTTCTAATGGGAATACCGGATTGTTTGTATAATATTCTGATCCCAGCAGACCTTTTTCTTCACCGTTTACCCATGCAAAGACTATTGTTCTTAAAGACTTTTTCTTAAGGTTCATATAAGCCTGGGCAATTTCCAGTAATGCCATCGATCCTGATGCATTGTCGTCAGCGCCATTATTGACCTCCCCATTTTCATCCGTACCTATATGATCATAATGAGCAGTGTAAATCACATATTCATTCCTGAGTACAGGGTCTGATCCTTCAACTATTCCTATTACATTGGGGGCTGAGAATTCATTTGTTTCGATTGATGTTTTAATAGAAGCCTTTATACCTTGCATCTCAGCAGAAACAGGTTTGCCTTCATTATCAATCTTTTCCTGCAGCTGTTTCAGGTCATAGCCTGTCGTTTTCAGAAGCATATCTGCAGTATTTCTTGTAATAAACAAGATCTTCATGGGGAGTGATTCATTTTCCTGATACTTAAACGAAACCGTCTCGGAAGGTGCCATTTCAGCTAATCTTGAAGCATATGCATCAGGAAACTTGTATTTGGGATCATAAACCAACAGGATGGCTTTAGCTCCATTAATAATTGCATACTTTATTTTTGATGACTCAAGATCATTATCGAATATCCCGTTTCCTTCACCAGCCTTTACTGCCTTAGGATCCCTGGTCATCACCATAACAATTTTGTCTTTTATGTCAACGCCACCGAAATCATCGTATCCTGAATTTACATCTTTATATCCGTATCCTGCAAAAACCACATTTCCTGTAACTTCCATATTTTCGGGTGGTGCAATCGAAACGACAGAATCAGTTGACAATATTGTTTTTCCATTATTGTCAATAACTCTGATGTATGATTCTTTATGTATGATACTATTGGAAACAAGGGGCATTCTCTGGTAATAATCTCCGGTTTCCGGAACAGGTTTCAACCCCAGCCTTATTATATTTGATTTTATGAACAGTGCAGCTGTTTCATTTGCAGCTGTTCCTGTTTCACGTCCCTGAAGTTCATCGGAGCTGAAAAAAGACATGTACCCTTTAAGATCGTTTTGATCAATATATTTCAATCCCTCTTTTTGTGAATAACCTGAAATGGAAATTGCCAGAAGCCCGGCTATGATAAAACAGATATTTTTCATTTGTTTGAATAATTACTGAATGGTTAAAACATATTAATTAACGACGAACTAAAAGTAAGTAAAGTTACATGTAGTTGTTGTTAACCTTAAGTTAAAGTTTATTATCGAAGGAGATCCAGGGCAAGTTTTATATTGACCGGGAATTGCTTAATAGGTATAATTAACTTTTCTCAGGTTGTTTTTCAACCATGGTTATTCCCTGGCGATTCCAGAAACCGGTAATATTACCCCACCTGACAATCAACCTTTTCCCGTAATCGGTATTCCACTCTTTTTCAATATCAGAATGGCAAATAATGCCTGATCCTTTCCTTTTGTGGTGGCAATAACGACACTCAAGCGGCTGGAGCCCGGTTCCGAATAATTCACACAATCCGTCATTAAGAAAAGTACAACCGCTTTTCGAGAAAAACTGCAATGAATAATTGCATTCGTTTCCTTTAAATGCAGGTGATAAAACTGCAAATTTTCTTTCAGGTGATATTTCCAGCATCATACGTCTGGCAAGTCCTGAGTTTAAGGCATTTTCAGCTTCACTGACTGTCCACCAGCCAGGACGCTGGCAATAACTCCTGCAAATATCACAAGAGCAAGGTTCTGAAGGCGGATACTTGTCTTTTAATGCAAAACCTTCTTCCATTCTGATATTATTTTATGTCAGAATAAGAGATCTTTCTTTATCCATCCCCTGCCTGGAAGAATTCAGGCTTCCTTTACCACTACTAATTTATGATTAAAAACGGAATTAATTCTACTTTGACAGATTTAAAAATCAACATGTTTTTGCCCTAAATACCTGAAGGAAACATGTTGGTTTTTCAGCTTTTCACCCTATAGGGCCGGGGTTCTCCTGTACATTTAACCTGAAGTACTTTCGTGCGTCCTTTGGAAATTCACTGCTGCAGGGACCGGCAATACATCCGCCTTCACAGCTCATGACTTCCACAAAGTCAGCATTATCGGCATTTTTTGATTTGGCATAGACTGATAAAAGCTTTAACTGTTTTCTGTCCAGCCCGTTAATAGTCTTAACCACAAGGTTACTGTTTTTGCATTCATTGATGACTGCTGAAGAAACGCCTCCTGATATGCAATAATTACGGGAGTAGTTATCGATATCCATGATATCCGCGTCATCATCACATTCTGCGACAGGTATCTTCCAGCCATTAAGCAAACATGATAGTTCTTCAAAAGTCATGACATTATCAATATTTGCATTTTCTCTTCCTTCTTTCCGTTTTGCCACACAGGGCCCAATGAAAACAACAGGTGAACCCGGGAACTCTTCTTTACATTTTTTTGCGGTAAAAGCCATTGGTGAAGGAGTTTCCGAAACGAAAGGTAATATCTCTGGAACATGTTTTCTGGCTGCATTTACCCATGCACTACAACAGGACGATGTAATAAAGTTTTGCCCCGAGCTTTTTTTGTCAATCAGCTCGCTGCTTTCATGTATTGTCGTTTCACGGGCTCCTTCAGCTACTTCAACCACATGTTTGAATCCCAGCTTTTTAAGTGCGTTGATTATAGAGCCTTTTTTTGCATTAAACTGCCCGAAAATTGCGGGGGCAATGATGGCTGTGCAATTTTTTTCTTCTGAAAGCAGCTGCATAACCTGTAAGAGTTCTGTTATTTCAATTATGGAGCCGAATGGACAGGCATTGACGCATTTTCCGCAAAGGATGCATTTCTCTTTATCTATCTGTTCTGCTCCGCTTTCGTCCTTTTTTATAGCTCCTGCCGGGCAACTTTCTTCACATGGTACAGGCATGTAGATTATTGAATGATAGGGGCAAAGACTCTGACATATACCGCAATTGACACATATTCCCGGATCTATTTTTGCCTGACCTGTAACGGTTCGTGAAATGGCTTTTTTCGGACAGTTGTTTATACAGGGTTGGGCTATGCACCCTTTGCAGAGATTTGTAATAATGTAGTTCGACTTTACACAGGAAGTGCAGGCTTCATGAACCACAACAAGAAACTTGTCATTTTTTGCACCATTTTTCAGAGCCAATGTGGCATAATGTGTAAGGTTATCGAGTTCATCGGTTTCATCTTCGAGACCAAACCCCAGAAGGCCCATTACTTTATATTTTACTACTGCTTTTGTTTTGTGGTAACAACACCTTTCGTTATTTCTTATACGCCTGGCAATCTCAATTGGCAAGCGGTCTATCTCCTGAAGAAGGTTGTCTTCCCTGACCATTTCCGCGATACGTGTCAGCAGATCGCGACGGATTATTTGAACGTTATTTACAAATGCCATGATAAAAAGTTAAAAGGGCGATGAACAATTCCACCGCCCTGGAATTATTAACAATTATGACTTACCTGTTCTAAACCATGAGAAAGAACATTTTTGTCATTTACCTTCATATGCTTTAATATACAAGCCTTTAATCTCTTCAATCGATGGATAGCGGGGGTTTGCGCTAGTACACTGATCGTCAAATGCAAGTTCCGACAGGTTATCTACTTTTGCATAGAAGTCTTTTTCGTTTACTCCCGCCAGTTTAATACTTGCGGGTATCCCGACTGCAGTCTTTAACCTGTCAATACCTTTGATCAGCTCTTCCACTTTCTCCTCTTCAGTATTGCCCTTGAATCCCAGATAATCAGCCATTCGTGCATAGCGTTGAACAGCTTCAGGGTAGCGATACTGAGGGAATGTTGCCTGTTTTATCGGTACGCGGGTTGCATTGAAGCGGATAACATCGTTGATAAGCAATGCATTGGCAAGGCCGTGGGGAACATGGAACTCAGACCCGAGTTTGTGGGCCATTGAATGGCATACTCCGAGGAAGGCGTTCGCAAAAGCTATTCCTGCAAGTGTTGCAGCGTAATGAACTTTTTCCTTTGCTTTTTGATTTGCATCACCCTCTTTTACTGATGTCTCCAGATATTTGAAGACAAGCCGTGCTGCTTCGAGAGCATAAGGATTTGTAAACTCGGTCGCAAATACTGAGACAAATGCTTCAAGGGAATGAACAAGTGCATCAATTCCTGACCATGCTGCAAGTTTTGCAGGCATTGTCATGACGAACTCCGGGTCTATGATTGCCATTGTAGGTGTTAATGAGTAATCTGTAATCGGGTATTTGATTCCTGTTTTTTCATCAGTCACAACGGCAAACGGGGTTACCTCAGAACCTGTACCTGAAGTTGTAGGGATAGCTACCATGATTGCTTTTTGGCCCAGAACAGGGAATGTGTAAATACGTTTTCTGATATCCATGAAGCGAAGGGCCAAACCTTCAAATTTACTTTCCGGGTGTTCGTACATAAGCCATATGATTTTTGCGGCGTCCATTGCCGACCCTCCGCCAATGGCAATAATAGTGTCGGGCTGGAATGCATTGATACGGGCTAATCCTCTGTTGACGGTTGCAAGGGTGGGATCGGGCTCAACCTCATAAAATACATTTGTTTCAATGTTTAGAAGTTTGAGATATTGCATCACTCTATCGGCATATCCAAGGTCATATATTGGTTTGTCGGTAACTATGAATGCTTTTTTTCTGCCTTCAAGATCGTGCAATGCAACAGGCAGACAGCCATATTTGAAATATATCTTCTGAGGAATACGTAACCAAAGCATGTTTTCTCTCCTTTCAGCGTTTGTTTTAATATTGATTAAGTGTTTTACTCCAACATTTTCACTTACCGAGTTACCTCCCCATGAACCACAACCAAGAGTAAGTGAAGGCTCGAGCTTGAAGTTGTAGATGTCGCCAATAGCTCCCTGAGATGCAGGCATATTAACCAGCAAACGACCCGCTTTAATGAGCGAACTGAATGAATCGATACGTTCCTTATTACGGGGATTTGTGTACAATACTGAGGTGTGTCCTATTCCGCCAAAAGTAACCAGCCTGATCGCCTTGATTTCTGCATCTTTGAAGTCGGCAGCCCTGTACATTGCAAGAACCGGCGAGAGTTTTTCATAGGAGAAATGCTCCTCCTTGCTTATTTCTGATGCTTCTCCGATCAGGACCTTGGTCTCTTTAGGTACTTCAACTCCTGCAATTTTTGCAATCTTCCATGCAGGTTGTCCCACAATCTTTGGATTAACACGACCATCAACGACAATGGTGTTTGCGACTTTTTCTTTTTCTTCCGGATTAAGCAGATATGCACCATTCTCAATAAATAACTCTCTTACACTATCGTATACTTTATCTACAACTACTACTGATTGTTCCGAGGCACAGATCATTCCGTTATCGAATGTTTTCGACATCAATACGGAGCTTACTGCCATCTTTAGGTGAGCTGTCTCATCTATAATGGCTGGTGTGTTTCCTGCACCGACGCCAATTGCAGGGACTCCGCTTGAGTAAGCTGCTTTTACCATTCCAGGGCCTCCTGTTGCCAGTATCAGATTTATATTACGGTGATGCATGAGGTACTGGGAAGCTTCTATGGTTGGATTTTCAATCCACCCAATGATGTTCTCAGGTGCTCCGGCTTCAACAGCTGCATTCAGGATTATCCTGGCTGCCTCAATGGTCGATTTTGCTGCACGGGGGTGAGGGGAGAAGATGATAGCATTCCTGGTTTTCAGGGATATCAGCGATTTGAAAATAGCCGTTGATGTCGGATTCGTTGTCGGGACGATACCTGCAATGACCCCAATAGGCTCTGCATATTTACGGATTCCATAGGTGGCATCTTCTTCAATAAGACCGCAGGTTTTCTCGTCTTTGTATTTGTTGTAGATGTATTCAGATGCAAACTGGTTTTTGATGACCTTATCTTCTATAATGCCCATCCCTGTTTCAGCAACAGCCATTTTTGCAAGATTGATCCTGTTCCCTGCTGCAGCAAATGCCGCTTTACGGAAAATCTCATCTACTTTTTCCTGGCTGTAGGTGCGGTAAATCTTTTGTGCATTCACCACTTTCTGTATGACTGCCTCCAGTTCGGCAAATGGATTGGTCTCTGTGTTAACCTCCTGAATGTCAGGTGTGGCAGCTGTTTCTTTGTTATTTTTTGTTTTCATAATCTGAAAATTTTATGAGATTTAATACAATGAGATTTTTATAAAAGACTGTAAACATGTGTTTTACTTTGTTATTTCCTTCAGGTAACTGATTATCTTCTCAGCATTAGCCTCGGAAATAAGATGCCCGTCAATTTCTGCGTATGGTGGTTTTGGGATAATGCCTTTTGCGTCGCAACCAAGGCAGACAGAGGCCTCCACATAAACTTTGTCTTTCAATTCGGAAGGGAGTTTGTCTTTTATTTCCTTCAGTTCATTTCCGCCATACACGTAGCAGTAGGTTCCTACGCAGATTCTGATTTTAATTTTTTTCTCCATGATTTAAGGGTTTATATGAATTGTACATTTATTTGCTTCAGAAATTTGGTTTCAAGACAATTGATAATACGTTTCATCACACTTCTCCTGATCTCCAGCTCAACCGGAAGGTTGGGATCCTGGTGAGCTTCATTTATCCGTGTACCAACAATGATGTCAATGATATCGGCATTTAAAAGGTATCTTACAATTGAGGCTGCAGGATCGCGTTCTGTTATATCTGGCAGTTTAATGTTCTCAAGAATTTCCAGAACTTTTCCCAGGGTCAGTATCCCTTCGCTGATAAGATCAACGCCAGCCATTGATGCAACCGGAGGCAGATCTCCTTTCATCTGTTCTATCGGTGGGCAAACGATTTCGCGATTAAGTTCACGTGATACAATTTTAGCAGTAGTTCCCCCGCAGAGGATGATTTTTCCTTTGTATTCGGCAATCCTCTCACCAAGATATTTATCACGTGATTCTGAATAGGGAGGACCTGAGCACAGAAGAAGACGACGTGGAACGCGACGGTAAATGACAGCACACGATGCATCATCTTTCATTCTGAAAGCATCATTCTGTTGTGCCTTCATGACGATAGTCCTCGACAGGTCGCTTGCCGAGATGGTTGAGAATTCATCAACATCTTTTGCCATAAACTCCGACAGCCCTTCATTTCCCCAGCCAAACGGAGTTATTGCATTACCTATTCCTGACTGGGTTATACCGTCTGTTACGACAATGAGTCTGTCGTTCTCTTTCAGGTTGCATTTTGATAGCAGAACATATGACTTTTTTTCATTCTGCATGACTTCAATTTTCTCTTTTTCGTACTGAACAGGTTTTCCGTTCCGCCATATCAGGAATGAAGGATTTCCATATTCTGCTACGTAAGTTTCGCCGTCAAAGTCAACGTCAATAATTGAGAAGGTTGAATAGCTGATATTCCTGATACTGTCGACAGGCAGAGTATCCATTATTGATTTTGCCAATTCGATGACAGGAGTGTTATGCAATCTGAAACCGATTGCCATGCTGGCAGTCATTGAAGAGAGAACATTGGCTTTGATTCCACTTCCCAATCCATCTGAAAGAACTGCAATGAAACGGTTTTCATTCTTGATCTTACATGACAGAAATGTGTCACCACAGACTGTGTTGCCGTGCTTACAGAGCTGGTATGAACCGATTTCTATTATCATGTTTTTTGGTTTCATTGTTTCCTGTCAGTTAAGGAATGTTTTAAATATCATTTTGATAATTGATAGCTGTTATTCAAATTATCTTCCGTAGTGTCGTTCGATTCGATGATGGATTTCAACATCGATTCGGTATATGATGCGTTTTCTCCCAGCAGAAAGGCTATCTTCTGAACAACCTCCATGTTTTGTTTTATTACCTGGCGGGTGTTTCTGATTACAATATCCCTGCTTACTTCTGGTTCACGCATATCCTGAATAACACCGCATACAATCTTGTAAGGCTGGATAGTAATAACTGAAACATGCAGGTAACGGTCATTTTCCATGATGTCCTGTTCTACCATCTCTTCTCCGCTGTGAAGGACTGATTCAAATAATTTAGTAAACGATATAATCTTTTTTAAATCTGCACCTTCCAGCGAATGAATGGTTTCATATATGCCAGAAGTTTCCTGGTCGAACATCTCGGCGAATTTTCTGTTGGAATCAATTACCTTCAGATTATCATCGGCGATCACAACACCAGAGGGCATCTTTTTGAGCAGCGCAGATGCTTTGCCCTGTCCCAGACGACGCATATATGTTATACACATGGTACGTTCAGCATTTCCACTTAGCATTGCCCTGGCAAAGTCACGGCAACTGTTGTATCCGCAGCCTCCGCAATTCAGTTCATCTTCAGGAGCGAATTTTCCTACAGATTTCAATTCACTAATAATCTGGGCATCACTGAAGGGCTCATTGCTTACAACTGCTGCTTTTGGAGCAATCCTGTCAATTGAAGTTTTTCTGATCCTGTCTTTCCCTGGATTTACCTGTTGCAGTATTTTATTCCGTTTCACAGCTACCGAGCTTTTATTAAATGCTCCTGGACCCTTTATACAACCACCTTCACATATCAGAAGTTCGAGAAAAAGCTTTTTGTGATCCCACTGAGGGATATCCTGAAGTATCTCATGTATTTGCCTGATACCTGAGAATGACATGAAAGTCTGATCAACAAGCTTTGTGTTGCTTTTCATAGTGGCTATCATACCACCTTCAATTGGAAAATAGTTTGCCCTGGCAGCAGGATATGGTTTGAAAGTGCAATCTCCCGTAATGTTAAAATTCTGCCATCCGGGAAGATCTTCATCCAACCAGCGTACCAGCTCCTGAAATGTCAGAACATAATCGGTATAACCCGTTTCTTCATCAGCTTCATGTTTCTTTGCTACGCATGGGCCAAAGAAGGCAATTGTATGATTTTCACCATATAGCTCTTTTAACATCCTGGCATGTGCCTGCATCGGCGACAGAAAAGGAGCCAGGTTTTCACTGAGATGCGGATAGTACTTTTGCACATAATCAACAACAGAGGGGCAACACGATGATATATATATTCCGTCAGGTTGTCTGTCGAGCCATTGCATACATTCGCTGGCAACTGCAGCAGCTCCAAGTGCAGTTTCAGAGACCATTGAGAAACCCAGAAGCTGTAGTGCATTAATAAGCACTTTTGTATCTATATAGCTGAAATCGCTCAGGTAGGTAGGGGCCAGGCAGGCGATAACGGGTTTCCCGTTATTTATTGCTGTCCGGAGTTCATGAATGTCGGAACGCATTTTCTTTGCGCCCACAGGACAGACTTCTATGCAATGGCCACAATAAATACACAGGTCATTCACAATGGATGCACTCGAGTTTTCAACTTTTATTGCTTTTACAGGACACTTTCTCAGACATTTATAGCAATCCTGACAATCGTTTTTTTCAATATATATGGGATGCTGTTTCATTATATTCTATTGTTTTTTTCTGTGACTGCCTCTTTTTCAAAGTGCCTGTCGAGGATCTCTTCAATTGTTTCAATCTTCAGATCATGATATTCCTGTCCGTCAATATTTACATTCGGACCGCATTTGCATTGCCCCTGGCAGAGATGCCCGCGAAAAAAGGTCTCTTCTTTCAGATTGTATTTTTTCAGGTATTCTTTGATAAACTCCAGAAGTTCTTCATTCCCTCTTGAAAAACAGGAACTGCCCAGACAGATATGAATGCTATGTTTGTACATTTTAATTTTCATTTATTGAATTACGCTTATTATATTTCAACAAGCGTGCCAATGTTTGCAAGTAATTCAAAAACAATATGATACAAACAATAGTGAAATTTGTGCGGTTTTGAAAAGTGTCCTGTAACAGGACACGGAGTATTTAAGAGTGTAATAAATTAGGACAATGTCCTGTTTTAAGACATTATTTGATGTTGTACTTTTTCATTTTGAGGTACAGGGTGTTACGGCTGATGCCGAGAGAAGCTGCAACTTTTGAAATATTGTTATCGAAATTGATAAGAGCTTTTGTTATTGTATTGCGTTCTATCTCCTCAAGGTTCCATATTTCCGGGACTCCGGGGGCAGATGTGAATGGAAGACTTTTTTCTTCATCTACAGACTGATGTATCAGAAAATCAGGTGACATCTTTCCATTAAAGATCACCACCTTTTCTATGAGGTTTTCGAGTTCTCTTATATTACCCGGCCAGTCGTATCCTGTGAGTAATGAAATTGCATAGTTATCAAGCTCGGGAATGGTTTTTTCATATTTTGCCGATTTCTTTTTAAGGAAGAAACGGACAAGAGGGACAATATCTTCTTTACGTTCACGCAGTGATGGAACTTTTATTTCTACCACATTCAGCCGATAGAACAGATCGAGGCGGAAGTTTCCTTTTTTTACTTCCTCTTCGAGTATTTTATTTGTCGCTGCAATTATTCTTACATTCACGGGAACAGGAGTATCGCTGCCTACCCGGAAAACAGCTTTTTCCTGTAATGCCCTCAGCAGTTTTACCTGCATATTTAACGGCATCTCGCCGATTTCGTCAAGGAAGAGAGTGCCATTATTGGCCAGTTCAAACTTACCTGGTCTGCCACCTTTCTTTGCACCGGTAAAAGC
>Ga0209099_1002450_pt1 | contig 16305 bp, 17 predicted proteins | sample AD_JPNHW2_MetaG_FD_184430 | JGI IMG/M metagenome (GOLD analysis project Ga0209099, IMG submission 184430) | Active sludge microbial communities of municipal wastewater-treating anaerobic digesters from Japan - AD_JPNHW2_MetaG (SPAdes) (version 2) | ecosystem: Engineered > Bioreactor > Anaerobic... | reverse complement strand
GGTCAGCCTGCCCATCACCGTCTCCCTGACGCTCATCTCCACCGTGTTCTCCATCCTGGTGAGCTTCCCGCTCGGCTTCTTCGCCGGGATGCGGAAGGACCAGGCCGGGGACCAGGCGGTGCGCGTGACGGCCCTCGCGGCCATCGCGATGCCCTCCTTCTGGGTGGCGCTCCTCCTCATGCTGCTCTTCGGCGTGAAGCTCCAGTGGTTCCCCGTGGGCGGATGGGGCGAGACGCCCACGGAGCACCTGAAGTCCCTCGTCCTCCCCGCGTTCACCCAGTCCCTCATGACCTCCGCGCTGCTCATCCGGAACATCCGGAACTCCGTCGTGGACATCTCGGTCATGGACTACGTCGATTTCGCACGCAGCAAGGGGCTCTCGAACGGGGCCGTGAAGTACCGGCACATCCTCAGGAACGCGCTGATCTCGACCGTCACGCTGCTGGCCATGCGCATGGCCTACATGCTGGGGGGGAGCGTGATCATCGAGACCGTGTTCTCCCTTCCGGGGCTCGGCAAGCTGATGGTGGACTCGATCTTCGGCCGCGACTACGCGGTCGTCCAGTCGCTGGTCTTCCTGTTCGCGTTCATGGTCCTCGTCATCAACCTGCTGACGGACCTGCTCTATTCCTGCCTTGACCCCCGCGTCAAGTTCTGACGGGAGAAGGACGACACCGTGATCACGAACACGCCTTCCGGACACCTGAAACGCCGGATTCCTCCCTGGCTCGCGACCCCGGCCTTCGTGGCGGGGACGCTCATCGTGCTGGTCGCCCTGGTGTGGGCCCTCTTCCCGTCCTGGTTCACCTCCTACGACCCCATCGCGGTCGACACGTCCGTGCGCTGCGTCCCGCCGTCCATGACCCACCTTTTCGGTACCGACAACTTCGGGAGGGACGTCTTCGCCCGGGTCGTCTACGGGACCGGGATCGACCTCAAGATCGGGCTTCTCGGCACCCTGATCCCGCTCGTGTTCGGGAGCGTCCTCGGGATGTTCGCCGGCTACTACGGCGGAGTCTTCGACAGCCTGCTCATGCGCGCCATCGACATCCTGATGGCCTTCCCCTTCACGATCCTGGTGATCGTCATCATGACGATCCTCGGGCAGGGGCTCCAGAACGTCTACATCGCGCTGTGGCTCGTCGGGTGGATCGCCTACGCCCGGCTGGTGCGCGGCGAGGTCCTGGTACTCAAGAACGCCGAGTTCATCCAGGCCGCCCAGGTGGCCGGCTTCACGGATGCGCGCATCCTCCTGAGGCACCTGCTGCCGAACGTGGTCAGTTCCGCGATCGTGTTCGCGGCTTCCGACGTGGTGCTCTGCATGCTGACCGGCGCCAGCATGAGCTTCCTCGGCCTGGGGGTGCAGCTGCCCACGCCCGAGTGGGGCGCGATCCTCAACGAGGGGCGCAGCTACATCAGCTACGCCTGGTGGATCACCTTCTTCCCGGGGCTGTGCCTGGCGATCACGGGGGTCGGGTTCAGCCTGCTGGGCGACGGGCTGACCGACTTCCTGCGCACGAAGGGACGGTGACGGCATGGACAAGCTGCTCGAAGTCAAGGACCTGAAGGTCGAGTTCCGCTCGAAGCGGGAGACGGTGAAGGCCGTGGACGGCGTCAGCTTCGAGGTCTACGAGGGAGAGACCTTCGGCCTCGTCGGGGAATCCGGCTGCGGCAAGAGCCAGACCTGCCGGGCGATCCTCTCCCTCCTGAAGAAGCCGGGCCGGGTCGTGGGGGGCGAGATCCTCTACAAGGGGGCGGATCTCGTCCAGATGTCCCCCAGGCAGCTGAGGAGCATCCGGGGCCGGGAGATCAGCGTCGTCTTCCAGGAGCCGATGACCTCCCTCAATCCCGTGCTCTCCATCAAGCGGCAGCTCTACGAGGTGTTCCCCGGGGCATCCTCGGCGGAGAAGTGGCGGCGGGCCACGGAGCTGCTCCGCCTGGTGGGCATCCCCTCGCCGGAGGCCCGGATCCGCGAATACACGCACCAGTTCTCGGGGGGCATGCGGCAGCGCGCCATGATCGCGATCGCCCTGGGGGCGAACCCGAAGCTCCTCATCGCGGACGAACCGACGACGGCGCTGGACGTCACCATCCAGGACCAGGTCCTGTGCCTTCTCGAGAACCTCAAGCGGGACCTGGGCATGAGCGTCATCCTCGTGACCCACGACCTCGGGGTGATCGCCCGCCTGTGCGACCGGGTGGCGGTCATGTACGCGGGCATCGTCGTGGAGATGGCGGATACGGTCACCCTGTTCTCGAGGCCCCGCCATCCCTACACCTACGCGCTCATGGGCGCCCTGCCCGACCAGGGGAAGGTCGGCATGGAACTGGAAGCGATCACCGGGGCCCCGCCGAACCTGGCGGACCCTCCGGCGGGCTGTCCCTTCGCGCCGCGCTGCAAGTTTGCCGAGGAGGCCTGCCGGGACCGGCGCCCCGACATGGCGGAACTCGAACCCGGGCACTTCTCCCGCTGCCGCCGGCGGGAGGTGGTGGCCAGCTTCCGGGGCATCATCCCGGCCCCCGGGGTCGCTGAAAGGGCGCAGGCATGATGGAACAGGCCAATCACCTCGAGACCGGCGCGGCCGAGAAGCTGGTGGAGACGAGGCATCTGTCCACCTGGTTCCCGCTGAAACATTCCGTGGTCGACTACCTCTTCGGGAAGCCCAAGCGCCACCTCAAGGCGGTCCAGGACGTCAGCCTGGATGTGTACCGGGGCGAGAACCTGGGGCTCGTCGGAGAATCGGGCTGCGGCAAGAGCACGCTCGCGAAGACCATCCTGCGGCTCTACGCGCCGACCTCGGGCCAGGTCCTGGTCCGCGGGAAGGACATCTCCAGCCTGCGCGGGGAGGCGCTCCGGCGCGAGCGCCCCAGGATGCAGATGATCTTCCAGGATCCCTATTCGTCCCTGAACCCCAGGATGTCCGTGTACGAGATCCTGGAGGAGATGCTGACCGTGCATCGCATGGTGGAGCCCGGCAAGGTCCGGGAACGCATCGGGGAACTCCTCGACATGTGCGGCCTGAGCATGGACATCGCCGAGAGGTTCCCGGGCGAGTTCTCCGGAGGGCAGCGGCAGCGCATCGGGATCGCGCGGGCGCTGTCGCTCCAGCCGGAGCTGATCATCGCGGACGAGCCCGTCTCCGCCCTGGACGTCTCGATCCAGGCCCAGATCATCAACCTGCTCTCGAACCTCCAGAAATCGCTGGGACTCACCCTCCTGTTCATTTCGCACGACCTGAGGGTCGTGAGGCACATCACGCACCGGGTGGCCGTGATGTATCTCGGCGGGATCGTCGAGCTGGGCGCCACCGAGGCTGTCTTCCGGCAGCCGTTCCATCCCTACACTTCGATCCTCATCAAGGCGGCCCCCGTCCTCGATCCGACCCAGCGCAGGACCGACTATGCCATCACGGGCGAGCCCCCGAGTCCGATCGACGTCCCGCAAGGATGCCGGTTCCATCCGAGGTGCGTCCACGGCAAGGAGCGCTGCCGGCGGGAACTGCCGCCCCTGCGCGAGGTGGCCCCCGGCCGGTTCGCCGCGTGCCATTTCCCTCTGCCGGCGGCCGCGACGAACGCCTGATCCCGGCGGGGCGGGCGGGCGATCCGGGCGTCATCCCTCGCTCCAGGGTTGACGATGTTTCTATGCGTAGATACGTTACTATATGTAGAAACATCCAAGCCCGGAGTCCCCTTGACCCACCGCATCCTGCTCCCCGAATCGCGCCTCCCCCGCGCCTGGTACAACCTGGCGGCGGACCTGCCCCGCCAGCCCCTCCCCCCCCTCGGGCCGGACGGCAACCCCGTGTCGCCCGAGGCCCTCGCCGCGATCTTCCCGATGAACCTGATCGAGCAGGAGGTCAGCCGGGAACGGTGGATTCCCATCCCGGAGGAGGTCCTGGCGATCCTGGGGCGCTACCGGCCCACCCCGCTGCACCGGGCCCTGGCCCTGGAGGCGCACCTCCGGACCCCCGCGCGGATCTACTACAAGAACGAGAGCGTGAGCCCCGCGGGCAGCCACAAGGTGAACACGGCCGTGGCCCAGGCCTTCTACAACAAGGCGGCGGGCGTGAAGCGCATCACCTCGGAGACCGGCGCGGGCCAGTGGGGCTGCTCCATCGCCTTCGCCTGCGCCCAGTTCGGCCTGGCCTGCAAGGTCTACATGGTCCGCGTGAGCTACGACCAGAAGCCCTTCCGGAAGATCATGATGCGGACCTGGGGCGCCGAGTGCCTGGCGAGCCCCAGCCCGGAAACAGCGGCGGGCCGGGCCATCCTGGCCGGGGATGCGGCGAGTCCGGGCAGCCTGGGCATCGCGATCAGCGAGGCCGTCGAGGACGCCGTCTCCGACGTCACCGGCGGGACCCGCTACACCCTGGGCAGCGTGCTCAACCACGTGCTGCTGCACCAGACCGTCATCGGCCAGGAGGCGCAAGCGCAGCTCGCTTCCATCGGCGAGAACAAGGTCGACATCGTCATCGGCTGCGTGGGCGGGGGCAGCAACTTCGCCGGGCTCGCCTTCCCCTTCGTCCGGGACAAGATCCACGGCGCCGAGGTGGACATCCTGGCCGTGGAGCCCGCCTCCTGCCCGACCCTCACCCGCGCGCCCTACGTCTACGACCACGGCGACGTGGCCGGGATGACGCCCCTGCTGCCCATGCACAGCCTGGGCCACGCGTTCATGCCCCCCGGTATCCACGCGGGCGGCCTGCGCTACCACGGCATGGCGCCCCTGGTGAGCCAGACGGTGGTGGACGGCCTCACCCGGGCCGTGGCCATCCAGCAGCTGGAGTGCTACCGCGCCGCCGTGGCGTTCGCCCGCACCGAAGGCATCATCCCCGCGCCGGAGAGCAGCCACGCCATCGCCGCGGCCATCCGGGAGGCGGAGCAGTCCCGCGAGGAAGGAAGGGAGAAGGTCATCCTCTTCAACCTCAGCGGCCACGGCCTCATGGACCTCAACGGCTACGCCGACTTCCTGGACGGCAAGCTCCAGGACCACCGCCTGTCCGAGGAGGACCTCCTCGCCGGCCTGGCCTGCCTGGCGGGCCACCCCCGGCCCGAGCCGGCGGCCGTGTAGCGGAGCCGCCCGGGACCGGGGCCGCCCTCTTCAGGTGCGGGCCGCCGGCGCGGCCATCCATTTCGCGAACTCCGCCTCGGTGGCCAGGACGTAATGATCCCCCGCGACGTGGCGCACGTGCCCCTTGGCATAATCGATCCCGCTCGCCGCGTCATCGTACGGAACGGAGGACGACAGGCGGGCCGCCCGGGGATCGGGCTTGGGGATCGCCGACAGGAGGGAGATCGTGTAGGGATGGAGCGGCCGGCTGAATATCTCCTGGGTCCTGCCCATCTCCACCAGGTGGCCCCTGTGGAGCACGCCGATCCTGTCGGAGATGTAGCGGACCATGGACAGGTCGTGGGCGATGAACAGGTAGGTGATCCGCGTTTCCTTCTGGATGTCCTTCATCAGGTTCACGATCTGGGACTGGATGGATACGTCCAGGGCGCTGATCGCCTCGTCCGCGATGATCAGGCTCGGGTTCATGACCAGCGCGCGGGCGATGCCGATGCGCTGCCTCTGCCCTCCCGAGAACTGGTGCGGATAGCGCTTGGCGTGCTCGCGGGAGAGCCCGACCTTGTCCAGGATCGCCAGCACTTTCTCCTCCCGGTCCCTGGCGCTCGTGTACAGGTGGTGGTTGTCCAGGCCCTCGGCGATGATGTCGATGACCTTCTTCCGGGGGTTCAGGGACGCCATGGGATCCTGGAAGATCATCTGCATCCGGGTCCTGAGGTGGCGGCTCGCCTTCGCGTCGAGCCGGCCCGACAGCTCGACGCCATCGAAGACGACCCTGCCCCCGGTGGGCTTGTACAGCCGGATGATCGACCGGCCGATCGTGGACTTGCCGGATCCGCTCTCGCCCACCAATCCGTAGGTCTCTCCCCTGCGGATCTCGAAGCTGACGTCCTCGACCGCCTTCACGGTGAAGCTGCGGTTGATCCTGAAGTGCTGCCTCAGGCTTTCGACTCTGAGAATGGGTTCTTCATGCATCAAGGGCGTTCTCCGAAAGCATGGACTGGATCCTCGCGCGCAGCTCCACCGGCAGGCCCACCTTGGGGGACCGTTCGTGTGCCAGCCAGGAGGCCACCCTGTGTTTCCCGCCCACGTTGAACATGGGGGGAGGGAGGCGGTAGTCGATGTTCAGCGCGAGCTGGTTGCGGGGGGCGAAGGCGTCGCCCGGGAACTCGTTGAGCAGGTTGATCGGGTTCCCGGGGATCGAATAGAGCCGTTCCGCGGTCCCGGCCGTGTCGGGAAGGGAGGACAACAGCCCCCAGGTATAGGGATGCCTGGGATCGTAGAAGACCTCCTCGATGGCCCCCTTCTCGATGATCCGCCCCGCGTACATGACGGCCACGTAGTCGGCCACCTTGGCCACGACCCCCAGGTTGTGGGTGATGTAGATGACCGTGACCCGGGTCTTCTCCTGGATGTCCTTGATGAGTTCGAGGATGCGCGCCTGGACGGTGACGTCCAGCGCCGTGGTCGGCTCGTCGCAGATGAGGATGTCCGGGTCGCAGGAAAGCGCGATGGCGATGACGACGCGCTGGCGCATCCCCCCGGAGAGTTCGTTGGGGTACTGCCGCATCCTCCGGCCGGGATTGTCGATGCCGACGAGGGCGAGCAGTTCCTCGGCCCTTGTCCGGGCCTCCGAGCGGCTCCTGCCGTAGTGGTAGCGCATGGCCTCCATGATCTGCCTGCCGATGGTCATGGTCGGGTTGAGGGAGGTCATGGGGTCCTGGAAGACCATGGCGATCCGCTTCCCGCAGATCTCGGAGCGCACCTCCTTCTGGGACATCCGCACGATGTCGTATTCCCTGGCGCCGCCGTCCGCGGCCACATGCCGGTAGACGATCGAGCCTGAGTTGATCCTCCCGTTGCTGCTCAGGATGCCCATGATGGCTTTCGCGGTGACGCTCTTGCCGGATCCGCTCTCCCCGACGATGGCGACCGTCTCTCCCCGGAACAGGTCGAGCTTGATGCCCCGGAGGGCGTGAAGCATTCCCGAGGAGGTGGCGAAGGAAATATCCAGGTCCCTGATGGACAGGATCCGTTCTCTCGTGGGGGTGTCCATCCCTACATCTCCTTCATCTTGGGGTCGAAGGCGTCCCTGAGTCCGTCGGCCATGATGTTGAAGCTGAGCATCAGCGCAGCCAGGACGGCGGTGGGGATCGCGACCATGTGCGGGTAGACCAGGAAGGACTTGAACCCGTCGTTGATGAGGACCCCCAGCGAGGCCATGGGCGCCTGGAGCCCCAGCCCGATGAACGCCAGGAAGGACTCCGTGAAGATCGCGTTCGGGATGGAGAACATCGACATGATGATGACCTGGCCGAGGACGTTCGGCAGCACCTCCCGGCGCAGGAGGTTCACCGTGCTCGTCCCGAGCGTCCTGGAAGCCAGCACGTACTCCTGTTCCTTCAGCTTGAGCACCTGCGCCCGGACGACCTGGCTCATCCCGATCCAGCCCTTGATGAAGAGGGCGATCGTGATGGACATGATCCCGGGCCTGAGCACGAGCACGAGCAAGGTCACGATGACCAGATTGGGGATCCCGTTCAGGATCTCGAGGAAGCGCTGCATGGCCAGGTCGACCTTGCCTCCCAGGAATCCGGAAACCATGCCGAAGCTCATCCCGATGACGATGTCGATCAGCATCGCCAGCAAGGCGATGTACAGGGAGATCCGGGTGCCGACCCAGCAGCGCGTCCAGAGGTCCCGCCCCAGGGTGTCGGTGCCGAAGGGATAATGGACCCCCTTGGCCTCCGCCTCCGCGTAGCGGTCCACCCCCTCGACCGTGCCGTTCATGAAACCCAGCTTCTCCACGAGAGGGACCCGGGGCGGCAGGGAGGCGTGCTCGATCACGACGGTCTTGTAGGTGCGGCCGCTGAACATCGGCGCGAAGACCGCCAGCGCGACGATGAAGGCGATGATGCAGGCACCGAGGACGGCCCCCTTGTTCTTCATGAACCGGACGGCGACATCCTTCCAGAACGACTCGTGGGAAACGTCCAGCGAATCGTATTCATCCTTGGCCCTGGCAGCGAACTCGAAATCGTCCTTCCGGAACGCCACGTCCATCATCGTTCACCCCCTTTCGCAAGCCGGATCCTGGGGTCGATGATTCCGTAGAGGATGTCGACCACGAGCATGACCGCGATGAACATCACGCTGTAGATGAAGGCCACGGCGACCACCACGTTGTAGTCGTTCACCTGGATGGCCGTGACGAAGAGGCTGCCGAGACCCGGGATCGCGAAGATCTTCTCGACCACGAGGCTGCCGGTCATGAGGCTGACGACCAGCGGGCCCAGGACGGTGATGACGGGAATGAGCGCGTTGCGGAGCCCGTGTCGCAGGATGAGCCGGCCCTCGTCGACGCCCTTGGCCTTGGCCAGGAGGATGTAGTCGCTGCCCAGGACATCGAGCATCTCGCTCCGCAGGAAGCGCGAGACTGTCGCGATGGTGAACATGGACAGCGAGATGGTCGGCATGATGCTGGACATGACGGACCCGGATGGGTCGTAGAGGATGGGGAAGAGCCTGGCCTTGTAGCCCAGGAGGAACGCCAGGGCGAGGGCGAAGACATAGGAAGGGATGCTGACCCCGCAGACGGCGATGACGCTGGCGAGGCTGTCCATCCAGCTGTTGTGCTTGAGCGACGCGATGACGCCCAGGATGATGCCGATCAGCGTTCCCAGCAGGACGGCCTGGAAGCCGATGGCGAGGCTGACTCCGAGCCTCGGGCCGACCATGTCCGCGATCGGCCGGTTCTTTTCCATGGTGTAGGAAATGCCGAAATCGCCCTTGGCCATGAGCCGCACGTAGTTCGTGAACCTGAACAGGACGGGCTTGTTCAGTCCGTAGGTCTCCATGATCACGGCCTTCTGCTGGGTCGTGAGCTTCTCGTCGTTGAAGGGTGTTCCTGGCATCAGCTCGAGGAGCAGGAACAGGACGAGCAGGATGGTCGTGACCGTGAAGAACGCGATCATGACGCGTTTCAGAGCGTACCTCCACATCTGGGAGCGCCTCCTTGTCAACACCGGGAATCGATTCATGGACGGCCGCCTTGGGCCCAGGCGCCGGATCCCGGAGGTCCCGGGCCCGGAGGCCAATCCCCGCGGAACACGTGCGGGGATTGGCCTTCCGTCCGTTCGGACGAGTTCAGTCCTTGATGTAGGTGTACTTGTAGGTGAACGGCACCCCGACGGCGTTGTTGATGTAGCCTCCGACCTTCGGATTCCAGAGCATCGAGGCTCCCGTCTGGTAGACCGGGATCGGCCCGTTGCCCTTGAGAAGGACCCCTTCGGCCTTCTTCATGGTTTCCCAGCGTTCCTTCAGGGACAACTTGCCGGAGCTGCACACCGCGACCAGCTTGTCGTAGGCCGGGTCGGAATAGCCGCCGAAATTCATCGCGCCCCCCGTCACGAAGAGGTCGAGGAAGGTCATGGGATCCTGGTAGTCGGGTCCCCAGCGGGTGAGGCCGATTTCGTATTCGCCGCCCTGCATGAGCCTGAGGCGCGTCTTCTTGGGCTGGGACTTGAGGTCGATCGTGACGCCGGGCAACGTGGTCTCGATCTCGGCCTTGAGGAATTCGGCCACCTTCTTGGAGGCCTCCGAGTCTTCGTAAAGAAGCTCGATCTTCTCCGTGCTCTTGCCCAGCTCGGCTTTGGCCTTGGTCCAGTATTCCTTGGCCTTGCCCTTCCCTTCGGTGAAATACTTCGGCGCAGTCGCGCGGAAATCCTTGCCGTCGGGTCCGGTGGCGAGCGCCGCGGGCACGAAATAATTGGCGGCCCGCGAGCTGTCCCTGAGCACTAGGTTCGCGATCTTGGTGCGGTCGAAGGCGTAGGCGAGGGCGTTGTCCAGGTTCTTGTTCCTGAGGTCCCCCTTCTTGAGGTTGACGTTCAGGTACCAAAGATAGCTGCCCAGCGTGGAGGTGAAGTCGTTCCGGTTCTTGTATTTCTCGACGAGCTCCCCGGTCAGCCGGACGTAGTCGGCGGCGTGGGACTCGTACTCGAGCACGGCGCTCTGGGAATCGAGGACCACCTTGAAGTTGATGGCGTCGAGCTTGACGGCGCCGGAGTCCCAGTAGCCGGGATTCCGGACGACCTTGAAGCTGGAGCCGTGGTACCACTCGCTCAGCTTGAACGGGCCGCAGGCCAGTGTGGCATCGGGAGTCAGGGCGTACTGGTCTCCCTTGGATTCCACGAAGGCCTGGTTGGCCGGATAGAACGACGGGAAGGACATCAACGAGGGAAAGAAGGGAACGGCCTTCTCCAGTTCGACGACGAAGGTCTTGTTGTCCGGGGCCGAGATGCCCAGGTCCGTCACGGGTTTCTTCCCCGAGGCGCAGGCGTCCGCGTTCTTCACGCCCGCGATGCCCATCATGAAGGCATAATCGCTGGCGAGCTTGGGGTTCACGAGCCTTCTCCAGGCGTAGACGAAGTCCTTGGCAGTGACCGGGGCGCCATTGCTCCACTTGGCATCCCGGAGGGTGAACGTGTACTTCAGGCCATCCTTCGAGACCGCGGTCTTTTTCGCAAGAGCCGGCTGGGCGCTGCCGTTGGCCCCCGTGGCATAGAGGCCTTCCATCGTGGCGGCGATGACTTCGAAGGAGAGACCATCCGTGGCGACCTGGGCATCCATCGAGCTCAGGTCGGATTCCTTCACCAGGGTCAGGACTTTCCCCTTCTTGGCGCCCGAGGCGCAAAGCGTGCTTACGCAGACTACGCAAGCAGCCAACAGCAAGGCGACACGTTTCATGCGTTTTTCCTCCTTGCTGCCCAATCATGGAGCCCAAAAATGAGTTGTCAAGAAAAGAATTTTTCTGAAAAATAGATTCCAGCAATTGAATTTTCGGAATAATTTATATGATTGTTCATGTTTCAATCATTTAATCCATCGCAATGATCTCCTAGTGTGCAAAATTTCACAATCATTTTTGCGATTAAAACAACTATAATGAGCACAAAATGCAGTTATTATGATTTCTGCGTGTGCTTTATGGCATTACACACATGCACGTGCTGGTATTTACGCATTCGAAAAGCACAAGTCATTTATGTATTTTGTTATGATTTATGCATGATCAAGAATAGAAATGATTTTTTCTGTTTGGTATTGGCGCAAACGTTTCTTGCTGCAAAGCTTGGTTGGGAACGCTCCCCGCGCAGCTTCGGGCCGGCGATCACCCTGCGGCACGAGCGTGCGCATGGGGCTCCAGAAGGGAGGCGGACTTCATGACGATCCACAAGGCGAGCCTGGTCCTCCGGGATATCCGCATCCATCCCCGCGGGCCGGATTCCGCGCCGGGCCGGCCGGGATGGGCCGCGCGCCACGCGCGGGAAGGCCGCGGGGAGGCTCTCGTGGCGGCCGGACGCCCCGGGTGACGCCCGGCCGTCTGCCTTGTCCCCAGCTGCATTTTTCGATGTCCTGCATGGAGGTCCGATGATGAAGGGAAAAACGAACATGACCCCGAGGATGGATCCCCTGGAGCCGATCACGGTTTCCTGGAACCTGGCCGAGCTCCCCACGGCGCGGCACCGGACCGGCCTCGCAGGCCTGGCCATGATGGTGGAACGTGCGCGCCATATCCAGATCGAACCGGATGTCGTGCTGGAGCCTGTGAGGCTGGATGCGACCACCGTCGAGCTGCGGCTGAACCGGAAGGGGCTTGCGGCGCTGATGGACCATGTCTACGGCGCCCGCCTGCTGGAAGCGGAATCCGCGGAAGCCGCGGAACCCCGGGGCGTCGGCAAACCTCGAGGTAGGCAAACACGCCGACTTCGTCATACTTGATCCTGGCCTGCTGGATGCGCTGGAACCGGATATCCCTGGAACCCCGGCCGTGTCCGCCCGCTCCCGTGGCTGGAGAGAAGGCCCGCGGGAAGCGATCACAGCGATACCGAGGAGTGGCTCGAATGGCGCACGAGATGGAACCTGGCGGCATGGATGCCTGGGCGCGGACGGCAGAGCGGATCCGCGCGGAGCTGCCGACGATGAAGGCCATCCACAAGAAGATCGCCCTCTACATCCTGGAGGACCCCCAGTGCGTCACCTTCTCCACGATCCAGTCGCTGGGGGAGTCCATCGGCGTCAGCGAGGCCACCATCGTCCGGTTCACCCGGACCCTCGGCTTCACCGGGTTCACGGACTTCAAAAGGGAAGTCCAGGAGAGCATCAAGCTCCAGCTCAACCCCTACGTGAAGATCGCCCTGGGCGAACTCCACGACCTGGCGAAGCCCACCCAGATCAAGAAGCTCTTCCAGTACGAGCTGGAGAACCTGAAGAAGACCCATCACGATCTCGAGGAGAAGGTCGTCGAGGACATCGTCGAGGCCACGAGGCGTGCGGACCGGATCTTCATGTGCGGATTCGGGGTGAGCCAATACCTGGTGAAGATGTACGAATTCCTGTTCTCATCCAATACGGACAAGCCCTTCGTGGCCATCACCGGGTCCGTGGCGGACTACATCCCCCGCCTGAGCCTCCTGCGCAAGGGGGACGTGCTGCTCGTGATGACCATGCCGCCCTATTCCCGAGAGGCCAGCCAGGTGGCGGAGTTCGCCCGGGCCCGGCAGGGCCGGATCTTCCTGATCACCGATTCCCCGCGCTGCCCGGTCTACGCCATGGCGGAGGGCACCATCCTGATCGCCAACACCTCCCTCCTGTTCACGAACTCCTACGTCGGCCACGTGGCGGTCCTCCAGACGATCATGAACATGCTCCTCCTGAGCAACCGCCGCCAGGCCGTCAAGAAGCTGAAGCACCTGGGCGACCTGGAGGTCCAGGGCTACAAGGACCTGTGCAGCCAGGAACCCACCTGAGCCCTCCTCGCCGGGACGAGGCCTCTGGCGGCGCAGGGCCTCCAGGCCGCGGTGCCGTCCGGGCGCATCGGCGGCTGTCCAGGCTTCCCGGTCCTTCTATTTCCCGTTGAGTCCGTTTCCTCCCGGCCCCTTGCCGCCGGAGTTGCTGCCGCCGGTTCCTTTGCCTCCGGAACTGCTGCCGCTGGAGCTTCCCGACTGGGAAGACCCGCCCATGTTCCCCTGGCGTGCCCCTTCGTCCAGGTTGGCCGGAGAGGCTCCCCCCTGGATGCGCTTCATGTACTGGAGCGCGACCTGTCCAGGGTTCTCCAGCCTGGCGCGCCTCATGAACAAGGAGCGCAGCCGTTCCATGTCCTGGGCCCGGTAGCCGGCCTGCAGCGCCGAGCAGATCGTGTCCGCGACCGTGGCCGAGGCGACGCGGTAGCCTGCCATCACCCTGGCCGTGAGATAGCACGCCCGGGCCGTCTGGTGGACGCGGTCCCGCGCCTCCGTGCGGAGCTGCTCGTGGATCCTGTCGGCATCCGGTTCAGCCAGGCCCGCCGCCAGGGCCCCGGCGATCGCATCCCCCGTCGCGCGGGTCCCCGGGCCCGGAGTCGCGAGCGAGGACGCCCGCTCGTATGCATGCTCGTATCGAGCCCTCGTCCGCTCCATGGCGCGCAGGACGTCCTGGGCCTGTGCTCCCTTGGCAAGCCCCTCCCGGGCCTTGTCGAGCAAGGGCCCGGGCGGCAGCCCGGCCCTCAGCGCGTTCATGACGATTTCCTGGGCATGGAGGATTTCCGTCGTCCGGAACTGATGCTCTTCCATGGCGCGGGTCATCCTCACCGCGTCCTCCGTGGGCATTCCAGCCTGGATCATGGTTCTCGTGTGGAGCCGGAGCTGCTCCGGGGCCTGGGCGCCGAGGCCGTCGTCCACCGCGTCACCCGGCAGGACCGATCCGGAAAGAAAGCCGGCGAGGATCAGGGCATTCATTCTGTGCATCACGCCTCCCATCTGGGGTCCGTCATGGATGAAAACGCCGCGGCCTCGGCGAGGTTACATGCCCGGTTCGTAGATGCAGTTCCCCTGGCCATAGTCGCCGGGCTCCCGGCAGGCGCCATCAGGTACCCAGGTCCTTCCGTCGACGAGATAGAAGTAGCTGAACGCCCTGCGGGACGGCAGGCGGATCTCCCAGGTCCTCCGGTCACGGGTCCTGGCGTCGTGGGGAACGAATCCGTCCAGGGAACAGGCGAACTGGACGGAACCGGCTCCCGGCGCCTTCAGGATCATGCGGACATGCCGGCCATCGGGGACCTGGACATGTTCCATGCCGGCCGGATCCGCCAGCAGGGGCAGGAGAAGCAGCAGGCAGGCGCTCATATCTCCCTGCCCGCCGCCACGAGGACCGAGTTCCATCCGCCGAAATCGTCGGACTCGCTTTCCGGGACCGTCGGGTCCGCGATCTTCCGCGAGTCGTCGAGAATGTAGGTGTAGGTGTGGTTCCCGGGAGGGACATCCAGGGTGATCTCCCAGTAGCCGCTGCCGGGGATCGGCTCCAGCCCGACTTTCCGCCAGCCCGTGAAGCTCCCTGCGATCTCGACTTTCGCCGAGGACGGCTCGTAGATGACGAAGCGATGGCCGGCCGGGGCGCTCTCCGCGGCGGGACGCGACCCCGCCGGTCCGAGGACCAGGCCCGCGGCGAAACCCATGAACGCCAGGAGAACGGCCGCCGCCACCAGCCCGGGAACCGGGAGGCGGCGTCGAGGGCGTGCCAGCGGAGCCTCCTTCCCCTGGCCGACCGGGGCGGGGACTCCGGCGCGGAGCAGCTTCTCCTGGTCCAGGAGCGCCAGGGCCTCTTCGGCGAAGGGAGGCTCCTCCCGGCACCTCGCGACGAATTCGATCTTTTCGCCGAGGGACAGCTCGTTGTCGATGAACAGGCTGATGATGCAGTCACGCTCGGTCATGTCGGCCTCCCCTCCAGGTAGCGCCTCAGTTTCGTGCGGGCCCGGTGCACCTTGACCTTGATGTTGGAGACGGTCGTGCCCTGGATCCGGGCGATCTCCTCGTAGGGCAGGCCGCTGCTGACGATCATGGAAAGGATGTCCCGCTCCTCCTGGCCCAGGGTCTGAAGGCCCTCCAGGACCCGCCTGAACTGGTCCTGCACGATGGCTGTCCGCTCCGGGCTCGGGAGCGTGTCCGGGTGGCTCTCCTCCAGCAGGGTCAGCCGGGATGCCTTCCGCAGGTGGTCCACGAACAGGTTCCTGGCGATGGCGAACAGGAGCGGCGGCGTGATCTCCCTCCCCCGATAGTGTTCCAGGCAGCGCCTGGCGCATTCCTGCAGGATGTCCCGCGCCGTGTCGCCATTCCTGGTCATGCGCAGGAGATAGGCGAACAGCTTGCCTCGGGTGGTCTCGAAGACCGATTCGAACGGGTCCATCACATCTCGACAACGCAGAACGGCGGGACAGGTTACACCGGGCTCTCTCCGGCGGTCCATGCCGGCCTCCCGAGGTGGCGCTCAACCATGAGGAAATAAATGAGATGGCCATCCGGAATCCGGGGAGGCCCCGACGGGTCCCCCCGAGGCGCGTTGGATCGATGAACCGGGCATCCGGGGCCCGGGGGCCACCGTGAAACCCCTTGCATTCTGGCCGCACCTGGAGGCATCGTTCGATCACCCAGCTGGTCCTTCCCTTCGATGTGCGCAGAAAAGGTCTTGACAGGTAATACAACCATATTACTTTATGGTTGAAAGGTGAATCAATGGACGCCTCCCGGCTGTCGAACCCCATGATCTGCGAGGCTGGCATGATCTTCCGCGCGCTCGGCGATCCTTCGCGCTTGAGGCTGCTCCAGGCGCTCCTGGCTTCTGGAGGACCCGTGAACCTGCGCGGGCTCGCGGAGTCCACGGGACTTTCCCAGGCCAATGCGAGCAAGCATCTCGCCTGCCTGGTGGAGACGGGCCTGGTCCTTCGGGAAAAGGAGGGGCAGCAGGTCCTCTTCCTCGTGTCCGGCCCGATGGTCCGGGAGCTGTGCGGCCTGGTCAAGGACCACGTCCTGGACAGGAGCCGGTCCGCCTACGCGTCCTTGCGCTGATGTCAGTTCCGGAGGGTCTTCCCATGCTCAAGCAGACCTTGCTCCTCACGTTCCTGGGTGCCCGCCTGGCCGCCCAGGATCCTCTCCTCCTCGAGGAAGCCATCCGGAGGGCCTGGGCGCAGCAGCCTGGCCTGAAGGCCGGGGAAGCCATGGTGGAACGGGCCCGGGCGGAAGCCGAGGCCCTGAAGGCCCTGCGCCTGCCGACCCTGGCGGCCAGCCTCGGGATCGTCCGGACCGACGAGCCGATGATGGCCTTCGGCACCAAGCTGAACCAGGCCCGGATCCAGCAGGCCGACTTCCTCCCCTCGGCGCTCAACCATCCGGATGCCGTCACCGGCGCGGGATTCAGCGTGAGCGTGA
>Ga0209099_1002447_pt1 | contig 16314 bp, 15 predicted proteins | sample AD_JPNHW2_MetaG_FD_184430 | JGI IMG/M metagenome (GOLD analysis project Ga0209099, IMG submission 184430) | Active sludge microbial communities of municipal wastewater-treating anaerobic digesters from Japan - AD_JPNHW2_MetaG (SPAdes) (version 2) | ecosystem: Engineered > Bioreactor > Anaerobic... | reverse complement strand
GATCTTCGGTAACGTCAAGTACGGCAAGATATGCGGTTGGAAGTACCTCGACGAGAACCAGAACGGACGCTTTGACGAGTGCACCGAGCACGGCATCGCCGGCTGGACCATTCAGCTGTGGAAGGACGGGGTCCTCTTCGGCACCATGACCACCGACAGCCGCGGGCACTTCTGCTTCGCAGGACTGGAGTTCGGAGAATACGTGGTCACCGAGGTCATGCAGGACGGCTGGTACGCCACCGGGCAGATATCTTGGAACGTGACCATCGACCGCTCCGGCGACCGGGAGGATGTGTTCTTCCTGAACGCCCCGTGCGGCGACATATGTGTCTATAAGTACGAGGACCTGGACGGGGACGGTGTCCTGGACGAGGGAGAGCCCGCTGTGCCTGGCATAACGGTCTACCTCTACCAGGACAACGTGTTGGTGGGCAGTGGCGTCACGGACGAGAACGGCCGGTACTGCTTCGAGGACCTGAAGGTCGGCACCTACGCGGTCATGGAGGAGATCCCCTGCAACTGGTACGCCACGGCGGGCCGGGTGCAGCAGGCGGTCATGACCGGACAGGACGTCACGGTGACCTTCCTGAACACCAGGTACGGATGCATCGGGGGCTTCAAGTTCAACGATGCCAACGGTAACGGTGTCTGGGACATGCTCACCGAGGGCGGAATAGCCGGTTGGGAGATCGATCTCTACCAGGGCGAACAGCTCATCTCCTGGTCCTTGACGGACGCCGACGGGCACTATGCCTTCTGCGGCCTGCGCCTCGGCGACTACACGGTCAAAGAGGTCATGCAGGACGGCTGGATGGCCACCGCTCCCACGGAGATCATGGTGACCCTCGAGACCTCCGGGCAACTGGTGTGCAACCAGAACTTCCTCAACAAGGAGCTGAACCCCTGCATCGACGTGGATAAGAGCGTGGTCTGCGACACCATTACCTGGGAGTCCCACACCCAGGGCTACTGGAAGAACCATGAATGTTCCTGGGTGGGGATCAGGCCCTACGACCGGTTCCCCTGGGTCAACAGATGCGCCTACCCTTGCGGACTGACCTACCTCGGCGTGTTCGGGCAGCCCCCGGCGGGCGACGCCACTTTGATCCTGGCGCACCAATACATAGCGGCCAAGCTGAACTACCTCAAGTGGGGCGCGCCGGTCATGTACAACGACCTAATCGCTGAGGCCGAGGCCTTCCTGGCAATGCATCCCATAGGCAGTTGCCTGACCAAGGGCGAGAAGGCGGAGGCCACCGAACTTGCTGATCTCCTAACCGCCTACAACGAGGGCGAGGGCGGTCTGACGGTGCTCACCTACACCGTGACCGTCACCAACTGCGGGAACGTGGAGCTATACAACGTCAAACTATACGACTCCCTGCTCGAGCAGTGGTTCTACCTCTGTGACTTCGGGGACGGCGACGGAATATTGGGTATCGGCGAGTGGTGGACCATATCCTACACCTACGTGGTCCCGGTGGACATCTGTGAGGAGAGTGAGGATACCTGCGGCGGCTGGACCTGGGGATGGGAGCATGGCTGCGGCGGTGGCTGTCACTATGGCGACAATGACAACGACTGCTGGAGCTGGTCATGGGGTTGCGGCGATCGCGACGGCCGCCATGACGGCGGCTGCGGCGGCTGGAACTGGAACCGCGGATACGGCACCGGATGCGGCGCCTGGACGTGGTGCTGGAGTCACCATTGCGGCGGAGGTTGCGATGAAGAGCCTGCCGAGTCCTGCGTCATAACCAACATCGCCACCGCCTACGGGCAATGGGGGGCAGAGAGCGCCGGCACATGGGTCAGCGACAGTGACCAGGTGAACTTCAGGGTGCAGCAGGAATGCCCCAACGGGGATGACGACGACGGCTGCGGTTACCACGATTGGAACTGGAACTGGGGCGGCGGCTGCGGTGACCACGACTGGGGCTGCGACCACGATGGCGGCTGGTCTTGGAGCGGCTGCGGATGGATCTACCAGAACCTGAACTTCGGCGGTTGCCGGTGGTGGGGGCTGTTCAGCGACGGTATGATAGGCGCCTGCCACGTCTGGAACGGTTACGGCACCCGGGACGACGCCCGGGGCAAGGAGGAGACCGAAGCTGTCGAAGAAGAAAAGTGAACGACCTCAACAAGGGGGGCGACCCCCTGACATTTCTTTTTTTTAAAAAGTCCCTATTTTGGATAAAATGAAAAAGTAAGGAGGCTGACAGCGTTCGGAGCTTCCCGTGGGCTCGCGCACCACAGTACCACAGTGAACGCGGGCGGGCTTAGCTTCTGGGATCGGACGAGACCAGGCGTATCCCCGCCGCGATGGCCGTCAAACCATCCTTAGGACCCAGTTAAAAGAACATCGTATATAACTGTTTCTCAGTCCTCGTTCAGAGGAGTACCAGCAGGGCGACCACCGCGCCCAGGGCCATGGACGATATGTTGTTCCATAGTTTGGTGACCCAACCCTTGGTCTCCAGCGTGGCGCCGATGACGCTGTCGATGAAGCATCCCAGGATGCCCATGGACACCGGGACCAGGATCAGGAGCGAAGGAACCGTTCCTAATATTACCAACCATCCCACCAGGGCGGCGAAGGCCGAGGCGGCGACGGCCCATCCCGTTCCGTACAAGGAAACACCGCCGTCCACTCCCGTCGGAACGCGCTTCAAGGTGGTTATCATGTAGGTGCGGTCGGAAAGGACACCAAGCTCGCTGGCCGTAGTGTCCGCTGCGGCCACGCAGACGGCGCTCATGTAGATGAGGGCGGGCAGTTCCCCTTCCCAGCCCAACAGGAAACTAAGGATCGCCACGGCCATCGGGACCGCGCCGTTCGCCAGTACGTTGCGATAGCCCCGCTCGCCTTTCTTTCCTTCCTGCACCCCTCTCTTGATCTTCAGGTCCATCTTGTACCTGGTGACCGCGAAGCCGATGAAGGCGAAGAGCACCAGTAGTAAAAGCCATCCGATCCCCCCGAAAAGTCCGAGCACCATGCCCACGGCGAAGGAGGCCAAGCTACCGTCGGCGGTGAGCAGTCCGAGCTTCCACGATAGCGCGCAGAGCGCCGCGCACAGCACGAGCACTATGACCGCCTGCTCTATGGTGATCATTCTTTCCTCCCTAGAATTCTAAAATATTTAAATGGAATCGTCTTCCCCTTCCTTTCGTTTCAGCCTGTCCAGGGGGTTGGCGCGCGAGAACATGGGCTTGGTCTCCTCTCGTATCCCGCGCACCTTCTCGAGGTCCCCGTCCCATTCCCTGAGCACCGGGGCGTAGTTCTCGTCGATATTATCGAGGACCTTGAGCATGCGCTGCGCGGCGTTCCCGGCGCGCTTACCGCTGAGGACCACGGCAATGAAGAAGTCGTCCTTGCGCTCCACAAGCAGCTTGCGGTCACCGAAGTCCATTCTCCTCAGTACGGTCATGTTCTCGTCCTTGAACGAGTCTCGAACGAAGTTCTGCAGGGCGATCAGCATTCCGCCAAGTATCTCGTCGTCCATGCCCGGTTTCAATCGTCTGGTCTGATGCGCCAACAGCGTCCCGTCGTGATACATGACGAACACCTCGTCCACGATCGGCCGGGAGAGGAACAGATAGATGATGATGACCAGGAAGGCGATCAGTAGCGCCAGGGACGAATAGATGAACAGCGAGGGGTCCTCATACTCTAGGACCAGGGTGAACTCATCCGTGGAGGCGGAATGACCGGTCGTGTCGTTGGCGATGATGCGGTATCTCAGTTCCATCGTGCGCTTCTGCGCGGGTATCTGGGCGAAGTATATCCCGCCACCCTCATGGGTCATGACCACGGTCCTGGTGACATTTCCGATGGTGTACTCCAGCACCACCGACCCAATGCCTACTCGGTCGGTCACGTTCACCTTGATCAGTATGGGTTTCCCGACCTCGGCCTTCAGTACCGGGTCGTTCATGGATATCACGGGCGGAGACAGGTCGATGGTGACGTTCCGGGTCTTCATCTTGATGGGGTTGGTTCCGTCCCTTACCTCCAATCGCACCGAGTAGATTCCGTCCTCGGAATAGGTGTGGTTCGTGCGGTCATCCCGGGACCAGGTGGTTTGTTGGGTATCCCCGAAGAACCAACGGTATTCTAGGATTTCGTTCTCGGTATCGAGCGTCAAGGCGGCCGAGAAGCTCACCGTGCGATTGACGGCGTTCGTGGCGTAAGTGAAGTCCGGCACTGGCGCCGGGTCGGTTATGGTTATCTGGATGCTGATCTCAGTGTAGCTATCACTGTCCCATACCCGGACGGTGATGCGGTGCGTTCCAGATGTATTATAGCGATAGGTGGTGGAATTCTCCGCGGTCTCCTTGTCGGTCTGGAACGTCACGGTCTGGAAGTCCCATTGATAGAGGACGATGGCTCCCCAACGGGGCGTGGTGTCGATCATCAGATTCACCTCGTCCCATTCCTTGAAGGAGATGGCGCCACCGACGATGTACAGTCTGGAGACGGTCGGACTGGTGTCATGGACCACCACGGTGCTGGTGGAGGTGCTCGTGTTGCCATCCACGTCGGTCACGGTCAGAGTGACGTAGTAAGTGCCGTTGTCCGCATAGGTGTGAAGCACGGAGGCATTGGTGGTACGGTTGATCATAGTCCCGTCGCCCAGGTCCCAGGACCAGCCTACGATGGCATCGGCGGTGAAGGCGCTGAGGTCGGTGAAGGTGATGGCCTGTCCCTCGATCGGCGCGTAGTTAGACGCGGAGAAGTCCGCATCGGGCGCGGAATCCAGCACTACGATAGCGTAGGATGCGGAATCGGAGCTGCCATCTTCGTCGATGACGGTCATGGTCACGGTGAAGGTGCCGTCCCGTCCGTAGATGTGATGCACGTCCCCGCTTCCGGTCAAGTTGGACCACTGCCCGTCGCCGAAGCTCCAGTTCCAGTTCGTTATCTGGTCGGCGGGGGAGGTGCTGAGGTCCTGGAATTGCACCGCCACCCCTTCCACTGGCGAGGGATAGGACGGGAAGCTGAAGTCGGCCAAAGGCCCCCGGTCACCGATCACCACGGATATCATGAACTCGTCCCAGGCCAGCAGGGGATCGCTGACCCTCAGGACCACATTGTACGGACCGTCGTTCATGAAGGAATTGTTCACCCGGGCCCCGCTCGCCACGTGTCCATCGCCGAAGTCCCAGGAATAGGAAAGGCGGTCCTGGTCCGAGTAGTTGTCCAGACTGCCATAGGCGTTGAACCAGACCGCTTCGCCCTCTAGATGGCTGGCTCCCTCGACCTGGCCATAGGCCGTCGGGGCGAAGTTGTTCTGGTAGTAGAACGATATGGTACGGGAAAGGGCGGAGACAGATACGATGTCCACCTTGAGATCGTCGTCCATATCTCTCAAGGATAGGAACGAGGGGGCGGCGCCGGCTGTTTGTCTGGTGAGAAGTGCGAAGGCGGTCCCCTTAAAGTCGTGACCCTCCAAGGTGGAATTGGCGGTCGAGAACGCCACCTCCGGTCTTCCATCATCGTCGATATCGCCAACGGCGAAACTCCTCACGGTCTCCGGAACGGCTAGGTTCCTGATGGGTTGTCCGTCCAGGAATCCTTTGGTGTAGGTTCCGTTCTGGATGTACAGTTGCAGGGCCTGGGGGGTGCTGGTCAGGAGGTCCTGCCTACCATCCCCGTTCAGGTCGCTCGCGATGAGGCCGGAGATGCCGGGCATGGTGTTGAGCAGCAGCCGGTCATTGGCCACGAACTTGGTGGCCCCGGACTGTTGGAAGTAAATCTCGATCTTCGATGAGCTGGCATTGACGATGGCCAAGTCGGTCAATAAATCATTGTGCATAGAGCCCTGGACCCTGATGGCGGCCATCGAGGTCGCCGAAGCCCCGCTCAATGCCAGGGTGGACCGCTGTCCCTGTGAGAACGATGTGCCGGTGCCCGAGTTCCAGAATATGTCCAGGCCTCCCGCGCCTCCCACGGCCAGATCTGAATCCCCATCTCCGTCCAGATCCCCAATCGCCAGTGAAGACCCCGAGCTCATCGAATAGTCCAGGTCGACCTTAACGGGCGTGTAGGACGGGGTAAGCATGCTTGGATTCCCGAACCAGATGTGGACCTGCCTGGGGAAGGAGGAGGCCATCACCAGATCCCCGTATCCATCCCGGTTCAGATCGTGGCATTCCATAACCGTCACGTTCTCCGGCCCGGGCATCTCTCGAATCGCGGGCGCACCTTCCCGGGAGAAAGTGATGAAGCGACTGGAAATGTCATAGGTCACCACCTCTTCAGCCCCCCCGTCGCAATCGCCGACGGTCGCCAGCGATACAAGTCTATCATCCAATGGCTGGTTGTCGTTGGCGTTGGAGATGGAATCCATGCTCTGATAATAGATGGTGATAGCGCCGTACCCCGCCGAGGTACTGGATGTGAGAACGACGTCCGCTTCCCCATCCCCGTTCAGGTCTGTCGTAGCCACGCTCTTCGGGGATTTGGGCACGGGGGATCGGATCGATGTCGGATAAAGGAGGTCGCCGGAGGTCGAGGCGCAGAATATGGTGATGTCCGCGCTCGATGTGGATGCGGCGGCGATCTCCTTCCTGAGGTCGGTATTGAGCTGGAGGAAAGCCAGCGAGTTCATAGTCGAAAGCGTGTCAATGTTGGTCAGGAGGGTGAAACCGGACGCAGAGCAATCCCATAGGGTGACCAATGGCAATCCGCCGCCCGCCTCGGCAACGGTCAGCTCCAAAGGCGCATCACCGTCCATATCGCTCAGAATGATCGCGGTTGGACCCTGACGAGACAATCTGATATTTGTTCCCCAGAATTGGTTTCCAGGGTTTAAGAATCCCGCCAAGGTTCCAGATGTCCGATCACCTATCACCAGGTCTGTAAGGCCGTCCTGGTTAAGGTCGCCCGAGGCTGTCAGGCGTGGTTCAATCATGCTTAATGGCGAGTTGTACAGGGATATCCAATCCACCAACAGTTCATAGGATCCCGTCCATTCATATATCGCGAACTGTGGTTTGTTAGGGGTGATGCCATTCGTTAACAGCGCGATCTCTGGGCGGTTGGTGCCATTGAAGTTGCCGACCTCCACTGCCAATGGTAAATAATCATTGAACTTTTGATATGAGCTAGCCAGTTGGAAATTGGATGATTGGTAGAGGACAACCAAGTTATTGGATGACTTTTTATTCAGCACCAGGACCAAGTCCTGCTTGCCATCAACATCCATGTCACCGACAGCCAGGTCCGTTATCTCATTGAGTAGGGTGACCACGGTCCGGTCCGAATTGGAGAAGCCGTTCACCGGATCGCAATAAAAGATGTTCAGATCGGCTGATCCGTTGAAAATGACCGCAAGATCACCGATTCCGTCTCCGTTCAGATCAGCCAGGGCGCTCTGTTTCGGCTCCCCGGTGATGATCAAGGTTCGAGAGAACTCATCAAAAAGGGTGGTTCCGTCATTGATTCCCGGATTCTCGTATGCCAGGGGGGCGTTCCCCAGCCGCTCAGCGGGCGTAGCGCTGGTCAGGGGAAGGGCCGTGCTGAGCATGAATAAGACTAACAGCACGGCTAACGCCACACGTCTCATACCCACCCCTTTAGCGGATGATATTCATATATGTGGATAAATATTTTCCCCATGTCTGGATGGACTTTTCCGTTTAATACTGGTCCGCGAAAGACAGAGATCATCTCTCCGGCACCAGTATCTCGAACAGCGTCTGCGCCAACTCCTTCGCTTTCGCCTTATCGTTCAAAGGATGCACCAGCACTCTTCCGCTGCCGTAGATGGTGACGTCCATCTGTCCGACCTTGGTGATCAGGAAGAGCTCCTGTGCTTCCACCTCGTATCCTTTCGCCCGCAAGGCATCGCCCGAAAGCATTAGGTCGAACCGTACATGGTCTAAAGGGATGGCCGACATCGAATCGCTGCGGCATATTCGTTCGACACGGAACTTCATCCCTTCAGCTCCCTCAGAACGACAAAGGCATCCGCCCGGAAGCGTTCCAACGTGCTCTCGTTGACGATGAGCGCATCAGCCAGTGCTATCGTCTCCCCCAATCCCCAGCTCAGTTCCCGCTTGTCCCGCTCGTCGAACTCCTGGCGGTCGCGAGGGGCGTCGGAACGTCCCCTGCTTACGAGACGAGGAAATCTGGTGGATGGAGAACTGTGCACCGCCATGACCTTTACGTGCGTTCCGAACGCCTCACGGAAAACGCTCACCTCGGACATGCCCCGGCAGCCGTCTATGAGAGTGTCGCCTTCGCCGACCAATGGGACGATGCGCTTGGCCCAGATGTCGTAACCGTGGCGCTGCCGTTCCTCGTGCGCGAACTTGCCGACCTCCTGCGGCGGGATGCCGTTCCTCAACGCTTCCGCCCGGACCACGTCCCCCATCCGGCGGACCTGGTATCCCAGTTCGAGCGCCACGGACACCAGTTCCTCCTTGCCCGCCCCGGGCATTCCGGTCAGGATGAGAACGCCCATCTCGCTCACCTTGAAAAAAGTAAGAACGGGACCTGCCTCACAGCAGGTTCCCGGCTATGTCGTCCAGCTGGCGGTCGCAGTACACGCAGCGCAGCATCGGCGGGTTCTTGGATTCCACCACGAACTCCGGTTCGATCGGCTCGTTCTGGTTGGTGATGCAGTTGGGATTGCTGCATTTGGCCTTGCCGACCACTCGCTCGGGCATCTTGACGCTGTACTTTTCGGCGACATTGAAATCGCGGATGATGTTGATGGTGGCCTTCGGAGCTATAAGCGCGATCTTGTCCACTTCCCTGGGGTCCAGCTCGCGGTCCTCCACCTTCACCACGTCCTTCCATCCCTCCTTCTTCGAAGGGACGTGCATTAGAACGCTAACCGGTGATTGCACCTTGCCGCCATCGGTCATGCCTATGATCCTCAAGACCTTCAGGGCCATGCCGCAGTCGATGTGGTCGATGACCGTGCCGTTGCGTATCGGGGTCACCTTGAACTCCTTCATCACAGCTCACCTCCCAGGACCAGGTTCAGGAGCGCCATTCGAACCGGCACTCCGTTGAACGCCTGCTCGAAATACTTGGCGTGTGGCGTACCGTCCACCTCCGGGTCTATCTCGTCCACTCTGGGCAAGGGGTGCATGACGATCAGGTCGCTCTTCGCTTCCCGTAAAAGCTTCTTGTCCACCCGGTACATCCCGGCCACCTTCTGGTACTCGGCCAGGTCGGGGAAACGCTCCTTCTGTATTCGGGTGACGTAAAGAACGTCAGCCTCAGCGATGGTCTCCTCCAGGCGGCTGGTCAGCTTCGGCTTTCCGCCCGCTTTCTCTACCTGCTTGACCGTTTCTTTGGGCATCTGCAATGCCGCAGGCGCCACGAACGTAAGATCGACACCGAAGGAGCTCAGCGCCTCGGCCATGGAATGCACCGTTCGCCCGTACTTCAGGTCTCCGACCATGACCACCTTCAGCTTGCTGAAGTCCTTCTTGATGCGCTTGATGGTGAACAGGTCCAGCAGCGTCTGCGTGGGATGCTGTCCAGCCCCGTCGCCGGCGTTGATGACCGGTTTGGATGAGAATCTGGCGGCCAATCTGGCCGACCCCTCTCGCGGGTGGCGGATGACTATGATGTCCGAATACACCTCGACCATGCGTATGGTGTCCGCCAACGATTCGCCCTTGGATATCGAGCTCATGGACGGCACGCCCAGGTCGGTTATCCGGCCGCCGAGGCGCATCATGGCGCTCTCGAAGGACATCCGGGTCCGGGTGGACGGCTCGAAGAAAAGCGTGGCCAGGATCTTCCCGTCCAATGCCTTGGAGCTCATTTCCCCCCGAGCATACGGTATCATTCTCTCGGAACGTTCCAAAACCTGCTCGATCTGCTCTCTCGTCAGATCGCGGATCGACACGATGTCCATTCCTTCGAAGGTCATGCTCTCAGTGTCGAATCCTCAAGACCGTATTTGACTCTTGGCATGGCGTAGGCATCGGCCGCCTGAACACAGGGCATGAACGCCGCATAAAAGAACGATAAGGGCTCAATCGGCGTCAGACGATTCGAACTTCTGCAGGGCGCCCTGCATCTTCTTGTACCAGTTCTCCACGCAGCTCTCGAGCTTCTCCCGAAGTTCCTTGCGGCTTATGGCCCGGTACACGTGGAAATACCCGCCGCGGGGTATGCTGCGCGTCTCCCGCAGGACCATACCGCAGGTCATCATCTTCTGCAATGCGCGATAAACAGTTGAACGGTCCTTGCCCATCAGGTCCGCCAGCTCGTTGGCGTTCACCGGTCCGGTCTCCAACAGCCTCTCGTAGACCTCGACCTCGAAACCGTTCAGGCTGTAGGCGCACTGGACCAGGTCTTGGCAGCTGTTGACGTCCTTGATGGACTCCGGCATCATATCCCGTTCCTTCTCTGAGTAAAGCTTATAAACTAACAGTTATATATAATTGTTGCACAACCGTGCAAAACCGCTATATGGTGATCATAATGGACAAGAAGGAAACGCTTGATGCCAAGGGCCTGATGTGCCCGATGCCTATCGTGAAGCTGGCCAAGAAGATGAAGGAAATGAAGGTCGGAGAGGTCCTCGAGCTTATCGCGGACGACGTGGGCTCCAAGGAGGACGTACCGGCCTGGTGCAAGAGGACCGGCAACGAACTGGTCAGCCAGAAGGAAGAGGGCGGAGCTTTCTTCTTCTACATCAAGAAGGTCCAGTAAGATAATTACGTTATTGAGGTGACAAAAATGGCAGAGACTAAGAAGTTCGCAATGGTGGTGGCAGAGGGCACCTTTGACAAGGCCATGATGGCCATGATGATGGGCAACACTGCCGCCAGCATGGGGATCGAGACGCATATATTCTACACCTTCTTCGGGCTGAACCTGTTGAAGAAGGGAGCCAAGCCGAAGATGCCGGGCATGATGCGCTTCTTCACCGGAATGATGATCAAGAAGATGAAAGGCATCGGGCTTGATGGCTACCAGGAGCAGCTGGAGATGGCCAAGGAGCTGGGGATCAAGATCTACGCCTGCAGCACCTCCATGGAGCTAATGGGCATCAAGAAGGAAGATCTGATCGATGGCGTGACCGTACTGGGCGCCGCGGCCTTCCTGGACATCGGAACTGACGCTGACATGCAGCTGTTCATCGGCTGATGGTGATCTGATGAAGTCCAAGCTGTTCATAACGCTGAAATCGCCGCACGAGTTCGGCGGATTGGAGCTTGTCCGTTCGTCGGCCAAGGGCGCCAAGAGCGCCTTGCTCCTGTTCGAGGACGCGGTCATCTTCGCCGCCAACGCCAAGATGGGCAAGGAGCTACTTTCCGCGGTCCAGGACGTCTACGTGATGAAGGACGACTGGGAGGCCCGCGGATTGCCGTTGGCCGTCCCGGGGTTCAAGATCGTGGACTACCCGGAAGCGGTCGAGCTGATCATGGAAAGGTACGAGCAGACCATCACGGTGTGAGGTGACAAGATGAAGACTATGGTTATCCAGATAAGGAGCGGTACCATGATGAACATGGACACCAACATCGCCGTCAAGCTCGCCAAGGCCGCTCTGGACAAAGGTTACAACGTCCGCATGTTCGGTTACGGCGAGTCAGTGACGATCATCAAGAACGGGCAGGACCCCAAGCGCTTCCCCAACGTCGGGAAGGAGACCAAGGAGCTGCTCGGCAAGGGATTGGAGGTCGTCGTCTGCGAGACCTGCTGCAAGGCGCGGGGAATATTGAGAGGAGAGGAGATCGAAGGCACCAAGATCGGCAGCCTGACCAACGACCTGTCCAGGTTCGTGGCCGAGGGCGATCGCATGGTGACCATCGCGAGGTGATTCAAATGGCTCAAAGCTTGCTGATATTGGTTACCAAGGCTCCGTACGGTTTCGAGGAGGCCTTCGCCGGACTTCGTGCCGGACTGGGAATGTTGGCATCCGGACAGGTCCCGGTCTCGAACGCCTTGCTGGTGGGCGAGGGAACGCTCAACGCGGTCGCGGCGCAAAAGCCGGAAGCGGTGCGCATGCCTTCCAACGCGGAAGCGATCAACGACCTCCTGGAGTTCGAGGCCAAGGTTTACGTGGTCAAGGAGGACCTACTGCACCTGGTCGGAGACGTCCCGCTCCTGGAAGGGGTGGAGCTGATCGACTGGGAAAGAGCGCGTCAGGTCATCGACGAGCACGACATGGTCACCACCTTCTAAACCACTTTTCAAACCCCTTCTGACCATTCTTTTTTAATAGGGATGCTAATAACCGTTCATGTTGGAACTGCTGGCCAGGTCGGGGACCGCCCGCCGCTGCCTGTGGTCCCTGGAAGGGGCCAAGGTCGAGACTCCCGGAGCGTTCGTCGTGGAAGGGGGAGCGGAGGGTCTCGCTTTGGAACTGGCCGACGGTTCGTCCGTTCTGCAGATGAACGGGCGCACGGTACTGGAGATGACCGGGAACGGGCTGCTCGCACCGCTCAAGGCCCGCGGCGGAATGAAGGATAGCTGCCTTCCGCCCGTGTCCGATGCGCAGGAGATCGCCGTTCTCGACGGCGCGTTCGAGCTGCGACGTGACGCCCGGGCGTTCGTCAGGGCGCTCGTGGAGCTCCGAACGTCCGTGGGCCGTTCCAAGCTGATCTACGCCCCCGGCATCGCCGAGACGTCTAACCTAGCCATCCTTTCCTATCTGGGAGTGGACCTCTTCGATACGTCGCTGATCGATCACCGGGCGGCCATCGGGGAGCTGTCGCTGGTCGAAGGGCCTATGCTCGCTTCGAAGGCCGATTGGGTCCCGGAAGGTTCCGACCTTCGGGCGATGAACAGGGAGAACATGTTCCGAGAGCTGGCCCTGGTGCGCGGCATGATCTCCTCCGGGCGCATGAGGGAGTTCGCCGAAATGCGCTGTCACTCCACACCCTGGAACGTGGCCGCCCTGCGCATCTTCGACGATGAACATTATTCGCATCAGGAGATCGATTTCTCGGTCATCGGGCCGCGCTTCTATTGCAACGCCAAGCAATCACTGGTCCGTCCGGACGTCAAACGGTTCCGGGAGATGGTCAAGTCCCGTTTCCAACGACCAGAGCATCGCAAGATATTGCTGCTCATACCCTGTTCAGCCAAGAAGCCCTATTACACGTCTAAGAGCCACAAGCTGTTCCGTCAGGTCCTCTACGAGGTTCCGAACTCGCAGGTGGTCCAAGAGATGATCGTGACCTCGCCCTTGGGAACCGTACCGAGAGAGCTGGAACTTTTCTATCCTGCGGCTCAGTACGACATTCCGGTCACTGGGCACTGGGACCGCGAGGAGGAGGCGATGGTGCAGGACATGGTCCTATCTATGGCCTCGCAGGGCTATGACCACGTCATCCTGCACCTGGGGGACGAGGGGCCGATCATCCAGGAGGTCCTGGACGGAACGATCACCTCCAACGGATCGCCGACCTCCAACGAATCACTGGGCATGCTGAAGGAAACCCTCATCGAACTGTGTTCCAGATATGACCGCGTGGACCCCTCCAAGGACCGCTGGGCGGCGATGTCGTCCGTGGCCGGCTTCCAGTTCGGTCCCGGCGGCGAGGCACTTCTTGATGAGGCGTACATACTCGGCAACTATCCGTTCATGAAGATCATGGCCCACAAGGAGCAGCTGGGCATGCTGAACCCCGAGCGGGGGATGATATCCTTGACCGTAGAAGGGGCGGAGGCGATATTGCCGCTCATTCCGAAGGTCACCATGGGCGACTTCGAGCTCAAGGGAAGTCTCTTCGCCGTCGGCGTGAGCGATGCTGATTCCTCCATACGAGCCGGGGAGGAAGTGGCCATCATGCGCAACGGCAAGATCGTCGGGGTGGGAGTGGCTTCCATGGGCGGGCGGGAGATGGTGGAGATGCGCCGTGGCGAGGCGGTCAAGGTAAGGCACAAGCGCAAGTGAGGTCACTTTCGCCGCTCATTTTTCTATCCAGCATTGACGAGCGGTGTTCGACATTCGGTCACCCCTCCCCTTCCTGGCTTTAATACCGGCAGGACGTACCATGTCTTGCAGGCAAGAACGCCTATCACGATGAATACCATCCTAAGGTGCGGGAGGAGGATTAGGCCCCGCTTCCCCGCCTTACCTTTTTTTACCGATGCGATAGTAATTCTTTGGTTAGATACGGTCAAAAAGAGGGCGCGAGCCGGAATTTTCGTTCTCCGTCCTAGTTTTCGCCCCTCTTTCTTCAACAATTTCTTTATAAACCGTCCATTATTGCTTATATAACCCTTGGATTACAGAACTAGAGGCGATTACCATTTCGAACTACTCAATACAAAACGTCGTGGCTTCTGCCAACCTGGGCACTGAACTCGACCTCACCGAGCTCGCTCTCAATCTGAACGGCGCCGAATACGAGCCAGAGACCTTCCCTGGCCTGATATTCCGGTTGAAGGAGCCGAAGACCGCTACCCTTCTGTTCCGCAGCGGTAAGCTGGTCTGCACCGGGGCGACCAACCTGGAGGATGTCAAGAAGGCCGTGAAGACCGTTGTGGCCAGCATAAGGAAGGCTGGCGTCAAGGTCGAGGCGGTCCCGCCGGTAACGGTGCAGAACATCGTCGCCTCCGCGGACCTGGGACAGCCGGTCAACCTATCCTCGGTCGTGATCACCTTGGGTCTGGACCGTGTGGAGTACGAACCGGAAGTGTTCCCCGGGCTGGTGTACAGGCTCACCGAGCCCAAGGTAGTGATCCTGCTCTTCGGGTCCGGCAAGCTGGTCTGCACCGGTGCCAAGGTCCCGGAGGACGTCGAGGCCGCGGTCACCAAGATCAAGAACGAGCTGCGCGCCGAGAACCTGTTGCTCTAAGGGCGGCAGTGAAACGCAGACCTGAAATGGTCTGCCAAAATCTTTCTTTTTTTAATCTCTGATAAAAGGAAAAGAAGTGCAGGTGTCGGGATTCGAACCCGAGTGTTTAGCTTGGAAGGCTAAAATCCTGACCGCTAGATTACACCTGCGCGGTGCCGTCATAATAGGAATTCCATATTTTAACCCTTCCATAATGTAAAAATCGCTGGCGTCCGGGTTGATAAGAAAAAAGGTAGAGGCTAGTGGAAAGTGTAAGGGGGGGACTCTCCACTAGAGTCGTTCCAGGAACGTATGAACCTACAGGCTCATGATCTTCAGGTCATTGATGAGGTCCCACAGTTCCATGGTCTCCTGTCCCTGCTGGTCCAATTCAAAGGCCATCAGCTTCAGGTCCTGGATGGTGTGGGTCTTCATCCACTCAACAGCATGACCATCGTACATCTGTTCCGAGAACGAACCCTCGTTTCGCCTCATTTTTGCATCCCATCTGTCCGACCTATGTCAGACAAATAATGCTATTGTGTCACAGGGTATTTATAACTTATCTTTTCTATATCCAGCACAGGATCGTACCATTGGTTGGCCGCGTTTTTTCAAAAAGTACAATGGTCAGACAAAAAGGATATAAACGTATGACAATACGAAAAACGAAGGGCTCAACAAACATATTAATCGTCTGGGCTCCATTCAAGTCAGGATAGGTGCGGAGATGGGTCTGTTTAATAACTTGTTGGATGCGGAGGCGAGGGCCGTAAAGAAGGCCGTGAGATCATTAGACGTGGCCGACAAGCATATGCAGGCGAAGGAAACGGACAAGGCATTGGTGGAGGCTGACAAGGCCCGAGTGGCGTTGGAAGGCCTGGACCCCAAGGCCGTCGTCAACCTGAACGATTACCGCACCGCGATATCCCGCATATCCAACATCTACCTGGACCTGGGCATCACCACCATGGCCCTGGAGGTCCTGGACCGCTTCTTGAAGGCCTTGCCCAAGGACATGGCCGGGGTCAAGCTCAAGGTATCAGCGTTACGGAAGCTGAACCGACCCGAAGAAGCGTTGGCCATCCTGGACGAACTGGTGGTCAACTTCCCCAATGACCGAGACGCCCACTTGCAGCGGAAGGACATACTAATCAAGCTGGAGCGTCCAGGGGAGGCCATGCAGGCACTGCTCAAGGCATTGGACTCCGATCCTCTGAACGAGGAAACCTACGATCTGATACTGGAGATGACGGACGACCGGCCGACATGGCTAGGAAGAAAGGCCTCCGCCCTCATCCACAAGGACAAGGCGGAATCCGCGCTATTTGAACTGGAGAACGCCCTGAAGCTATCGCCCAGGGACCTCACGCTCATGATGATCAAGGTGGAGGCCCTGGAGAACCTCGGGAAGCAGGAGGAGGCGGACGACCTTCTGGAGGAGGTTCTGCAACGGGACCCCCTGAACCGGGCGGCCAACCTGAACATGGCCCGCAGGGCTCGTACCGCTGGTGATGGGGTCAAGGCCATCGAACATTACAAGAACGTTCTGCG
>Ga0209099_1002446_pt1 | contig 16330 bp, 14 predicted proteins | sample AD_JPNHW2_MetaG_FD_184430 | JGI IMG/M metagenome (GOLD analysis project Ga0209099, IMG submission 184430) | Active sludge microbial communities of municipal wastewater-treating anaerobic digesters from Japan - AD_JPNHW2_MetaG (SPAdes) (version 2) | ecosystem: Engineered > Bioreactor > Anaerobic... | reverse complement strand
CGGCTTAAAGTTCAGGGATATGGTTTCGATTCCCCAGAACCTGAATGCTGCCAAAGTACTGATGCATTTCGGCTCCTGGAATGCTACTACCGATGAAGAGTTCCTGGGTTTTATCTACACACAGTGCTGGATCGATATGTTCAGGCAGCCCTGGGATGCCTATGCCCTGGCACGCCGGACAGGAATGACGCCACGTGAAGGTGATGCCCTGAACCATTTCAGAATGCCCTATCCTCCTTCCGAAAAACAATACAATACTGAAAACTGCAATGAAGCCATCTCGCGACAGGGAGACGACTCACCGCAATCGAAGATATGGTGGGCGAAGTAGAGAAAGTGAATAGTTAATAGTTAATGGTTAATAGTTAATGGTTAATAGTTAATGGTTAATAGTTAATTGATAAATAGTTGATAGCTAAAAGCCAAAAACTAAAAGCCAAAAGCCAAAAGCCATACCCGACTCCAGTAAATTAATGACAGAATAATTCATACAAACAATCAAACCATGAGAAAATCTACCCGTTTAATCCGAAACGTTCTGGCTTTGCTGCTAATGCTTGTCGGTACCCTATGCCAGGCACAATCCAATCAATACCTTGATTTCGATGGTGTTGACGACTATGTAATCCTCGACAACGGTGCTTCGTACATTACCAATTCAACGCAGGGCATCACCATGGCAGGTTGGTTTTATACCAATGCCCTTGTTTACGGCCAGGGAATGATGGGTTTCAGGGGTGGTGCCACTGAATTTTACATGATCCAGCTTGCCAGCGGGAAAATCGAATGCCGTTACAAGAGCTCGACCGGATCGCTGTATGAATATGTGGCTCCCAACAACACAGTCATCCCGCAGGTGTGGCAACACTTTGCCTGGGTGTTCGACGGTTCGGCAGTAAAACTGTATGTGAACGGAAATCTCAAAGGATCTAAAGCCGCAACAGGAACTATGACCGACGGCACTGTTCCGTTTGCAATCGGTAAGAGCCTGCTCGCCGGTTTTAACTTTATCTTCGGCGGGAGAGTTGATGAGCTTTCGGTTTGGAAACGCGGCCTTACCCAGACTGAAGTTCAGGACCTGATGAACAATGAACTTACCGGTGCTGAACCCGACCTTCAGATGTATTACAAATTCAACCAGGGCGTACCGGGTGGAGATAACACTTCTATCACCCAACTCATCACCGAAGTGTATGCTCCCGAACGTAATGCCGATTTGATGAACTTTGCCATGAACGGCCAGACTTCAAATTTCAACGGCACGCTTGATCCTACATACCAGGCTATCTCATTTCCACAGATTGCAAACAGGCTCAACAGTGCGCCTCCATTTGAAATCTCAGCCACATCAACTGCCGGATTACCTGTTGAATTCACTATCCTCTCGGGGCCGGCAACGATTAATGGAAATATAGTTACGCTAACCGGCGACACCGGACAGGTGGTAATTGAAGCCACCCAACCCGGTAATTCACAATACGACCCTGCCGATCCGGTGGTCAATTCATTCATGGTACTCGATCCTGCACTTCATGTCCCCGAAATTGAATTGCGCAACCCGCTTGCAGGAAATGTATATGTACCGTCACTCTCACAGATACAACTGGCGGCCATCAGCAAAATCGCCTATCCCGAACTCTTTCATGTAACAGGCGTTCAGTTTAAAATTAACGGGCAAACCATTCAGGCACAGGACTTTTACAACACCCATTACACCGGATGGTGGACGCCTCCTGCATATGGAACTTATTCGCTACAGGTGCTGGCCACCAACAACTACGGAGCAACGGCGACAAAGACATATTCCATTAATATTCAGCAGGATGTCGAAGACATGGAAGCAATTGCTCTAAGTAATATTTGGCTCAACTCGACAAAAATATCACAAGAAGTGGAAGCTGAATTACCCTCATTCTTAGGAGCCTTTGATAAAGTGACTGCCTTGCTCGAAGCACAATGTCCCGCAACAGGTGGATGCGGTACCTATGACAGAATCGCCTGGATTGAAGCTCAAGGGCATGATGGCAGATGGATCGAGATAATAAGATATATAACTCCTTTCGGGGTACCCTGCACACATGTAACAGATCTTACTGATTATGCATCAGTTTTACAAGGGAAAATTAGGTTCAGAATCAATTGTGCCACTCTCGACAATGGATATGTTTATAAATTATCTCTTATGTACAGAAAGGGAACCCCCACACACAAATACAGTTATATTACAGAAGTATGGAATCAAACATACCCTTTTGGCGATTATGCCAACCTGCAACCTGTTGATACCTTTAATTATTCATACCCGGCAAATACAGTCGCATCCACGCTGAAATTAATTTCGACAGGGCATGGCTGGGGCGACCTGAACACAGGTAATGCTGCCGAGTTCTATCACGCAACTCATCATATTTATGTAAATGGGAACAATACATTCAGTCAGGATAACTGGAATATTTGTTCTCACAACCCTGACAGTTGCCAGCCCCAAAACGGAACCTGGTATCACCCCCGCGCCGGCTGGTGCCCCGGTTCCATTGCCAAATGGTTCGATTTCGACATGACACCGTTTGTTGCCGGAGGCGATATTTCACTCATGTACAAGTTTTATGAGCAGTACATGGATTATTGTCATCCACATAATCCCGATTGCGTGACCGGTGTTACCTGCAGCGACTGCAGCGACGGTTTCAACCCTACCCTCGATGTGGCCTGTAACCTGGTAGCATTTGCCGACAATCCGATCATTATTGTGGGAGAAAATGAGCCCCTGAAATATCCCGTCGGAACGCTGAGGGTTTCACCCAATCCTTCTGATGGCAAGTTCACAATCAACACCTCGAGGGAAAAAGCATTCAGGAATTCACAGCTTTACATTTACGACAATACTGGAAAACTGGTAATGAAGGCAAACTGGAACGGAGAAGCAACCGAACTTGATCTCACAAACCAAGGCCAGGGCCTTTACCTGCTGAAAGTCGTAAACCCGCTTGGAAGCGAACTGGTGAAACTCATTAAGAATTAATAAAACAATCTGCCTTGAGCCCCCGACTGCTGATCATCATGACATCTTTCGGGGGTTATTTTCACACTGTTAACAGCTGTCCAAGAAACATTTTACAATATTATATCCTGGGTAAACTATTTATAATCTGAAACTTAAACAAAATCAACTTTTCTTTTGTTCGGGTACACTTTAAATGTCTCACAACATATATAGAGAAGAATCATTGCATGGCAGGATTCACTTTACATATGCACCTAGACTCACCATTTGATGCAGAAAAGCAGTTATGCCTGTGTATATTTGCATAAACTTTCACAGAAATATCCATCTAACTGGTTAATAAATATGCGAAGCGTCGAAATAACCATCCGCGGGCGGGTTCAGGGTGTAGGTTTCAGGTATTACGCCCTGAGGCTTGCCGGTGAAAAACATATCACCGGCTACATCCGCAACAAACCTGATGGCAGTGTCTTTATAGAAGCCGAAGGCGTGGAAGAGGATATTGATTCGTTCCTGGTGTGGTGCCGGCAGGGGCCTCCCCGTGCCCGGGTAGATGAGCTCATTATAACAGATTGTTCACCTGCCGGATATCTCAAGTTCGACATCCGTTGATAAAGACTTACCCAGCTGATTTCTTAGCTCTCAGCATGTGCCTCTTTCCGGCGGCACCCGGCAATCGTTCAACGCTGAACCCGGCATTGCGCAACGCCTGTTTTACTATCCCTTTGCTCGAATAAGTCACCAGTATGCCATCAGCAGCCAACGCAGCGTAAAGCTTGCTGAAGATTTCCCCGGTCCACAGTTCAGGCTGAACATCAGGAGAGAAAGCATCAAAATAAATAAGATTGAACATACTCGGTGACAGTGAAACATCTTCCAGCCGGGCTTCTATTTTATTGAGCAGAAATCTTTCTGTGATATAGGAAGGATATATCCAGTTGGCTTCATGAATCTTACCGAATAATATAGCTGCCTGCGGCTCTCCTGTCACTTCCGGGTAGTTCAGGCTGCTTATTATCTCCGCTGGCAGTGGAAAAGCTTCTATTCCAACATAATTCACCTGAACATTCGCCTTTAGTGCGGCCAGGCAGGTAAGCAGGGCATTCAGTCCTGTGCCGAAGCCCACTTCCAGAAGGTTCATTTTCCCACCGGGTTTCAGGCAATATTCAAAACCAGCCCGTATAAAAACATGTTTCGACTCCTCAATGGCGCCATTCACCGAATGATAATGCTCATCCAACTCCGGAACAAAAATGGTATGCGATCCATCCGCTGTTTGTTTTAACTCTTTCTTCATCATCATAGTTATTGGCTTTTGGCGATTAGCATTTTGCAAATAGAACTATCGACAAATTTCCCATTCCGATAGCTATCGGGATCAATTTTCAATTTTCAATTTTCAATTACCCCTCACCATCTCACTTATTGTACAATAAATGAACATCCAGAATCTCGCCGTTAAACTGCCATGAGGTATCCGCTGAGCCGTCCTGCGCATTCACGAGAAACAACGTACTTCCCGATGCCACGTAAAGTTGTTCGCTCAGGTTTTCACAGACGATTTTTCCGTTCCCATACCCTGAAGCCAACGGAAAAGCGCTGTTAATCAAATAGGTATATCGATACAATTCGTTTCCTGCCGACAGGTAAAATACATTGTCACTCATCATATCCACACTGCTGATGTTTTCCCCTTTCAGCCTGTTAATTACCGGGAGGGTACTCTCGTTAAGGTCATATATTGCAATAACTCCATCGCTTCCTTCATTACCAAAGACAATTACTTTGTTGGTACCGGCCTTGCCAAAACCCACAGGCAAGAAATCAAGAGGCTGAAGGTCAAGTAGTTTACCGCCTGAAACATGAAACACTGCAAGTTGCCGGTTATCCGTTGAATACTCTTTCATACCGGCAATTACATAATCCTGCATCATGTAAACCTGTTCAGCAAAATTGTTAGCAACCGGCTGCGACTTAAATTGTTGTACTCCGTAACGGTCGTAACCCCTCACATAACCATCGTATTGTGAAACCAGTAGCCACGGATAATAGTATGCCAGCATCTCGAACCAATGCCCGGTGGATGACTGTTCGCATGGTACTGACCACAGACTTTTGTTTTCAGCAAGGCTAAAAGCCTGGAGATCAGCCATAGTCTTACCAGAAAAGAATAAAAGTCCGAAAGCATTACTTACATCCGAGGCGGCATAATCACCCTGGTACATGTATATCGAACGAAAAACGCCTGTGGAATCAGTTCTCAGGATTCTGACATGGTTTGTTCCTTCTGAAGTCACAACAACAGGGTATAGCAATTCCCTGTCGATTTCGTCAATATTCACCTTTACATACTTACTTGTTGTATTAACCCCATCGCTGGCCTGAAATTGCAGGTTATAACTTCCGCCTTTGAGCGAAGCATCATCTATAACCAATTCAGCCCCGAGATGGTATTGACTTGCTGCTGGAGATATTGAGACCGGCGCAAGTACCGGATGATTGTATGTATCAACCAATGCTACCTTTACAAAACTCAAAGTGGCGTCGTCGCTGAAGTCAGCTTCCAGGGTAATTGTATCACCCGGAGAGTAGAAACGGTTTGCATCAGGCTGATTTATAATGATTTCAGGCCACACCTCATCCTTTGGCTCGTTACACGAAAATATTACCGTAAGATTTACAGCGAACAGAAAGAAATATAGGATTCCAGGCCGTTTCACGAAAAAGCTATTGTTTTATGCCGGATAAAATTACCTGATTTGAGGCTTCTTGCGGTTATAATATTTTTATAATTTTAACGAAACAAATTTTGTACGCTATGTTAGAATCTATTAATCCTGAGAATGTATTATTTATTGATATCGAGACAGTTCCGATTCAACCACGTTTCGAAATGCTTCCTGAGAGGATGCAAAAGCTTTGGGAAAAGAAAGCTGAAAGGCTCAGAAACTCAGAAACTGACACCCCGGAATCACTCTATCCAAGGGCAGGAATTTATTCAGAGTTCGGCAAAATTATCTGCATCTCTGCCGGAATGTTCAGGCAGGGGCAGTTTCGGATCAAATCATTTTCCGGGCACGATGAAAAGCAGTTGCTGGCCGGTTTTGCCGCATTGCTGAACCAGCACTTCTGCAAACCCGAACATCTTTTGTGCGCCCATAATGGCAGAGAATTCGACTATCCTTATATTGCCCGCCGCATGGTGATCAACGGGGTGCATATCCCGTCAATTCTTGATAATTCGGGTAAAAAACCCTGGGAAATCGGCTTGCTTGATACGATGGACTTGTGGAAATTTGGTGATTTTAAGAATTATACTTCCCTGGAATTGCTTGCCGCCATTTTCGATATTCCCACGCCCAAGGATGATATTGACGGCAGTCAGGTTGCCGGAGTGTACTGGGAAGAACACAACCTGCCGCGAATCGTTGAATACTGCTCAAAAGACGTGCTTACTATAGCGCAATTGTTCAGGCGTTTCAGGTACGAGCCATTGCTTACACCGGATCAGGTGACAATTGTTCAATAATACTTGTTAAAGGAGGCTGCTCTTTTGGCTCAGGCTTTGCCGGGGAAATGGTGACGTACCTTTTTGTCTTTTAATTCTTTATATCCTGCGAAGGCTTGTTCTGGGGACATCAATTAACAAACTCTGCCCAACACATTCAATCTCAACTTTTACCCTGTGTTTACCGTGAAGATTGATGAGAACACCTGTAAGTCCCATCATTGGCCCCCGGGTAATTTCAATATTTACACCTGATTCAAGATCGGAACCTGATTCGTCATAGTCAGGGGCGCCTTCGCCCAGGTACGCTTTGATTGCTTCGATTTGCTGTGGCGGAATGGGTACAGCTTTCCCTTCGAAACTTACAAATTTCACAACATTATCAACCTGTAACACCGGCAGGTGCTGGCGATCTGTGATATTGACAAAAATATAAGAGTTAAAAAGCGGTACTTCAACTTTTTTCTTCCTGTCGCTCCATTGCCTGATGGTGGTTCGCATTGGAAGAAAGGTATCTATATTGCGTTTCAACAACTCATTGTAAACTTTCTTTTCAGCCCTCGAGCGTGTATATATGGCATACCACACAAAATCATGGGAAGGTACCTGATTCAGCATAATTATTACTACAGTATGTTAAATTGAAATGAGCAGGTTACAATCAAACAGCTAATTTACAAGATTGTTTCACGACTGCTACAATCATTAAACAATACCTGTAAGATTTTGAGAAAAGGGAAAGTGATTATGAAAGATAATGGTCATAAACCATTTTAATACCTTCAGGCAGTTCAACTGAATACTTCCAGCCAAGTTTTTCCAATCTACTGGTATCGAGAAGTTTGCGTGGCGTACCGTCAGGTTTTGATGCATCAAAAGATATTGACCCCTTGAAACCTGAAATATCTTTGATGGCCATTGCCAGGTCATGTATTGAAATTTCTCTGCCCGAACCGATATTGATATGTGTGTTTCGTATCTCCAAAGAAGCTTCATTTACCAGGTCTCCAAAATCGACATTATTCATGATGTAAACACAGGCATCAGCCATATCGTTAGCCCAAAGGAATTCGCGCATTGGCTTTCCGGTGCCCCAGAGAGTAAGCGTTGTGGAATTTCCTTTCTTTTGTATCCCATGCTTGTCAAGGAATGCGAGAACGGCACTTTCCGGCGCATCCCAGTTTATCTCTTCCATCGGGCGTTTTTTAAGGTCATATCTTATCGCTTCCATATCCCCGGCATCCAGGCACCTGGCCAGGTGCATCTTCCTGATCATGGCAGGCAACACATGTGATTTGCTGAGATGGAAATTATCGTTCAGCCCATAAAGGTTGGTAGGCATCACGGCCAGAAAATCAGTGCCGTATTGAAGGTTATAGGACTCAATCATGCGAATACCGGCAATCTTGGCAAGGGCGTACGGCTCATTGGTGTATTCCAGTTCATTGGTGAGCAGATATTCCTCCCTGAGCGGCTGCGGTGCCAGGCGCGGATAAATACATGAGCTTCCGAGAAACAGAAGCTTCTTTACACCACAAAGCCATGCGCTATGTATTATATTATTCTGTATTTGAATGTTTTCGTATATAAATTGCGCCCTGTAGGTATTGTTGGCCATAATGCCGCCTACTTTAGCTGCCGCCAGAAAAACATACTCAGGCTTTTCCTTTTCAAAGAACGAACGGACAGCCTGCTGATCAATCAGGTCAAGTTCATCATGTGTGCGTGTTATAAAGTTTGAAAATCCTTTTGCTTTGAGATTTTCAATGATGGCACTGCCCACAAGGCCTCGATGGCCGGCTATATATACTGATGCATCTTTAAGCATTATGGTCTGATTTGAATTTTTAATTTATCTATGTGCCTTTAGCATCTTAGCTATTAGCTGTTAGTAGCTATCGAAGTTCAACTCTGATGCTTTTTCTTTCTGATCACAGTTATTAATTGATTTATTTGCTTCTGCAAATCATGAAGACTACCTATTATCACGGCCATTTTATCATCATTGACATATTTTAACTCATTGGCTATTATTAGCTGCGTTTCGATCTCAATAGCAGATCCTATTGATATCTCAAGGAAACGGGCAAATTCAGTTTCCGATGATCTTGAAGAGCCTTCAGCTATATTTGATGCAATAGAAACCGAGGCTCGTTGCATCTGTCTTGACAAACCATAGATCTCTATTGTTGGAAAAGCATTAGCCGACTCATAGATTTGAGTTGCGAGCGCTATTGATCCTCTCCAAATATTAAGCTGACGAAAATCCCGCATGTGATAACTACGATCAATTACTTAAACTTATCTCTTTCAATCATTTATCAGGCTTGTCACAATGAATATCAAGAACAGCTAATAGCTAACAGCTAATAGCTAAAAGAACACGTCGCTATTCAAAGTAATTATTCACCCTGAATCCACCGTCTTTCAAATACTTATCCTTTTGTGCTAATTTAAGGTCTGATTGCATCATGTCGTTCACAAGCGCTTTCAGATCATATTCAGGCTGCCATCCAAGAAGATTCTTTGCTTTAGATGGATCTCCAAGCAGAAGATCAACTTCTGTCGGCCTGAAATAAGCCGGATCTACCTGCACAACAACCTTGCCTGCAGGGAGTTTGAATTCGCCCAAACATTTCGTCACAATCCCTTTCTCATTTACTCCTTCTCCACTGAATTCCAGTTCGATGCCCGTTTCAGCAAACGCCATTTTCACAAATTGTCTCACCTCGGTGGTTACACCTGTGGCAATCACAAAATCATCGGGTTTTTCATGCTGAAGTACTTTGTACATAGCGCGGACATAGTCTTTTGCATGGCCCCAGTCACGCTTTGCCGACAGGTTACCGAGGAACAATGTATCCTGCATACCCAGTGCAATTCTTGATGTTGCCATAGTTATCTTTCGTGTAACAAATGTTTCGCCACGTATGGGTGATTCATGATTAAACAGAATCCCATTTGAAGCGTACAATCCATAAGCCTCGCGGTAGTTTACTGTAATCCAGTATGCGTATAGTTTTGCGACTGCATAAGGGCTGCGCGGGTAAAATGGTGTGTGCTCAGTTTGGGGCGTTTCCTGCACAAGTCCGTACAGTTCGCTTGTTGAAGCCTGGTATATGCGCGTTTTTTCTTTTAAACCAAGCAGGCGAATAGCTTCAAGTAACCGTAATGTTCCAACAGCATCAGCATTAGCAGTATATTCCGGCGTGTCGAAGCTAACCTTCACATGGCTCATGGCAGCCAGGTTATATATTTCGTCCGGCTGAACCTCCTGCACTATCCTGATAAGGTTCGACGAGTCAGTCATATCACCATAGTGAAGAAACAGGTTCCTGTTCTCGGCATGAGGGTCCTGGTAAAGGTGATCGATACGGTCAGTATTAAACAGTGAACTGCGGCGCTTTAAACCATGAACCGTATATCCTTTTTTAAGGAGAAATTCTGCCAGGTAAGCGCCATCTTGCCCGGTTATACCTGTAATTAATGCCGTCTTCATAAAATTCAGGTTAATATTTTAAGTTATTATTAGTTTTCAGTTTTAATAGTGTTTAATGCCAGGAAGCAGGCAGCAAGGAGCCGTTCCTGTTTCCAGTTTCCAGTCTCCAGTTTTTTGTTTCCAGTTTCCAGTCTCCAGTCCCGATAGCTATCATGACCAGTTTCAAAAAATTAAATCTGCGTCCTGATATCGTGCACGATTTCAATGCTCCTTCTGGCATCTTCAAGTCCAAAACCATTCCCTTTTAATATCTCTTCATAGCTCCTTGTGTGAAGTTCTGTAAAGCCTTCGCTGAATTCAACCTCCTCACCATCAACAGTTATAGACCTGAAAGTTCTCTTCCCCGCAGTTAGTGCTGATTCGGGCAGATAATCAGCGTTGATACTCAAGAACCAGTTGACACGCGCTTTCTCAAGCTGCAAAAATCCGGAAGCATGGTCGGCATGATGAACCTCTACTTTGTTTTCCTTCACATCTCCAAAAATCCAGGTGAGCATATCAAAGAAATGAATTCCTATGTTGGTTGCTATACCGCCAGACTTTTGCAAATCACCTTTCCACGACACAAAATACCAGTGTCCCCGCGAAGTGATGTATTTAAGGTTCACATCAAAAACCTGCCCGGCGGGGGCTGCGGCGATTTTTTCTTTAAGCGCTATAATAACAGGATGCAGTCGCAACTGAAATATAGTGAATATGCGTTTCCCGGTTTCCTTTTCGAGTTCGGCAAGCGCATCAAGGTTCCATGGATTGAGCACCAGCGGTTTCTCGCAAATAGCATTTGCCTGGTTGCGCAAGGCAAGCCGCATATGGGCATCGTGCAGGTAGTTCGGCGAGCAGATCGAAACGAAATCCACCTTTTCTCCGGGACCTTTGCGACGAAGCTTATCCAGGTGCCGGTCAAAACGCTCCGGTTCAGTGAAAAAATTGCAGTTCGGAAAATAGCTGTCCATAATTCCAACAGCATCAAAACGGTCAAGCGCTGCAATCAGTTTGTTACCTGTATCTTTTATAGCTTTTAAATGCCGGGGTGCAATGTAACCACCCACTCCTATCAGTCCGAAATTATATGAATTATCCATTTGAAAAGAGTTAAAAATGATTCCCTGAAGATATGAACAGGGTAAAAACGCTTCAAAGGTAGAATAAGTTTAGCAATGATTCACACAGGTCATGGCCCAGCACACAAACGCACTGATTTTCATCATTTTATGTGCAAATAACCAGTATTTTACCTGAGCACTCACTGCAGCCAATTCATTCTGATTCATGACTTTTAAAGAGTTTCTCGATAATCATCTTCCCCTGTTTTATCATTACAGCAGGTCGTGTCTGATTGTAAAAAACATAAATTTGTTCAATTCAATCGACATTAAAACATGCCTGATCTTATAACTTCTGTTCAAAATCCCCGCATCAAGAATATTGTTGCTTTACAGACAAAAAGCCGGGAACGGCGGCTTCAAAATCTGATTGTTATCGAAGGGTACAGGGAAATTACAAGGGCAGTGGCTTCAGGAGCAAAACTCACTGAACTATATTACTGCCCTGATTTTGAAGGAAAAAACCCCGAAACGAGTCCTGGTAGTATTGCTGGCGAAGCTACTGTGATAGAAATTGGCAAGGCTGTCTTTGAGAAAATCGCCTATCGTGAAGGCTCCGACGGACTTATTGCAATTGCTAAACCAAGGAATCTCAATTTGGAGCAACTGCATTTCTCAAAAATTCCGCTTGTTGTTATCCTCGAAGCTGTTGAAAAACCCGGCAACCTGGGTGCTATTATGCGTACAGCCGATGCCGCTGGCGTCGATGCGGTGCTTGTTTGCGATCCTTTGACCGATATCTACAATCCCAACGTTATTCGTTCGAGTGTAGGCTGTGTATTCACCGTTCCGGTGATTGCCGGTACTACGGATGATATTCAGCATTGGCTGAAAAATAATAAAATTCGATCATTCGCGGCAGCATTAACCAACAATGCTGTTAATTATGAAACCATTGATTATTCATCTGGCTGTGCAATTGTTCTGGGAACTGAAGCCACCGGCCTCAGCAACAGTTGGTTAAATTTCTGCGACCGGCAGATTATCATTCCCATGAATGGCATTGCCGACTCACTGAACGTTTCAACATCGGCGGCTATCATTGTCTTTGAAGCCATCAGGCAACGCAAATCAAGCAAAGTATAGATATATTTTTCGGAAGTAATAAATCTTAGTTTCTGACAACTACCAATTCGTTCCCGGGCCATCAGTCAAAAAACACCCAATTCACCCCGAATTTGAAGGCAGCATCAACCTGGGGATATCCCGGAACCATCATATAGGTATAACCAAGAAGTCCTGCATTGGCGTGCTGGTATTTGACAAATATTCTTGCACGTTTCACCTTAAAATTCAGGAATACATCGCCATAAGGATAGTTGCCAAATTTCTCCTGATCCTGAAGATAGAATGAACGTATGGCAGGATTGTATGCATTAGCATAGTAAGAACTATTATAAAGCACATTGATACCGGCCTGTGTTTTGAGTACGTTCCTGAAAAGATTTATGTTGTAACAGATTGTCAACCTGGCTGTTATTGAAGGCAGGGTTAATACCGATTCGTCAGTTACCTGCTGCCAGGTACCAAAACCGCCAATTATCCAGCGTCCCAGCCTGAAGTCTTTATTAACATTGAAAGAGAGTATTCCAATGCCATCCGTTAACTGGGCTGGAAGCGACTTCTTGTCCAGGTACACAAAATTGGATATCCGGGAGATAGAAGCCGCAAGGATGATCCCTTTGATATCAATTCCAGCTGTTCCTGTCTGGTAACCCTGAGCCTTGAAATCATTATTCCAGTAATATCCGGCTGAAACATAATGTTGGTAATAGTAGTCGGGATGAATTAATCCATTACTTGCCGCCACCCACAGACGGTATTCGTTTTTCTTGCCGATAAATTGATAAAATTCACCACTCAGATCGAAATCACCATTATTATAATCTCCCAGGAAAATTCTGCCGCTGGCTGTAAAAAATGTTTTCCCTGCAATAATTCCGCGCAAAGTACCAAATGGAACAATGTGGTTGAAGGTCCGTGAAGCAGTGTCATTAAACAGCCTGTCATGCTGCTGCCTGATGCCAAATGTGTACTGAAGCGGAAATACTTTTGACGAAGTATCTGGTTCAATATTTGAATACACGAAACTATTTTCAAAATGAACCAATGCTGAGGTATCGAAAATCTGTTTTGAAATTAATACCGTGGAAGGCAGTATGATAGTATCATTGGCAAGATTTTCGAATACAGCTGAAGACCGGTAATACCTGAACGTATGAACAAACCGTCCGGCATCAAACCGGCGGGTCTTAACCGGCTGCCCAAGACTGTCAGTCTCACGGAGTTTGGTTTTCTGGAGATTAACATACTGCTGAACCATGAATCCGCTGGTTTTATGCCGGTTCATGGCGTCATCATAATTCATCAGGATTGCTTTCCTTTTGCTTTCAACATCATCAGTAAAAACTGAATCATACTTCAATCCGCCATTTTCATATACTTTGAAACGATCATTAAGGTAAGTTGCTAACACTCCATAACGGTTGCCCGGAGTCTTATAGCATACATTAGCTGTCATACCTGTGTAGTATGTCCTTTGCCGCTCATAAATACCCGGTGCATTGGCGAAACGCGCATTCACTCCCAGTGAAAATCCTTTTCGTATCTGCTGACTGTGAATGACCTCAAGACGTTGTTCTTTAGCACTCCCCATCATGTAATTGAGCCTGGTATAAGGCGAATCTGAGATATAAAACTTGTTGCTGTCAAACGAAAGTTCATATGGTTTAAAACTCTTCAGCCAAATATCGAATGAAGGGATTGTGTTTAATGAAAAAATCAGGGGCAGACAGGCGCTTCCTGTGTTTCCAAGGTTGGCATACATTGAGTTTGGCTGCTGTATTGCATCATAATCCTGGAGATGATAAAGTGATGCACTGGCAACCGGGTTCAATTTATATGATCCCTGAGTATCAGGGTAGAAATATCTGACATAAGCCGAATCCGGACTTGCTTTTTCTTTTTGTGTATTCTCACCTGTTTGGGGGATTTCACCCTCATGCATCTGGATATCTTCCTGCGAAAAGAGTAACAGCGGGAATGCGGCAAAGAGAGAAGCAAGCCAAAAAGCAAAACGGTGATGCAAGGATATATTTATCATTAGGATTGCAAAAGTACCTAAAATAGGGAAACCTATAGTTTTCAAAAAGAGGTTTTAGTAAGGAATGTCAATAGTTGCATAGAGAAATAAAAAAACCCTGCCGGTAAGGACAGGGTTAGGAAAGGGGGCGGCGACATACTCTCCCGGGGTTAACCAGTACCATCTGCGCGGACGGGCTTAACTTCTCTGTTCGGAATGGGAAGAGGTGAGCCCCGTCGCTATAGCCACCAAAGATCTTGAATATCTTAAGTGAATGACATATAGAGAAAGAAAATACACAAGGTAGAAGGAGCAAAATTTTGACTACAATAGAAAGTTTACGGGTAATTAGTACTGCTCGGCTTTGCCATTACTGACTTTACACCTGCAGCCTATCAACGTCGTGATCTACAACGACCCTTAAAGGAAGCCTCATCTTGGGCTGAGTTTCGCACTTAGATGCTTTCAGCGCTTATCTCATCCATACATAGCTACCCTGCAATGCAGCTGGCGCCACAACAGGTACACTAGCGGTATGTCCGACTCGGTCCTCTCGTACTAGAGTCAGGTGCCCTCAAGCTTCCAACGCCCACAACAGATAGGGACCGAACTGTCTCGCGACGTTCTGAACCCAGCTCACGTGCCACTTTAATCGGCGAACAGCCGAACCCTTGGGACCTTCTCCAGCCCCAGGATGTGACGAGCCGACATCGAGGTGCCAAACCACTCCGTCGATGTGAGCTCTTGGGAGTGATCAGCCTGTTATCCCCGGAGTACCTTTTATCCTTTGAGCGATGGCCCTTCCATGCGGAACCACCGGATCACTATATCCTAGTTTCCTACCTGATCGACTTGTAGGTCTCACAGTCAAGCATGCTTATGCTATTGCACTCTACGTACGGTTACCAACCGTACTGAGCATACCTTTGAAAGCCTCCGTTACTCTTTTGGAGGCGACCACCCCAGTCAAACTACCCACCATGCACTGTCGCCCGATTACGGGATTAGGCTTCAAATAAACAAAGGGTGGTATTTCAAGGTTGACTCCACGAAAGCTAGCGCCTCCGCTTCGCAGTCTCCCACCTATCCTACACATCGTTTAGTCAAAGTCAATGCAAAGTTATAGTGAAGGTTCACGGGGTCTTTCCGTCCCGTTACGGGTATCCGGCATCTTCACCGGAACTACAATTTCACCGAGCTCATGGCTGAGACAGTGCCCAGATCGTTACACCATTCGTGCAGGTCGGAACTTACCCGACAAGGAATTTCGCTACCTTAGGACCGTTATAGTTACGGCCGCCGTTTACTGGGGCTTCAATTCAAAGCTTCTACAGATTGCTCCATATGACCTCTCCTCTTAACCTTCCAGCACCGGGCAGGTGTCAGGCCTTATACGTCATCTTTCAATTTAGCAAAGCCATGTGTTTTTGATAAACAGTCGCCTGGGCCATTTCTCTGCGCCCGTCAAAGACGGGGTCCTTTATTCCGAAGTTACAGGACTAATTTGCCTAGTTCCTTAGCCATGATTCACTCGAGCACCTTTGGATACTCTCCTCGACCACCTGTGTTGGTTTCCGGTACGGGCAGCACTGACCTGAAGCTTAGGGGGTTTTCTTGTGAGTCTGATTAGGGACGCTATCCGCTTGCCCGAGGGCTTGCGGTACTATCAGGTTCGACATCCGAAGCGGATTTGCCTGCTTCGGATATATCTACACCCTTCAACGAACTATTCCGTCAGTTCGCGGTCCTTTCACACCTCCTCCACCCCATCGCAGTCGTGCTGGTACATGAATATTAACATGTTGTCCATCGTCTACCCCGTTCGGGTTCGACTTAGGCCCCGACTAACCCTGATCCGATTAGCGTTGATCAGGAATCCTTGGTCTTTCGGTGTGCGGGTTTCCCACCCGCATTATCGTTACTTATGCCTACATTTGCTTTTCCAGACGCTCCAGCATGCCTTACGACACACCTTCGACGCGGACTGGAATGCTCCCCTACCAGTATCCGCCTAAGGCGGATAATCCACAGCTTCGGTACTATACTTGATGCCCGATTATTATCCACGCCCGATCGCTCGACTAGTGAGCTGTTACGCACTCTTTAAATGAATGGCTGCTTCCAAGCCAACATC
>Ga0209099_1002444_pt1 | contig 16342 bp, 22 predicted proteins | sample AD_JPNHW2_MetaG_FD_184430 | JGI IMG/M metagenome (GOLD analysis project Ga0209099, IMG submission 184430) | Active sludge microbial communities of municipal wastewater-treating anaerobic digesters from Japan - AD_JPNHW2_MetaG (SPAdes) (version 2) | ecosystem: Engineered > Bioreactor > Anaerobic... | reverse complement strand
CCGTCGAGGATAAAAGAGAAGTAGTTCTTGAGGCGCTCCGGATTATCAAAGCTGGCGGTAGGTTTGCCTTTATTGATTACTTCTACGATACAAAATTCTATGGGAAGCCTTCCGACTTTGAAACATATCTCATAAATATGAAATTGTCACAGCTTGAATACAGGCCGTTGAAAGAGCTGATACCGTTACCGTTCTTATTACGACACCCAAGGATATTGGGTAAAGTAGGCATCATCTACGGCAAAAAATAAAACGTCATAAACCAAAGCCCCTGTGCAAACTCAGCGCCTGCCCCCCCGTTGCAGCTGCGGCAGCCACAGGAACGGTGAAATGAGGGATCCGAATTCCAATCTGGGCAGCCGAACAACCGGTTGCAGCGGAAGGTCCGCTGCACTTCCGGCTGCTGAACCGGAGCGTTAGGTACGGAAGGGAAAATATGGGTAGCTTGAAAAACTGTATTGCGCTTGTGACTGGTGCTAGTCGAGGGGTAGGAAAAGGGATTGCACTTGGACTTGGGGAAGCTGGAGCGACTGTATACATAAGCGGACGAACCGTGGAACCGGGGAAAGGCCCCATGGGTTTACCCGGCACTATTCAAGAGACAGCCGAAGCTGTCAACAGGCTGGGAGGAATTGGCATCCCTGTTCGTTGTGACCATACCGACGACCATCAGGTTGAGGCATTGTTTGAACAGATTGATAGAGAACAAAGCAGGATTGATCTGCTAGTGAATAATATATGGGGCGGTTACGAGCGAATGTTTGAGGGCAACGAATTCACCTGGCCGCACCCCTTCTGGATGCAACCCATCTGGCGGTGGGACGCGATGTTTAACTCCGGGGTTCGCGCTCATTACGTGGCAAGTGAATTGGCTGCTAAACGCATGGTTATACAAGGATCAGGACTTATCGTCAATATTTCGTTTTGGGCTGCTCAGAAAAAAATCGGCAATGTCGCTTACAGTGTCTCCAAGGCTGCAACCGACCGGATGACGAGTTATATGGCCGAGGAGCTGAAACCTTACGGTGTCACGGTCCTTTCTATCTATCCGGGATTAGTACGGACTGAGAGCGTCATGAATGCAGCGGCATTTCTGGACTTGAGCAATTCGGAATCACCACAGTACATCGGCCGTGCCGTGGCAGCCCTTGCATCCGATCCAGACGTCCTGAAGCGAACCGGCACTGTCTGTGTTGCCGCGGCTCTCGGGCAAGAATACGGATTCGATGACATCGATGGAAAGCGGCCCGTGCCCTTGTCCATAAAAGATGTTTGAATGAAACCGACCCATGGAGTCAGACAATGCGGCAACCGCACGCTTGGCTCTAAACGTTAGGCGGACACATGGAGTTCAAGACCATGGCCTCAGACCGGGTGTCCTGGCACGGGCACCAAACCTTGAGGTGATCGCATGACCTTGATAGACTTGCTAAGTGCCCACAAGAAGCCGTAGGAGGAAAGATGCTTAAATTGAGCGTATTTTATCAGTACACCGAAGGCACAAAATTCAATATGGAATATTTTCTCACCAAACATATGCCGTTGGTTGAAAAGGCATGGGGAGGAGCGCTCAAGAAAAAGGAAATCGATTCAGGCCTTTGCGGGTCTGAACGTGACACGCCGCCAATTTACATCGCCAGCATTCATCTGTATTTCGATTCGATAGAATCCATGTTATCTGCGGTCAATCAACAGCACCAGGAGATGGAGAAAGATAGGCCCCACTTTACGGATATTCTGCCGATCACCCAACTCAGCAGAGTCGAATCGTGTTGATTTTAAAAGGATCACGATAATCTGTGGAGGGATACGTATGAAAGCAATCGTATGCACAAAATACGGACCACCGCATGTTCTTCAGCTCAAAGAGGTAGCAAAACCTGCTCCCAAGGACAATGAAGTACTGATAAGAATATATGCGACAACTGCAACGCCAAGTGACTGCGCCAATCGCAAGGGTGACCCGTTGTTATCAAGGGTTTTCACGGGTCTCAAAAGACCAAAGAAACCTGTTCTAGGCGTTGAGCTAGCCGGAGAAATTGGAACAGCAGGCAAAGATGTAAAACTATTTAAAGCAGGTGACCAGGTTGTTGGATCTACGGGGATCAGTTTTGGAGCTTATGCCGAGTACACATGTCTTCCTGAAGCAGGGGTTGTTGCAATAAAACCGGCTAATATGACCTATGAGGAAGCCGCCGCTATCTGTGATGGTGGATTAACCGCATTGAATTTCCTTAAAGATAAGGCCAATATTCAGAGCGGACAAAAAGTCCTTATCAATGGCGCTTCTGGATCGGTAGGCACTTTTGCGGTGCAGCTTGCCAAGTACTATGGAGCGGAAGTTACCGGCGTCTGCAGTACTGCGAATTTGGAATTAGTGAAATCGCTTGGTGCCGATAAGGTCATTGATTATACTAAAGAAGATTTTACCAAAAGCGGACAAACCTATGATATTATTTTTGATACAGTTGGCAAGAGTTCATTTTCACGCTGCAGAAGCTCACTGACGCAGAATGGTATTTATCTTGCAACTGTTGCTACGCTGGTAACTTTTCTTCAAGTACTAGGGACTTATAAAATTGGCAGGAAAAAAGCAATGTTTTCGGCCACAGGCCTTCAACCCGTCCCAGAGCTTCTAGTCTTCCTCAAAGAGCTCATTGAGCTCATTAAGGCGGAAAAGATAAAATCGGTCATTGATAGATGCTATCCGCTGGAACAAATTGCCGAAGCTCATAAGTATGTCGAAAAAGGACATAAAAAGGGAAATGTCATTATTACTATGGAACATGGCAGCAAAACCTGACACTGGTTTGCATGAGACACCACCGATAAGAATGAAAATGGAATTTTTACATAACACTCGCTTCAACTGGACTTGGCTGACTACTGCATCCACTCGGACTGGCAATTCCGCTGCACTCCATTGCCAGCCGGCTTTGCGGCCACACGAAACCTAAATTATTGCAGCAGAAATGGCAACAAGGCCGGATAGGGGGTGTCTTTAAATAAAAAAAGGAAAGCTATATGAGCAACAAAGAGATGATCCGCTATTTCTATGAAGAAATCGTCTCAAAGAATAGAATTATTGAAATAGAAAAATACGTATCGAATACCTGTACAGCCCGAAGTGGAGAAACAAATATACCTATCGGGCTTGAAGGAATGCGTCAGCATGTTATCGATGTAAGAAAAACATACCCCGATTTGAAAATCAGAATAATCAGACAGCATGAAGAAAATAACTTTGTAATTTCTGAAATAATCACTGATGCCACACATAGCGGCGAGTGGTTAGGTATCAAACCCACTGGGAAAAAACTACAATTCACCGGTGTCAACATCGACCTCGTCAAGGATCATAAAATCATTGAACACGGTGGGGCGGCAAATATCTTTGACACGTTCTGGTCAGAAGGAATCATAAGAGCGAATCGATAGCATGCAACACCCCAAAATATGACAAACAAGTATCTTGACAAGGGACCACCTTATTATAGCCCGTAACGAAAGCGCACTTTTACCGTAGTGAAAAGAGAAGCGATTTTCGTATATCGTTCCGAGTGCGCATGACAACGGCCCGGTGCGCACTGTTGGGCGTTTCCCTTGGCCAATTCAATGTGAAGAGGATTGAAGCATGAGAAAGTATCATCATATTGGCATTCCAACGACCGTGGAGCGACCGGGAGAGACCTATCTTGAGCGATTTGATGTTCATTGCACTGACGATGAAAGCAGCTCTTTCGGTATCCAGTGGATGCGCTATGGCCCTCGTTGTGACTTGCCTGAACTTGTCAAGACGGTCGCTCACGTCGCCTTTGAGGTGGACGATCTCAATGCGGAGATTTCCGGACATGAGGTTTTAATCGCCCCCAATAGTCCGTCCGCAGGAGTAGTAGTAGCCTTCATTATAGAGTCTGGAGCTCCCATTGAGCTGCTGCAGTACATAGGAAAGAATAGTGCAGTGTCGGCTACCGGCAACAAGCCGCGGTGATACGGCTTGCCCACGCGCGCACACAAAACGCCATTCTGACGTTTTGAATGAAGGTCGAAGAAGTATCGTTGTCAGTCGTACCCTGTTCGGGTGGTGCATGTCATGGGGCCTCATAAGGGGAACTGGTGTTTTTTGTTTCCGATCGCGAAAAGGCCATATCCAGGCTAACGGGCTAGCTGCGCTTCAATCGGCGGGTCTTCCAGCCTGAATTCAGTTAGAAGGCCGTTGGATGCACCATGGCCATGGAAAAGGGCGGATTTTAAGGAAGTACAGAGTTCGTAACAGGGGCAGTTCTGTGCGTCCGGGTCGCTCTGCGGTGCGTCGGCCAGGTAGTGGAATTCGGGATCGAGCTCGGTGCGGTGGCGTGCCAGATCGGCCACCCGGGGTGAGGCGGTTTCGCGCGAGCGCGGAAAGGCATGAGCGACGAGAAAAAGCCCGGCAGCGCCGTGCGAGCTATTCCTCCATGTTGCCCTCCTCTTCCCCATCTGGTAACTATCGAGCCGACAGCACTCCTGCGCCGGGAGCTGCTGCAAAAAGGCTGCGGAAGAGGCTTTAAAATGCATTTGCTCCCGTACCAGCCGGCAGAAGAATTCCTTCACCGCCTTCGTGCCTGCGCAGTAAGGGTGGACATGGAAAGACTTGATTTAAAGAGATGAGTCCACTAAAAACAGCAGTTATAACATAAATACTACAAGTCAATGAAGTTGGCATCCGTCATTGGCGTAGCGCAGTGGAGAATGCGACCAAACCGTCTTTAGAAATATGTTTTAACAAAGACAAAAAACAAGGAAGTGATCAAATCATGAATAACAAAGATTTATCTTCATTAGTTGTTCATAAACTGGCAACTATTCTGGATTCAAGCAAGCACGCCGAGGCAAAAATAACAAAATTCAATTTCGAGTTAGACATAAGGCCCGACTTAGCGGGCGAACTGTTTAATATGTTGAACTCGGTTGATGATCTTCTTGCCTTTATTAATGAATCTGATAATCCATACAAGTATTTTGGTCTTCCAAAAGAAGCAATAGAAGATGAGCAAAAAATAATTAAATTTAAAAATATAGAGAAGCCAGACTGGGATTTTACTGCTTGGTATTATGAAAAAGTATTAATGATAAAAAAATGCATAAAATATTTTATTAGGTACTGGGAAATGGATTACAAAAACATAAAATTAGATCAAAAAGTGGGCATGACACCGCAAGAATATGTTCTTGATGGTATGACAACCAATCTTCAGTATATCCAGGCTTATGCTCAGAAAGTGTTCGATGAGGTCTTTAATGACAAATTAGAAATTGAAGAAACACAAGCCTAACACAGTTATTAACCGGATGCCGCTTCCTCTCCCCAAGCCTGGCCACCGCGGCACCGGTTATACTCCGCGTTCAGCCCTCGCTTTGCTCGGGCTGAATCGCGGCGCTGAGCATCGAGTGCCTGAGCCTTCGCTCTGCTCAGGCTGAACCTGGCACTCGAGCAGACACGCCCTGCGGGGGCTGCTGCTCAGCGCCGCGATTAGGCAACCATATTCAATTTTAGGAATAAGATATGCTTGCTGATCCTTTTCCAGAATCTGATTGGCAAAAGCTTCGCGATGTACGAGAAAAAGCGCTAAATCGGCTTTGCGCTCGTATTATTTCTGAAATCGAGGCTAAATGCAAATTGTCGCAGTCTATTAGCTCTCCGCACTCCGCCTATAGCCATATCTATGCGCACGTTCGCAATAGTGATAAAATTGTTGCAGAACTATTTGACGATTGGAGAAGAAGCACTGTACTTATTGTATTGTGCGGCTGGATGCGCGAAGGTTTGCTTGCAAAAGATGAATTTGAGGCGCTGAGCGAAAAAACTAAAGACAAGGTCAGAACCATAGTGCATAATATCAAGTACTTTGCCTAACAGCATGTAGCGGACGGCGCTACGCGCCGCCGGTAATGCCGAACGTTATATGGGCGCAAGTCATCAGGTTTTTCATTTTAGGGGCCAACTAAAAATATAGAAATGAGTTGCATTAAGTGATTGTCTTTTTTATCTTAAATATATGCAATTCGAAACAATGAGGCCTTTATGGATATTAATAAAATCAAACTAATTTTGCGCGAAAGCACAGCTTATCTAAAATCAGCGTACGATGTAGAAAGTATTGGGATATTTGGCTCATTTGTTAGAGATGAGCAAAACTCAAAAAGTGATCTCGATCTCCTAGTTACCTTTATTAGGAAGCCAGGACTATTCAAATTTATCTCTCTAGAAAACTACTTAAGTGAACTACTTGGGCTAAAAGTGGACTTGGTAATGCCCAGTGCTTTAAAAAAGCGTATCGGAAAAGAGATTCATTCTGAGGTCATCTCAATATGAAAAAAGTTGAGTTTTTAGACTATGTAGATGACATGCTGGATGCAATCTCAAAAATAACGACTTTCCTCTCTGGTTTTGATATTGAAACTTTTTCTAAAGATGACAAAACTCAATTTGCTGTCATCAGGGCTTTAGAAATTATTGGTGAGGCCTCTAAAAAGATACCGGATAGTATTAAGATTCTTTACTCAGATGTTCCATGGCGTGAAATTGCTGGAATGCGGGATAAATTGATACATGACTATTTTGGTGTTGATATCGATGTCGTCTGGAAAACAGCAGTTGAAGATATTCCCTCCGTATTGAATTCATTGAAACAAATTAAAAAAGAAAATGAATAGGTAGAATTTGCAGCAAACATATAACCAGAGTGTTCACCTGACCGGCACCGCCTTTCATTTGTCCAATTTTTTGCACAATAAGAAAGGCTTTGTCATTTTATGGTGAATTACTAGCGGTGCCGTCAGGTGAAAAACTTGTTAAAACGGCATAGAAGTGTTGTCATTCATGAATGGATTCTATGGAGAAAATTTGAAGGTCACCTAATTCACTTCAGTGCGGTTTTCCCACGAGGCTGGTTTTCGGTGGAGGTGCATAATAGCAATATGTTTTCTTTGCGGATTTGATATATCACGCCATATGGAAAACGATTCATAAGGCAACGACGAGTGCGTCTAGATAATGGCGACCAGGCTTCAGGAAACTGTATTATTCTTTCAAGCGTTCTTTTAATTTCCAATGCAAATTCATAGCCGAGGCCTGAGCTTGTACCATTATAGTATTCTATCGCATTGTGCAACTCGATTTCGGCTGGTTCCAGAAAATCGATTTTTATACTCATTATTGATTCGATGAGGTCAGCTTATTGAATACTTTTTTCGCAGAGACCGATTTGATGCGACCTTCTTCGTAAGCATCAATACGATCCTCTGTTTCTTGGGCCCATAATGCGTCGATATCTTTATCAAGCGGTAAAAGGAAACTGGCTAATAGGCTTTCGGCAAGTTCAGCTCTTTCCACTGGAGGTAATTCGAGCGCATCTTGAAGTATTTGTTCAGTTTTTGAGATCAATATTTTATCCCTTATAATTGGACTTTACATAATAATATATCATTATTTTGATAAAATCAAGCTGCAATTGGGATAAATCAGCATTTCGTTTTAACCCTCAGCCGCACCGGATGCAGGGCAATTCGTTAGTATTCAATGAATTAAGCGCTCGTAATGTTACTAGAGGCTTACTACACTCCTACCGCGTGCGCCCTGCACCGGTGAGCCGAGATCGTTGGGCCACAGGAGAAAATCAATGAAGTTCCAGGTCAAAGTTAGGGTGAACCTATCGAAGATGGCGGAGTTCGGGCAGGAATTGCAAAAAGGCACATTGGATAGAAGCTGTATCCGCGGAGTAACTTATTGTTTGAAAAATGATCCCGCGGTAGGATTCAGCATCTGGGAAGCCGCTGACAAGAACGAATTCGAGGCGAAGTTCTCCCCATGGCGTAATTACTACAAGACAGTTGAAGTCAATGAACTCATCACTCCTCAAGAAGCGATGGGGAATTTGATGGCTCGGCTTAAAAAATAGGCTCAACCATCGGCCGCACCGAATGCAGGGCATTCTGCAGTGGCCGAAGAGTGGTTCGGCGAATTAGCAAAAAGATTGTTAACGGCTTTTACTGCGCTCGCCCTGCACCGGTGGGCCGCGATTGGACAGGCGGAACCAATAATAGCGCATTCATGCCGTGAAGAAAACGCGAAAAACCAGGAAAAAATGAATTCACATTGGCTATTACATAAATGCAATAAATTGCCGAAAGACGGCATCAAAGTTTTCTATTCAGTGGAAAATACTTTTAGGAAAACTGGTACATGGCAATTGGCTATTCACTGCGACGCGACTCTGGAAGACCTAGAAAATAATCATATTTTTGAAGAAGAAGGTGGGACTGTTTGGGAGACTTTTCTGGAAATAACGCATTGCCCATTTTGTGGAATTTATTTGCTTGAAGTAGACCACCCAAAATATGATGATGTGGGTTATTTCGTTCACTATGACCACCGTGAATGGGAAATTAAAAAGCAATGATCGCCTAACACCACAACCCAGCCTGCGTGCGACAACGGTCGACAAATCTACATTAGTAAATTGCGTTTATAAAATTTCCGTTTTCATTAAGTCCGTTCGCCGCGCTCCGCTGATCGTCAGCCGTTAGTTGCTACAAATAAATCAACTTTTATCAAATTTTATATTGTAACAAGTCATATTACATATTATATTAAAGTATGATTGATAATTTTAAACAACCATGGCTTGAGGACTTTTGGAATACGGGGAAGCACGAACATGTTCCACCTGACCTAAAAGTACGCTTACTTAGAAAACTTGACATTCTGAATTCTGCTAAGGAATTAAAGGATTTATCTGGCCCTCCTTCTAATCATTTACGACCTCTACATGGGGAACGTGAAGGTCAATGGGCGATTTCTGTCAATGGGCCATGGCGCCTCTGTTTCAAATTCGTAGAGGGGCAGATTTTAGACGTCGAATTAGTACAATACCATTAGGAGAATAAAATGCTGCCTAAAAATAGAAAGCCAGTACTTCCAGGAGAAATTTTAAAATATGAGTTCCTGGAACCGCTAAATATGACTCAGCAGCAGCTAGCCGATTCTCTCGGAATTACTCGAGTACGTGTCAATGAAATTATTAGCGGTAAGCGATCGATTACGCCTGATACCGCTTTTCGGCTAGCAAAGTATTTTAATACTTGTCCAGATTTCTGGCTCAATCTACAATTAAATGTTGATATGTGGGATACACTTCAACAACATAGTCATGAATATGATCAGATAGAAAGTATTGCATAACATCGACAACTAACACCGGTATTAACCTGACGCCGTTCCCTCACCTCTCCCCAATCCACCGCGGCGCTGGTTATGTTCCATGTTAGCTCTTGTATCTCTTTAAGAGCTTGTTACATTGTTTAAACTTACGAAGGAAGGAGAAAATGAGAAAAATCGCCTATCTCTATGTATTTGATACGATGGCAGATTGGGAACCAGGCTATGCTATCGCAGAACTTCATTCAGGACGGTATTTTAAAGATAAAACATTGAAATTTGAAGTGAGGACAGTTGGTTTGACACAGGAGCCAATTACGACAATGGGTGGTGTGAAAATCCCCCCAGATTTAACTACTCACCAATTGCTGACTCACGAGGCTGTTGTATTGATCTTACCCGGGGGCGATACCTGGTTAGAACCTCTCCATGCTCCTATTTTTAACTGCGTGAGCGAATTTTTGCAGGCGCACATTCCTGTTGCTGCGATTTGTGGGGCAACGTTCGGTTTAGCAGCACATGGGTTTCTAAACAATCGTCAACACACCAGTAATGATCGTGATTATCTCAAAGCAATCTGTCCAACTTATGAAGGAGAATCGTTCTATCTCCACCAACCGGCAGTCATTGACGGGGATCTGATTACTGCATCAGGGATCGCCCCGCTTGATTTTGCCTATACGATCCTGAACAAGCTTGAGGTCTTCCTCCCAGCGACCCTTGAAGCGTGGTATAAATTATACCAGACGCATGAAGCCACGTATTTTTTTGCTCTAATGGCTTCTTTACCACAGGTCGCATAAGAGAAATGGCGGCGCGGGATCTCAGTGACGATATGAACTGCTGGAGACATCGCTCTTGAGATTCACCAATATGAGGGAAGGATTGCTTACCCAGATAGAGTCCGAGAATCTCCGATCGCAAACGAAGTAAAAGGATGGCAACCTGGTTCCTGCATGGCTGAAATGGCCTTGCTCAATATGCATCGTGATCTTGCCAGTCTCCTGCGCTCATCTGAAGCAAGATGCCGTCGCTCTCCGAATTGCGAGCTACGACACAATCTGGCAGACCGTGAATCAGCAACATTACGATTCCACCTTCGGTGGGCACGACTGGACCGCGATTCGCGACAAGTACAGAGACCTCGTGACCCATGCCGAAGCTGAAGCGGGCTTTCTCGCGAATACAAACCTAATGCTCAACGAGTTGGGCCTGTCCCACTACTCCGTCTTCCGGGCTGAGCAGGAAGGTCCATCCACTGGCACTGTTGGTTTCGAAACCCGCCTACTTGATGGCAAGGTGGTCATCACCTCCATCCGGGACAGCTCTCCCGCTGCGAAAGCGGGCCTGAGGGAAGGATACATGATCATGGCCATCGATGACATTCCCGTGGGATTGATCCTGAGCGAACGAGAGAAGAAAGTACTCCCCAATGCCACTGAATGGCGCAGGCAATCGGATATGGACCGCTCCATCCACGGTCATGAAGCTGTCTAATGGCACCTCCTTTCTGTATTTGACCGCGCAGTCCCTGACACCCGATGGCACCGTGCTGGAAGGACGGGGTGTGATCTCGGATATCATCGTCAAGCCGGATCGTCAGGCTCTGCTCCACGGAAGGGATATTCAGTTAGATCGAGCGGTCGAGTTCATTATGAATGGACGGTAGCGAGCAGCCGGAACGGGCAGAGCCCAGGACCGGCCGCCTCATCTGGCATGCAGTGGACTCGCTGCGGTAGAGGAGCTGCACGAACTGCGGCTATGCAGAAAACCCGTGCTCAACCTTTTTCGAGATAAAGACAGTTACGTGCGCCATCGGTTCACCGCAGACCGGATACCTCAGGGTATGATGGTCCGGAACACCAGCGAGGGGCTGGATATGCTCTCATGGTTTTCTGAAAAGCTCCTGATGTCGCCTGTATCCGTATAACGGAATAAGCGACCGAAAAAAATCTTTGGCGGAGATTTTCAGATAACGGCTGCGCATATAGGTAACGATGGGTATATAGATACACACAGATACCAGCATATATGTCCGGGAATTGAAGAGGCCGGTATGCAGTAAATGATCCATGCCCATCACCAGCAAGCCGATAACGAAGGGACCGATCACCAGGCATAATACAAACGTATTTCGCGTCATACTCATCCTCCTCGAAAAAACTCGTTCGGCGGCTGGGCCGCCAGGTGATCCAATTTCCATGGCCCGGTATGATTCCGCCACCCCCCCAACCAGGAAGGAACTTGCTCTCCTGGACAATTCCCGACGATCCATACAGCTCATCCAGGCGGGTCTGACCTTCTGCCTCAGCGCCGCCGCCGCGGCGCACTGACCTTCTCCCGCTTGCTCTGCCACTGTTCATCCTGATAATAGGCCACCCACCCCGAGGGTTCGCCCGCCGCATTAACCCCGACCAGATACTGCCTGGCCTCCTTGCGCTTCCAGCGAATCTCAAAGGTATTGCCATCCGAGTCGCTCTGCGGCGCGTCGGCCAGGTAGTGGAATTTGGGATCGAGCTCGGCGCGGTGGCGCGCCAGATCGGCCACCCGCGGCGAGGCGGTCTCGCGCGAACGCGGAAAGGTATGAGCGGCGAGAAAAAGCCCGGCAGCGCCGTCGCGGAGCAGAAAATAGGCGTCGGATTTCTTGCACTTCAGTTCGGGCATGGGCACAGGATCGGATTTGGGCGGGGCCGCCTGTCCCCCGCGCAGCAGCTTGCGGGTGTTCTTGCACTCGGGATAGCGGCTGCAGCCGAAATACTTGCCGAAGCGTCCGGTCTTGAGCTGCATCTCCGCCCCGCACTTGTCGCAGACGAGGGTCGGTCCGTCGTAGCCCTTGAGCTTGAAGACCCCCTCCTCGATCACCCAGCCGTCGCAGTCGGGACTGTTGCCGCAGATGTGTAGCTTGCGGCGGGCGTCCATGAGATAGCTGTCCATCGCCGCGCCGCACTGGTCGCAGCGGCGCCGCGCGAGCAGTTCCTCCGCGTTGCCCTCCTCCTCCCCTTCCAGGGATTCCCGGGCCGGCTTGACCGCAGCGGCTTCGTCGCCAGGAATGAGGTTGACCGTGCTCTTGCAGCGCTCCTTCGGCGGCAGCTCGTAGCCGGAGCAGCTGAGAAAGACCCCGGTCCCGGCGGTGCGGATCACCATCGGCCGGCCGCAGGCGGCGCAGGGAATGTCGGTCGGTACCGGCTCGTTGCGCCGCATCTTCTCGCCGGCGGCGCCGAGCTGCTGTTTGAATCCGGCATAAAAAGCGTCGAGGGTCTGCTTCCACTCCGCCTCGCCCGTGGCGATGGCATCGAGTTTTTCCTCCATCGCCGCGGTAAAGCCGTAATCCATCAGATCATCAAAGCTCTCGACGAGGCGGTCGGTGACGATGTCACCGATCTTCAAGGCATAGAAACGCCGGCTGACGAGCTTGACGTAGCCGCGCTCCTGGATGGTGGTGATGATCGAGGCATAGGTGGAGGGGCGGCCGATGCCGCGCTTCTCGAGCTCGCGCACCAGGCTGGCTTCGCTGTAGCGGGCGGGCGGTTTGGTGAAGTGCTGGGTGGGATCGAGTTTTTTCAGTGCAAGCACATCTCCCACTCGCAGGTCGGGCATCTCGGTCTCGTCCTCCTTTTTGGCCGGAGGCAGCACTCGCATCCAGCCGTCGAAGCGCATCACCCGGCCGCGAGCGCGCAGTTCATAGTCGCCCGCCTGGATGGTGATGGCGGTGGTGTCGAACTCGGCCGGTTTCATTTGGCAGGCGACGAACTGGCGCCAGATCAGGTCATAGAGGCGCTCGGCATCGCGCTCGAGTCCGGGGATGGCGCCGGGCACGGCCTCGGTGCGCGTCGGACGAATCGCCTCATGGGCCTCCTGTGCGCCCGCCTTGCTGGCGAAGTAGTTGGGCTTTTCGGGCAGATAGGCGGCGCCGAACTCCTTTTCGATGAAATGGCGGGCTGCGCCGACCGCCTCGGGTGCCAGATGGAAGGAGTCGGTGCGCATGTAGGTGATGTGGCCGGCCTCATACAGGCGCTGGGCGAGGAGCATGGTCTTTTTCACCCCGAAGCCGAGGCGCACGCTTGCTGCCTGCTGCAGCGTCGTGGTGATGAAGGGGGGATAGGGCCGCGAAACCGTCGGGGCATCCTTGCGCTCGGTGATGGCATAGACCGCCTTTTCCAGTTCGGCCATGGCGGTATCGGTCTGGATCTTGTTTACCGGCTTGAAGTTCTTGCCCTTATGCTTGACCACCTGGGCGCGCACCGGGTTCTTGCCGAGGAGGTCAGCCCAGAGCTCCCAGTACTCCTCCGGCATAAAGGCGCGGATCTCGCGCTCGCGCTCGACGATGAGGCGCACCGCCACCGACTGCACCCGTCCAGCTGAGAGGCCGCGGGCGATTTTCTGCCACAACAGCGGCGAGACCATATAGCCGACGACGCGGTCGAGAAAGCGCCGCGCCTGCTGGGCGTTGACGCGGTCCATGTTGATCGCGCCGGGCGCGCTGAAGGCTTTTTGCAGGGCCGATTTGGTGATTTCGCTGAAGGTGACGCGGCGGTAGCGGGCGGGATCGCCGCCGATGGATTCACGCAGGTGCCAGGCGATCGCCTCGCCTTCGCGGTCAAGGTCGGTGGCCAGGAAGATGGTCTCGGCGGTCGTGGCGGCCTGCTTGAGTTCGCGCAGCACCTTGGTCTTGCCCGGCAGGATGACATAATGGGCCTTCCAGCCGTTCTCGGGATCGATGCCCATCACCCGCACCAGGTTGCGCTGCTTGCGAACCTCGGCCGAAACCTTCGCCCCTCCCTCCTCTTTGGCCGCCGCACCGGCCTGGGCGGCGCTGGTCGGCAGGTCGCGGATATGGCCGACCGAGGATTTGACAATAAAGTCGCTCCCGATATATTTGTTGATGGTTTTCGCCTTGGCCGGCGATTCGACGATGACAAGCGTTTTAGCCATGAATCGGTCTGTTCCTTCGCTGATGAAAATTATCGTGCAACCATTTGCTCCATCACCCAGCTGGTGCGCGCCGCGCTCGCGCCGGTGGAGAGGGGCTCCGCCTCGCCGCGCAGGGCGGCGACGAGATTTGCGATCAGAGGGTACTGGACGTGCTGCGGCTTGGGGTGAGGATACTCCTGCCGGCCGTGGCGGTTCTCCAGAATGACCGGGATGAATTCGAAGGTGGAGAGGCGGATGATTCCCTCTCTGCCGATGATCTCGATCTCGTCGCGGGCCTGGCCCTCCGGTGCGGCATAGCACCAGCTGCCGCTGCCCGCAGCCCCGCCGGCGTGGCGCCAGCTCGCCAGGACCGTATCCTCAGCGGCGTAGGCGCCGCCCAGATTGCAGGCGTTGGCCCGGATCGAACTGATCGGGCCTAAAAGAAAATCGAGATAATCGAGGGTGTGAGCAGCGAGATCGAAAAACAATCCGCCGCCGCTGATCTCTGGCCGCAACCGCCAGGGGAGACCGCCGCTGACATCGTCGAGCGGCCGCAGAAAACGCACCTGCACAAGCCGCACCGCTCCGATGGCGCCCGCCTCAACCAGTTCCTTCACATGCTGGAATCCCGGCAGGGCGCGGCGGTAATAGGCGACAAAGAGGGGCATTCCGGTCTCATTCTGCACGCGCAACATGTCGCAGCACTCGGCGAAGGTGCGGGCCATGGGCTTCTCGACATAGACCGCCTTGCCGGCGCGCTGGGCGCGGATGGCATACACCGCGTGGCTGGCAGGCGGCGTGGCGACATAGACCGCATTGACCTCGGGGTCGCCGATCAGCTGATCCGCATCGGCATACCAGCGCGGCACCTGATGGCGCCTGGCGTAGTCGGCCGCAAGGGCGGCATCACGGCGCATCACCGCCACCAGCTGCGAGTGGGGAATCCGCTGCAGCGCCGGGCCGCTCTTGACCTCGGTCACATCCCCGCAGCCGATGATGCCCCAGCGGATCTCGTCCGCATAACCGGGAACCGTCATCGCCTAGTAATACCCCATCGAAAAAAATCCCACCCAGTGCTGCAACGAAAAGGGCGCGGTCAGCCCCATGCCGGTTTGCGTTAGGGGCAGCACACCGCCGCTGCAGGTATCGCCATAGCGCAGCAGCCGGCCTTGCAGCGGCGGCCGTCCCGTCTGCGCCGCCAGCTGCGCGACGACCTTCAAGCCGAAGGGGATCGAGTAGCGGCCACACCAGAGGACGTTTCTGGATTGATGATAGTCGCTGCCAGTGATCTCGCCGATGAGGCCGCTGATCTTTTCAGGCGCCAGAATGCCGGTCAGCCAGGTATCGACCAGTCGCTGATCCTGGGCGACCGCACGCGCATGGGCGCTCGAGTCGACCCCGAAGGGGGTATTATTAAAGTCGACGCCATAGTGGTTGGCGTCCGAGGAGATCAGCACGACAAAATCGCGGCCCCACTGCAGATTTTGCTGCTTCAGGTAGGTGCCGACCACACCGGCCAGCACCGCTGCCAGCGAGTCCATCCGCGCCTCGGGCATGGCCGTGACCATAACCGGGGTGATTCGGACGAAGGGATTGTAGTGCTGCAGCCACGGCACAAGGGCCTCGATCGAATGCTCGAGCTCGTGCGCCCGGTCGCTGACCAGCAGCGCCGATTCCGGCAGGGCGCGCTTGAGATGCTCGCGCAGCGGTGAGATCGCCACCTCGCGCCCGTTCAGGCCGCGCCAGGTGCGATGGTTGTCCAGAATCAGCACCCCCTGGGGATCGCCAATCTCCTTGCGCACGCTGCCGTGGGTGAGGCCGATGATCAGCGCCTCGCGGCAGCGCAGCCGGCTGAAGAGGGGATAGTAGATCCGGCCGGCGTAAAGATAGTCGTCATGGGGGGAGATGGCGGCGTTGAGGGGCCCTGGAGGTTGCGCGCCCCTGTCCAGAGTCCCTCCCGCCTCCGCGGCGAGAAAGGCCTCGAGCCGCGCCATCTGGGCAGCGTCCCAGCAAAAACCGATCTCATCCCGCACCGGGCGGACGCTCGTGGGTTCCTGTGCGCTGGCGTTGAGGAGTGCGAACATACCGGTCACCAGAATAACGGTTCGGCGCATTTTGCCTCCGGAATAGAGGGAGTTGGACAACAGTTCTGCGGCGGCGGACTTGACCGCTTACATGAACCATTTTTTCTGGTTGTGGATGACATCGCCGAAAACGCGCATGAAGGCCATATCC
>Ga0209099_1002442_pt1 | contig 16353 bp, 9 predicted proteins | sample AD_JPNHW2_MetaG_FD_184430 | JGI IMG/M metagenome (GOLD analysis project Ga0209099, IMG submission 184430) | Active sludge microbial communities of municipal wastewater-treating anaerobic digesters from Japan - AD_JPNHW2_MetaG (SPAdes) (version 2) | ecosystem: Engineered > Bioreactor > Anaerobic >... | reverse complement strand
CCCTTGTTGCGGAACGAGGACCCCACAAAAACTGGCACGACAAGGTTAGCGATTGTTGCTCGACGCAGCGCTGGCTTGACATGCTCCCAGACCATCGTACCTGAGCTGACGTACTCCTCCAGGGCCTGGTCATCAACCTCTGCTACCGTCTCGATAAGCTGCTCGCGCGCCTCGGCAATGCGGGCGTTCTCGTTGGCATCCGGTTCAAGCGTTTCAAATGTCTCGCCGGTCGGATCGTTGAACAGGTACTTCTTTCCCTCCATGACGTCCAGAATCCCTGAGAAACTGTCCTCCTTGCCGACCGGCAGTTGAACGATTGCCGGGCGTGCACCCAGCTTCTCACGGATTGACACAATGGTCTTGTCGAAGTCCGCCCCGACACGGTCGAACTTGTTGATGTACACGATGCGCGGAACGTGATACTTGTCTGCCTGTCTCCAGACCGTTTCAGACTGAGCCTGAACGCCCTCGACTCCAGACAGAATAATGACCCCGCCGTCAAGCACTCGCAGAGCACGCTCGACCTCTGCCGTGAAATCCACGTGGCCGGGCGTATCAATGATGTTAATTTTCGTACCCTTCCAGAACGCCGTGACAACGGCGGACTGTATGGTAATACCCCGCTCCCGTTCCTGTGGAAGAAAGTCGGTTGTGGTATTGCCGTCGTCGACATTTCCCAGTTTGTAGGTAGATCCTGTGAAATACAGAATCCGCTCTGACGTGGTCGTCTTGCCAGCGTCAATGTGGGCAATGATGCCGATATTCCGTATGTTGGTGAGCTCGTTCTGATTGACCATGCAGTACCAATTACCTTCGAAGTCTACCAGCGATAGTGCGAGTACGACTTGTTCGCCTCTGCCATGCGGTGGACGTCTGACTTCTTCTTGAACGCTGCGCCCGTTTCGGAGACCGCATCCATCATTTCGTATGCAATCTTCTCAGTCATCGACTTTCCCGAGCGCTTCTTGGCAGCATCAACAATCCACTCCATGCTCAGGTTGATACCACGACGCGACTCAACCTCGACCGGAACCTGCAGCGTCGCGCCACCGACACGGCGCGGCTTGACCTCTACCAAGGGACGACACTTCTCAACGGCCTGCTGAAAAACCTCAATCCCAGGCTTGGAACCCTTGTCGTCAATGAGCTTGATGGCACCGTAAACGATGCCCTGCGCCTTCACCTTCTTGCCTTTCTTGAGGATCTTGTTGATAAAGTGGTTCAGGAGTTCGCTGTTGTAAATGGGATCAGCCTGAGCTGGCTTCCGGAACTGCCGCTTCTTCCTGGGCATTACTTGCCACCTTTCTTGGTCACTGCCGTTTTCTTGGCTCGTTTGGCTCCGTACTTCGAACGACCCTTCATGCGGTTGGCAACGCCTGCCGTATCAAGAGTTCCACGAATGATATGATAACGAACGCCAGGCAGGTCCTTGACCCTGCCCCCGCGAATCAACACCATGGAGTGTTCCTGGAGATTGTGGCCAATACCGCCTATGTATGCGGTTACTTCCATTCCATTGGTCAGGCGGACTCTGGCGATTTTGCGCAAAGCCGAGTTAGGCTTCTTCGGCGTCGCCGTTTTCACCTGAGTACAAACGCCCCTCTTCTGTGGGCAGCCCTTCAGAGCCGGAGTTTTTGTCTTGTACTCTGGCTGAACGCGGGGCGACCGCACCAGCTGGTTAAATGTTGGCATGCGATTTCCTCCCTAAGAAAGCAAATGCATCTGTACATGATACCCACAAGGGGCTCTCTGTCAAGCGCTTGTCCCCTTGACAAACCACGTCACAAACATCGCGTACCGGCAATCCTCCTGCCTGAGGAGCTGCCACCAGGCAGGAGGATCTGCATGAGTGCTGCTGCTACAGGCCTTGCGCCTGTGACTCTCGACTCTCCACCATAAGGTCGGGCGATGAGGTTCCCGCCGGGATCGACTTTCCGACGATGACCGCCTCTTTGAGGCCGGTCAGGCGATCGATTCTTCCCTTGATAGCGGCGTCCGCCAGGACGCGCGGCGTCTCCTGGAATGAGGCGGCCGAAAGGAAGCTGTCTGTCTCCAGCGAAGACTTCGTGATGCCCTGGAGTACAAGGTCAAACGAGGCAGGCCTGCCTCCCTGAGCGCGCACCTTACGGTTCTGAAGCAGAAGTTCGTGCTTGCTGACAATCTGGTCGGTGAAGAACGTCGTGTCGCCCGGGTCAACAACCTTGACCTTCTTGAGCATCTGCCGAATGATCATCTCCACATGCTTCACATTGATGTCGACACCCTGTGACCGATAGACCTTCTGAACTTCCTGCACCAGGTAGCGGGCCGTCTCCTCAACCCCGACGAGCTCCAGAAGCTCCTTGGGGTCAACCGAACCCTCGGTCAGCTGGTCCCCGACGCGCACATGGTCACCGTCCTTGAACCGGAACCTCGCCATCGGCGACACCTTGAACTTGGTCTCCGTGCCACCGTGCCCGCTGATGACAATCTGCTTGCGTTCCTCGATCCCTTTCTCCTTCACGTTGATGACCTGGAACACACCATCGATGGGAGACACGATCGCCTGCCCCTTGGGCGTGCGACCCTCGAAGATTTCCTCAACACGAGGCAGACCAGTCGTAATATCCGCCACCGCGATACCTCCCGTATGGAAGGTTCGCAGGGTCAACTGGGTTCCCGGCTCACCAATCGACTGCGCGGCGATCACACCGACAGCTTCGCCCACTTGGACGTCGCCGCCCGTGGACAGATCGCGGCCATAGCACTTGGCACAAACGCCGTTCTCGCTCTGACACGTAATCGGGGAACGAAGCCGGACACTCGTGATACCAAACTGCTCGATGGCTGTGGCAGTTTCATCAGAGATGACTCCATCCTTGGGAACGAGAACGATGTCCTCCTCGACAGCCACCTTCACCGAGGAAATGCCGGCGCGCCGAACCGCGGTCAGAACCTTCTCACTCAGCACGTCCCCCTTGCGGGCCACGACGCGTTCCCCGTCCAGTGAAACGACGTCTTCGCCTAACGGACGCTCCATGATTCTGCGCAGCGTCGAGGGCGACCAAGAAGGATTGACAGCGATCGTCGATGCCCGAAGCACAATGTCATCGGCGGCGTACCGTCCCGCGATCTGTTCCTTGAGTCCAACAATAACAGCCCCGCCGTCCACAACCGGCTGAACCGTGAGTCCACCGACGTAGCGCTGAATCTTCAGAGACTTCTGTCCTAGAGCCTCAAGGCGCTTGGCCTGATCCCACGAGATCTCTTCACCAGGACGAATAACAATCTCACCCGTCAGCGGGTTCACGACCTCTTCGTCTGCTATCTTGCCTGCTAGTTCCTCGGGCAGAGAGGAGACGACCAGATTGCCAATCCTGATCTCACGAGCCTCGGAATGGGTGCAGTCCTCCTCACGGACGACCAGCTCGTGGGCAACATCGACGAGGCGACGCGTAAGATAGCCGGAGTCCGACGTCTTGAGAGCTGTGTCAGCCTGACCCTTGCGGGTGCCATGAGTCGACAGGAAGTACTCCAGAACAGAAAGGCCCTCACGGAGGTTCGACTTGATGGGGAACTCGATGATCTTGCCCGATGGATCCGACATCAGACCACGGATGCCGGTCATCTGCACAATCTGCTTCTTGCTTCCCCGGGCGCCGGAGTCGGCCATGATACGCACCGAGTTCTCTTCCGTCAGGTTCTTGAACACTGCGCGCTCAATCTCAGCATTCTTGTCCTGCCACACCTGCACGACTTTGAGGTAGCGGTCATTGTAGGAGAGGAGACCCTCGTCGTAGAAGGCATTGATCTCACGAACCGCCTTGTCGGCCTCATCAAGGATATGCTGCCGTTCGGGCGGCACTTCCATGTCTGACAGACCGATGGACATGCCGGACTCCGTCGCATACTTGAACCCCAGAGCCTTGATATTGTCCAGGAGGACGTTCGTCCGCGAAACGCCAAACTGACGCGAAAAGTCAGTAATCATAGACTCTATGTCCTTCTTGGGCATCGTCCGGTTCTGGAATGGGAAGTCACGGTACTTGTCCTCCCCCTCGAAGATCCCAGCCCGCAGCTCGTCGTTGAAAACAACGCGCCCCACTGTTGTCCGGACCTTGGTTCCTCCGATACGGACAAGGACCGGGTCGTGGACCCCGAGTTTTCCGGATTCGAACAGGTACAGGACGTCCTCTTCACCATACACGGGAGCAGTGTTCCACTTCATTGCCTTCATCTTCTCCTTGACTTCGTAGGTGAGATAGTAGGCACCCAGGACCATATCCTGCACAGGACCCGCCATGGGATTGCCACTGGCCGGGGAGAAGATGTTGTATGAGGAGAGCATCAGAAGACGCGCCTCTGTCTGAGCCGCCAGGCTCAGGGGGAGGTGGATGGCCATCTGGTCGCCATCGAAGTCCGCGTTGAATGGGGTGCACACAAGCGGCGAAATCTGGATGGCCTTATCGTCGATAAGCACTGGCTCAAAGGCCTGAATGGACAGGCGGTGGAGTGTCGGCGCTCGGTTGAGCAGGACGACGTTGCCCTTGACCACCCTCTCCAGCGTGTTCCACACCTCGGGAGTTGGTTTTTCCACCAGGTCCTTGGCCACCTTCATGCTGCCCACGACACCCTCGCGCATGAGCCGGTAGATGACATGTGGCTTGAACAGCTCAAGGGCCATCTCCTTGGGGACTCCGCACTGACTGATCTTGAGTTGCGGGCCGGACACGATGACTGCACGCCCTGAGTAGTCAACGCGCTTGCCCAGCAGGTTCTGGCGGAACCGCCCTTCCTTGCCTTTGAGTTTGTCGCTCAGGGAGCGAAGGGGGCGTCCGTTGGCGTTCACGACGGGATACTGTCGCTTGCTGTTGTCCAACAGGGCATCAACGGCGTCCTGGAGCATGCGCTTCTCGTTCTGGAGAAGAATCTCCGGCGCGTTTTCATCGATCATCTTTCCCAAGCGGTTGTTCCGATTGATGACACGGCGGTACAGCTCGTTGAGGTCATCCGAAGCGAACCGTCCTCCCTCAAGCTGCACCAGCGGGCGCAGGTCGGGGGGAATGACCGGAATGCGGGTCAGAATCATATCGGTCGGCTTCCTGCCGTTGTTGATGAGAGCAGTCACGACGTCCAGCTGTTTGACAGCCTTGGCGCGGTCCTGACGGGACTTGCCCTTGATACGCGCAAGCAGCGCGTCTCTCATCTTGTACAGGTCCAGGTCCTTCAGCAGGTCCAGGAATGCGTCCGCGCCCTTCTTGGCCACGAACTTCTGTCCGTTGATCTTCCGTTCCCGGTACTCTTCGTCGGTAAGGAGCTGCTTGACGGCAAGTCCCTCAACATCGCCCGGATCCAGGACCAGCCAGCTGCCGAAGTAGATCACCTTTTCGACAGCCTTGCTGGGCATTTCCAGAAGGAGCGCGATGTAGTTGACCGCGTTGCGGAAGTACCAGATGTGCGCCACAGGGGCATGGAGTTCGATATGGCCCATGCGCTCGCGGCGGACACTGGAGTCGGCAACCTCGACATGGCACTTGTCGCAGACCTGGCCTTCGAAGCTTTTTCCCTTAAGCTTGCCGCATCTGCACTGGTAACTCTTGGTCGGTCCAAAGATTATCTCGCAGAACAGTCCATGGGGCTTGGGCTTGCCGCTCCTGTAGTCAAGCGTTTCAGCCTCGGTCACTTCACCGTGCGACCAGCTGCGTATTTCCTCTGGCGAAGCCAGATGGAGGGACAGAGCTTCTATCTTGTTGTTTCTCAATCTTCCTCCCTTGAGTTACTCTTCTTCCTCGGCGACCATTGTGGCCTTCGCGTCAGCGATGATTTTCTCCGCGATGCGCTCCGGCACTTCCTCATAGTGATCGATCTTCATTGAATACGTCCCTGTCCCCTGGGTCATGGACCCAAGGTCGATGCCATAGTTCAACATCTCTGCGAAAGGCACGAAGGCCTTGATAATCTGCTTGCCACCAACATTTTCCATGCCTGCGATCTTGCCGCGCTTGCTGGTCAGGTCTCCCATGACGTCGCCCATGTACTTCTCGTCAACGACCGTTTCAAGTGATACGATCGGTTCCAGGAGAATCGGGCTGGCCTGTTCGAATCCCTTCTTGAACGCGAGCGAGCCCGCTGTCTTGAACGCCATTTCTGACGAGTCTACCGGGTGATACGAGCCGTCAATGACGGCTACCTTGACGTCCACGACTGGATAGCCTGCCAGCTGCCCCTTGCCCATGGTCTCGAGCATGCCTTTCTCAATGGCTGGAATGTACTGTTTTGGGATTGCGCCCCCGAACACCTTGTTCTCAAAGACCCAACCGCCCCCTCGTTCGTTAGGCTCCATGTCGATCCAGCAGTCCCCGTACTGTCCGTGACCACCGGTCTGCTTCTTGTGCTTTCCCTCGACATGAGCCTTGCCCTTGATGGTTTCACGGTAGGGAACCTTGGGAACTTCAAGGTCGATGTTGACGCCGAACTTCTTCTGCAGGCGCTCGACAATGACCTGCAGATGAGCTTCTCCAAGACCGCTCAGAATCGTCTCGTGCGTCTCACTGTTCTTGTCAATGATGACAGCTGGTTCTTCTTCTTTCAGGCGGCTCAGCGTAGAGCTCAACTTGTCGTCGTCAGCCCTCGTCTTTGGCTTCAACGAGCGCATCAGGAGAGGCGGCGAGAAGACAATCGGCGCAAGTTCCAGAGGCATTTCTTTTGATGAAATCGTATCATTGGTCGCCGTCTGCACCAGTTTGGAGATGACGACAATGTCGCCGGGAACAGCCTCGTCGATGGGCTCCTGCTTCTTCCCCAGGGTATGGAAAAGACCGCCGACCTTCTCCGTCACGTCTTTTGTCGAGTTATAGATCTCGTGCCCGACCTTTCCGCTATAGACACGCACGAAAGAGAGCTTTCCAACAAACGGGTCGGAGGTTGTCTTGAACACAAAAGCGGCCGTTGGCCCTGCCGCATCTGCCCGCAGCTCCACGGTTTCGTCGGATCCTTTCCGCTTCGCCTGGACAGGTCGGTCAACGGGCGAAGGCGCATAGCTCGAAAGAAAATCCATGATATAGTCGCAGCCAGTTCCCTTGAGTGCCGAGGTTACCAGCACCGGGAACACCTGGCGCATGCGGAACGCCTTGGTAAACACCATGACCAGCTCGTCCTGGGTCAGCGTCTCTCCGCCCAGGTATTTTTCCATGACAGCGTCATCCGACTCAGCAACTGCTTCCGTAAGAGCAAGACGCGCAGCCTCAAACGCGGACTGCATCGTATCGGGAATGGCGTCAGTCACCACCGCATCATCGCTGCTCCCGGCATAACTGTGTACCTTGCCCGTCAGAACGTTCACGAACCCGGCAAACGAGGCGCCCGCAGATATGGGAATGACAAGAGGAACAACTTTGTTTCCAAAGGCAGCTTGGAGACTGGCCACGAGTCCATCGACGTCCACATTGTCCAGGTCGAGCTTATTGATGAGAAAGGCCACCGGAACATTCTGGCTTTCGCACAACGACCAGAACCGAGGAGTCTGAACTTCAATTCCGGCACCCGCATTGATTGTAAGCAAGGCGGTGTCCGCAACCCGTACTGCCTCCTGTGCCTCTGTCATGAAATCGGCATAGCCTGGCGTATCAAGCAGATTGAAGCGAGTTCCCCTGTAGTCGAACTCACACAGTCCAATACTTGTGCTGATGTGCCTCTTGATTTCTTCATCGAGGAAGTCAGATACAGTGGTTCCATCCTCGACGCGGCCTACCCTCTGGCTCGCGCCCGCACGAAACACGAGACGTTCGGTGATGATGGTTTTTCCAGAACCGCCTTGCCCTACCAGCACAACGTTCCTGATGTCACTCGGGCCAAATCTGCTCACCTTTTCCTCCCTAGAGAATGTTATTCGTTGTCTTCCAGCACGAGTTTGGTGCTCTTGACGCGGCTGTCTCCCTGCTTGGGCAGAGATTCAAGATCCAGCGCAAGCCCGCGAAGTTCTTTGACGAGAACATTGAAGGATTCAGGAGAACCAGTCTCAAAGAGGTTGTTCCCCTTCGTAAGCCGTTCGTATGCGACGCGTCTGCCTTCCAAGTCATCCGACTTGATGGTGAGCATTTCCTGCAGGACGGTAGAGGCACCATACGCTTCAAGGGCCCAGACCTCCATCTCGCCGAACCGCTGACCGCCGAATTGTGCCTTGCCTCCTATAGGTTGCTGTGTGATGAGGGTATAGCGCCCAGTCGACCGCGCGTGCATCTTGTCTTCCGCAAGGTGGATGAGTTTCAGTATGTACGCCTCACCCACGGTTACGGGACTGTCAAAGTAGTTGCCATACACGCCGTCCCGTACCGCTTCCTTGCCACTGTCATCCAGGTCAGCCTTGCGGAGCAGGGCCTTGATTTCATCCTCGGTTGCACCATTGAACACCGGCGTGACGGTTCTGACGTTCAGCTTGCGCGCCGCGATTCCAAGACTTGCTTCCAGCAACTGACCAATATTCATACGCGATGGGACGCCAAGAGGGCTCAGGATGACATCAACAGGCGTTCCATCCTGAAGGAACGGCATGTCCTCCTCGGGCAGAATCCTTGTGATAACACCCTTGTTTCCGTGTCTCCCCGCGACCTTGTCACCAACGATGATCTTGCGCTTCTTGGCCACGTAGACCTTGATGATGCGTTCGACGCCTACGGGCAGCGCATCGCTCGTGCTGTCCTTGGTAATCTCCTGCACATCAATGACCACACCGTCCTCTCCAGGCGGTACCTTGTAGGAGGTATTCTTGTAGTCACGCGCCTTATCGTGGAACAGAGCAAAGTAGACGCGGACCTCGGGGGACTCTTCCTGCTCTGCGCGTGGCGTGATCTTGCCCACCAGAACATCCTCCGCCTTGACGTGCGCGCCCACCCTGACAACGCCCCGGTCGTCCAGGTGTCTCGTCAACTCCTTCGACACATTCGGAGGGTCGCGTGTAATCTCTTCCTTGCCAAACTCCGTCGACCGCACCTCAATCTTGTGCTCCTTGATGTGAATTGAAGAGAGGCTGTCGTCACGGACAAGCCGTTCGCTGACGATGACTCCGTCCTGATAGTTGTAACCCCGCCAGGGAACGTACGCCACCAGCAGGTTCTTACCCAGAGCCAGCTCACCTTCAGCGCTCGCATATCCGTCGGCAAGCAGGTCCCCTGCCCGCACGGAGTCACCCAGGGACACTGCGGGGTGCTGATTGATACAAGTATCCTGGTTGGTGCGCTTGAACTTCTGCAGCTCGTATACACGAGCCTGAGGCACCGACACGTGGCTCACGCCGTTCTTCGCAAGCAGAATCAGATCCTCATGAGTCAGTTTGCGGCCGATTGGCAGCTTCTTTGACCTCGGTTTGCGCAGTTGTATGTCCTCCGCAAGTGTCCGCCCGACGAGCGCCCCGTTGACACGGAACAACTCGTAGGAAGCCGCCTTGGCGGGATCATACGTTAGCACGCTGGCATTCTTATCCTTGAGGTATAACGCATGCAGACTCTCATCGCTGACAACCTGCCCAATGGCAGAACTGAGATCCATTGCCGAGGAAACGCGCAAAATGCGGTGTCCGACAACCTGCAGTCCGATGGGCGTCATAGTGAGCGTCTGAAGCTCAACAGACACGGCTTCGCCATCTTCAAGAACCGGCACGGACCGAATCTTGGCATTGTTGATAAACCTTCCAAGCAGGGTTTCCGTGATCTTCGTGCCAGCCTTGTGTACCTTGTTCTTGCCTTCCTGCACGTCCTCCGCCAGAACCTTGCCCACCAGCGATTCATTGGTCTGCACGTCAAACAAATCAGAGAGGGAGTTTTGAAGTATGGACCCTGCGGGAACATACTGGAAGGACTCGACACCCTGATCAATCAAGGTATCAATCTGATCATGGGAGAGTTCAGAACCGACGAGCTCGAGGATGTCCGCAGGCAACTCGGCCGGCATGAAGGAAATGGGCACCATGCGCACCTCTGCACTGCTTCCGGCCTCGATATGATCGGATGCCAGCATCACAGGAACGACGTCGACCGCCACCTTGCCAGCCTGCAGATCGGCCACGTTAACGATGGGCGAAACGCGAACCTCGCCCGCATCGACGTAAGACACCGTCCCGTCGATATCGCTGAGTACCAAATCCCCATTGTCACGTACAACCCGCTCCTCCATGCCGGTGGACACACGCGCACGGTCGGGCTGAACAAGGGGAACGGCCTGCCGTTGCATGTTGCATCCCATGAGCGCGCGGTTGGCATCATCATGCTCCAGGAAAGGAATCAGTGATGCTGACACGCCAAAGACCTGTGACGGCAGGAGGTCGATGTAGTCCACGCTGCCCGCAGGCAGCTCCTTGGGAAGAATCTCTCCTCCCTCACTGCGCTGTCTGGCGATGACAGTCTTGGAAACAAGATGCCCCTTCTCATCAACCGGTGTGTTCGCCTGGGCAATCGAGTGAGACTCTTCCTCCTCGGCATCCATATAGGCGACGTTGTCCTCGTCCTTGCGTCCGTGCTCGACCTTCGCGTAGGGAGCTGTAATAAAGCCGAACTCATCAAGCTTCGCATAGGAACTCAGACTGTTGATCAGACCTATGTTGCCACCTTCCGGCGTCTCGATCGGGCAGATGCGGCTGTAGTGCGATGAATGGATGTCCCGGACCTCAACGCCTGCTCTCTTCCGATTCAGCCCGCCCGGGCCAAGGGAGCTAAGGCGTCTCTTGTGGGCGAGGCTGGCCAAAGGATTGATCTGTTCCATGAACTGCGACAGCTGGCTCTGACCGAAGAAGTTACGGATAGAAGAAATCACCGGTTTGGTGTTCAGGACATTCTGAAGGTTCATCATCTGCTCCGAAGAGTAGATCGTTACCTTGTCCCGAGTCGCCTTGGCGACCTTGAGCATACTGTCCTGAATCTCCTCTGCTAGCAGTTCGCCGACACACCGGATGCGCCTGTTTGCCAGACTGTCGATGTCATCGAAGGAGGCACGCCGCTCACGGATGTCGATGAGCCTGCGAATGACTGCCACGTAGTCTCCGGAGGTCAGCACCGGAGATGTTTCCTCCAGACCGAACCGCTTGTTTATCTTGTACCGCCCGATAGGAGCAAAAGTGTTGTAGGCTTCATCGGTAAGCAGAGTAGACAGCAGGCTTTCGGCGGCCTCGAGTGTAAGCCTCTCTTTGGGCTGCATCTCTTTGAAGATCTGTTTGACGGCATCTTCCTGGGTGGTGGTCTTGTCAGCCTTGAGCGTCTTCACAATCCACCGGTCAGGCTGTCTGCTGCTTACCAGCAATGACGCTTCTCCATGGTTCTCAAGTATCCCGATGGCTTTGGCACTGATGACAGAACCCTCCTTGACAAGTTCCCTGCCCTTGTCATCGATGAAGGACTCGGCCGCCGTGTACTCGACCTGTTCGTACAGGGACCTCAGCTGGTCAAGGGCCATGCGCTCTGTCTTGTCCACCGTGAACAGCTGCTCGATCTCCTCATTGGAAGTGATACCGAGTGCCTTGAGGACCAGGGTGACCGGTATTTTGTGGGCCTTCTTGCGCAGGCGCGTGTAGATGACGTCGTCCTTGCTTACTTCGATCTCCATCCAGTTACCGCGGTCGGGTATGAGGGTCACCATATAGATCTGTGCACCGGACAGTTTGTCCTTGCCACCCTCGAAATAGACTCCAGGCGAACGGACCAGCTGAGACACAATGACACGCTCTGCCCCGTTGATGAGAAATGTCCCATACGGTGTCATGAGCGGAATCTGAGTCACGATAAGAGGTTGTTCGCGGATTTCGCCCGTCTCCTTGTTGATGAGCCGGAAGTTCGCACGCACCATCGCCTCAAAGCTCATTCCCGCCTTTCGGCAACTCTCAATGGACTTTGCTGGCTGCTCTATGTCGTGCGACACGTACTCGATGCGCAGCTTGGCTGTGTCAATCGGAAAAACCCGGGTGAAAATCTGTTCAAGTCCTGGTCCCAGAAGCCAGTCGTAGGAGGTCTTCTGAAGCTGGAGGAGGTCGGGCATCGCGTAACTTGATTTGATTTTGGTAAAGTCTATAATATCGTCTGCCACGCGCATGGCTCTCCTTTCATATCGGTGTGGAAAAAGCGGTCAAAACAAAAGTCTACTCTCTTTTGTTTGGCAGTCAATCGGGTTGTATCCATGGTTTACCGGCGACGCAGCTCAGTCGGTACGCTCTGTGAGTCCCTCCGTTCACAATTCACCTTGTTTGACGTGTTCGCCGAGCGCCGTTGCCACGGTGCCCTGGTACCTTCTGCCAGCCACGGCACTCCCCGCACCGCTCAGCGGCGCAGAATGCCATATCGCACAAGAACCCCGACAAATCGAAGCGTATCAGTCACAGAGTTGAACTTGCTCTTGGCGTCAGTCCTGTAAATGGTCCGCGTAGGAACCCAGCCGATACGGTATCCGGCGCGGCCCATCTTGAAAATCACCTCAGTCTCCATGTCATATTTGCTGGCCTTCAGCGGAAGGCTCAACACTGAACTCAGACGGTAGTAGCGGAACCCGTTCTGGCTGTCCCGGATGTTCTGGCCCAGGAACAGGCTGACGAGCAGCGAGGAAATGTGGTTCGCAAACCTGCGCACAGGTGGCATGGTGGAAACATCGGACATACGGTTGCCCACAACCATATCGTATCCCTGCTCTGCTGCTCTGACGAAGGAAGGAATCTCGGCAGGATCGTGCTGACCATCCGCATCAATGGTCACAGCGCCATCAAATCCCTGCTCCTGAAGATACTGGAACCCTGTCTTGAGAGCGGCTCCCTTTCCGACGTTCGATGCATGCCTGATAACGGTAGCTCCCGCTCGCTCTGCAGCGGCACTGGTAGAATCAGCAGACCCATCGTCGACCACGAGCACGAGTGAGACGAATGGACGCGCGCCCGCCACAACGGCGGCTATATTGCGCTCTTCATTGAAGGCTGGAATCAGGGCTGCAATTTTCATGCGCGCGCATCCTCCCAATAGGCGTAGAAGTTCAGGAACTGCGTGGGATCTTTGCGCGCGACCGCTTCGTACTGCCTCGCAAACTCGACAACGAACTGCCGTATCCACAGATGTTCGTTGTCAGTCTCAGGTCTGATGGCACTCCCGAGCTCAAGGCGGAAGCGCCCGTCTGGTTGACGCACAAGAAACCCCGGGATGCCTACCAGGTCTTTGCGGAAACATATCATGGCTGCGCCGCGGGGAAAAGAGACCGGTCTGCCAAAAAACTCAACCCGCTCGCCACTGCCCGTGTAGTCCCGGTCCGAAACGATGGCTGGCACGTCGCCCTCCGGAAGGTTGCGCAGGATGTCGCGAAGCCCCGAACGGATGTCATGGGCTAGGACGCCGAACCGCGTCCGAAGCGTTTCGTACAATGATTGCAGAGCTCCACTGGCCTGTGGCAGCGCGATGGCATGTACCCTATACCCGGCAAGACCCAGCATTGCTCCTGCAAGCTCCCAGTGACCGTAGTGGCCAGTTACAAGACAGAAGGGCCGACCGCCAGCAATGTCGTACAACTGACCAGGCAGCTCATCGAAATTGATCGCAAGCTTTCTGATGTCATCGTCGGCAGTAGAAGGCAAAGAGAAGAAGTCCACGAGGTTCAATGCTGCCTGCTGAAATGTGCGGACTGCAAGAAAGAGCCGCCGAGCCCAGGAAAGGTCCGGCTCCATGACCCGAAGATTTGCAAAGACTCCGCGCCGTTGCGACCGGTTGATGATGAAGTACCCCCACGCGATAACCCTCGCCACAAGGCGGCGCAACCACGGTGGCAACAGTGCAGCAGCGCGGAACGCCAGCGCATACCAGAACGCCATGTCTAGCGACCGTTCTGGCATTCAAACTGCGCATACCAGAGTATTCCCACCAGTGTCTTTGCATCAACGATGCCGCCATTCTGACACAGCTTCAGGGCTTCAGGAAGCGGGACCAGCCTTGTTGTAATAAACTCGTCGGCATCCATGTCCGTGCGCCCTAAGGTGAGATCACGTGCCAGAAAAAGGGTGAGGCGCTCGTCCACGAATCCCGGACTTGGCCAGAACGTGGCGCACTTCTTCCACCGGGCCGCCATGTATCCCGTTTCTTCGGACAGTTCACGGCGGGCAGCAGTAAGCAGATGTTCATGCACACTGCGCCGCCCCGCAGGGATCTCAAGCATGGTCATTTCCGGAGCGGGCCTGAACTGCCGCACGAATACGACACGCTCATCGTTTGTCACAGCCACGACGCAGACGGCCCCGCCGGGATAGGTCACCACATCGCGGTGAGCTACACGGTTGTCCGGCAGCCTGACGGTCTTGTCCAGCACCTCGATGGATGTCCCATGATAGGCGTGCTGGCACTCGAGCACTGCCTCTGCTACACCGGCATGTGTCTTCAACGTGCCTGAATGATCTCCTTGACCTTCAGCAACCGGTTTGTATTGGCCCGCTCATTCTCGTCCAGCTTCGAACTGATAAAGCGGATGGTCTCTTCGAGGTTGGGAATCATGACGTATTCCAGCGCATTCACTCGCCTGCGCGTACGCTCTATCTCCTCAGCCATCCGCCGAATACTTGCCTCGATCTCGGCAAGCCGCACGATGGATGGCATCAACCTGTACAGTCCAAGAAGGGACGCCTCGACACCAGCCCCTTCGAGGCCGGCAAAGGCAGGGGATTCAAAATCAGACATAGTGTGTGCAAGTGTGGGAAGTGGTACGTTCATGATGCTCCTGGTTCCTGCGTCAATGTCGAGGCGCGTCGATACCGTGTGTGCGAGGAGCTCCACGACGGCCGAGGGATAGGACGCTGTTTCCCCTTTGAAGGTAGCCAGCGCATCGGGCAGGTCCCGGTCGACTCTCGCTCGGTAGGTTCCATACTCCTGAGCCAACCGGATGAAAGTCTTCATCAGACCCTCCAGCTTGTCCTTCAGCAGCTTGTGGCCTCTGCGGGCGAGTGTATAGCGCTTCTGGAGCCGAAGCAACTCCATCCGCGTCGGATTGACTTTGAGAATCATGTCCGCCTACCGCTGTTCCGCCGGCATGTATTTTGCCACCATTGCCGGCGCAACGCGCTTGAGCTCGGCACGAGGCAACATCGAGAGCAGACTCCAGCCAATTGTGAGCGTCTCCTCAATAGAGCGGTCTTCGTCATGACCCTGGTTCACAAATCTGCGTTCGAACTCCTCCGCGAACTTCACGAAGATGCGGTCGGTCTCCGTCAGCGCCGACTCCCCCAGCACGACGGCCAGCTCCTTGGCATCCCGCCCCCGGGCATAGGCTGCAAACAGCTCATTCAGAAGACCTGCGTGATCCTCACGGGTCTTGCCTGCTCCGATACCTTTGTCTTTCAGACGTGACAGAGATGGCAGAACATCGATGGGGGGATAGACACCTGCCTGTTGCAGGGAACGACTGAGCATGATCTGGCCTTCCGTAATGTATCCGGTAAGGTCAGGAATTGGATGAGTCTTGTCATCCTCCGGCATGGTAAGGATTGGAATCTGCGTAATGGAGCCCTGCTTGCCCTTGATTCTGCCTGCGCGCTCGTAGATAGTCGCAAGGTCCGTGTAGAGATACCCCGGGTATCCGCGCCTTCCTGGCACCTCCTTGCGCGCGGCCGACACCTCACGGAGAGCATCACAGTAGTTCGTCATGTCCGTAAGGATGACCAGCACGTGCATGCCCAGGTCGAAGGCGAGGTACTCCGCGGCAGTCAGGGCGAAACGTGGCGTAGCGATGCGCTCGATAACAGGGTCGTTGGCAAGGTTCATGAAGAGGACGGATTGGTTGATAGCGCCGCTTCTCCGGAAGTCAGAGACAAAGTAGTCCGCTTCTTCAAAGGTTATACCCATGGCTGCGAACACTACCGCAAACTCCTCGCTGCCTGTCAGCACGCGCGCCTGCCTCGCAATCTGAGCAGCCAGTTCAGCGTGAGGCAAGCCGCTCCCCGAGAAGATAGGCAGCTTCTGCCCGCGCACAAGGGTATTGAGGCCATCGATGGCCGAAACACCTGTCTGAATGAACTCATCGGGATAGTCGCGGGAATAAGGATTCATCGGGTTTCCATTGATGTCCACGACCTTGTCCGGAATAACCGGCGGAATACCATCCGTAGGTGTCCCCAGACCATTGAACACACGTCCGACAATGTCCCGCGAAACGCCAAATTCCAGCCCATGCCCGAGGAAACGGGTGACAGTCCGACCTCTGTCCATGCCGGACGAGCCTTCGAACAGCTGCACGAGAACGCTGCTCCCCGACACCTCAAGCACCTGGCCATGGCGTGGCCCGGACACGGTACGAAGCTCAACAAGCTCGCCGTACTTGACGCCCTCAGCTTCGTCGAGAAAGACGAGTGGCCCGACGATCTCGCGGACAGTCCGATAA
>Ga0209099_1002441_pt1 | contig 16356 bp, 13 predicted proteins | sample AD_JPNHW2_MetaG_FD_184430 | JGI IMG/M metagenome (GOLD analysis project Ga0209099, IMG submission 184430) | Active sludge microbial communities of municipal wastewater-treating anaerobic digesters from Japan - AD_JPNHW2_MetaG (SPAdes) (version 2) | ecosystem: Engineered > Bioreactor > Anaerobic... | reverse complement strand
GCCGTCCCAGGCGAGGCCCTCGGGATGGTAGCCGGGCGCCTCCAGGCTGCCGAGGAGCTGGCCATTACGGGGATCGATGCGGTAGAGCCGGTCGGTGTGGGCATCGGCGACCCAGAGGGCCTTGCCATCGTAAGCGAGGCCGGTTGGACAGGTCCCGGGGCAAGGGATGGTCCGGAGGATCTCCCCCACGCGTGCAGCCAGGGAGGTGGCCGCCAGCAGCATAAGCAGGAGTACTAGGGAGCGTTTTTTCATCACCATTCCTCATGTGAATGGGGAGCGATTTTTTGCGAACAGCAACTGCCGGGGCCGCTTACTATCCGGCCCCCGGTTGCGCCGCTTATAGCTGATCCCGCGCGGCTGCCTGGGCCTTGGCCCGGTCGAACTCAGCGGCGATCTCCGGCGCGGCCGCCGGGGAGAGCAGCGAGACGGCCACCACCGCCGCGCAGGAGACGAGGAACGCCGGCAGCAATTCGTAAATATCGAGCAAACCGCCCGCCGGCCGCACAGCCAGTTTCCAGACAAAGACCATCACGCCGCCGCTGAGCATGCCCGCCAGCGCGCCGCCGCGGGTGGTCCGCCTCCAGAATAGCGAAAAGAGCACGGCAGGACCAAAGGTGGCGCCGAAACCGGCCCAGGCGAACGAGACCACATTGAAGATGATGCTGTTCTCATCCAGGGCGATGAGGATGCCGATAAGGGTGATCGTGAGCATGACCGCCCGCGAGACCAGCATGATCTCCCGGTCCGAGGCCGCTTTTTTCAGGATACGCTGGTAGATATTTTTGGAAAAAGCCGAGGTCGCGATCAGCAGATACGAATCCGAAGAGCTGATGGTCGCGGCGAGAATACCGGACATCACCAGGCCGGCCAGCAGCGGCGGCAGCAGCTTTCCGCTCATCAAGACGAAGATGCCCTCGGCGGCGCTGCGGGTCTGGAGCGCGGCGGGATAGAGCGCGCGGCCGGTCAGGCCGATCAGCACCGCCGCGCCCAGGGAGATGACGCACCAGCTGGTCGCGATCCGCCGCGATTTGTCCAGTTCTGCGGGAATCCGGATGGCCATGAAGCGGGTCAGCACATGCGGCATGCCGAAATAGCCCAGACCCCAGGAGAGCGTCGAGAGAACGGCCAGCCAGCCATACGGGACGGCCGGGCCGAAGAGCGGCGCCCCGGTGGCGGTGGTCTCCTGCACGCCGCCGGAGAGCAGCGGCCGGGCCATGCCAAAAAACTCGAAAAAGCCGGGGATGGTGCGGATATGTTCCGCCACCGGGGCGAGTCCGCCGGCGGCGTGAATCCCGGTCACGGTGATGACCGCCAGGGCGAAAATCATCACGACCGCCTGCATGAAATCGGAGGCCGTTTCCGCCAGAAAGCCCCCGATCACCACGTAAGAGAGAACGAAAACAGCGCCCAGAATCATCATGCCCGGATAGGGCAGGCCGAAGATCGCACTGAAGAGTTTACCCACGGTCACAAAACAGCTCGCCGCGTAGACCGTAAAAAAGATCAGGATGAAGAGGGCCGCGGTGGTCATCAGGAGGCGGCGCTGTTCCCGGAAGCGGTTGCTGAGAAAGTCCGGGATAGTGATGGCGTCGCCGGCAAGCACGGAATAGGTGCGGAGCCTCCGGGCGACGAGCAACCAGTTAAGCCAGGTGCCGACGGCAAGACCGATCGCGGTCCAGAAGGCATCGCTCAAGCCGAACCAGTAGGCGAGGCCCGGCAGGCCCATCAGCAGCCAGCCGCTCATGTCCGAGGCCTCGGCGCTGAAGGCGGTGACCCAGGGTCCGATCGACCGGTCACCGATGAAAAAGTTCTTGCTGCTGCTGTTGGCGCGCCGGGCATAATAGACGCCGATGAGGATGACCAGGGCCATGTAGCAGCTCATTGCGATGAGCGTCTGTGCTTTCTCAACCGTCATGGCGCCGCTCTCCGGAAGAGGTGGAGTCGATGGTTTCAGTATCCGGGCATTAAAATAAAGATATCAAGAATGTGCCAGAAAAGCAAGCGCCAATAGCAGAGCGGCTGCCCCGCGACGTTTGGCTCCTGCCTATTTCTTGACAATTTCTTGATATCTATTTAACATCTTGACATTAGTTAGATTGTTCTTTATATTTTACCAACCTGATATCGGGAAGACACTAATGCTGACGCCCTGGTTGAACATTATTAAGAGGTAAGCTATGAAGACCAAGATCGGCACCGTGTTGGACGAGGAACTGGTGCAGCAGCTCAAAAAGCGTTCAGCCCGGGAGGAGCGCTCGATCAGCGATATCCTGCAAGATGCGCTGCGGGGATATCTGCAGGGCGGCCCCCGGCAACGTGATCTCCGCATCGCTGCGGTGGAGAGCTTTTGCTCCAGGCCGTTCCAAATTTCGGGCACAGTAATCCGGCAAATCGTCGCAGAGGAGTATTACGAACAATGAACCTGAATAAAATAGCTGCGAATGAAATGGTGCTGCTGGATGCCAACATCTTTCTCTATGCCCTCCAGCAGCAATCGCAGCAGTGCATGCAGCTGTTGCGGCGATGCGCCGAGGATCAGGTTATCGGCTATATCGCAGACAACATTCTTGCAGAGGTGATGCACATTCTGATGGTCGCCGAAGCGCGCGACAACAACTGGATCACCACTACCAACCCGGCCCGGCAGCTGAGTGAACAGCCCAAAAGGGCCATGGCCTTGCTCCGCTACGAAGGCCTTCTCAGGGATCTGCTCAGCATGGGACTGAGATTGGAGTCTCTGCAACGCGAGGATTTTATCACCGCCCTTGCCGTGCAAAGGCACACTGGCTTGCTCACCAACGACGCATTGTTCGTGGCCTTGGCCATGCGGCTGCGAATCAAATCGATCGCCAGCGCTGACCAGGCCCTCAGCCGCGTGCCTGGGATATTGTTCTATTCGCCTGATGACCTGATTTTGGAATGAGAACCGCCTGAAACGAGCCCTTGAAGAATCCTTTCTATGATGAAATCAATCCCCTGGCAGCATGGCCGATCGATCTGATTTTCGGAGAGACCTATCTACTCATTCTTATGCGAAGGAAGTTACAGGATGAAAAAACTGGCTATCACCAATTTCGTTTGCATCCTTGTATTCGTGCTGCTGTCTGCCGCCCTCGCCGCGGTCGACATCCCCGCCAACGATCCCAACATCCAGTACTCCGGCCGCTGGGATTTCAGCGATCCTCTCGCCCCCGCCCATTCCTGGCCCGGCGTCTACCTCTGCGCTGAATTCGAGGGCACCAGCATCGGCGTCCGGATGAAGGATAATTTCTGCTATTACAATATCATCATCGACGGCGCGGACACCCTGGTCCTCCATCCCGCCAGTAGCGATCTCACCACCTATCCCGTCGCCGCCGGCCTCGCCCCGGGACGCCATTCCATCCGCATCGAAAAACGCAACGAGACCACCTGGGCCAAATTCACCTTCAACGGCTTTGTCCTGGATGACGGCAAGGGACTGCTGCCGCCCCCGGCGCGGCCTGAGCGCCGCATCGAATTCGTCGGCGATTCCTACACCAGTGCCTCGGGCAACCTCTATACCAAATCCGACAAGCCCGCCGAGGACGCCCCGATCACCAACATCAATGAGGGCTTTGGGCCCATCACCGCGCGCCATTTCGGCGCCGAGTACATGATGACCAGCCGTTCCGGCTACGGCATGGTCATGGACTGGCAAGGCTCGCGCTCCGGCAGCCTGCCGGCGGTCTTTAGCCAGACCCATACCTTCACTGCCACGCCGCCCTGGGATTTCTCAGGCTGGGTGCCCAACCTTGTGGTCATCGGCCTGGGGCTGAACGATTATTCGGGATTCGGCGGCTGGAACGGCGCGATCAGCGAAAGCAACCGCAACCTGTACAAATCCGAGTACCACAAATTCCTCACCACCCTGCGCGACCTCTATCCCGGGGTTAAAATGCTGGCCGTCGGTCCGCACGTCGAGTGGCTGCAGCAGGTCATCGCCGAGATCGTCGCCGAGGAAAACGCCGCCGGCAACGCGGATGTGTTCTACACCTTTTATCCCTATTATGACGGCGGCTATGTCTATGACGGCCACCCCAACGTCGCGACCCACCACAAGATCGCCGAACGGCTGATCGCGGCCATCGACAGCTTCGACGCCTGGAGCCCCTACGACGATGCCCGGCCGCCGGTTTTCACCAAATTTCCGGATTCGCCGCAAACCAGCTATTCCCGCGAAATCACCCTGGCGTTTGAAACCGACACCTACGCCACTGTCCGCTACAGCAGCCAGGACCAGAGCTGGGACCGGATGGAATACACCTGCACCACCACCGGGCAGCGCAAACATGCCGTCACGCTCAGCGGCGATCACGGCCAGAGCTACCTCTATTACTTCCGGGCCGCCGATCTCCGCGGCAATATGATGCCGGCCTCCTTTGCCGTCGCGGTCGATTTCGATACGTCCAAAATCCTCCTCAACTGGAAAGAGGAAAAGTATGAGGATACCGGATGGAAATCCGGCGCCGGCCCCATCGGCTACGGCACCAGCAGCGGCCTCAAGACCCCCTGCAGCCTGGTGCAAACGCTCTATTTGCGAAAGAGCTTCACTATCGCCGATGCCTCCGCCCTGACCGGACTGGGCCTGCTGGTCAAAGGCCGCGACGGGGCTGTGGTCTACCTCAACGGCCACGAGATCGAACGCATCAACATGCCGGCGGATGAGGAGATCTCCGCCGCGACGCCCGCTTCCACAGCCCTGGGGACGAACATGAACAAGATGGTGGTGATCAATGCCGCCAAGGGCCTGAACTACCTGCGCAGCGGTGAGAACCAGTTCGCGGTCGAAATGCACGCCTACGATTACACCAGGGGCATCGCCTTTGACGCCCAGCTGATCGACAACCGCAACACCATCCTCTTCAAGCAGGGATCGGAGTGGAAATTTGCCGATGCCGGTGAAGAACCCGAGAACCAGCTGCGCGACAAGACCTCCGGGGTGCGCTCAACGGAGGCCGGATGGCTGCCGGAGCGCCCGGAACTGCTGCAAAATTATCCCAATCCCTTTAATCCGGCGACGACGATCAGCTTCCGGCTGCCTGCGGCGGAAGAGGTTTCGCTGCGAATCTGCAATATCGCCGGCGCCGAGGTGGCCGCGCTGGTCGAGGGCCGCTTGCCGGCGGGGCAACACGAGGTGCACTGGCAGGCCGAGGGCGTGGCCAACGGTCTCTATCTGGTCACTCTGCAGGCGGGGGATTGGCGGGCGGTGCGCAAGGCGGTGGTACTGCGTTAGCGCAGTTGCGAGGATGGAGACGAGAGGACGGATCAAAAACCAGGGATCTCTTATGGGCAAGAAAAACCGGCGGAAGAACAAACCGGCCGCCATCCGGCCGACAAAACACGACTGGCGCGCCCTGCTTCCATGGCTGGCGCTGGCCCTGTTGGCCTTTATGCTCTACGCCAACACCCTCGGGCATGACTTTGTGCTCGATGACCGCATGGTCATCACCGAAAACTCGTTCACCCGCGCCGGCCTCAGCAGCATCCCCGACCTCCTGAGCCACGACAGCCTGCGGGGCTATCTGCAGGAGGATACACGCTACCTGACCGGCGGGCGTTACCGGCCGCTCTCCCTGATCCTCTTTGCGATCCTGTACGAATTCTTCGGAGCTCAGCCTGCCCTCTTTCACCTCGTCACGGTGATGCTCTACGCAATCGCCTGCCTGCTGCTCTATGCGGTTTTACGACGAATGGTCGGGCCGCCAGAAGGGCAGCCCTGGTACCTGACTCTTCCCTTCGTCACCGTCCTCCTCTTCGCGGTGCACCCGGTCCACACCGAGGTGGTGGCCAACATCAAGAGCTGTGACGAGATCCTGGCCCTCCTTGGCGGGCTGGCGGCATGGTACGCAGCCCTCCGCTACGGCGATACGCCGCATCCGCGTTGGCTCGCCCTCAGCGGCGCGGCCCTGTTCCTGGGGCTGCTGAGCAAGGAGAGCGCCATCGCCTTCGTGGCCATCATCCCCCTCTCCTTATGGATGACCAGACTGCCGCGCCGCCAGGTTAACCGGGTCATGGCAAGCCTGGCCCTTGCCGCCGTGCTCTTTCTTGCACTCCGCTATGCGGTCCTGGGATTTGCTTCCCCGCAGACGCTGGAGCTGCTCAACAATCCCTTTCTCGAAGCCACAGCCGCGCAAAAATGGGCGACCATCACCCTGACACTCGGCATCTATCTGCGCCTGCTGGTCTTTCCGCATCCGCTCACGTATGACTATTATCCCTATCACATCGCGCTGACGGGCTGGAGCGATTGGCACGTTCTGGCCTCTCTGCTGCTCTATGCCGGACTGTTTCTTTTCGCGCTCCTCTTCCTGCGCAAGCGCAACCTCGCCGCCTTCGGAGTGAGCTTTTATCTTCTTGCTCTGGCCCTGGTGAGCAATCTATTATTTCCCGTCGGCACCTTCATGGCTGAACGCTTTCTGTTCACGCCTTCGATCGGATTCTGTCTGGTGCTGGCGGTCACCGGCGCCGCTCTGCAGAGAAAAATGGCGCACGCGGCCATCGCCGTGGCGGTGCTCCTCATCGCGATGCTCTTTGCCGCCCAAACCATCGCGCGCAATCCCGTCTGGAAGGACAATTACACCCTCACCACCACTGATGTCAGGATCTCAGCCCACAGCGCCTCCGCCAATGCGTCGGCCGCCGACTGGCTGATCGTGCGCCAGGCGGCAACTCCGGACCCCCGGCTCAAAAAAGCGCTGATCGATTCGGCCTTTGTGTACCTCCATCGCGCCATTCGCATCCATCCCCGCTACGGCCGGGCCCTGGCCATGCTGGCCGATAACAGCAACAAGCTGAGAAACGACATCGACAGCTCGCTCTACTATTACCGTCGCCTTTACGAGATCAATCCCCGCTGGCCCAATGTGGCCTATAACCTCGGCACCTTGCGGCTCGACCACCGCCCGGCCGAGATCGACTCCGCGATCTACTGGCTCAACAAGGCCACCCTCTTGTTCCCCCAGAACGCAGGGGCGTGGAAAAATCTGGGGTATGCCTATTTCGCGCGGCAACAGTACGCGCGGGCGGCCGAGTGCTATCTGAAAAGCCTGCAGCTTGATCCGCGTGACCCGGACACCCGCAGCAGTGCCCTTACCGCCTGCGCGGCAGCCGGGGATACCGCAGCCGTACGCAGGCTCGGTAGTGGTGGAGTTCATTAATCGGAAGCCCGCTGTCGGAGGGTGAGACGCGGAACGGTACTAGCGGGGATGGCCGAGGCGGACCAGCAGGAAATAAAAGAGCTGCGCGAGCCAGGCGTGGCGGCAAAAAGCGGGCAGCCCGTTGCGGAACAGCCCCAGCCTCCAGGCCGCAGCCGAATAGAACAGCGAAAAAAGGAACCAGGCGACATAATTTTGCGGCGGAATGAGATTCCCCTGCCACTGCCAGTAGTCGAGCCGGACCGCGGCCGGTTCCATCACGGCGTCGAAGACCAGCATTAACACGGCCGTGAAGACCACCTGCACCCAGGGCGAGCGCCCGGGCAGGCGCTGCATCAGCCCGTCCGCGACCGCCGCAGCGGAGATCAGCATTCCCAGCCAGGCGAAGCCGATCGCCAGCGGCACTCCGAAGAGCTGCGGCTGCAGTACCTCCCCATACCGGTACGGCCCGAAAACCTTGCCGGTCGTCACCCCGAGCCATTCCAGGAGAAACGAGGAGACCACCACACCGGCGTAAGAGAGCAGCGCCCGCCGTGGCGCCGCCTGACGGCGGGCATGGATGGCGGCCAGCAGGATCGCCAGGGCGATGAGCAAGGGCGCGGCCAACAGACGCATCAGCTCCTGAAACCAGCCCAGCAGATTCCACAGCCCCCCGGCGGCGAGCAGGAAATAGAGCAGAAAAATGGCGAGGCCCTCCCCGTGTTCCCGGAATACCCGGCCACCGGGCGGGAGACCTCTCTCACCCTGCGCCGCGGCGCCACCCTTGCGGTCACGCATGGCGCTCTCCCTCCTTCTCCGCGGCTCCGCGCAACCGGACCGCCCTCCCCTTCCAGGAAATATCCCCTTTCAGGTAATAGTAAAAAGAGGCCAGCCCGACCAGGATAGTGGCCAGGATGCTGAGAGGATGGAGGATTACGCTGTAAACGAGCGGCTGGCCGAAGCGGACCGCCACGAGCAGGCGCAGCAGGATGTTCACCCCCACTGCCGGCAGGGCCCACATCCGCAGCGTCGGGAAGAGCAACAGCAGATAGGGGAGGACGAAAATGAAAAAGAGCAGGCCCATGAAAAGGAAATAGGGAATGGCCTTGAAATTCATCAGTCCGAAGGCATTCTTGGCGAAACCGAGTCCGACCTCGGCCGGGCTGGTGTACATGCGGCCGAAAACGGCGTCCCGGCCCGAGGCGGTGAGGGTGCGGAGGCCGAGCTGCTTGGCGCGGCGGCTCAAGGCGGTATCCTCGACGATGTGGCTGCGCACGGCGGCGTGGCCGCCCGACTGCGCATAGCCCCGGCGGGTGAAGGCCAGCCACTGGCCGTTGGCCGCCGAGAGCGAGGGGAAATGGCTGTACAAGGTCAGCCAAAGCGGGAGCAGGCTGTAGACAAAGAGATCGAAGATCGGCACGACCAGTTTTTCCGCCCAGCTCATGGTGATCTGCTGCGGAAAGGCGGAGAAGAGATCGAGGTCGAGTTTTTCGATCCAGCCGACGCTGCGGGCAACAGCGAAGGGGGCGTGAAAATTGTCGGCGTCGGTGAAGAGGAGGATCTCGCCGGATGCGGCGCGGCTGAGCTGGTGGCAGGCCCAGTTCTTTCCGGTCCATCCCGGCGGCAGCGCCTCACCCTGCAGCAGCCGGATGCGCGGGTCGAGCGCGGCCTGATCGCGCACCATGGCAGCGGTCCGGTCGCGGGAGTGGTCGTCGAGGACGATGATCTCGAGGTCGGGATACTCCTGGCCGCGGAGGCTCTCCAGGGAGCGGGCGATGGTGCGCTCCTCATCGCGGGCGGGGACGAGCAGCGAGACTCTGGGGGTGCGGCGCGGCTGCGGGCCGTTGCGGACCAGGGGCGCCGTCAGGGTGTTGAAGAGGCTCACCAGAAAGATCATCCCGAGCAGAAGATAAAGGGCGATAATCACTCCGCTCATTGGGCCTTCCTCCGCAGAAGTCCGCGCCAGCGCTGCCAGCGTGCATCGATCGAGCGCCGGCCTCGCAGCAGAATCCGTCCCTCCTCCCCGGCAACGATGCGGCGGCTGAGGCGCTCGAGCAGGGCGGCGTGGGCTTCCCCCCACTCCGGGAGAGGGTTCTCCGCGCCCGACCACGGCAGCGGCTGCGAGAATTCAAAAAAGACCTCCGGCCGCTGCTGCTGCAGAAACTCGATGCGGATACCGAGCTGGACCAGGCAGACCGGGCTCTCGAGGTGCTGCAGCAGCCAGATCAGCCCGGGTTTGTAGCCGAGCGGCCGGATGTGCCAGGGCCGCAGCTCCCCCTGCGGGAAGAGGCAGAGCACGTGCTGCCCCGCCGCTTTGCCCTGGAGCAGCTCCCGGGTATAGCGCAGCGAGCTGCGCACCCCGCCGGGAGTGGCCGGATCGATCGAAAAGACCCCGAGGCGGCGAAAAAAGAGGCGCTTGCGCAGCTGTTCTTCGAGCATCATCACATAGAGCTGCCTCTGCCACAAGCGGATGTTGAGCAGATCCACGAAGAATCCGTCCCACCAGCTGCTGTGGTTGGGCAGGATGATGAGGGGAGTGTGAGCCGGCCAGGCGGGCTCATCGCCGAGGAGATGCACGGCGTGAAACTGCCGCTGCATCGCCGGCAGGATATAAAGGTGAAAGAGGGTTAGCGCTGTTTTGCTGTGACGGGCGGTTATCAGGGGCATCCTCTCCTCGAAGCCAGGGTCAGCGCCGGCGCGCATATTCCTGCAGCAGGATGGCCAGCTTTTGCGAGGTGGGCACGAAGGCCCGTCCCGCGAAGGGATTATAGCCGGCCTGCACGATCTTTTTCAAAATCTCCTGGTAGAGGCGGCTGGCGGTATAGATGGCGAAGCGCGATTGACGGTCGAGCAGGGCGATCCCCGGTTCAGCCTCGGCATAAAAGGCGGAAGCGCGCTGGAGCTGAAATTCCATCAACGCGCGCAGCTGCGGCGTCATCCGCTCCGCGAGGAGATCCTCCGGTGCCACCCCGAACAGCTGCAACTCGTCGGCCGGGAGGTAAATCCGGCCCATCTGCTTGTCCTCCTGGATATCGCGCAGAATGTTGGTCAGCTGCATGGCGATGCCCAGTTTCTCCGCGTAGGGAAAGGCGCTGTCATCCTGGTAGCCGAGGAGACAAGTCATCATCAGGCCGACCACACCGGCGACCCGCCAGGCGAAGAGATGGAGGTCGTCATAGCTTGCGTAGCCGTTGAAGGTGGCGTCCATCTCGACCCCCTTGATCAGCTCCTGGGGGTAGCGTTCCGGGATCTGATACCTCCGGGCGGTATCGATGAAGCATTTGAGGATGGGGTGTTCGGACTCGCCGGTGCGGTAGGCCAGGGAGATCTCCCTCGAGAGGCAAGCCAGTTCGGAGAGCAGCTCTTCCCGTCCGCGCGCTCTCTGCAGGTCGATGAGATTGTCGGCGTAGCGGCAAAAGCCATACAGGGCCCAGGTGGCCCAACGTTTCTCCTCGGGAAGAAAGCGCGAGGCAAAATAAAAACTGCGCGCGTAATAATGGGTGATCGCCCGGGCATAATTATAGGAAGGGGCCAATTGGAGATCCTGCCAGTAAGGCGCCACGGAATCAGCTCCTCCCCAGGTCGCGCTGGATGACATAATCGGTGGTGGCCGCGGTCAGGACCACGCCCGGCAGTCCGGCGCCGGGGTGGGTGGAGGCGCCGACCAGATAGAGACCGCGCACATCCTCGCTGCGGTTGTGGGGCCTCAGGATAGCGGTCTGGGTCAGCCGCGGCTCCACGCCCCAGGCGCTGCCGTAGACCGCATTCTGTTTGCGCTGAAAATCCTCCGGAGTGAAGAGCCTTTTGACCGCAATGCTCTCCTGCAGCCCGGTCAGCCCGAGATGATGCTCGAGGTGGTCGAGGATCCGCTGCGCGAAGGGCTCGGCGAGTTCGCCCCAGTTCTGGCCGCCCCTGAGATTGGCGACGGGGGCGAGGATGTAGAGGCTCTCGCAGCCCGGGGGGGCCATGGTATCGTCCGTGCGGGTCGGGGTATGCAGATAGAGCGAGAAATCTTCCGGCACGATCTTGCGGTCAAAAATATCGCTGATCAGGCCGTGGTAGCGGGATGAGAGCACCAGGGTGTGATGGAGGAGCTGGGGGAAGCGCTTTTTCAGGCCGAGATAGATGAGGAAGGCGCTCATCGAATAATGGACGCGCTCCAGCCGCCGGTTGCTCCATTTTTTACGGTGCTCCGGCTTGATCAGGTCGCGATAGGTGTGGATGAAATCGGCGTTGGAGATGACGAGATCGGCCGGCAGTTCCCCCGCGCTGGTGCGGACGCCGGCCGCGCGGCCCTCGCGCACCAGGATCTCCTGCGCCGGCCGGCTGGTGTAGAGGGTTCCCCCCTGCTCGAGAAAAAGTTTTTCCAGGGCGCGGACCAGGCTGTACATGCCGCCCTTGCTGTAAAGCACCCCGTGGATCTTTTCGAGATAAGGGATCATCTGGTAGACCGCCGGGGCCCGGAAGGGATTGCCGCCGATAAAGAGGGGGTGAAAGGAAAAGATGAAGCGGTGGCGGAAATCCTTGAAGAAAAGGGCCGAAAAATGGTAGGAGGGCAGTACGGCCTTGAGGCGCAGGGCGCGGGGTGCGAAGGCGAGCATGCTGCGCCAGTCCATGAAGGGACGAGTGCCGAGACCGTCGACGATGACCGCCTCGTAGATCCCCCGCGAGGTCTTGATGAAGGCATCGTAGCGGGCGGCATCGCGCGGATTGAACTGCGCCATCTGGAGGCGCATCCGCTCGCTGTCGCCGGTATAGTCGATGAAGGAATTGTCGTGAAAATAGATGCGGTAATAGGGATCGAGCGGGAGGATCTCAACATAATCGGCCAGGCGTTTGCCGGCCATGCTAAAGATCTCCTCGAGCAGCGCTGGCTCAGTGATGAGCGAGGGGCCCATATCGAAGCGGTAGCCGTCGATCTCGAGGGGATAGCCGTGGCCGCCCACCCTCGGATTCTTTTCCAGGAGAGTGACCTGATGACCCTGCGCCTGGAGGCGGTTGGCGATGGCCAATCCACCGAAACCGGCTCCGATGACGATGGCTTTATTACCCGTTGGCATGCCAGATGCTCCGATTCCTGTATTCAATCCTGATTCCTGCACTTCCCTCCCGATAAACACCGCCCTGCGTTTTTTTTATTCCGTTTCCGCGATCAGTCCGGCCGCCATCCGGCCCGAGAGCAGTACCAGGGGGATGCCGCCGCCGGGATGGCTGGAGCCACCGGCGAAAAAGAGGCCGGGCACGGCGCGGCTGCGGTTGGCCGGGCGGCGAAAGGCCATCGCGCGCGAATTGCTCGAGATGCCGTAAATGCTGCCGCCGTTGCTGCCATAGCGATCGAGTAAGTCGCGCGGGGTGATGACCTCCTCGCAAACGATCGCGGCGGAGGGATCGAGGCCCGCCCGTTGCAGCCGGGCGAGCACGCTCCGGCGCACCCCGGCGACATCCGGCTCAGCCGCATCCGGGCGCAGATAGGGCATATTGACGAGGACAAACCAGTTCTCTCCTCCTGCAGGAGCATCCGCCGCATCGGCGCGGCTGGTGATGGCGACGTAGACGGTGGGGTCCTCCGGCGCCCGCAGCTCGCCGAAAATCTGGCTGAATTCGCGGCGGTAATCAGCGGAGAAAAAGATAGTGTGATGGGCCAGCTCGGGATGGCGCTTGTTGACCCCCCAGAGAAAGATCATCCCCGAGAGCGAAGGCTCGAGGCGGTTGAGCTTGCGCCGCTCTCCGGCGAACCCGGGCAGCAGCCGGTTGAAGGCGGTCACCACATCAGCGTTGCAGAGCACCCGATCCGTGCGCAGCAGCCGGCCGCCCACCCGCACGCCGGCCACCCGCCCCTGCTGCGTCACGATCTCCTCGACCGGCTGGCCGGTATGAATGCGCACGCCCAGAATGGTGGCCAGCTGCTGCAGCGCCACGACCAGGCGGTACATCCCGCCCCTGATGTAAAAAGCACCGAATCCGTACTCGACATAGGGAATAATGTTGAGGGTCGCCGGCGCCCGGTAGGGGTTGGAGCCGTTGTAGGTGGCATAGCGATCGAAGAGCTGGACGATGCGGTCGTCGTGGAAAAAGCGCTGGACGCCGCGATGGACCGTGCGCAGGGCGTCGATCGAGGGCAGGGCGCCAAGGGCGGCGAGATGACGACGGTTGAGCAGCTTTTTCCATTCATGGATCGGGGTGAAAAGAAAAACCTCGGCGGTGAGGTCATAGATGCGGCGGCTGTAGGCCAAAAAGCGTTCAAAATGGCCCTTGTCCCGCTCCGAAAGCAGGGTAATGGCCTGCTCCATGGCCGCCGCGTCACTGCTGGCATCAAGACGGCTGCCGTCCGCAAAGAAATAGCGGCACATCGGCTCGACCGGCACGAATTCGAGAAACTCCCGGCGCCGGAAGCCGGCGTCGGCAAAGAGCTCCTCCAGCACAAAGGGCATGGTGAGCAGCGAGGGGCCGGTATCGAAGCGGAAGCCCTCAAGGTGCACCTGGTTCATCTTGCCGCCCAGTTGGCCGGTCTGCTCAAAGAGATCGACACTGTACCCGAGCCGCGCCAGTTCGATGGCGCCGCTCAATCCCGCCAGTCCCCCACCGATGACGGCCACCGGTTTACCCATGCGAACTCCTGATCTTTTCATAGAGTGAGGTGCAGCCGAGGAGGAGGCTGTAGCCGTAGAGAAAATCCTCGACCGGGATGGTGCCGATCCGCCAGTCGAGCTGGTAAGCCGGAGCGTAGAGCACCACCGGTCGGGCGGTCAGATAGCCGTTGCAGATCAGCATCAACCCGGCGAGCAGGGCGGCGTACGGCCAGCAATTGGCGCGGGCCAGTATCCGGCCGCCGCAGCTGAGATCGGCCCAGGCCGTCAGGGCGAGAAGGGCGAACACCAGAGCGGTATACTCCTTGCCCAGCCAGAGCATCAGGCCGGCCAGGGGCAGGGCCGCCCAGAACCAGAGCGGAGCGCGTCGCTCTCTGGCTGCATGCTGAGCCGGTCGATAATAACGCAGCACCTCCCAGACAAAGAGAGAGGAGAACGGGACCGTGATGAAAAAGAGCCATTCCCCGGCCGGCAAGGGACCGATGAAGGTCCCGGCCGTATAGTGCGGGTTGAACCACCAGTGACGGCCGGTGACCAGGGCGTCCCAAAGAATATAGGGCACGAGCAGGCACAGGGCGGCGAGCAGGGCGGCCGGCCAGCGGCGCACAAAACGCACCCGGGAATCGAAGCTCAGGGCCAGGGGGCCGATCACAACCAGCAGATTGAAGACAAGATATTCGAGGTGGCTCAAGAGTCCCCCGTGGATGCAGCTGGCTCCGGATAACGGCTGCCGGGATCCAGCTGCAGCTCCTGCCGCAGCCGCTCCAGCGCCGAGCGCTCGCCGGCGTCGAGATGCGCCCGTTCGGCGATAAAGTTGATGACGTTGGCGAGCAGCGGACGATCGATTTGCGCATGTTTTTCCGGCAGCAGCCGGATCAGGGTGCGGAACTTGGCCTGGGCGTCCTCGCCGCGATGGAAAAAGAAGGGAAGAAAGTAGCAGGTGGAGCTGTGAATAAAGAGGGCCTCGATGTCCTCGGGATCCATCCTGACTCCGGCATCCATCATCTTGAGGCCGCGGTTGGCCCAGCGCCATTTGTCATAAGGCGAGCGGCTGTGTTTTCCTTTCAGAGCCGCCAGCGCGCCAAGGTACGTCCGGGCGCGGCCCTCCCATTCGGGCTGCATGCGGATGAGCGCCTCAAAGGCGGCGATGGCCGGCTCGATCTGCCGCTTGTCCTCAACACTGGAGTAGAAGAGCAGCCGCGCCTGTTCCAGCGCCTGCCGCCCGACTGCCGTCATGGCCGGATCCTCCGCCCTGGCGCACACCCCGGACAGGAGCAGCGCCCAGACAGTGGCCAGCAACATGGTATGATGCATTCTCCCGCTCACTCCAGCTCTTCTTCAATGCTGTCCCTGCCGCAGCATCCCTCCCGGGGTCGTCCTGTTTCAGCGGCATGCGCTGCCGCGCTTTCCGTCCCGGCATCGGCCTACTTCAGCGGTTTGAGCTGCTGCAGCTCCGCCGGGCTCGCCGGCCAGAGACTCACCGCTGCACCGCCTCCGGGTGCCAGGGCCATTCGCAGCACCGACTTGCTCGTGACCAGCCCCTTGTGGATGCGGTAGGCCATGGGATTCTTCTGCCAGTGGGCATCGGCGGCATCGAGATAGAGCGTCGCCGTGTATTTTTCGCCCTGATCAAGAAAATCGAGCTTGACCTCCGCCTGGCGCGCCTGTTCATCGGTGATGGCGCCGATGAACCACTTGTCCGAGTTTTTGGCTTTGCGGGCGATGGTCACATAGTCGCCCGGCTCGGCGGCGAGGATCCGGCTCTCATCCCAGTCGACGGCCACATCCTTGATGAACTGAAAGGCATCGGGAAAACGGTCGTAATTCTCGATCAGATCGGCCGCCATCTGCAGCGGGCTGTAGAGGGTGACGTAGAGGGCCAGCTGCTTGACCAGGGTGGTATGAACCTGGTAGGTGCTGCCGGGCTTGTAATACTCCATCTTGATCTGAAAGATGCCCGGCGTATAATCCATTGGACCGCCCATGAGCCGGGTGAAGGGGAGGATGGTCTCGTGCTCGGGGGGATTGCCGCTGCTCCAGGCGTTGTATTCGTTGCCGCGCGCCGCCTCGCAGGCGAGCCAGTTGGGCCAGGTGCGCTGCAGTCCCGTCGGGCGAACCGGCTCGTGCACATCGATCATGATGCGGTGGCGCGCCGTCTCCCGGGCCACGCGCAGATAGTGGTTGACCATCCACTGGCCGTCGTGGTGCTCGCCGCGCGGAATGATGCGGCCGACATAGCCGGTCTTGACGGTGGTGTAGCCGTGCGCATTCATGAAGGCATAGGCCTCCGGCATGCGCCGTTCATAGTTGGTCACTGCGGCGGAGGTCTCGTGGTGCATGATCAGGCGCACGCCGCGGTCCGCCGCATAGTGCTGCAGCTCGTCGACGTCGAAATCGGGATAGGGGGTGACGAAATCAAAGACCTCCTCCTTCCAGTTGCCGAACCAGTCCTCCCAGCCCACATTCCAGCCCTCCACCAGCACGCCGTCAAAGCCGTGCCGGGCGGCAAAATCAAGGTAGCGTTTGGTCTCGGCGGTGGTGGCGCCGTGATGGCCGTTGGGCTTGAGCGCCTTCCAGTCGGTTGCGGCCAGCTTGAGGTTGCTGGTGTCGGCCAT
>Ga0209099_1002439_pt1 | contig 16377 bp, 15 predicted proteins | sample AD_JPNHW2_MetaG_FD_184430 | JGI IMG/M metagenome (GOLD analysis project Ga0209099, IMG submission 184430) | Active sludge microbial communities of municipal wastewater-treating anaerobic digesters from Japan - AD_JPNHW2_MetaG (SPAdes) (version 2) | ecosystem: Engineered > Bioreactor > Anaerobic... | reverse complement strand
TTAATTCCTGCTTCTTTCATGAAAAATTATTACCCGTTAGAACAATTGACGTAATCTCCATAAACTGAAGAGAAAAAAATAAAATCGATAATTACAAATAAAAACCAGATAAGATATTCCTCTACGTGTCATATGAATAATGTATTTTCATTTTAAATAATCCGGATAATTATTACAAGAAATATTTAAGATAACCATTTGATCAAAAAGTGAATTCCCTTTATTAAGAAATAAAATCGGGAATATCATCTTAAAATGAGAGCAAATGGAATGTATATAATATGAAGCAGAAAATGAAGTTCTCTTATTCTAATAATTATAAATAGCTTATCAAAAGCATAATATTTAATAACGAAACAATAGAACCTATAATCAACAGGAGTGTAAGAGTAAATTTTCCGTTAGCATATTTTCCCATAACTTTTTTTGATGATGTAAGATATATCTGGAGAAAAATTGTTATTGGAAGCTGTATGCTTAAAAACATCTGCGAAAAAATCAGCCCTTTGAAAGGATCACGGATTAAAAATATAATCAATACGGCCGCGATTATTGTTATAGCCAGGCCTATACGTGAATGTTTATCTTTTATATTATACGGCTCTTTAAATATTCCCGCGAAAATAGATCCCCCCGCCATACCTGCAGTAACACTGGAAGATATTCCCGCGAAAAGAAGGGCCACTGCGAATATTATTGAGGCCATGTTTCCGGCTATCGGGCTCAGCATAGTTTCAGCCTGCTGCAGTTCGGAGACACTTATTTTATTTGTATAAAACGCCGCGGCGGCAAGAATTATTATTGCACTGTTGATTGCCCATCCTACCCCCATTGAAAAAAGCGTATCCATAAATTCAAAATCAAGCTGTTTCTTTATAACCTTCTCATTTTCAAGGTTCCACTGCCGGCTTTGAATTATCTCGGAGTGCAGGAACAGGTTGTGGGGCATCACCACTGCTCCGAGCACGCTCATTATAATCGGCATTGAACCGTAGGGAATGGAAGGCACTACCCATCCATTTACAGCCGCATTCCAGTCAACTTTAACTAACGTCAGCTCATACAGAAAAGATAATCCGATTACTGAAACAAAACCGATGATGAATTTTTCGAGACGCTTATACGAATTTGTGAATAGAAATATCAGTACGAATATCGCAGAAAGAATCGTCCCTGCGAATACCGGTATCCTGAAAAGCATATTAAGCCCTATAGCCGCACCAAGTATTTCCGCAAGAGCGGTTGATACGGCAGCGAACATCGCAGTGATTAGTGTTGTACCGGAAATCCATGCCGGAGTATGAAAAGATGCCGCTTCGGAAAGACAAAGCCCGGAGGCTATCCCGAGGTGCGCGACGTTATGCTGCAGAATTACAAGCATAATAGTAGAGAGTGTAACCATCCAGAGCAGAGCGTAGCCGTAATCCGAACCGGCTGCAATGTTAGACGCCCAGTTCCCGGGATCGATAAATCCCACAGTGACCAGAAGTCCCGGACCGATATAACGGAGGAACTTCAATGTCTCAAAGTCAGGGATATAATCTCTTTTAAAATAGTTTTTAATTCTTACTATCATTTTCACTTTAATAACTTCCTGTTCCATATCGTGATCATTCCGTCCTGCCGTGCATACTCCGATAACTCAGCAGATAACTATTATACCGCGATCTTCAAGCTCTTTTATTACATCTCTGTTTTTTATCGGATTATCGAGCATATTTACATAAATCAATTCATTCAGTTTAAGTAGAACGGAAATATCTTCAATACTGTTAAATGAAATATCAAGCTCTTTTAAATTCTGAAGATTTAAAAGACAGTCAATAGATTCGATGTTGTTATCTGACAGGTAGAGAAGTTCCAGCATCCCAAGCCCGGAGAGACGTTCGATTTTATCAATATGATTCCCTGAGAGATTAAGTATTGTGATATTCCTGCAGTGTTCAATTCCTTTAAGGTCAACAATTTCCGAATCAGAAAGATCAAGCTCGCCCTCTATATTATGAAGATCTTCAACGGTTATGCTGTCATCAATTCCGCCGAAAACCATTCTGTTGATTGCTTCGATAAATCCGTACTCATTGGGATTTATATCATCTGCTGTTTCATCATCATATTCATATTTTTTCTCATCATACGAAGCAGCATTTTCACTATGACCGGAATATTCATCGCTGTATGCATAAGTCTCTTCAATATCAATATCGTATTTCTTATTAAATGGAATTGATTTATGTTTATTGAAAATATATATTCTTTTCAGCCGCTGAAGTTCACTGAGCTTATTCTGTTTAAAATTATCTTCGATGCTGCTTAAAATAAAGGCCGTTTTGTCCGGATGGTAATTCTGGATGATAAGCGCAAAGAGACGGCTGATATTCATTCCTGAAGCATCGAGCTCAAGAACATCCGCATAATACAGAAGCGAGTTAATATCTTTTGCTTTATATCTGCTGATCACATCTACGCTTATATCTTTAAGCTTTTTTTCTGTGACGTGTTTCAGCAGATCACTGTATAGATTGTTTATATTTGAATCCATAGTATCAGAATATAAGATTGATGAATTTAAATCTTATTGCTTCTCCTCCATATATTCATTCTGGCTGCTTCCTTAATAAGTCCGTCGCGGAAATCCGGATGAGCAATACTTATCAGTTTTTCCGCCCGCATCCATGTAGGACAGGCTGCGAGTCTTACAGCGCCATACTCGGTTACAATAAAATCCACCGACTGACGAGGTACTGTTACGATTGTTCCTGATTCTAAAACCGGGAGTATTCTCGAATGAACTTTTCCGCTGTTGTCAGTATAAGTGGAGGAAAAACATATAAAACTTCTTCCACGGTATGACTTATGCGCACCCATGACAAAATCAAGCATCCCGCCGTTTCCGGAAACCTGCTGAGCAACACCATCTTTAACAAGACATTCCGCGTTAACCTGTGAATAAAGATCAATCTGCAGTGCGTTATTGATACTTACAAAATTATCGATTTTACCGATCACCTCATCACTGTTAGTATAATCTACAGGGCATGCCATAAGTCCGGGATTGTTATTGATAAAATCATACATATTCTGGCTTCCAAGCGCAAAGGTATACGCGCAGAGATTATGATCGATATTTTTTTTGCTCCCGTTCATCCGGCCCGTTTCAATCATCTTCACAAAAGCGTCCACAAACATCTCGGTATGCCCGCCCAGATTTTTGAGATCAGATTCAGCTATCATTTCTCCTATCAGGTTAGGCATGGACCCGATACCGAGCTGAATGCAGCAGCCGTCACTTATGAAATTCATTATATGCTTCGCTATCTGGCTGTCAACATCGGAATGCGCAGCAGTTGGAACACAGAAAAGTTTCTGGCTGTCCGGCGCTTCCACGATATAATCTATTTTTGATATATGCACCGCGTTCTCAACACCAAGACAGTTTGGCTGATTTTTATTCACTTCAATGATCACTATATCTGCCGTATCTATACAAGCGCAGGTATGAGAACACTGAGGCCCGAAATTAAAATATCCGAATTTGTCCATCGGGCCGGTCTGAATTATTGCCACGACCTTTACAGATTTCGCACTTCCGGGATCAAGATATTGCGAAGACCTGTATGAACGGGGTTTATTGTGCCTGTGATAAAACGGCGCGCGCTGATAAAGCATAGGTGAATAAAACGGTTCCCCTTTAAATTGAAGTAAACGTGTAAGCTTTGACCAGTGCCAGTCGGTATAAATAAAACTTTTCGGAAAAGTTGAAACTTCAGGGAGAGGCGGAACTGTTACAGCAGAATAAATACTTACTCCTCTTAACTCCGGTGCCCGCTTCGCAAGCGCAATATCACACATAACAGGTTTTCCGTTAAATGAACCGTAATCCACAACATCACCGGATGAAACTACTTTCACAGCTTCATCGGCAGTTGTCAGTTTTTCAGAATATAATTTATAATACTCCATCAATTGTTTTCCTTATTAAAATTTTTTTGGATGATCTGCCACTTTCCGGCCGATGACACCTTTCCACATGAATTGGGGAAGAAGTATATAAAGCTTATTTTCAAAACGGGACAGGGAGATAGAATCTCCTGCTCCATGTCTCTCACATACTCTCCCGGAGAAAAAGCCGGAGTTGTGGGGATTGTATAACAGTTATTCTGCCTTCGATACTATCTTCGAATTATCCATACTCAACGCGCTGAACACAGATGAATAATCGCCATTGGGGTTCCATGCAACCCATCCTCTTGCACCTGTTCCCTCAACACCTTTTATCTGAAGAGCGACATATTGGTCAAGTTTCACTTTAGCATGCTGTATGTTATATGGAAATGCCTGGATATACGGCTGTATTGCAACATTTTTACCTTCGAGACGTTTAAGCCCTTTGAGAGTTCCCTCCTTTACGGTTTCACCTGGAGCGCTCATTCTCTGACGGTCTCCGGTATAATGACTCGGATACAGCATCGGATATATTACATCCGTATAGGCTGCGAAAACCTCAAGCTTCTGGCCGATTAAATCATTCTGGTTGTATACAATACGTCCGAAGATATCCGCAGAAAGTTTCACTTTCCGCTCATCGGTAATTTTTCTGAAATTTTTCAGCAGGTCTTCAATGATACCATACTTTTTTTTAAGCGAATAAGGAATTCCCCCATCCTGAAAACGGATATAGTCCAGCTGTATCTCATCGAAACCGGAATCGGCGGCGGCTGCTACAAGATCGTATAGCCCTTTCATCTTACTTTCAGATACAGGAAGCTGATTGATCCCGTCCTGAAAACATACAACGCGTGCTGTAGTATATATTTTTTCACTCTTTAAATATTCCAGCACTTTGGTGTTGACCTTAAGTGTTGTACTTCCGAAAGTATGAACATCCATAACCAGCATATTAATGCCAAGCGGTTTACCTTTCGTAATAAGAGATTTTATGAATTCCGTTTTACGGCTCTGAGAATTTGGAATATACAATGCCCGCATAAAAACTTTTGATGTACCATCCTGTTTCTCCTGTGAGACTGCCCTGATCTCCGTTGACTGGCATTGCAATGCAAAAATAAACAGCAGTATGACGAAAACCCGTTTTAAAGTTACATTTTTCTTTTTTATATTTTCCATACCCGGATAAAATTCCTTTAATTTTATTTATTCAGAAGATGAATACCTTAATGTTTAACCACTCTTTTCGTCAAGTATTTCAGGAGTTTTTTATTGGATGAGATATTCATTACATAAGAATGAATTCTTTTTGTCTTTATGCAGAATACAATATGAGTTTATATCAAAATATACAGCAAGGAAACAGGCCTGTAGGTATTAATTTGAAAGCACAAATTCCGCATGAGAAGTGGAAATTCTATACGCATTCGGAATCAGAGTTATGACTGAAACCAATATCCACGGCAGCAGCCTCTCATAATTTTTTAACTATTTTTTTTCTGATGTACCTTTACTCAATGAATAATATTTAATACTGTTTTTTCCGCTTTTCTTAACAGAATACATCAGTTCATCAGCAGTTTTAATAATATCGTCAATATTATAATTGCGCTCACCGGCAGTTACCACACCGATGCTGAATGATACAGGCCAGTGATTTTCCCTGACGACATCCATAAGAATCTTTTTAACTTTATCAATTACTTCGCGGACCTGTTTACTCCCTGTCTCAGGAAGTAATATTGCAAATTCATCACCGCCAAACCGGGCCAGCACATCTGAAGTTCTGAGGTTTTCAATTATAGAGATGGTAACGGTTTTAAGCAGCTCATCGCCAATACCATGTCCTAATGTATCATTAATCATTTTAAAATTATCTATATCAAGAAATGCCAAAGAAAGTGATCTTTTAAAACGTTTAGCACGATAAATCTCATTCTCTGCGAGTATATAAAAATATCTTCGATTGACAGCACCGGTCAAAGGGTCAATGCGGGCAAGATCCTTTTCATGTTCATATAGCTTTCTTATAGTAGATAAAAAATACGAGATCAAAAGATAGTATCCCAATACTACACCAGTGTCCCATATTAGAATTGAAAAATGTTTATCCACATCAGATTTAAAATCAGCGGCAAACCAGACTATTGCACTAATTATAGAAAGTAAAAATGCCGCATTCCGGCCTGAATACCATGCGAGAATTGTTATAGGCAATAAATAAAAAATTGACAGCGATATTTCATAACCCGTTATCAAATCTACATAACCAAGCAGAACTACAAATAATACAGCCGAAAAAAATAACAGCCATCGATGAGTTTGAATAAATGCTGCTAAAATATTCTTTTTGTTATGAAAATAATTTAGAAAAATTGATATCAAATGTTATATCATCCAAATAAAATTTTTTTATATTTAAACTTCACTGAATAACTTTCTTTTCTTCAAGTATTTCAAGAATTCTGTTTATAGCCAAATCCTGCGCTTCAAGATGTTTTATTATAATTTTTATTTCTTCTTCAGATTTTATATCAAGCTGGTAATCATTATGTGACTCAATGCGGTCTTTTTCAGAAATTCTATTCTGGCTCATCATCAGTACAGGTGCAGCATAAGCGGCCTGCAAAGATAAAAAAAGATTAAGAAGGATGAAGGGATATGGATCCCATGGAGTATGGAATAAAACAGAATTTAATACAATCCATGTAGTAATTACACAGGATTGTATAATTATAAATTTCCATGAACCTAAAGTCCGGGCTACTGTATCGGCAACTCGCTGGCCCAGAGTCATTTTCTCTTCGAGAAGATCGTTAACATTCCTTATCGCAGGATGCTGATGCCTGTATGGTTCCGGAAATTTAATTTTAGTGGCCATTTTCAGATATCCTTTGTACTAAATTTTATTAAGATTTCTTTTTCGGATTAATTTTCTTATTACAAATATAATTATAATCAAACCTGCAATTGCAGAAAATACAATCTCTATTTTTTTTAAATCTCCAATAATAATTTCGACTGTATGCCCGAAATAATATCCGAGCAGCCCGATTAATATTGCCCATAGTACAGCACTGATCAGATTCAGAATAAAAAATTTTAAGACCGGAACTCCGGACATACCTATTGCAAATGGAGCAATTGTTCTCAAACCATAAATGAACCGGAATATCAGTATGATAAATATATCATATTTTTTAAGTAACTGCTGAAATCTTTCAATACGCTTCTGTGATTTAATAAATCTCTTTTGAACAAAACCGCTTTTTGTTCTTCCAATAAAATAATAAAGCTGATCACCGGTAAAACTTCCGGAAAAAGCTGCGAAGATTACAAAATATAAATTTAAATATTTCTGATGTGCGAGAAAAGCACCGACAAGAAGAACTGTTTCACCTTCAAAAAAAGTTCCTATTGCAATTATAATATAGCCGTATGCTGCAATAAGATTTTCCATGTTCTGAATTTATCTGTCCAGCGGAATATCATCAAGTGAAATTTCATCTTCAACGGGTTCAATATGAGTGAACACCACTGTATCTCTTAACGCGTTACGGATATCCTTCTCTATATTCTCAGCAATATGATGTGCATCATGGACAGAAAAATTGCCAGGCACAAGTACATGTACCGAGACGAATCTGCGTGAAGCTCCCTGACGGGTAAGGAGAGCATGAAACTGAATTCCCTGTTTACGGTATCCGGATAATACCGATTCAATTGTTTCCTGTTCCTGCGGGGAGAGTGACGCATCCATAAGGCCTTCGACAGAGCGTCTTATTATTTTATACGCAGTACGCAGAATATTCATTGCTACAGCAAAAGCGACAATAGAATCAAGCTTCAGCCATCCGGTCAGTCCGACTGCACCGACTCCCCCTATAACTGCAACTGAAGTCCAGACATCTGTCATCAGATGATGTGAGTCTGCTTCCAGGGTGATCGACCGGTATTTTTTGCCTGCCGAGAGCAGTATACCGGCTACAATAAAATTTATAATAGTCGCAATTACTGATACAAACAAACCTATACCGAGCTTTTCGAGGGGCTGAGGATTTAAAAAACGCTCAACAGCAGTATAGGCAATACATGCTGCAGCGAACATAATAAGTAAGCCCTCCACAAAGCTGGAAAAATACTCTGCTTTACCGTGCCCGAACTCATGATTTTTATCAGGCGGCAGTATTGCAATTCTCAGCATTGCCATTGCCATCAGCGCGGCAAGAAGATTGATGATAGACTCCAGCGCGTCGGAAAGCAGTCCGACAGAACCAGTCATGTACCATGCCCCGGTTTTAAGGATTATGGTTGTCAGTGCAGCTGCAATTGACAGCCATATATAACGTGTGAGAAAACTCCTGTTCACAACAGGCCTTCAGTTTTTTCCGGATCGGGAATACACTCTTCCGGCTCCTGATGAATGTGCACTCTGCATCTGCTGATTTTCTCATGAATAAGCTTTTCAAATTCATGAGAAATTCTATGAGCTTCTTCAAGGGTTGATGAAGGATTTAAATGGACGCAGACTTCGAGGAAAACATCCGCTCCGGCCATACGGGCTTTTATATCATGCACCGAGGTCAATCCGCGGACATTCTCTGCAATTTTTTCCACTACCTCGACATAGTCGGCGGGAGCTCCGTCAAGAAGGACATCAACAGCTTTCTTCCCGAGGATGAAGCATACATATATTACTATTAACGCCACAAAAAGTGCAGCAACAGGGTCAGCATAATAAAATCCGAAATTTGAGCAAACAAGGCCAAGGAGAACAACAGAAGAACTCCAGATATCCGTAGAAAAGTGAATGGCATCCGCCTCAAGCGCCTGGCTGTTATGAATCTTTGCCGCTTTCATCAGAGCCCTGGAGCGGGAAAAATCGACAGCTATCGAAGAGATAACAACAATATAACTCCAGACTGTTACTTCAATTTTAACATTACCTGTCATAAGCCGGTGTGCGGCCTCATGGATAATCCAGACACTTGTTATAAGCAGGAGAAAAGTTTCCATCAGGGCTGAAAGATTCTCCACCTTCCCATGCCCGAAGTGATGGTCGGAATCTGCGGGTTTGTCAGATATCCTGACTGAAAAATATGTTATGATTGCCGCGACGAGGTCAAGGCATGAATGAAGAGCCTCAGAGAGAATCCCGAGACTTCCGGTAAGTAAACCTATAAGCAGCTTGGAACCTGTAAGAAAAACAGCCGCCATAACCGAGAACAGGGCCACCCGTTTTTTTTCATGTACTGCTGAATGATCAAGACTCATAAATTTCACCTGATTCCAAAATTTATTATTCAGCAAAGCCTGAAAATAAAAAAACCCTGCTGAAAGTAAGTCCCACAGGGTTTACACCTGCTGCCGTACCGGCCCGCCCGCATCTCAAAGAATGAAACCGGCTGATCTTAGAAGTAAAGTATGTTTTTAAATAACTCCGTAAATAAAATCAACAATTTTTTCATTTTGTAATAAACCGGATATATAACATCACCACTTCTTAAGACGCCAGAAAAAAAGAAATACTACAACAGAACACATGGCCAGGCCCATGATAATCCAGAAAGCAAGCGGATGGTGCATCATTGGTATCTGAACATTCATTGAAAACGCGCTTACAACAAAGGTAGGAACCATTATAGATATTGTTATAATATTCAGTGTTTTCATAAGGATGTTAAGATTATTACTCACTATTGAAACTCTGGCATCCATAAGTCCGGCAAGAATATTTGAATAAATTTCGGCCTGCTTATAACACTGGTTATTCTCAATAATAATATCATCAATAGTTTCTATGCTGTCTTCAGAAAACCCTATTTTTGCCGCATTCTGCCTTAATCTGCTTATGACAAGACTGTTCGAGTTAATAGCATTTAGGTAATAAACAAGACTTTTTTCAAGAGTAAAAAGATTTATAAGATATTCATTCTTCATTGAAGTATTGATTTTCTGTTCAAGCGAGTCTGATACCATGTTGATTACTTTCAGGTGGTTCAGGTAATGGAAAATAGTCCCGTATACAATTTTAAGGACTACTTCCTCAAGCGAGAGGACTTTATTAAATATTTTACCTTCGAAGAGCTGAATATCTTCGGAGATAACTATTATCAGTTTTGATTTAAACCAGAAAAGCCCGAAGGATGAGACCGAAAACAGGAACTGTTCTACTCCGGAATAGTTTTTCGGCCTTTTGACAATCATTGCAATATGTTCGGGTTCGAACTCAACCCTGGCTAATTCATCAGGGTCAAGAGCCGAGTTAAGAGTATGCTCATCAATTTCATGCTTTTCCTGAAGAATCTTTCTGTTATTTTCATCTGGATTTATATAAATAATTATATTACCGGAGTCATCAGAGCTGCGTGTGATTTTTGAATCCCTGATTTCATAAGTTCTTATCATACACCCTCCAGTTAACGGGCTCTTAATTCGATCATGTCTATGATGTAATTTATTAATAAAATAAATCTTAAAACAGGAATATTCCCATTACTCTATTTGGCAAATCATTTTCTTTAACGTAATTTAAATCAGAAAAAATACCGGAAGAAATCAAAAAATTAAAATTCTAAATCAGCTGATAATAAAGCTTCTCATGGATATAGTCCCGTGATGGATCGACTCATGAATAAACTCAAGACGCTCCCCTTCTTTTTTAAGAGCTGCAGCGTAAAGCATAGGAATATAATGCTCGTCAGTAGGAACCGCATATTTCGCAATTTTACCCCATTTTTCATATTCAATAAGTTCAGTGTGATTATCCTCAAGGAGGCATTTCCCGGCGCGCTTATCAAATTCAACAGCCCAGTCCTGCGGTTCAACACCTTCGTAATAGTCCATTACAGACAGGTTATGAACAATGTTTCCGCTCCCCATAATTAGGATGCCTTTATCTCTCAATCCCGACAATGCCTTGCCGATTTTATAATGATCCGCCGGATGTACATTCATATCGAGACTCAGCTCAAGTACCGGGATATTTTCATCAGGAAATATATGCCTTAAAACAGCCCATGCCGCGTGATCAATTCCCCTGTCTTCATCAGGAGTAATGGCTGCACCTTTAACAGATTCTGACACCATGGCAGCGATCTCCGGCGAACCCGGAGGCTGATATTTGATAGTGTATAGTTCGTCCGGAAAGCCGTAAAAATCATATATCTGATCAGGCTTATCACCTGAAGTAATTCTTGTCCCCCTTGTCAGCCAGTGAGCTGAAATTACCAGCACTGCTGCGGGCTCGGGCAGTCTTACAGAAAGCTTCTTTATATCAGCTGTATAGTCATTGTTATGGATGGCATTCATCGGTGAACCATGCCCGATAAACAATACCGGCATTGTCAAATTACCCATAAAGATTAAACCTCCTTACGGTTTATAATAATCTAATATAACTCATGCTGTTTAGTATTTCAACCTTGAATTTCACTTATAAGTAAAAAATTAACTTTACAGAATTCAGGTATTGTATATAATGTTACATATAAAATTCTTCCCCCCGGAACTAGTCATGAAAGGTTTACCCGTTATGAAAAAAATACTTCTTATAAATCCTCCATACCCTTTTGAAGAACATCCATCTCCGCCATTCGGACTGATGTCGCTTGCAGCCTACCTTATTCAAGAAGGCTGCGAAGTCAGAATAGAAGATTATATAATCGAGCACTGTTCTATAGACAGGTATAAATCCATTATTGATGAGTTCAAACCAGACATTGTCGGTGCCACTGCCGTCTCAATGACGGTAAAAAAATCTCTGTCCATCCTGAAAGATTACAAAATGATTGCACCCGGAATCATCACTGTTATGGGTGGAGCTCATGTGACCTTTGATGCCGCAGGTATATTAAACTCAGGAGTTGTCGATTTTATTGTTCGGGGTGAAGGAGAGATTACTTTTACTGAACTCTTAAAGACTTTATATGAAAGAAAAAACATTGCTGCAGTCAACGGGATATCATATATTTCCGAAGGAAAAGTTCATCATACACCGGATAGAGATCTTATAGCAGATATTAATATTCTGCCTTATCCCGCAAGACATCTTGCGGCTCTTTCAAAGTATAAGGCAATGGATCTGCCTGTGAATATGATAACTTCAAGAGGATGCCCGCACAGCTGCATATTCTGCCTGGGTAGAAAAATGGTCGGAAAAAAGCTAAGATACTATGATACTGAAAGGGTTATCGATGAGTTTGAGATGCTTTCCCGAATTGGTTTCAGCCAGATTAATATATCGGACGACCTCTTCACTTCAAATAAAAAAAGATGCATTGCAATCTGTAACGGAATTATTTCCAGGGGAATCAATCAGGCGTGGACCGCATTTGCACGAGTAGATACAATCCCGGAAGATCTGCTTTATAAACTTAAAGAAGCTGGCTGTACAACTCTCTGCTTCGGAATTGAAAGCGGAAACCAGCAGATACTGGACATAGTAAAGAAAAAAACCACACTTGAGAAATGCCGCACAGCGGCAGACATGTGCAGAAAAGCCGGGATTACGCCGCTCGCATCATATATATTAGGCCTCCCCGGCGAAACTGAAGAAACTATAATGAACACGCTGCGGTTTGCACGTGACATTAACATGGAATTCGGGATACATATCCTCGCGCCGTTCCCCGGGACTGAGGTAAGAGAAAAATCTGAAGAATATGGAATAAGTATACTTACTGACGACTGGGATCTTTATGATGCCAACAGATCTGTATGCAGCACAAATGGAATCTCACCCGGCAGTATAGATAAAATCGTGAATGACTTCTATGAATCTTTGAAAAATTACATGAAAGATGCAGCCTTAAAAAAAGAAAGGGGTGAAACCATTTCTGAAAAAGACGATGCCCTGCTGAGGAAAGCTGAACTTTACAACTTCAATATGGAACTGGTACAAAATAAAATCATAGAAAACTTCAGCGGGGCTGAATCGGCAAACCGTGAAGATTTAATTAATAATCTATCTTCTTTTATAGAGGAAAAAACCGGACGGGATTCCGGATTTGTAACAAAAGAAATCGACCGGCTGATGAAAAAAAAATGTATTGAAGTAATCCGCAAAGATTCAGGTTTTGCAATATGCTGGGTATAAAGAACAGGCCCGGTTTGTCATCCTCCGTCTGAGACTCTGATGATATTCCATAAACCTTCATTTTCCATACCAAGTCTCCAGAAACCGACCCCGACATTGTAGTCGCTGTATAAAGTCAGCTTCTGCCTTGTCGCTTTTATATCATCATAGTAAAAAGTGCTCTTCATATTTTCATCGTACATCACTTTGAATCCCTCATCGAGAGAGTATTCTATCACTGCGTCATCTCTTTCTAAAAGCGCATTTGCCTGGTTCCATCTTATTGCACGGCTGAATCCCTGATCACGCCATTCCCTTCCGTAAAGCGGAAGGCCCATAATCAGTTTCTTCTTTGAAATAGTTTTTGAAGCATAATCCGCAACTTCCCGGCACCATGACAACGATGCCACCGGACCGGGTTTACTTGTACTCCAATGCTGATCATATGCCATTACAAGCACACGGTCCGCAATTCGTGATATTGCGGGGTAATCATAGGCATCATCAACATACATACGTTTCGGAAGTACAGCTACACTTAATATCTTATCATGAGGGAGTGCCTTTTTTAAATCACGCAGAAAAGCTATAAAAACAGCGCTGTCCCTGTTCTCCACAGCTTCGAAGTCAATCTGTATGCCGTCAAATTTAGCAGAAACCTCTTCAATATCTTTTAATAAGTGATATCTTACTCCATACTTTTTATTCAGGCATAAGTGCATTCGCGAAGGATTTGATAAATCAGATATTACAAGATGGATTCTCTGCCTGCCTCCTGCAAAAACCGGGGCGAATGGAGGATTTACTGAAGTATTAATTCTTCCTTTTTCATTTACTGCAGCACTGAAATAGAAGATATCGGTGATCGGGGCTTCTTTATTAAAAAGTTTCTCCTCACCTCTCATAAGATAACCCCAGACTTCTTTGAAACTTAGCTGTGAATCAGCCTCTTCAGAAACTACTCCCCATGAAATTTTACAAATAAGAATGAATGAGAATAATAATATCAATAGTATAGATCTAAATTTCATTATAACGAATTCTCCCTTAGTGAAAAGGCAGATTATTTTCCGCCCTGACTCTGTTCAAGCATAATTTTAAAAGCAGCAGCCTCCTTAAAATACACGGAGGGATCAGTTTATATTTATTATATTAACGGTATCAATGCCAGTTTTTTTTAAATTTAAAATAAAATCGGATAATAAGTTTAAAAATAAGCTTGATTTTTAAAAGTTTTAGATTATATTAAAATTATAAAATACAAACACACGATATTATTGCTAATTAAAAAACCCCCTAAGTGTAGAGTGCATATCCTCTCCCTGACGGGAGGGGGTATATACTACAACTCATCCACAATCTCAAGAAGACGTTCAGGGCTTAGGGGTTTTGATATTGAACTGTTAAAACCTACTTCGTGCATATCAAGTGTTCCGGCATACTCATCACCTGCGGAACTTAACATGTAAATTGCAACTTTGCGGTCCTTTTCCCGGATATTTCTGCAGAGAGTTAATCCTGAATCCATGTTCTCCATCATCATATCCATAAAAATTATTTGAGGTTTAAATTTAAAAAATAAATCCATGCAGTCTTTTTCATTTTTTGCAGTTTCAACAATATGGCCGGCGCTTTCGAGAACCCTTTTCATAGAAACAATTATGTCGGAATCATCATCAACTATAAGAATTTTTTTGGTGCTCATAGCATTACCTCAATCATAAATTTATCGTCTGATATAAAAAACATTTTAAACCGGCAGCGATCCTGCGGTACTTATTAAGGGACAGCATCCGCTTTTAATCCTGCAAAAAATCCGGGATTATTACTGCTCCATTATTCATCTTTTTAATGTATTTATAATAACTTCAGGTAATTAGATCATCAGGAGGAATAATTTGCAACATTAATAATAAAAATAAACAAAAGTTAATTGAATGAATATCTTTATCAGTAATAACTCTTTAATATACATTTTAGAATAAAAGCAGTTCTGCCGAACGCTGAGAGTCTACTGGTCTATATCAGCGGAAGAATAAAAAAATTACGGTTCATTTTTCAGGTTCATGCACAACTGATTAATTACGGGTGATATTGAGAGAACAGATACAATCTGAAAAATATTAATGCGAAAAGTCATGTTTTGTCTTTCCGATGTACTCCCATATTAAAAATCCAAGCATCCGTGGCGTTATATTGCTGAATTCAGATTTTAGTCTGCCGCATACTTCATTAACAACTTCAATTGAATTCTCATGCCCTGCTTTATCATTCGATATGCCATTAATAAAATCTATTGTTGATCTGACAGGCCGTACCGTTTCGTCACTCCCCGAAAGCATGAAAAAATAATTCAGTCCATCATCCGTCATCCCTGTTACATTAATTACGTCTTCCGCAAAACTTCTGTCATACAGAACTTTTTCAATATCCTGAAAGTATTCGACACCATTCTCATGGAGGAGATCGGCAAAATCAAAAACGGCCATAGCCCTGGATTTACTGTCCACTTTTGACGTTGCAGGTTCATTACTCTTAAAAATTTCTGTCCTGAAACTGTATTCTCCTTCATAAATGAATTTTTTCAGAAACCGGGATATCGATTCCTGATCAGCAGTATCAGGGAAGGAGTCACCTGATCTGTTCCTCTGCATCCTGAAATAATCGCAGTAGCTGTTTACAACTTTTGCTGTTGCACTGTAAGCCAGGCCTTTTGAAAAAACGGCATCAATTAATGCCAGCGGAAGATGCGCATAATAATATTCACCCTGAGATTCTGTCCCCGGTTTAGTCCTGTTTAGATCAATCAAACCGTTTTTGTGAAAGCACTTGAGGTCTTTTGTAATTTTTTCTGCAAGATTCATGATTTTTTTGCCATTTAATATTTATATGTTTTTGTGCAATCAGAAACAATAAAGATAAAACCGACTAACCAGTCATTTTATATATATCTTTACATAAGGTAAAAAACGATTAAAAAAGACAGGCTTGTTATTTCCTGGAACTTTTTTTTGCAGAAATTCCCTTTTCTATTCGTACGGCAATAGATTGGGGGTCGAGCCTGTTCTCACTGAAAAGTTCATTGACCGTTCCATGACTGATAAATTTTTCCGGGAATCCTCCATTAAACAGCCGCCTGGCACATAATGAAGAATCAATTCTGGAATAGATATATTCGCCGATCCCGCCGGAGATAAAACCATTCTCGAGAGTAATAAATTTTCCGCATCTTTTTATAACTTTCTCTATGCCTGTAATATCAAGAGGTTTTATCGAGAGAATATTAACTACAGTCACAGCAAATCCTTTTTCTCTCAGAATTGCCTCTGTTTCAAGCGCGACCTGTACCATAT
>Ga0209099_1002435_pt1 | contig 16404 bp, 10 predicted proteins | sample AD_JPNHW2_MetaG_FD_184430 | JGI IMG/M metagenome (GOLD analysis project Ga0209099, IMG submission 184430) | Active sludge microbial communities of municipal wastewater-treating anaerobic digesters from Japan - AD_JPNHW2_MetaG (SPAdes) (version 2) | ecosystem: Engineered > Bioreactor > Anaerobic... | reverse complement strand
AGAATCACGCCGGGCGTTGTGAAAAGATACGCTCTTAATGCTTCGCATGCATCATAGTATGCCTTTGCAGGCGTCCCTGCTGTCGTAGGCGTCCATTTGTTCACGGCCACCGCTTGTGTACGAAGTGTCTTAAATTCACCATCGGCAATAGTGTCGGTAGGACCTGTCGGTAATGTTGAAATTCTGTTTGAATCATTGACGATTTCACACCATCGTGAAACAACACCAATCTTTTCCTGGGGCGTGATTATACCATCAGAAGCCATTTGAGTAAGCTGATAATCCGATGCTGAGCTTAAGAGAAGTTGCTCGAGAGGCATTTCGGAGCCATCACAGACTTCAACCCTTGGTCCCCAGAAGTATTGTACTGAACCTGCAGTAGCACAATAATAATAATATGCTCTATGGAGAGCTTTTGTTGTTCCTGGTTTCCATTTGAAATCAGTGCCATTGAAGACCTTTTTACCAGTAACGGTATCATAAACCCCGCCAATACTGGTTGTTATCGTTGTGTCCTTCGGGTGAACATACCCAATAATAACATACCATCTGTTCAGTAATGGTGGGGTTCCATTCCAAAAATATGGATTGTTATTATCATTCCCAGCAAGTGTTACTACAGTATTTGACAAATTAGAATAAAGACCAAGATATGATGTCCCATCAGTAGTAGTCCGTTTCAGATAAACAACAAACCGATAGGTTTTCGAATCGGATACATCAAAATAATCAGTATTCCACCCTCCATCACTGTTATTCGGGACTGCAATATCAGCAGTCATCTTCCATAGAGGACTTGACCGGCCAAAGGGGTCTATCCCAAGTTCGATGATATTTTCTGTGCTGGGAGCTGTTCCCTGGGCAGTGAAACCAGGTTGGGAGCCGGAGTTGCCGACTGTCCATGTTGATGAGTCGAGAATATTGACCGACTTTTGGTCATTATAATCATATAAAGTAATTGAACCAGTCGAAACGACTCCCATACCTACACCTTCTTCAGTTAGAAATTCGGGTTCACAGCCTCAAGAAATACAGTTCCCGACCCATCGATATCATCTCCAGTTACTGTGTATGTGGCCGAACCTGTTGTGTTTGCGACTCCTGCTGTAGCTCCAGTGCCTTTGTAAATCCAGAGTTTTCCGTTGTTGTACTGGTTTGCTGCCGGATAGTTTACCGAGAACCCGTTAACAGAAGGTCTGATATTGATAACCGTTGTTGTCGAGCCAGAGCCAACTTCGAAACTCTCTATCGACAGGCCGTCCGCACTGATAACCCTGATAACATCGCCTGCAACTGGAGCCGCTGCAAGTGCGACCGAAATGGTAAATGCTGCTGCCGAGCCTGTCGTATGGGAACTGATTGTCTTCGCTGCCGAAGTTCTGCCCGTGTCGATAAAGCCGGACTTCTTGTTGTTCTTGTCAAACAGTTTCCAGTTGAAGGTATAGTTAGCGATATTTATCTCAGCACCGCCATAATAGACCTTAGGTGTTAAGATACAGGAACCATTCCCGTTTTTGAACACATTCTGCCCAAGCACCTTAACATCGTATGGGTCGGAGATATCTGTAACAACAAAGTTGTACGACCAGATATTCCCATCAGCATCCTTTGCCTGGCACTGCAGCAGCAGCATATCTGGCACTGCATCTTCTCTAATGACAAGACTTTTAACATCTGCCCATGTCCCATCGGCAGGAGCACTTGCAGCACCGCCAGCAGTGTTCTTGAAGGTTATCTTGCTCCCGGTAACAAGTGCATGGTTCGCATCAAGCTGGTCAGCAGCAGCAAATGGAGATACAAACCATTTATAGGTTACTCCAGTAGTGTCCTCACCAGCAGCTCTCATTAAATGCGCTTTTACTTCAGCGCTATTTTTAGTTCCACCAGTTGGGTTTGGTTCAATAGCCAACTGGCCATCTACCTGCAGGAATACCGCATTCGTTCCCGACTTTACCGAGTTCAGTGTAATCTGTGCAGTAACATGGGTTACCAGCATCGTAATCGGGTCAGTGTAATCACCCTCAAAGTACACGTTGTAAATCGGGTTTGCCGGGTCGATGTTTGTGTTCTTGCTGTACGTCGAAACACCTGTCCCAAGGTCAGAACCACCCAGTGTAGTCCCCCACTTCCGGTTTGCCAGGTTACCAACGACATTGACTCCATTGACATAGACGTACGCAGTAAGGACGTTCGGTGTTGACGTATAATCCGGGTTATACGTAACTAGCGACTCATCTTTTGTGTAGAGTTGACTTAATCCTTTCGATGCGTTAATAAACGCTGTTACCGGCGCTGCATCGTTATAATCATATAACGTAATTTGCCCTGTAGAAACTACTCCCATTTTTAAATCTCCTATTCAAAAACCTCAACAGTATATGTTGCTTGACAATTTACTGAATCTGTTGAAACTTCCACTTGTTTATATCCTCCAAGATGATTTTGATTCCATAAATAATCTCCTGTTGGATCACTAAAAAATGATTTTTTAGTCCACTTAAAAAGTGATTCTGAATAACTGTCTGTAATTTCAACACCACTTCTAAAAAGTCTAGCTTTTAAAGTAGTTGTTGTACTAAACCCTGGCTTAAATTTATCACCATTAGTGCTTTCAACAACAACAGTTATATTATTTCTTATACACCAAATCCAATCACTTATATTAAACTTTCCACTATCTTCATTATTTGTTGATTGATATAATAATCCATCTTTAATCCATAAATCCCCAATTTTATAAGGACCATTTGGTTGATCAAAAAAAACTTGAGGAACTGTTTTTAAAGCTTTTAATGACATTTGTTCTTTTAAATTATAATAATTTTTAAATAAATTTTCTATATCATTTCTATCAGCTATTGTTGAAACAGCTGTTAAATTTAATAATATTCCATTTTCTCCATTTAAAAAATTATTAAGATTATTATATGCTGCAATAAATTGTGTAATATCATAATCAGTATTAGAAATTCCTTGATTTTGTAACTTTTGAATTACTATTGGATATTCTGATTCTATGGCTTTCCAATTTATTGAAATATATTTTTTTTCAATTGGACCTATTTCATTGACTTTATTACCTATATCAGTTATTCCATAGCCATCAACAGTAGATGGTTTAGAAGTTAAATTATTAAAAGGAATATTAATATCTGTTGTACCATCAAAAGAAACACCTGCAATGTTTTTTGCAGTATTTAATTTAGTTGCAGAATTTGCATTTCCACTTAAAACGCCATTAAAAGTTGTTGCAGTAACTGAAGTTAATCCAGCTAAAGTAGTTGAAGAACTTCCTAAACTAATAGTTGTAGTTCCAATAGTAATTGAACTATTTGCTAAATTAGCATTACTAATTCCAGCAGAACCAGATAAATTACTATTTGTCAATCCAGAAATTGTATTTGTACTTGCAGTAATTGTTTTATTAGTAAGTGTTTGTGTCCCTGTTAAAGTAACACCATCAGTTATTCCATAACCAGCTAAAGTTGTTGGTTTGGAAGTTAAACTAGCAAAAGTATGAGTATGTGAACTACTAGCTGCATCAGTTATTCCATAGCCAGCTAAAGTTGTTGGAATAGAAGTTAAACTAGCAAAAGTATGAGTATGTGAACTACTAGCTGCATCAGTTATTCCATAGCCAGCTAAAGTTGTTGGTTTAGAAATTAAATTATTAAAAGGAATATTAATATCTGTTGTACCATCAAAAGAAACACCTGCAATGTTTTTTGCAGTATTTAATTTAGTTGCAGAACTTGCATTTCCTATTAAATTTGCTGTTATAGTATTAGCACTAAAATTTCCACTGCTATCTCGTGCAACTATTGTTGAAACTGTATTATTTGATGTTGCGTTTGATGAAATAGTTATTGCTGTATTATTTGCTTGATTAGCATTAAATGTTCCAGAAGCACTAATTCCATTTGATGAATTAATTGTTAATGTTCCATTGCCTATATCAGTTATTCCATAGCCTGAAAAAGAACTTGGCTTATTTAAAATATCTGTCCAATCTATTGCTGCATCAATAATTCCTTTTGCACCTAAAAAAACTTCATTATTATTTGTAGCATTTGGAATAAATGTAAATTTTCCAGTTGAATTATCAAATCCAAAAAAACCAACTTTTGCAGAATCAGAATACCATCTAAATTCAATTCCTCTATCTTTGCCATCGTTAATAGTTGGTGCCGTATCTCCACCTAAAGTAAGAATTGGATCATCTAAAGAAACAATAGTAGAATTAATTGTTACAGAAGAACCATTAACAATTAAATTATTACCAACAATTAAATCACCTATTGTAGTAATACTATTTGTACTAAAATTTCCACTGCTATCTCGTGCAACTATTGTTGAAGCTAAATTATTTGATGTTGCATTGCTTGTAACTGTAAAAGTTACAGCACTACTTCCATTAAAAGTAGTTGAACCAGATAAACCAATTCCTGAAGTATTTAATATTAAATTGTTTGGTGTACTTGCAGTAATAGTAATATCAGCAGTGCCATCAAAAGAAACACCATTTATATTTCTTGCAGTATTTAATTTAGTTGCAGAGCTTGCATTTCCAACAAATGAAGTAGAAGTAATTGAAGTTAATCCAGTAAGTGTAGTTGAAGAAGCTCCTAAACTAATAGTTGTAGTACCAATAGTAATTGAACTATTTGCTAAATTAGCATTACTAATTCCAGCAGAACCAGATAAATTACTGTTTGTCAATCCAGAAATTGTATTTGTACTTGCAGTAATTGTTTTATTAGTAAGTGTTTGTGTTCCTGTTAAAGTAACACCATCAGTTATTCCATAACCTGAAATTGTTGTTGGCTTATTTTGTATTCCTTCCCATATTGCAACACCAGTATCACCTTTTGGACCCTGTGGACCCTGTGGTCCAATTAATGAAGCTAACCATTCAGTTTCTGTTCCAACAAAACCATTATTTAATGCTTCTTCATAAGCAGAAATTCCTGCTTCACCTTGTGGACCAGAATCTCCTTTTGGTCCTTTTAATCCTCTTAATCCTTGTGGTCCAGAATCTCCCTGCGGACCAGCATCGCCTTTATCGCCTTTATCACCTTTATCGCCTTTTAATCCTTGAGAAAATACCTCATTTGTTTTTTGAACAATTGTGGCAACAAGCGTACTAATTTTTATTTTTTTCATTCCCTCTAAATCAGTACCTTGTTGAATACCAATTAAATCTTCATCATTGATTTGTACGGCTTCTTTGGGATTATCAAAATAACTTTTTATTTCCATTTTTTTAACTTATTTTTTTTATATTTTATTCAGTTTTTCTAATGTCATTCTTGTTTTATAATATAAATTATTTCTTTTTATTTTATCAGTTAATTTATAAAATACTTTCAAAACTATATTAGAAGTAATAGCTGCTGTTCCAGCTCCAATAGCACTAATTTCTTTTTCTGTAGCTAAAGCAGCTTCTGCATTTTCAGCAGCACCTTGAGGCAACAATTCAGGAACTTTTGAATTTATTTTAAGAATGTTTTCATTTGCAGACCTTGCAAAGTTTCCTCTTGTTTTAATTTTTTTTGCACCAGCTTTTGTACTCATTTCATCAACAACTTTTCCAAAAGCTTCAGCCGTACTAGAAGAATCAGAAGCTTTCTCTAAAAAAGCATTTGAAGCACCAGAAGTTAACAATCCTTTATATACAAAGAAAATAGCGGCAGAAAACAAACCAACACTACCAATTTTCTTTAAAGCGCTTATAACTGATTCTTTATTTATTATTTTTATTAGATCAAGATATTTTTGTTCAAGAGCCTTATATTTCATTTTATAGCCATATGTATTAAATTTATAATTTTTTTCAAGTAGCTCAAATTCATCAGCTATATTATTTAATTGTATTGTTGTTTTAAAAACTTCTGTCATTTCTTCTTGCTTACTTAAAAGATTAATTTTCTTTTCTATTTTTTTACTTAATTTTCTAATTCTCTTTGAGTCTTTAAAATATTTTATTCCTTCATTCAAAGTATTTTCTTCTTCAATATATTCTTTTAATAACATAGATGGCTCCTACTATTGTTAACTTTACAAATAACATAAGTTTATAGAATAAAAAAAAGACCACAAAAAGTGGTCTTTTATAAAAATGTTTACTTTAATTACTTCTTTCTAGGTGGTCTTCCACGCTTCTTTTTAGTATGATTTTTAACTTCTTGCTCTTTTTTAGTTATTTCTTTTTCTACTGTTTGAACTGTTTCTTTTGTTTCTTCGGCTACTTTTTGTTCAAATTTTTCTGCATCTTGAATAAGCTGTTGAATTTTCCATTTAGCCTCTTCATCAACATCTTTTATGATAGTTGCAACAGAAGAAGTTATTTTTGGTGTATAAATAACTTTTTGTTCGGCGCCATTATGAAAAACTAAACTTCCATATTCACTAATACTAACCATCAATCCAGTATAAAAAGAAATTATTATACCATACTTTGACTTACCACCATCTACTTCTATAGTATAATCTATTTTTTGTCCTAGCATCTTTTTCTCCTTTAAATTTTGCTAAAATCAACAAAAGAACAAATTTCTCTTATTAATTTTTCTTCTTTTTCACAATAAGTATCTTTTCCAGTATAACTTTCTTCAATAACTTTTTCTATCATATCTTCTAATGCTAAATGTAATTGTTCATGAAAAAGATATTCTTTTTCATCAACTGTGTCATCACAAGGATAAATTGTAGCATCTTTTAAACTTGAATCAAAACAAGTTTGTCCTCTATATTCTGCTTCTTCTTTTTTTGGATAAGAAATTTTCCATTTTTTTAAAACACTAAAATAAATTTTATTTTTCATTTTATTCACACCTACTATAACCACACTCTTGGCAAGTAACACAGCCGTCAATATAAATCAAACTATTTTTGCCACAATTTGGACAAACCTTATCATACTTTGTATTATCTGGAATATACTTCTTCAAAATTTTTGTAATTACTTTTTCAAAATCAGCAAAAGTGCTTTCCTTATTAAGCTGTTCAAGAATCTTTGGAATTGGTACATTATAGCGCAAAGAAATAGAAACCAATCTACACAAAGAAGCATATACACTATCAAATTTTTTTCCAATATTACCAATAATTACTTTTGTTTCTCCATTTTCTATTTTTAAAGTATAGTGGCCAGATTTTACTTTTTCAATAAATCCATGGTCATATTTGTTACCACCTAATAAATCATTTTCATTACTGGAAACAAATATTTCAAATGGTTTTTCATCTTTTAAACCAACAAGAACCAAGAATTTATGCCCCTTATAAGTTGTTTCATAAATATCACACGGCAATACTTCAGGCCTTTCTATATAATCAATGCTTTTTTTATAATTATTTTCTTCTTCTACTTTTTCTTCTTTCTGCTTATTATAATTTTTTTCAGTAATTAAAACACCTGATAATGAACCTTCCCTATAAACAGTAATTCCTTTTAACTCTTGTTTCCATGCTTCAATATAAATATTTTTTACTTCTTCAACAGTTGCTTCTTCTGGCAAATTAAAAGTAACAGAAATTGAACTATCAATATATTTTTGAGCTTCTGCAATAAGCTTTACTTTATCTAATGGATTTATATCAAAAGACATAGCCCAATATGGTTCAGTTAACTTATCGGCATTTTCTTTTGTTACTTCTAAATTGTGCTCTTTTAAATAACGTTCTACATACGCATTAAAGATAAACCATTCTTTCCAATCTTTTCCAGTAGACCGTTCTCTTCGTACCATATAACGTGAATAAAGTGGTTCAACACCAGAACCGCCAACATTAGAAATAATAGAAGCAGAACCAGTTGGTGCTATTGTTAACAAAGCAACATTAAATTGATAATCTAAAATATCATCAGTAATAATTCCTTCATTAAGTAGTCTTTTTATATAACCTGAATTTTTAAATTTCTCTTTATTATAACTTTCAAAAGAACCATACTTTTTTGCCAATTCATAACTTGTGGTAAGCGCATATTTTGCCATTGTTGAGGTAATATATTTTATTTCTTCTATTGACTGACTTGAACCATATACTATTTTTTTATTGATTAAATAATCAGCAAAACCAGTAATGCCAAGACCAACTCTTGGAACATCTTTTATTTTATTATGTTGTAATTCTGTTGGAGAACGATTTTCGTTATATTCATTTATTCTAATGGCATTTAAAAATTTAATGCCAAATTTGATAAGCTTAATAAATCCCTCTTCTCCATATTCATCAAATTTAGCTAAATTAATATGTGAAAGATTACAAACATTTTCTTCATCAAGCCATTGTTCAGAACAATTATGGACAATAATATTGTTAACAAAGCCCCAATGATTTTCTGGTAAAGAAAAATCATAAATCTTTTGTACTCCAAGATTTTTTATTTCTTTTACCACAACTGTTTTTTGAGTGTTCATAAAATTTATATGTTCAAAATCATAATAAAACAATGTTTCATTTAAGCAATCTTTTGCTTCTTTAGCACCAGAAAATGTTTTTATTTCTTGGTCTGGTGTTACAATAATAGAATTACCATTATTAAAAATTAGTTGAATTACTTCTTTTTCTCCTGAGCAAAAAACTTTCCCAGAATAAAACCTTCCATCATCTGAAAAAATACCAACCATTTTATCTTCAAGACTTTTAAAAGTTTTATAGCCATCTCGTGTAAGAAGTCTTTCATTTTCACCAAAACAGGCATTTGTTGAAACAATTGGTATTCCAAGTGCATCACTATTAGAATATTTTCTTGCAGTATCAATAAATTGAAGGCCAGGGTCTCCTTTCTTTCTTGCCATTTCACAAATTTGATTAAACAAATCTCTTGCTTTAAGTGTTTTTTCTATTGTTTGATATTTATTGTTATAATAAAGCTTCCAATCTTTATCGTTGATAACTGCATCCATAAATTCATCGGTTGCATGAATACTTAAATTTGCCGTATCAATTCTTGATAAGTCAGATTCTGGTCTATCTTTTATTTTAATAAATTCTTCAATATCTGGATGATGGTCAATAATTGAAATTAAAGAAGCACCACGTCTACCCTGTTGGGCAATTATTTTAAGAACTGCATCATAAAGCTTCATAAAAGAAACTGAACCAGTAGAAGTTCTGCTTGAATTATGAACAATTGAACCAGACGGTCTAAGTTTAGAAATATCAACTCCTTCACCTTGACCAAAAGCGGCATATTTTGCCCATTTATAAAGACTACAAAAAATACTTTCAAGATTATCTTCTGGTGGCGTTAAAGTAGTACAATTAATATGACTAACATTTTTATTTGGATTTCCGGAAGCTCTCCAAATTCCACCAGCAGGTACAAACCATTGTTTATTGATATAGTCTCTTGCTTCATCTTCTATTTCAGGAAACACCTTTGATACAGCTTTTACTATTCTTTCAATTGCTTCATCGGGAGAAGTTTCATTGCTAAGCAAATATTTTGATCTAAAAACATTTTCAGCTAATTGTGATTCAAATTTCATTCTTTTTTACTTCCTATAGTATGTTTTAATTTTGTTTATACCATATATAAGGCTTATTGGCCAATAATTCCAGAAGAACCAAAACCATTTTGGCCTCTATCTGTTTCTTTATTAACAAATAATACTTGCTGAATTTTTGGAATAAAGCAAGGAGTGAAAATTAATTGAGCAATTTTTGAACCAACTTCTATAGAAATTGGTTCTTCACTGGTATTATATAAAATAACACCAATAATATTTCTATAATTATAATCAACAACACCACCAAGGACGGTTAATCCCAATTTTAAAGCATTGCCTGATCTATCTCTAATTGAAGCATAAAGTGTCATATTAAATTTTTTAAAAAGTTCCAGTTCTTCCACTGAAAGCACTGGTTCATAAATTAAATTAGTTTTAACTAATTTTCTTTGTTTTGATTCAATAACAACTTCTTCTGCTGAATACAAATCATATCCAGCGTCTGTTTCATTTTCTTTAGTTGGAAGTTTTGCATTTTCTCCAAGTTCAAAATTTACTATCAATTATTGACTCCTTTTGTTTATCCTTTGTTTTTTTCTTTGTTTAATCTCTGTTTTTCTTTGTTTAATTTTTATTTGAAACAATATTAACTATCTCATTATTTTTATTAACATAAATATTGTTTATTACATCATACAAAATTTTTGAATCATTACCATTATTTTGTTTATTAAGAATAACTAAAAAATTTCCCGGTAAAAAGCTTTCTTCATCTATATCTAAATCATTTAGATATTTTATCCACTTTGTATCAGTTGAAAAACTAACTAATTCATCAAAAGAATAAATTAAAATAGTTTCCCATTCATTGTCTTTAAAAATTGTCTTTTTTCTATTATTTTTTGTATACATTTTCTTTTCCTCTTTTTTCTTTATTGTATACTATTTTTTTATTATTGTCAAGTATTTATTTTTTAATTTATTGGATTACTAACTAACTAACTAACTAACTAACTAACTAACTAACTAACTAACTAACTAACTAACTAACTAACTAACTTACTAACTAACTTACTAACTTATTAGTTGATTGATTCTCTTGCTAAAATTGTCTTAGACAATTTTAGCTCTTAATACGTAAGTACTATTATATTTAGTATTATTAACTGGACATCCAGAAATTATAAGTTCCCAAAATTGTCCACTCGGTACTTTTTGTTAATTATTTATAATAAAACAAATTAGTTAATAAATAATAAATTTATTTAAAATGAGTCAAATTTTTTAAAAATTGGACAAAATTGTCTTCAGAAAAAGAGACAATTTTTTCTAATACGTAAGTACTATTATATTTAGTATTATTAACCAGTCATTTGACAATTATAAATTCCCAAAATTGTCCACTCGGTGTTAGTAGAGTAATTATTTATAATAAAATAAATTAATTATTTTAGTGCATTTACTGCACGTTTTCTGATGACAAAATAGAGATAGGCATTTTCATTTGAAGATTCTTTAGCTCTTTTCTTTGTTTCTTCCATAAATTCTTTATCAGCTTCTATTTTTTTAAGCTCATTTTTTATTATTTCTTTTGAAACTAATTTTCCTTCTCGTTTTAAAATATTTGCTATAGAGCTAATCAATCTTTCTTCACCAGATTTTTCTTTTTCTAAATACTCTTTCAACAGCATTTAATTTTCCTCCAAAATTATAAAATTAACTTTCCAAACAAAGTTAATAGAAGATAAATATGGCTAAAACATATACAGAAATATATCCAGATAAATTTTTTTCAATACCAACACCAACAACACCTTGGTTTAGTGTTCAATTTAGAACAAAGGTGTTAGAGCAAGGTGGAGATATTGAACAAGCTGATATCTGGTCTGAATTAACTATTAATCAAAATACTTTTGTTAAACAAATTGAAATTGAAGATAATGGTGGCTCTAAAAAACTTACACTTACTCTTTTTGATAGAGATTTTTCTACTATAGAAAATTTAGTAATGGGCTCTCTTTTTGTAACAAGAGTATCAAATGAAATAATTAATGAAGATATTAAACAATATAAAGTTGATGATTTTACTTTTAATTATGTATTGACAAGTAATAGTATTGTTAATTTAAGAGTAAGAATTGGTTATTCAGATTTAAATAATTTTACTTATAATGGCAATCAACGTAATTTTTTTGAAGCTGAATCCTCTACCAGTGATTTTGAACAAAGAATAGATTCTACTCAACCAGTTATTCGTTCTCCTTGGTATTATTTTATGATTAATGGAATTACCAATGAAATAACAGAAAATGGTTTGCAAATGACAATTACTGGGTTAAGTCTTACTTCAAATGCTTTAACAAACTTAAAAATGGTTCAAACATTTTCTAAACTTGTTGCTACCCCTGAAGATATGATAAACAAATTCAGAGAAATTTTTAATAATATTCCAAATTCTGGAATAAAAATTTCTGAATTTGGAAGTGGCTCAGATAAACCATTGGTTGAAAGTAAAAATGAACAAATAGAAATTCTATTAGGTGGAGAACCAGTTGTAGATTCAAATAAGCATATTATTATTTCCTATAAAACAATAGGTGAAATTTTTAGTGATATTTGTTCAAAAATTCGTCCAAAAATAATTGGAAATAGTATAGATGTAAAGACTGATGATGAAACAGCAGATGAATCACAACAAAAAGTTTTTTATAATTATTTTGTTACTTCTGATGGAACAGTAAATTTCTTTTATCCAAACCCTAATGAAAGTAGACAAAACCTTAAAAGAATTTATACATGGCGTGAATATCCTCAAAATTTAATACGTTCTTTTAATATACAAACTGCTACTGATTTTGCTATAATGTCGCAAAAACTTTTAGTAAAAAATGTTGATTCAACGCTTAATGAAATTGATTTAATTCCTAAAAAAACAGAAACTAAAGATGATATATTGAAAGGTCCAACAAATTTAGGAATAACAAAAACATTTGAAGGCTATAATGCCGCATTAAGAAAAGATTTTTCTTTTGTTAGTGATGTTGTTGATGTAAAAACTTCTTCTGAACCTGGAGTTGAAGATGTTTATAAAAATCAATTAAAAACAGCTTTTTTAAAAAATATCAATACACAAGTTTTTAAAGGTTCTATTTCAATTGCTGGTGATCCGTTTTTCTTTTTTGATAATGCAGTAAGACCGTTTGAATACTTAATAAAGATAAATGTATTGAGGCCAACTGATTCAATAGCTGAAAAAAGTTACTTTTCTGGTGATTATGCTGTAACAAACATTAAACATACATTATCAGAAACAGACTTTGAAACAGTGCTTGATGTAATGCGATGGCCAAATCAAGATGAAATGTATGAGGTACAAAAGTAAAAAATATGGCTGATTTAACATTAGAGTTTCAATCAAATTTATTAAATCTTCTCAACCAATCAGTTACCTCTATTAACAATATTAATGCTAATTTGCAAAACACAATGCAAAAGCAAGATGATATAGCTACTTCAATAAATAAGGTTTTAATAGATAATCAACAAACTAATTCAGTTTATAAGGAAAGTAATAAAGAATTAGCAACTACAGTAGATAAATATAATGATATAGAAAAAGCCACTGGTGGTCTTCTTACTAATATGAGAAGTTTAAGTTTATTTACTGGTGCTTTTAGTGGTAGTTTAAGAGCTTTATTTGGTGGTCTTGCTGCCTTATTACCAGCTACTGCAATTGTTGATGCTATTAACGAAGTAAAAGATTATCAACAAACATTTATTGATATTTCTTATAGAATGGGACAAACCAGTAAAGCAATAGGACCCTATACGGCTGCTATGCACGAAATAACTGCATCAACTGGTTTAGCTAATTCCGTAACATCAAAAATAGTTGCTCAGCTTGCTCAATATCGTGTTTCTACAAAAGATGTTGCTTCCTTAGGAACAAGTGTAGCGGCATTTTCTGAAGTTACTGGTGTTGCTTATGAACAAACTTCAATGCTAGCTGGCGAATTAATGCGTACTGGCAGATTAAGTAAAACAAGTACACAAAGTATTTTACTTGATATGGCAAAAATTCAAAGAGCTGTTGGTATGACAGATGCAGAAATGACAGAACTTTCTGATAATATTGTTACTAATACTCGTTTACTTAATAATATGGGGAAAACAAGTTCTCAAATTGATTCTTTCGCTAAAACAACTACTAAACTTTCTGCTTCATTTGTACAGGTTGGTTTAAAAATAAGCGATGCACAAGATATTCTAGAGAAATTTTTAGACCCAACACAATTTGAAGATAATGCACTTTTATATGCTAAGTTAGGCTATAATCTTTCAGATGTTATTAATGGTAGTATACCACAAGAAGATATTACCAATAGACTAAAAGGATTAAGTCAGCAAGTAAAAGGCATGGGTATGGCTGGTGTTGAACTTGCTAAGCAACTTAATATACCATATAGAACTTTGACACAAATGAGCGAAATGGAAGTAAATCCATTAGCTAATGCAAAAGGTGGTACTGGCTCAGCAAATGATCAGCTTACTTCTATGATGGAACAACAAAAAGGCTTTGCTAAACAGCTCGAAGCAACAGTAAATATTTTTCAAAATAAGCTTACTAGCGCTTTTGATAAAGTTATGCCAGCTTTAACAAAAGCAGCTTCTTTTATAAGAAAATTTATTTCTGATGTAAAATTAAGCGTTTTAGCTATTGCTGTAGTTGTTGGTGCTATTATTTTTAAAATTTGGCAAAATTATCGAAGAGAATCAGCAAGGGCATCAGTTGATACAAGCAAAAAAATTGGCAATGATTTAGGCGATACTCTTGAAAACAAAACAAAAAAACCAATAGCAAATATGGGAAAAGCTGTTAATTCAGCTTTAAAAATGAATGCACAAAAAGCTCTTGCTATTTTAGATCAAAAAAGAGAAATTCAAGTTAGGGTAAAAGAAGAAGCAAAGCAACAAAGAAAAGAAGGTTCTTTTGATTATAAAAAAAGAGCAGAAGAAGCTGCTTTTTTACAAAATTTAATGAATGTACAGCAACTTGATTTTACTAAAAAAATGACTGGCTCAACAAGTTTCTGGCTTCAAAGAATACAAAAAGGTGCTGATATCACTAGCTTATTGGCATATAAAACAGAACAAATTAATCAAAAAATGAAAGAGCGAGTTGAATTAAATTCTCAAGATATTAATTCTTTACAGTATATGTATTCTTTAGCAACACAAGAAGAAACAGCTCATTTAAATGCAATAAATGCAAGAAAAAGAGAGCTAGAAAGTTTAACAAATTCTGGAAAACTTACTGGAGCTGAACTTGTAAAAGCTCAAGATGAATTAAAAGGTTTATATTCATTAAGTACAAAACTTGAAAATGATATAACTAAAAAAAATATACAATCTAGTAAAGACATTGAAAGAGCATTGCATGCAAGAGAAAATTTAATAAAAACAATGTCTAATGAGCAATTAGCTTCTTTAGCAAAAGAATCAAAAGAAAATGCTTCTGCTTCATTACAAAAAATGAGAGAAAACGCATTGTTAATTGCAAATAATCAAATTTCTAGGGATGCTCTTCAAAATACTTCTAAAGAACTAGAAAAACAAATTAAACAATATGAATCTCAAGGAGTTTTAACTGGTAAGCAGCTTGATGATTATTTAAAAGCAAATAAAAATTTAAATGATATTAGTGCAATGCTAGAACAAATAAATTCTGAATTAGGAGAACAACAAAATCAGCAAGAAATTCTTAATTCTCAACATAAAGAAGAATTGGATAAAGTACAAGCCTATAATAAAGAACTTCAAAAAAGAGGTATAGAAAGTCCAAACCAAGTAGTAACTGGACAAATAAAAGAAGCTCTTTCATTACAAGAAAGATTTAAAGAAGCACTTGGTACTTCTATTAGAAATGTTGGACAGGCATTTGAATCAACTGGTAATAAAATAAAAATGTCAGCAAGTATAATTGGTAAAAACCTTGGTGAAAGATTAAATCCTAAAAACTGGTTAGCCAATATGAAAGAAGCTGGTGTAAAGGGAATGCTTTTTGGAAGAGAAAAAGAAGTAACAAGATATACCAAAGGTGAAAATGGACAGATAGAAGAGCAAAAACAAAAAGTTCAAACAAAAGGACTTCTTAATGGAATGAAAGGAATAATTGGTGGACTTGGTGCTTCTTTGCTTGTTGCTTTAGGACCAATGCAAATTTTAAGTATGTTATGGGATATGTTAAAACCAGTTATTGAACCATTAAAAGATGCAATTTCTGGAATAGTAGATTCTTTAGTAAAGGCACTTGTTCCTGTTGTTTTAAATTTAGCAAAAACAATGGTTCCAGTTTTAATTATGTTTGTAAATAAATTAGTTCCTCCTCTTTTATTTGGTTTAAGCTATGTAATAAAAGCAGTTTCATGGATTGTAAATATGCTTGGAGAAGGTGTTAAATTTCTTGCAAGAATGCCAGATGAAATTGGCTATATTTTTAAACCTGGTTCTCGCAATAAAAATTTAATGGATGATTTAAAAGATGCAATGAATAAGACAACAAATAAAAATTCAGCCGAATATAGACAAGACCAAGCAAAAATAAAAAAATTAAATGATATAGGAATAAATAATTTAAATGGAGAGCAGCAAAAAGAATTACAAGATTTAGTTGATAAATATAAATATGGTAATAATGTTTTAATGCAAGTTGGCCAAGGAATAACAGAAATTGGTGGTGGATTAAATGCTGCTTCAGATGCTATGCTTACTCTTTCTAAAAATAAAGAAATTATTAGCAAGGATGCAGAAAAGAAAATTATAGAATCTTTAAATGAAAAATATAATCCAAAGCCAGAAAATACTTCTTCTACTACTGGGCAAGTAACAACAGAAGCTACTCCAACAACCTATGCTATTAATAATAATTATATTAAAAAAGTTCAAG
>Ga0209099_1002434_pt1 | contig 16406 bp, 12 predicted proteins | sample AD_JPNHW2_MetaG_FD_184430 | JGI IMG/M metagenome (GOLD analysis project Ga0209099, IMG submission 184430) | Active sludge microbial communities of municipal wastewater-treating anaerobic digesters from Japan - AD_JPNHW2_MetaG (SPAdes) (version 2) | ecosystem: Engineered > Bioreactor > Anaerobic... | reverse complement strand
TTAAATGGAACAAATCGTCCCATGCTAACGGGTTGTTATTATTGGCAGCAGGTGCATAACCGGCACTACATTTAATATGGTCTCTGTGATCATGCTCCATATTTACCTTCAGGTTGATGGCAGGCTGTGGCATTTCACCGGTTTCTCCAAATACATCACAACTTTCGGCTACCTTGAGTCCATTAAAACCTGAGTTAGTGGGATAGAACAAATAATAAGGCATCCATATAAATCCCGAATTCCCATCTGACCATTCAAAGCCCCAACTATTTGCAACTTTAAAGGCTCCTATTTCAAAGTCTCGAATGTCAATTACTCCATCATGGTTGTTATCAATATCGTTTCGAAATTGCCCGTCAGGTTGCGGATCAGCAGCTGTTCCTCCCCCGCCCCAATCAATTTTTACATCATCATCATAACCACAAATGGTCATTTCGTGTCCAGATTCTGTATTGGGTAAACCTAGTTTTTTAATGTATTTTTGGTTGATATATGTGCCGGTTTGAATTTGTCCTATAACCCAAGGAACAGTAAAAATTCCAATTGTAGCTAAACCCCCAGATTGGGAAGCATTACAGTGATCAAAAATCCAATGTCTGATATTGTTCAGAAAAGTATAATCCAAAGTAAACGAAAATTGAAATATTGTGTTAGATACTGTATTGCCCATACCTGATTTGTATTTTTCATAATCAGTCATCCAGTATTTGTATTTTGTAGAATTATGATAAAGTGCAGAATCATCAAAAGTTATCCAATCAGGCGCTCCACAATCTCTAATTATTTGAAAACCACTCCTTCGGGCAGTAAATGTATTATAGTAACCGTTGTTGAGATAGTTATAAGTATAGAGTGGATTAAAAAGATTTGTATGATCTGAAAGAATATGGCTAGCGGTCCTACCAAACTTCCTATTCATTTCATAATTAAATGTATAAAATACTTCAGCTACATGTACACAAGAGCCACTATTACCCTGGTTATAAATGTATGGGAACCATACACTGTCATTATTGAATACTGAGGATGGTAATGTTAGTGACTGTGAAGCAACAGATGGGTAGAGTTCAATAGAATTCCATTCGGAAGACAGTGGTGAGTCATCCATATCTCCAGAAGCCCAAACAGGTCCATTAGGATCGGGATTCATGTTAATTAATTGGGCAAAAACAGGAATTCTGAACAAGGTCAGAAGTGCAATAAACGTGTAAATAATTTTACTTTTCATATCGGTATTATTTTGGTTTTGCAAATTTTTCTGAGTAGTTATGGATGCTATTAATAAAATTCACACAATAAACCCCGCTGGGGAAATCCCTTACATCAAATCTACATTTCCCATTTTCTATATTTTTAATTTCATGTAATAACACTTTCCCATCCATGTTTACAATAAAAGCATTCCATTTACCGCTCATCAGTATTGGATTTGGGAAAGAACATGTAATTTGGCTATTAGTCTCGTTCATCGTAATGTCAAATGATTCATTTTTAATACCTTGTAATGTAAATACAGATGTATAAGTAGGGAGTTTTGAACGGTACAAACCAGGGAATCCATCATCTATGCCATAGATGTAATTATATTTATCCACAAATAAACTTCCAATTGGGCCATTGTTTGCACCTATACTTACCCATTCAAATGTCATTCCACTGTCAATTGACTTAAGTGTACCTTCAGGCCAATCGGAATTTGCAAATAAATAACCTGCTGAGTTTAATACCATTCCTTTATTACTTGGCCAGAATATAAGCTTGATCTCTTCGGGATTATCATCATAGATCGCAAAAGTGCCATCATCTCCAGCTCCTATAAATACATCACCCTGTGCGTTTATTTCAATATTCTTTACCTGATATCCTACCATACCCAGGCATTGCCAGGTTGCCCCATTGTCAACCGATTTTAATAGCCCGCCTGCATTGGGAGACCATCCCTGCAATCCGATATAAATGTCCCCGTTGGGAGCTATTGCTATATCACTAACGAATTCACTAACATGATTATAAGTTTGAAAAAGAGTATCAAAAGTTATTCCTCCATCATATGTTCGGAGCAGCAATGCCCCTAAAGTCTTAGAACATCCCAATAGTAAAGAATCATTGCCAAAACTATAAAACTTTGTTATTGAATATAGATAATGAAAAGGCAGTGATTGCCAATTTTGACCATTGTCTGTGGATTTCCAAAAAGTTTGAGCACCTGCAATGCCGGAATATATATTTCCGGTTTTATCTATACCAATTGAATGTACTTGAGATAAGCCTGTATTTAATATATGTTCCCATGATTGCCCATAGTTGGAAGAACGATATATTCCGTTAAAATTACAATTATCAGTTACAGTGCCGACAAAAATGGTTCCCTGGGAGTTCACAGCAATATCAGCTATACCAAGAGAATCAGGGAAAGGGATTAATTCCCAAAAATCCTGCGCCTGAGTATTAAAGGCAACCAGCAAAGCGGCAAATACAAAGAGTAGTATTTTATGTTTCATAAGGCAGGTTGTTTGTTTGATGGCTGGTGGATATAAAAAGCACCCGAATATAATAATAGTATGGGCTTCATGGTTACCTGGTTAAAATTTATGAATAACTTATTATCAAAAGCAAAGGTTCTTGGAATATATCTTTTTAATTACTCATGGTAAATGTAAGCAGGGAATTTAGGAACAGGACATGCCCCGGTTGAAATTATCTGCTGTGAATTCACTAATTTTGAGTCACTAAAGAGGGTCATATGAGTGATATTTTCCGGAAAATAGATACCCTGGCATCGGAGTATGCCGGTTACACGGCCGGCAACCTTTCGAGGCTGGTGAAAATCAGGTCGGTCAGCCTGGGTGAGCAGGATGTAGCGGAGGAACTTAAACGCCAGATGAGGGAAGCGGGTTTCGACGAAGTCCGTACCGACGGGCTGGGGAATGTGATAGGGCGCATCGGGAACGGGAAGCGGGTGCTGGCCTTCGACGGCCATATCGATACCGTGGATGTCGGCAACCGGGCAAACTGGAGTTTCGATCCGTTCTCGGGCGAAATCCGCGACGGCTATGTTCATGGCCGCGGTTCCGTTGACCAGAAAGGCGGTCCGGCGGCTTTCATAACGGCAGGCCGGATACTGAAAGAACTGGCCTTCGACCGCGACCTTACCCTTTATTTTACCGGCACCGTGATGGAAGAAGACTGCGATGGTCTCTGCTGGAAATACCTCGTGGAGGAAGAAAAGATCAGGCCCGGTTTTGTAGTCATCACCGAACCTACCAACCTGAACATTTACCGCGGGCAACGCGGGAGGATGGAGATGGAAGTGGCTTTCAGGGGCGTTTCGGCACACGGCTCGGCGCCCGAAAGGGGCAAAAACGCCATCTATATGGCTTCCCGCGCCTGCCTCGAAATTGAAAAGCTGAACGAAAAACTGACGACCGACCCTTTCCTTGGCAAAGGAAGCGTAACCGTTACCGAAATGTTGTCGGGCAGCCCGTCGTTGTGCGCGGTTGCCGATTATGCGAGGATACACCTCGACCGCCGGCTGACCCGGAACGAGACGAAAGAATCGGCTGCGGCCGAAATACGGGAAATTGTGAAAGATATGGACGCTTCCCCCGGGGTGCTTTTTTACGAAGAAACGTCGTATACCGGCATGAGGTACGGGATGGAAAAATATTATCCTGCATGGCAGATGGCTGAAGACCATCCGCTGGTCGTCGATGCCTGCCTGGCTTTCAGGGAATTGTTCGGCCGGGAACCCTTGGTGGACAAATGGACCTTTTCGACCAATGGGGTGACCATCAATGGATTTTACGACATACCCTGCATCGGGTTCGGTCCCGGCAACGAAGCGCTGGCGCATGCTCCCGACGAAAGAGTTCCGGTAAGCGACCTGGTAGCGGCATCGGCGTTTTATGCCGCCCTGGTGTTCACCGTATAATGTAGATAACCAGGGAGTTGCTGAGTTCGCAGCGCTTCACCGGGAAAAAGGATTGGATGCATACAAATACCCCGGTTCCATCTATACATCTCCGGCTCAAAATACCTTATTGATTGATTAATCTGAACGGAAAAAAAATCACCATGGATCAGACTTTCAGGCAGTACTCAGAAAAATTAGAGCAGTGTTCTTCCTCCTTGTTTCAGAAGGATTTCCTGCTTACCTGGGAGAAATCGACGGACGAACTGAAAACGGTCCTTACCGTTGCTGAAGCGCTGAAATACCTTCGGGAGCATAATATCTCGTCCAGGGTATTCGACTCCGGGCTGGCCATTTCGCAGTTCCGCGACAACAGCACCCGTACCCGCTTTTCGTTTGCTTCGGCGGCCAACCTGCTTGGACTTGCCGTCCAGGACCTGGATGAAGGCAAGTCGCAGATTGCCCACGGCGAGACCGTCCGCGAGACTTCCGCCATGATCTCGTTCATGAGCGACATTATCGGCATCCGCGACGATATGTACCTGGGCGCCGGCAACGCTTACATGCGCGAGGTCGGCGCCGCCCTCGACGCCGCCTTTGCCGGCGGCGTGCTGCCGCAACGGCCCGGCATCATCAACCTGCAATGCGACGTGGACCATCCAACCCAAAGTATGGCCGACCTGTTGCACCTGAAAACGGTTTTCGGGTCGCTGGAAAACCTCAGGGGAAAGAAAATAGCCATGACCTGGGCCTATTCTCCCAGCTATGGCAAGCCGTTGTCGGTTCCGCAGGGCATCATCGGGCTGATGACCCGCCTGGGCATGCAGGTTGACCTTGCTTTCCCCGAAGGGTACGGGCTGATCCCGAAAGTTATGGAGCTGGCTAAAAAGCAGGCTGCCGAAAGCGGCGGAAGTTTCAGGGTGCTGAATTCGATGGACGAAGCATTCCGGGATGCCGATATCGTTTATCCGAAAAGCTGGGCTCCTTACCACGTGATGGGGTGCCGCACGGAATTGTTGCGGGCAGGCGACCAGAACGGGCTGAAAGAACTTGAAAAGGAATGCCTTGCCAACAACACCCGCTTCAGGGAATGGGAATGCACCGGGAAGAAGATGAAACTCACCAGGGAGGGGAAAGCCCTTTACCTGCACTGCCTGCCTGCCGATATTTCCGGGATAAGCTGCAGGGAAGGGGAGGTGTCGGCCGCTGTTTTCAATCTATACAGGACTCCTTTATACAGGCAGGCCGGTTTCAAGCCTTACGTCATTGCCGCCATGATGCTGGCCAACCGGTTTGAAAATCCCGGAAATGTATTGAAACAGTTGTCGGAAAACAACAGGAAAAGGATGCTGTAAAGCAGGCCAGTTTTAGCGTCATCATTTTCTAAGTTTCAAATTTATATTCTAGTTTATGTTCATTTCTGAAATAATCGTTGAAAACTCCGTACTAAACAATGCAGGAAACTAGTTTATAAAGAATTAAATTTGTAGAACGAAAAATCGAAAAAGATGAAAGCGAAAGAACCTCTTTTTGAATATATTAGTCCTAATATATCCCATAATATTGTTAACGGAGATAGTCTTACAGTCTTAAAAAAAATTGAAAATAGAAAATTTGATTTAATAATTACTTCACCTCCGTATAATGTGGGGAAATCATATGAAACAAAGACTAGTATTGAAAAATATTTGGAGACACAAGAAGAGATAATAAATGAACTTGTGAGAACGCTATCAGACAAAGGAAATCTTTGTTGGCAGGTAGGTAACTATGTTGAGAAGGGTGAAGTCTTTCCTTTGGATATATTCTACTACCAAATTTTTAAAAATCACGGTCTAAAGCTAAGAAATAGAATTATATGGTACTTCGGACACGGATTACACGCCTCAAACAGATTTAGTGGAAGATATGAAACGATCCTATGGTTTAGCAAAACAGATGACTATATTTTTAACCTTGATAATGTAAGAGTACCTGCAAAATATCCTGGGAAACTACATTTCAAAGGAGAAAAAAAAGGATTGCCATCGGGTAATCCTCTTGGTAAAAATCCAAGCGATATTTGGGAGATTGTTGTCAATGGCTGGGAGACAGCGATGTGGAATATTCCTAATGTTAAATCAAATCATCCTGAAAAGACTAAACATCCATGTCAATTTCCGATTGAACTAGTTGAGCGTTGTGTTCTTGCCTTGACCAATGACAATAGTTGGGTACTCGATCCTTTTGCCGGTGTAGGTTCGACAGTGATCGCGGCCATCAAAAATAACCGAAATGCAATTGGAATTGAAAAGGAAGCTGAATATTGCACAATTGCCAACCAAAGAATCAAAGACTTTAATGAGGGAAATTTAAAAATCAGACCAATTAATAAACCTATCTATAATCCATCTGGAAAAGAAAAAGTTTCTCAGGTTCCGAAAGAATGGTTGCAATTAGAAATAAATAATTTAAACGGAAAGTATAACAAATAAATATATTTTACTAAATGAAAATAGCTCAAAAATATTCCCATTTGAATGGAGAAGAATATATCATGGTTCACCATAATAAACTATACAAAGAAATCATCGATACTATTGAAAGCATTGATGCGTCAAAGTATATGACCAAGGAAAGCAAGGAGAAAACGATGACTGGGAAAATGCTTTATAGCCCAATAGAATTGAATAAAGTCTTTAATGAAAAGTTCAGCCGCCTTGGTTGGAATGAAAGCCGTTATCATTATTACATTACGGTTGACCAGAAAGTCCTCCCTGAATTAATAATGTTACCATATGACAAACAGAAGGAATTTCTGATTTCAAAGGGCATTAATAATCCTATTTCATCATTTAAGCAAACGGACTTTGTAAAAGACCAGATTGCAGTTGAGGTTCAGTTTGGTAAATATGCTTTTGTAGCATTTGACTTGTTTGTTAAACACCTGCTTTTCTATTCTGGAGGAATTATAAACCTTGGAATCGAAGTTTTGCCAACAAAGAAAATGCAATCACAAATGAGTAGTGGAGTTGCATATTATGAAGGAGAAGTATATAATGTTTTAAGGCACGGAAGAAATAATCCTCCAGTTCCTCTTTTAATCTTAGGGATTGAACAAGATTAAAAATAACGAAACGCCTATTACAAGCATTCAGTAGTTTCGCTTTATTACGATGCATCCTTCTTTTAACTTTCCAGCCCCATCATGGTTTTGCAGGTCTTCGTATAAAGGTCGCGGAAAATGTTATCCGGGTCGGTCCGGCGCTTTACAACGCCGTAATTCTCTTTATTCCAGATTTTCCAGAACTCCTGCTCCGTGTAATAGTTGTTCGAGATCAGCGTTTTGATGCCCCCGATGTCCGTCAGTTCTTCCTCAATCATCCTATAGTAGTTCTTGCTGCCTGTCTTTTTCATGCCGTAGATGGCAATATCCAGGAAAAGTTCGTCATCGATCCGGCGCCGGAAATCGTCCGACAACCATTCGTACTTCCTGACAAGTTTGTACGGCACGCACCACAGCGGGAAATGACGGAGCTCTTTCTGATACCAGTCCATGAAACGGCCGACTTTTGAAAACGGAATAAAGAGATCAATGGTGACCGGAATCTTCTCAGGAGGGATCAGCTTTCGGAATTTTTCGACGAGTTTCAGCACCCTCGCCGAGTTCATAAATTTACCGAAGATGAGCCTTGCGGGAAATGAAGCAGGCGTTACATTGGTTACACCCCTGTCGTACCTGAAGAAGTAATCGGGCGTTTTCAGATAGTCTTCTTTCCGTTTCCCCGTGCTTTCATAATATACCCGCAACCAGTCATAACGATGGGTGTAGGGCGCCCGGTCTGTGAAACTGGCCGTGCTGAGCACATAGCTGGTTTCGGAGTGTATGATCCCGTCCATGAAATCAATATCCTGCTCCTGATAGTGCTTCCATATCGCCGATTGATAATCCCCGGGATTATCAAAACTTTCATAGGTCACTTTTACAAAGGGCAGGGCCGGTATCAAACGGAACTTCAGTTTCGAGATAATGCCGAGAGTCCCGAAGGCGCCGTGCACCATCTGGAACAGGAGGCTGTTTTCGTTATCGGGGGTGCAGGTAAGCACTTCGCCAGTGGCGGTAATGATTTCGTATTCAAGACAGGTGTCATGAAAACCGCCGTATTTGTACGACATTGACTCAATTGAACATCCGGCTACCGCTCCTCCTATGGTGATGGTCTTCAGTTCGGGTACGATAATGGGAACAAGCCCATGCTTCAGGGTTGCTTTTACCAGGTCGATAAATGTAACGCCCGGTTCCGCTTCACAGATCAAATTACCGGTATCAATAGAGAGTATCTCGTTAAAGTCGCTGACGTCGATCTTCTCATCCAGGCGCCTTTTATCGTTAAGTTTCGGTACTTCATGAGAAACGGCTTTCTTTCTCAATGATACCGGTTTTGTGCATTCACGTTCCTTCAGTTGCCTGACGATCCGGTTTGTTTTATGCTCATGATCCTGCATTGGTGGCGGGGAATTTAATGCGGGTGGCGGCTGGATTATGACAAGTGTTATGATGGTAATACAGTCTTGCCGATTTTTACGTGATCCTGACTGAAATTTTTGTGCCCGTTTCCGGCATATTCCGGCTCTTGTTCCTGATCATTTCCCTGCTACCGGAACCTTGACCGTCCTGATGACAGGTTCCGAAAATGTCTTTTTCCCGTAACGGGGGGTAAGGCTTATTTCCAGATAGGGCTTGTCTTCATAATACTTGGTTTCCAGGATCACGGATATTTTCACATTGACATCAATACCCTGAACCTGATTGTCGTTCAGCAGCCCGATGTAAAAAGTCCCCTGCGTCCTGTCGGTGTTTTTGCCGTAAGCGGCAATTCCTTTTCCGCTGTCGAATTGCACGAAATCTTTGTCTTCCATGAACAGCCGGGCATTGGCATAGTCAGGGATAAACCAGTAGGCTACATCTTCACCCATCGAAGGCATGGCAAGGGTTGCAAGGGTGCCAATGGCGATTCCGGCAAGCGGGCTGCCGCCGAGGATGACGGATGCGCCGGAAGCGATATTTTTAATAATATTCACATTTTTCAGCCATGCTTCAGAGGCTTCTTTGCCGACGCCGATCCAATAGGCCCACGACCTGACCGTTTTTGTCATAAAGGGCGTGACCTCATTTTGAGGCAGGCTTACCGGAAGAATACTGTAATTTTTGTGTTGCAAATTGTTCCTCGAATGTACCCTTTCCGTTTTGTCTGCGATGATATCTTCCGAGATTTCGGTTTTAACCAATTCTTTTTTCGTCTTTTGAATGTAGGATGTATCGTAGCCGATTACAGCTTCCCGGGTACAAGTGCTATAGGTTGTATCCGGACGCATCTCCCAGGTAACGGCGGTGTTGAAATTCCGGGTATCGCCGCTGACGGGAACCCGCTGAATCTTGATGAGGCATACCCGGCCGGCCAACGCGGAATTCTTAATACGGAAAATATAAACACCCTGCGTGCTTACCGTAATCGTTTTATTGTCCACATGGCTGGTTTTGTAAGCTGAGAATCTCGAGTTGCCGGGATATTCAGTAATTTCTACCTCTTTGATTTCCTGGCCGCCTGTTTCCCTGAAACTGAAGATGATTTTATCACCGGCTGCAAAGCCGTAGTATAGTTCTTCTTCCTGCATGCCCCCCAGTTTGATGGTCTGTTCGGTTACGTCGATCGGCTCCTGCCCGAAAGCCGTGATTGCTGAAAATAGCAACCCTGCAAATATTACCGGAAGTTTATTCATAATCATTATGTTGATCTCTGCCCATCCCACGCTTTCTTTTCATTTTTTGCGGGAGCAAAGGAAATTCACCCGAATCATCAGAAATACTCGCTGACGAAGGGTACAAATATTATAAAGAAATGATATTATTTCAAAACATGTTTCCAGTGTCAATTTTGATAATTGGCTGTTATATTGCCGGTTAGGCGTATCGGAATTATTTTCGCACTAACATGTTACCGGGAGATGAAACAGCGGAGAAAACAAATGTTTTGTCAGGGACGCCGGCAACCGGAGAATGTTCCGGCAACCAGTTTTCAAAACCGGGAATTTATCATTCAGGAAGGTACAACCTGTTTTGCGCCCATCTTCGGATCTCTTTTTCCCGGTGTTCCGTATGATTCCGGCTCGATTTTTCAGGGAAATATATATCATCCTGTTATATGTCGGCCAGCATGGGCAGGGAGGATGAAAGAATGCCTATTTTTGCAAAGCAAAACTGTACGTGGAAATAATGGATAAATCATTAAAAAACAGTATTATAGCGCGGTCGCACGAACGATCGAGAAAGTTTGGCGTTGAGCCTGACCGTATCTTTCCACGGCATATTATCAGGGGAGCCGATTTAAAGCGGCAGTTTGCGGTTAATGAAGAACTGATTAACGTTTCGGATCCGATTATCAATCAATTGTTGTCTTCGGTGAATGAAACAGGGTTTATCATAGTTCTGACCGATGCTGTGGGATGTATTCTCATCATCAAAGGAGGGGAAAGGACGCTTGAAGCTGCCGCGAAACTAAACATGATTCCTGGCGCAGTGATGAGCGAGGAGAGTATCGGCACCAATTCGATGGGGACTGCCATCAGTGAAAACGCCCCTGTTCAGATTACGGCAAAAGAACACTTTATATCCGTTTATCATCAATGGACCTGTTCGGCGGCTCCGATTCATTTCGAAGGAAAAATAATCGGCACGCTCAACATTACCGGATCGGCCGATCAGGTTCATCCGCATACCCTGGGCCTGGTTCAGGCTGCCGTTGATGCCATTGAAAATAAATTGATTACAAACAAGGTGCAATCGGAACTGGAGGCATCCAATCAATATGCTTTCGCCATGATGAATAACCTTGCTTACGGAGTTTTCGCCATCGATCTTAATGATGAGATTCTCTGGGTAAACGACAGCGCCTGCCGTATTATCAATATCCGCCGGACAAAGTTGCTGTACAAGCCAATTAAAGAATTTGTGCCAGCCTGGGAAAAGATTGCCGATACATTGCTCAATGATAAACCCTTTATTGACCAGGAGTGTAAACTGGCCGTGAAGGACCTGAAGGAAAGGTTTCTTTTTAATTCCTACCTGATAAAAAGCGAAAACAAAGAAATACTGGGCTACCTGCTAACTTTCCGGCAATACAGCAATATGCTGAATCTGGTAAACAGATACACCGGGTTCCAGGCTGGTTACACGTTTGATGATATTATTGCCCAAAGCAGGTCGATGAGTGAACTGGTCAACTATGCCAGGACGGTTGCCAACAGTCCCTCGACGATACTGATAACGGGAGAGAGCGGCACCGGGAAAGAGGTGTTTGCCCAGGCCCTTCATAATGCAGGTGAGCGCAGCGAGGCTGCCTTTGTTGCCGTAAACTGTGGCGCCATTTCTCCCACCCTGATCGAGAGTGAGCTCTTTGGTTATGAGGAAGGCGCTTTTACAGGCGCCAGGAAGGGCGGACGGCCCGGTAAATTTGAACTTGCCAGCGGAGGAACCATTTTCCTCGATGAAATCGGTGAAATGCCTGCGGATATGCAGGTAAAACTGCTGAGGGTATTGCAGGAGGGCGAGGTAACCCGGTTGGGAGGCGATAGCAGCACTAAAATAGATGTTCGCATTATTGCTGCAACCAATAAAAACCTGGAAGCCGAGGTTGAAGCGCGCCGTTTCAGGCTTGACCTTTTCTACCGCTTGAACGTTATTCCCATTCATATTCCCGCCCTCCGCGACCGGCGGGAGGATATTATCCCCCTGTGGCAGCACTTTATCGCAACAAAAGCTGCCAAGCTTAATAAACCTGTTCCTGAGCTGACGAAGGATATCATGGATAAACTGATGTCCTATTCCTGGCCCGGCAATATCCGGGAACTCGAAAACTTTGTGGAAAAACTTGTCAACTTCGGAGGCGTACCCGAACTTGCCGATACGCCGGCCGAAACAGACCAAAACGGGGCAGAAGTCAGTGCGGCCGTCAAAAAAATCAATAGCCTTGAAGAGACCGAAAAAGAGGCTATTTGTGATGCCATCAATGCGCTTGGCGGAAATATTTCCAAGGTCGCAAAACAACTTGGCGTAGGCAGAAATACGCTCTATGTCAAGATGAAGAAATACGATATAAAACTCCGGGAGTAACAGCGGATCCCGGATTCCCGGATAATAAAACCCGGACAGGCGAGGTGTTGAAAACATTCTGCATGCCGGCTGATTCCTCTTCTTAATCTTTCCTCATTTCCTTCCCTGCTCCTGAATTTCATTTCAGGTTAACGACATTTTCCCGGCTACCGGTAAGTACTTCCATGCCTGTGTTCACATACCGAACATTGTTCGGGATTTGAACACACGACAACCGGATAAGTGTTCCGGTTCATGACACTTTACCTGGACAAATAAATCAATCAGCTATATAAACGGCAGATAATCAAATTGTTAAAAATCGTGGCAAGCTAGTTGGTAAAGGAGGGCCAACTTACTCTTTTGTTAAATCTTAATGCACAATTAAAATGAATCGTTTCACATTACCGAGAGACCTGTATTACGGAAAAGGTTCGATGGAAGTTCTGAAAACCTTAAAAGGGAAAAAAGCTACGGTTGTCGTAGGCGGAGGTTCCATGAAGAGATTCGGATTCCTCGACAAGGTTGAAAACTATTTAAAAGAAGCCGGAATGAAAATTCAGGTTATCGACGGGGTTGAGCCCGATCCGTCGGTTGAAACCGTGATGAAAGGCGCAAAACTGATGCAGCAGTTCCAGCCTGATTGGATTGTATCAATAGGCGGAGGTTCTCCTATTGATGCAGCAAAAGCCATGTGGGTGTTTTATGAGCATCCCGAATCAAAGTTCGAAGATATTGCCAAGCCTTTCAATATTCCTCCGTTACGTAACAAGGCCCGTTTTGTCGCAATTCCGTCCACCAGCGGTACGGCAACGGAAGTTACGGCCTTTTCAGTCATTACTGATTACAGCGTGGGCATCAAGTACCCCCTTGCTGATTTTGAAATTACCCCGGATATCGCCATCCTCGATCCTGAAATCGCATACACTATGCCGGCAAAATTAACGGCATACACGGGCATTGATGCACTGACGCATGCAACCGAGGCAATCACGGCCAGCCAGGCCTCCGATTTTTCCGATCCCCTTGCACTGAAGGCCATCGTCATGATTAAGGACAACCTGGAAGAATCTTATGCCGGCAATGTAACCGCCCGCGATAACATGCACGTTGCCCAATGTCTTGCCGGTATGGCTTTCTCAAACGCGCTGCTGGGAATTTGCCACAGCATGGCCCATAAGACCGGAGCGATATTCGATATCCCGCACGGTTGTGCAAATGGCATTTACCTGCCTTATGTAATCAGGTTTAACCGTAAGAATGCGGAAGCCAGGTATGCCATGATCGCCAGGTTTATCGGATTAAAAGGTGAAAACGACAAAGAACTTTGCGATGCGTACATCAACTACATCGAAGCGCTCAATCAAAAGTTAGGGATACCTGCAACCCTTAAGGAGTATGGCGTAGGCGAAAACCTTTTCAGGGAAAAACTCGATAAAATATCGGAGAATGCCGCGCTAGATGCCTGTACTTTCAGCAATCCGCGGCCTGCAACACCGGATGATTTCAGGAAAATCCTCACGGCCGCTTTCTACGGTACAAAAGAAAACTTCTGATGCAGATACAATAATACGGGGTGGGCGCAGAATCGCCCACCCCGTATTTTACAGGCAACCATGATAATGTTTGAAATAACTGAAAATACTTATCAGGTACCGGACATCCGCCCGGTGCAAGTTAAGGACCCTGCCAGGATAAAAACCGATAATCCGGTGCTGTCTTCCATTATCATAGTTGTCGCAATCCTGAAATCAGTCATAGGAGTAGGTATGCCGACAGCGCCTGCCAATAATGGTTTCACTTTATAAATGAATGAGCGCCGCCGGAAAAGAGTCTGTCCATTATACATGAACCACAAGCTGTTTAATAGAACAGAATGCCGCTAAACTGAATAAGCCATGAACAACAGAATGAAAATTGTGATTTGCCTTGGCAGCTCATGCTACAACAGAGGAAATCAGTATGTGCTTGAGGCTATCAAGAAATACTTAAACGAACATAACCTGAAGGACAAGGTTGATTTCAGGGGACAGCTTTGCTCGGGAAACTGCGCACAGGGGCCGGTTCTGCATATCAACGGGAAGACGTACAAGGAGATTGACGAAAACGTCGCTATCCGGTTACTTGACAATCTGTTTGCTGCCAATAAAAATTAACCGGGATGCTTCAGGCCATCTATACCGAAAGAAACAACTGCCAGGATTGCTACAAGTGTATACGGCAATGCCCGGTGAAAGCCATAAAGATTGAGGATCACAGCGCATCGGTCATCAGCAGTCTTTGTTTGTACTGTGGCCGGTGTGTTCAGGTGTGTCCCGTAAACGCCAAGAAAGTCCGGAACGATCTGAATGCGGCCAAATTCCATCTTTCAGCAAGCAGCCGTGTCGTACTGTCGCTGGCGCCTTCATACAAGAGCGAGTTCACCGATTATACATTACCGCAGTTGCTCGAAGGGCTATACGGTCTGGGCTTTTTTAAGGTTTCCGAAACGGCCCTGGGCGCAGAACTCGTGTCGAAAGCCACAAAGAAATGGCTCGATGAGCAACCCGATGGCATTTATTATTCTTCCTGTTGCCCTTCGATTGTCCGGCTGCTTCAGAAATACTATCCCGAACAACTGAGAAGACTTGCCCCGGTTGATTCTCCGATGCAGGCCCATGCCAGGTTCATCAGGAAAATGTATGGCGAACACACCTGTGTGATCTTTGCCGGACCATGCATTGCCAAGAAAAAGGAGATCGAAGATTATCAGGGAGGGGCCGATCTGGCCATCACTTTTGCGGAATTGCGTGAATGGCTTAAGGGTGAAGGCCTTACGCCGGATTTCCTCTCAGGTTCCGGAGGGTATTCCTTCGCCCCTTATAATGCTAACAATGGAAGTATTTACCCGGTTGACGGCGGAATGATTTCCACCATGAAGCAAAATGTGGGAATAGCTGATATTTCATTCATGAGCTTCTCCGGCCTTCAGAATGTAAAAGGAATTATTGAGCAGCTTCCTGAAAAGTACGAAGGGAAACTCTTTATCGAACTCATGGTTTGCGAAGGGGGCTGCATCAACGGCCCGGTTGTTTCACACCCGGGATCCACGGTCGGGAAAAGGGTGCTAACCCTGAAACAACCGCTGAATAATGGTGTCGGTATCAGGGATGTTGAAGATAAGGGAATGGACCTGTTTGCCGACTATTCCGGCACGAAGCCGGTTACACGTTGTGTCCACACCGAAAAGGAGATTCAGGATGCGCTGAAAACCGTCGGGAAGGTTACCGATAAGGATGAACTTAATTGCGGCGGTTGCGGTTACGAGAGTTGCCGCAGGTTTGCCGAGGCAATGCTGGACGGGAAGGCAGAGCGGAATATGTGCGTTTCGTACATGCGAAAGGTGGCCCAGAATAAGGCAACCGTTCTTTTACAGAAAATGCCTTACGGGGTTGTGCTGGTTGACGATAAGCTGAAAATCATTGAATCGAACCAGTATTTTGCGCGGATGCTTGGAGAGGAAGCCATGAATATTTATTCGGTAAAACCGGGAATGGAAGGCGCCGATCTCAGGAAACTGACACCCCAGTATAAGCTATTTGCCAATTTCCTCGAAAAAGGGCTGGACGAATTCAACAAGGATATTCGAATGGATGATGGCCTTTACCATCTTTCTATTTTCTCCATCCAGCAGTTCAGGATTGTTTGCGGGATAATCCACAAGCTGGATCAGCAGCACTTTAGCAAGAATGCCCTTACGGAGCGGTTGCATAAAGTTATCAGCGAGAATCTGGCGACAGCCCAAAAAGCAGCGTTCATCCTGGGGGAAAATGCATCGAGGACTGAAACGATGCTTCACAATATCATCGACTCATATCAATCGGACGAGGATGGCAACGGCTGATTATTTCATCGAGATTGCCCACAGGAATATTCAGAAAGCAGGACAGGAAGTTTGCGGCGATGTTTTCTTAAGCAGGAAACTCTACGATGAAGGCCGGACAATATCCGTTCTTTCCGATGGACTGGGAAGCGGTATCAAGGCAAACATCCTGGCTACACTCACCGCATCCATGGCGCTTAATTTTACTGTGGAGCATCAGCCGCCGGAAAGAACTTCCCAGGCTATCAGGGATGCGCTTCCCATTGATCAGGACCGGAAAATCAGTTATGCCACCTTTTCGATCGTCGATATAGAATACGATAATGAAACCAGCATAGTTGAATACGGGAACCCGCCTTTCATTGTATTCAGGGGCGCGACTCCTTACAAAGGCATCATCAGGAAGGATTTTAACGCAGATATTAAAAAATGCAATTTTTGCGCGCAGCGCGAGGATCGGATTGTTCTCTTTTCTGACGGCGTTTCACAATCGGGAATCGGACGGA
>Ga0209099_1002431_pt1 | contig 16414 bp, 12 predicted proteins | sample AD_JPNHW2_MetaG_FD_184430 | JGI IMG/M metagenome (GOLD analysis project Ga0209099, IMG submission 184430) | Active sludge microbial communities of municipal wastewater-treating anaerobic digesters from Japan - AD_JPNHW2_MetaG (SPAdes) (version 2) | ecosystem: Engineered > Bioreactor > Anaerobic... | reverse complement strand
CCGTTGCAACTGTGCCGGTATTTCCTGTGTCACCCGTGTCACCTGTATCGCCAGTGTCACCTGAATCTTCAACAAGGTCTTCTGCCACTCTCGGAGCAAGTCTGAAAGCACTGTATGAATAAACGAGAACGCCCTTAATGGTTGTAAAAAGCTTATCCAATGTCCTTTGTCCCGGGTAATAATACATCATTTTATCAATTGCAAGACCGCCAGTGACTTCCCATCCGCCGTGACCGAGATCTTCGTTTGTAACAGAAACATCTTCAACCTGAATAAACACGCTCTCATATTTCTCACCGTCAACACCGTGATTTGTCGTAGGAGTCCATGTTCCGCCGACATCTTCAAAAGGAGTTGCAACAGTTGAAGGATCACTTATAACCGCAGGATTTGGAACAGTTGCTGTTCCGAGCTTTGAAATAGCATCGCTTTGAACTTCAACCTGGGAACTTTCATAATATTCTTTATAAGAACCTGTTACAGATATCTTGTCACCTATTGCATAAGCATCAACTTCAGCAGTATCTTTTACAAAAACATAAATTCCGGAGTATGGTTTTGCGGTTGCAATAAGTTCAGAAACATACATACCTTTTATATTTGTATTAACATAACTGGTATCCTGATTGTAAACTATACCGACAACAACACACTCAAATGTAACTTCTGTGTCGAGGGCGATTTCACCTTTCTGTATTTTTGTAATTGTGCCGTCTTCACCGGTATTGCCTGTGTTACCAGTATTTCCAGTGTCACCGGTATTTCCAGTGTCACCAGTATTTCCAGTGTCACCGGTATTTCCAGTGTCGCCAGTATTACCCGTATCGCCAGTGTTTCCAGTGTCGCCTGTATTGCCTGTGTTGCCTGTGTCACCAGTATTGCCATCGTCCTTTTTCGTACTTGTAGTGTTACAACCTAAAATAAGGAACATGACAATAAATGCACTAAACAATCCTGTTGTGATCTTTTTCATAATCAACCTCCTGCTGTTATTAACTTCAACAAACGAACTTGGTTATTATATCCTTCTGGAAAAAATAAGAAAGCAAAACTTAGACATCGAACATTTTAATCTTTGAATCAGTATTTTCGATCTTGCTGTCGACCTTTTCCCTTATCTGATCTTCGAGCTTAAGAACAGATAAAGCCTCGACATCATCAGGAAAATATTTCAGAATTTTGTGAAAATATATGTTCCTGTATACTATATTTCCTTCATCTGAGTATATATTTGCTATAATTTTTAATATCTTTCCATAAGTCTGAATATCACCCATTTTTTTATGGACAAAAGCCTCTCTTTTAAGAAGATTGACATTCCTCGGATCTCTCATTGTGAGCTTCTTTATAAGTATTAAAGCTCTGTCATACTGTTCCATTTCAATTCTGGTTTCCACAAGTTCAACAAGTATAGCAATATTATCTTTTCTTATTGAGTGAAGCATCATCAGACACGCTTCTCTTTCCTTGACACTTTTTTCACCTTCCGCCGCAAGTTTTTCTTTAAGGGGCATCAATATTGCAAATGCATCATCACACATATTTTCGGAAATCATTGTTCCGGCAAGATTAAGCAAATCCTTTTGGGTTGCCTGATTCATATCCCTGATTCTTCTCAGCAGGAAAATGGCCGTCATTTTGTCATTCTTCTTAATATAATAAGCCGCAGCTTTTCTATATTTCTCGGGTGCATCAGAAAACCTGCCGAGTCTGATATCAAGGTCAGCAGAAAACATATTAAGAGGTCCGTGATCAGGCAGGATCTTCAAACCCAGATTGATATAGGTTATAGACTGCGAAGGGTTTTTGCTTTCAAGAACTCTGTGAGCAAGTCCGATGTATATGTCAACAGCTTTCTCAGGCTTATTATATGAAATATACAGATCGGCAAGCTGTGTCAACAGATCTGTCCTATTATTGTTTTTCTGGATATCTGCAAGAATTTTATTGGCTTTTACATCGCCAACAATATCAGACACATCAGTATTTGTGACTTTTATCAGACTTTGAACTTCCTTAGCGCTGAAAGTTTTAGACATATCCTTTGTAAGTATTTTTTTTACTTTTTCGAAAAAACTTTGACTCATTCAATGACCTATATTTCAAACTGCACCCAAATATTATACAATCATACATTTTTTTGTCAAAAGGATTGTCAACCTTTTTCTTTAATAATCATAAATTCTTGTAATCATTTTTAATAATACGCAGAAAACTACAAATTTAGAATTTTGTATTATTTTTTAACCTTTGACAGTTTCCTGAAAATTCAGCACTTTTAAGCTGATACCTGCACCGCCGGGAAGATAATAAACCACCAGCAGTCTGTTTCCTTCAAGTTCAACCATACCGGGATATCCGCATTCTGCCAGACCGCAATCTTCAATTTCAACAACCTCAGACCAGGTTTCACCCTGATCGAGTGAATACACCATTGAAACGGCTTCTCTATTTACCGATGATGTCCAGTCAAGCCATCTGAAGGAACTGACGATCACTCCGTTATCAAGTTTTAAAAGTTCTGGGGCATGAGCAACAAATCCCAGACTTTTATATGCAGACCATGTTTTTCCGCCGTCATCTGAAACCGACTGCATAAGATCACCCTTCGCACCGGGAGATGCTCCATATGCTGTCCTGACTTGCAATATCCACCTGTTTTCATTGACTTTCAGCAGTGCCGGCTCCTGAATCCATGTGTTTTCCGGAATCTCAGCTTCAACAGGATACATTTCCCAGCTTAATCCACTGTCATTACTTATAAAAAAGACGACGGGACCTTTCGGAGTTTTTGACATATTGTTAAAGTTCAAGCTGTTTCCGCCATATCCCGGAATTATAAGTCTTGTGCCGTCTTCAACAATCGAGCTTGATGATGCATAAACTTTTATCTCTGCACCTTCAGAATCGACCCATATACCTTCCTCATTCAGCTCTGATGAACCGGAATAATCAAAAACCCCGGTGTCTACCTGAGTGTAATTTCCGAATTCTGTTCCGTTTTTGTCAGCAGCAGCAAACATTATATGATGCACCCACGGCTCGGAATAATCTACCGGATATCTGTACTGAAACCAGTTTACGGCAACTCTTCCATCTGAAAGCACTGTAATTGAAGGATCTCTATCATCTATTGTATTGTCGTTGATTATTTCATCAGGATCACCCCAGTGTATCCCGTCTTCAGAATGGTGAATAATTATTCTGCCGCTATCTTCGGCATGTCCAGCACCCATTCTGTAAACAAGCATAAATTTTCCGGTTTGCAGTTTCACAACATCAGGAAAAGCATAATGTTTCGAGGATGATGAGACAATATCCGTTCTTTCATCAGGTATTTCAAATTCAATTGATTCTACAACAACCTCGTCTGTATCATCATCAGCAACCGCATCGGCATCGGCATCAGCATCCGTTTCAATGTCACTGGCGGCATCTTTGTCATTTGAACTGCTATTATTTTCACTGCATGAAGAAAACAACATCATTACGGCAATAAAAGAAAATAGAGCTATCTCTTTCAGCATCATGACCACCTCTTAATTACTGACAAACAGTAAAACCGGAACTCTGAATATCGCTTGTGACATCACCTTCCGGTGTCTGTGATGGCAGATAAAGACCTATCGCACTGGTGGTAAACGAAAAATCACCTGCGGAACCAGCCGTAAGATTGATAGAATTGACTGTCAAAGTACCATATCCGACAAGTATTATGCAGTCCGCATCATCAACTATGTCAGTGACTATGAAATTGACCTCATTCTCATTCTTTATTCCAATTGAAAGTGTCGCTCCGGCTTCAGCATCAGCGATTGTTGCACCCATAACAATGTACGGAGTTGTGAAAGATGATGTGCTATTATCATCAACAAAATAAGACCGCTGAACAAACTGAACAGTGGTCGAATCATAAAAACCTGCCAGCCAGTGTGTATTCGCCTGATTATGAGGAATATAGTAAGTTCCGTTTGTCATAGTAATCGTTGCCGAAAAAAGAGGAGTGGAATAAAGCTCATTCGACTGGTTGGCGCCTTCACTGAAGCTTGTCGTTCCGTTATAGAGATAATCGACCGTGAATGTTTTTGCAGGAATTGTTGCAAGCGGAGTCACCTCTTCAGGCTTTGCAATACAGTTTGTCGTGTCCCATCCTGTGCAGGAAGCTTTGCAGACTGCCATTCCGCTTTCAAAATTAGTATCCAGCGTTGTACATTGAACAGAGTTTTTATCACAAAGCTCTCCTGTTTCTATCTTGCCGTTACCGCATTCCTGCTTAACATCTTCATCATTCAGGATATTATTATCAGTCTGATCGTCAGAATTATTACCGCTTTCATCTGCTTCACTCTGCGAATCATCATTATCAGGCAGAATAACGGAATCAGAATCGGTTATAACACAACTCGCATCAGAATCAGCAAGTTCAGGATCACAAAGACAGTCTTCATACATACAGGACACACTTAAAAACGCAACTGCCGTAAAAATCATCAACTTTTTCATATTTACCTTCCAGAGATCAAAAAAACACACGAACCCCATTTTAACCCTATTTGCCGATATATCAACTTTGACTGACCGGTTTTTCCAGAATAGATTTCATTATCAGAACTGCGGCGGCAAAAAAGAGTATTGCGGCAATAAATGGAAGCATTATGTGGATTTTCATCAGTCCGTATCCGAGTACAGGCCATATGAAACCTCTGATTCCGGTAAGCGTGACATGAATTGAAGTCATTTGAGGAATCTCTTTGTTGCTGTTCGCAAAATACATGGGACCTATGTTCCAGCATAGAGTTACTGCCGCCATTCCGATCCCGAAAATTATATAGGAAAGGTATATAAACCACTTCGCAAGATCATTAGGAACATAGTATGCTCCCATCATCGCTACAGGATGAAAGATCAGAATAAAAAAAGCCAGAACACCGACAAACACCGGATCTCTGTCGAAAAGTTTCCCCATCAGCGGCATGAAGACAATTATCACTATTGCCGAAAGAACTCCTCTGCCGAAAGATATGACGCTATATGCAAGGTTGAGATGATCTACAAGCAGTATCGGAACAGCAGGAAGGACAACCATAAAACCGCCGCCGTATATAAAAAAAGCGACTTCATATATATAAAACCTCCTGTTTTTCCTGAAAACTTCAATAAGTGTCGGAAAAATAAAGAGATCCATCTTATCTGCGGACATTTTTTCCTGCACCCATTCATTCACAGGAACAAAGCCAAGCATAAAAAATGATATGAATGACACAAGTCCTGCGATGGAAAAAAGAATAACATATATCGAACTATCGGTATCCATCCATCTGCCGAAAGCATAGACTGCAATTATAAAAATGATCTTATTGACAGATATTGAATAAGCGAAGATCTTTCCAAGCTCTGTTTTTGCGTAATTCATTTTCATATAGATGTTCTGGACAGGCTTTATGAATGTATCGCCCAGATAATAGAGTCCCGTCAGAACAAGCAGAGAAACCGGTCCGCTGAAAAAAAAGAAAAGAACCATGGGAAGTCTGGTGACAAGTGCGGCAAGAGTGATTATCAGCTTTATTTTATGGGGATATTTCAAAAGTATGTGTGAAAAATATATACTGAAAAGGTTAGTTGCCGAACCGAGCATCGTGAATATCGCAATAATCAGAGGAGATGCACCCATTTCGCGGCGCATAATAACTTCCGCCATTATCATAAATCCGTAAACAGCACCTTCAAGCCCGCTGTGAACCATTTGGATGGAAAGAGTTTCAGCCCTTGCAGACTTGAATGACATTCTCTTTACGGAAAAGCTGTTCAATTAAGATTTACCGCCGGATTTGCGTCTTTTTGCAATCTCGTTATGAAGTGCCATAATAGTGTCAGGAACTGCCTTCTTGTTTGCAAGGTTCTTAACCCACAGAGGCAGACTTCCGGCAGGATCGGTATAAATGTAGTATTCTATTTCGAGTTCGTCATTGGGAAGCTGTCTGAATTTCCAGTAACCGCGATTGACAACGACCCTCACTTTCCCGTCTTTTTCCGGATACCCGGCATCAGTAAAAGGTTCCCATGTGACTGAAACCGTTCCGTCACTGTTTTTCACTTCACAGGATTTCACCAGATAATCTCTGTCAGAGGCCATCGGAGCATCAATGACATTATAAGACCAGTCACATACAGTGTCTTTTTTCAGCAATTCAGAATGGATAATATATTTGAACACTTTCGGGTGTGTAAGCCTGTCAAACATAATATCGACAGCCTCTTTTACCGTGCCTGTTATAAATGCAACCGCTTTCACTTCCTTTATTTCAGAACCGGGAACCACACGGTTATACAACTTCATTTTTTCTGAATTTTCCACAAGGTTCCAGCCGGTTTCTTCAGCAAAAACATTAACACTGAGAATAACAATAAAAACAATCAGAAAAAATCTCATAATCAACCTCCATTTTGACGCGCCGATTCTACAAAGAATAAGATAAAATGTCAAAACACTATTTTTTTCAAAATTTTGATTGACAAACAGGTCCTTAATAATTATATTTCCCGCTGTCTGTGTGTGGCGAGATAGCTCAGCTGGCTAGAGCAGCGGACTCATATCCCGCAGGTCGAGTGTTCAAGTCACTCTCTCGCTACCATCTTTTTACTTATCTTGATATTAAATCCTCTTTTAATATATAATCGGAGTGTATTTAACTGTAAGGAGAATATTTATGTATCGACTGGTAAGCCTTCTCGGTATAGCTGTTTTTATCTTGATTGCCTGGATACTTAGCGAAAACAGAAAAAAATTCGATTTTAAAATCGTTATTAATGCACTTCTGATCCAGTTTATATTTGCTCTGCTCATATTAAAAACCTATCCGGGAAAGCTTGTATTCGAGTTTCTCAACAAAGCATTTTCCAAGATGATCGATTTTACTCATGCCGGATCTGATTTTGTTTTCGGCGGTCTTTTGAAAGAATGGTCTTTTGCGCTGACCATTCTTCCTACAATAATATTTTTCTCATCTTTTTTTGCTGTACTTTACTATTTCGGCATATTGCAGTTTTTTGTGAAAGCTTTCGCATGGCTTCTTTCCAAAGTGCTCAAAACAAGCGGTGCGGAAAGTCTTTCTGCGGCGGCAAACATCTTCATCGGTCAGACAGAAGCGCCTTTGATGGTGCGACCTTACATTGAAAAAATGACCAGAAGCGAGCTGATGTGCATTATGACAGGAGGACTAGCGACTGTTGCAGGCGGAGTTCTTGCGGCCTATGTCAATATGGGAATTAGTGCAGGACACCTTATTGCGGCAAGCGTAATGAGCGCTCCGGCGGCGATACTTTTTGCAAAGATCATGGTTCCTGAAACAGAAACACCACAGACATCAGACACAAAAAATATAGCAATACCCGTTTCAGACAAAAACGCCATTGATGCAGCGGCAAGAGGTGCCAGTGAAGGTATTTACCTTGCAATAAATGTGACAGCAATGCTTGTGGCATTCATCGCATTTGTTACAATGTTCAATTATTTTTTCGGATTTTTCGGAACTTCGATGGAAGGCGTTCTGGGAGTGATATTTAAACCTTTTGCATATCTCATGGGCGTTCCGTGGGAAGAGGCAGGACAGGTCGGCTCACTTCTCGGCCAGAAAACAGTTCTTAATGAGTTCATTGCTTATGATTCACTTTCAAAAATGAATAAGGACACTGTAACCGCTCTTTCAGATAGAAGTACCATTATTGCCACTTACGCTCTATGCGGATTTTCAAATTTCGGATCTATTGCAATCCTTCTCGGCGGACTTGGAACTATGGCTCCGACAAGAAGAAGCGAAATAGCATCACTTGGAATAAAAGCACTTATCGCAGGGTCTTTCGCCTGCTTCATCACAGCAAATATCGCCGGAATGCTTATTTAATTCAACACCTTGAACCAATTCTGATATGTCAGCCTCTTACCAATCCGAGAGAATTAAGGAGTCTGACATCATCCTGCGGGGTGATACCTTTTACTGTGAGGAGTTGTCCTGTGATGATGGAGCTTGCTCCGGCGAGGAATGGAAGTGCCTGATTTTCTTTGAAAACTTCGACTCTGCCTCCGCCTATTTTGATGTCTTTATCCGGCATGATGAGCCTTGCAAGCGCAATTATTTTGACTGCTTCAAAAAGTGGGAAAAGGGGTTGATCTTCAAGCGGAGTTCCGGGAATGGGAACAAGAAAATTAAGTGGAACAGAATCGGGATCGCATTCAGCTATCTCAAAAAGAAGATCGGCTCTGTCACCAACTGATTCCCCTACTCCGAAAATGCCGCCGACACAAAGAGAAAGTCCTGATTTTTTTGCGTTTTCTATTGTTTTTCTTCTTTCTTCCCAGGTATGAGTCGTGCAGAGGTTCGGGAAATAGTTCCTTGAAACTTCAAGATTGTGGTGAAACCTTTCAAGACCTGCTTTTTTTAATTTTACAAGCTCTTCAAAAGATAAAATTCCAAGTGATCCGCAAATTTTCTGAGGAACTCCGTTATCTTTGAAATATTCAATGGTCTCTGTAACTTTGGCGACATCTTCACTATTCAGACCCCTGCCTGAAGTGACGATTCCATAATAACTTCCAAAAGGCGCATCAATCTTTGCGTGATCGGCAATTGACTCTTTTTCCTTCAGTTCCCAAGTCTCGATATTTGAATTGTGATGAACCGACTGAGCGCAGAACCGGCAGTTTTCGGAACATTTGCCGCTTTTTGCGTTTATTATCGTGCAAGTCGAGATGACATCACCCCTGAACTCTTTACGGACAGTTCCGCCTAAGTATATTATTTCATTAAAGAACTCTGTTCCGAGATTTAAAAATCCGACCGCTTCCGATTTTGACAGTTTTATCTTTTTTTTTGCATTTTCAACCATTTTTGTAATGTTCATCATGCCTCTCATTTATCGATCTGTGAATTAAAATCTGTCCATATTCTGGCAATGCCGCCTTTTCCAGTCTCACGGTATGCAGACTGGAGATCACGACCTGTAACATTCATCGTTTCAATTATCGCATCAAGGTTTATCTTGTGCCCGCCGTCTGAAAAAAGTGCATAGATCGCACACTCTATTGCTTTTCCTGCCGCTATCGCATTCCTTTCAATGCATGGAATCTGAACATAGCCGAGTACCGGATCACAAGTAAGCCCTAAATTATGCTCCATTCCCATTTCAGCGGCATATTCGATCTGAGCAGGAGTTCCGCCCATAATTTGAGTAGCTGCCGCCGCAGCCATTGCACAACCTGAACCTATCTCACCCTGACAACCGACCTCTGCACCTGATATAGAAGCATTCTCCTTTATCAGAGCACCAATCAGCCCAGCAATCGCAAGACCTCTCAGTATCTTTATCTGCGGCAACTTATCCTTTTTTTTAAGAAATGCAAGCACAGCAGGAAGAACTCCGGCCGATCCGCAAGTCGGAGCAGTCACCACCAGACCGTTTGATGCGTTCTGCTCCGAAACTGCAAGTGCAAAAGAAAATAATATACCCATATCCTTTGTAACACCCGATGCCTGTTTTGATCTTGCATGATAAAGACCTGCCTTTTTCTGAAGACGGATCATTCCAGGAAGAACACCTTCATCATTAAGCCCCGATTTTATTGATTTTTCCATTACCGACCAGACACCGGCAAGATGATCCCATATTTCTTTACCCTCGCATCTTTCGACATATTCCCAGAGAGTTATCCCCTCCCTTTTGACCTCGTTCATTATAAGGCTCATCGTGTTATGGTGATAACAGCCATGAGCTGCCTCGACAAGACCGGATTTATCCTTGAGATCTCCTCCTCCGATACTGTAAACCTCCCATGAACCGGATACATTTCCACTGCTGTCAAAAGCTTCAAAAAACATTCCGTTCGGGTGTAATGGAAGAACAGCATCCTCTTTCCAAATGACAGAAACTTCCGCCGGGTGAAATGATTTCTTTATTGAAACATCCGTTCCGTGACCAATCCCTGTAGCAGCAAGACTGCCGAAAAGTGTGACCTGAAACCTTGTGGAATATGGATTTTTCTTTGCAAATATTTCGGCCGCCCTTGCCGGACCTATCGTGTGACTGCTTGAAGGACCGTAACCTACCTTAAATACTGATCTTATCGAATTCATTTATCCTCTTTGAACTTTAGTGAGTCGCCCCACTGATTGTATCCTATCTCTTCGCCTATTGACTTTATCCTCATTTCAAGACAGCCTCTGCACATTCCCGCACTTTCATTGACACACGGTTTGTTATCGTAAAGAAGATAATCAGCCCTGTACTTTCTATCTGTCAGGCTCGGCATTATAATATTTGCACCGGCTTTAAGTCCAAGCTCCCTGCCCGTTTCACTCAGAGCCTGTAGAGCCGTTGTTGATGCGATGTTCACATTTTTAAGCACCAACCTTGTCACAGCTATCATTTTCAAGCCCAGTTCAAGCTGTTCATCTTTGACATTCTCAAAATCAGGAATTGAACCGCCAAGCGGAGTGTCATGATGAGGAATGAACGGACCCATACCGATCATGTGAACTCCTTTATCCTTAAAGAACAGGATATCATCGGCCAGATCTTCTATCGTCTGCCCCGGAAGACCTGTCATAACACCTGTTCCCACTTGATAACCTAATCTTTTCAAAATATTAAGGCACTCGACCCTTCTATCAAAACTGTGATCGGCAGGGTGCAGTTTCCTGTAAAGTTCCCTGTTCGTAGTCTCAATCCTCAGAAGATACCTGTGTCCGCCCGCATCGAACCATCTTTTATACACTTCTTCACTCTGCTCACCAAGAGAAAGCGTCACTCCCAGAGCACCGTTACCTATCTTTTTTATCTCAAGAAGTGCATTTTCAACAAATTTTACAAACTCGTCATCCTCTCTTTCCCCCGACTGGAGAACAATTGAACCGTAACCCTGCTCATAAGCGAAATTTGCAGCCTCAAGGATTTCTTCAATTGTTGAAAAGAATCTGTTCGTGTTTTTATTTGACCTCCTTATTCCGCAGTAATAACAATCCTTTACACAAATATTGCTGAATTCAATAAGTCCTCTGAAAAACACTTTTCTGCCGGTATGTCTGAGTTTTTCCTCATAAGCCGCCGCATAAAGAGATTCAATATCGGATCTCTCTTTTAAAGACAGAAGTGCGATAATATCCGCCCTGCCGAGATCATTCTTTTTCAAAATATTAACAATCATATTAACCTCTTATTACTTGTCGGGTTTTTAAATCCCGAACAACAACTTATATCCTTTTTTATCATCTTCGTCTATTTATATTTTTACACAAAAAAAACAATGAACTTGACTATTCCTATCAGCTTAGTATGATTAGACAGCTCTGTCAAATTTTATTTTAAACGAATGTTATGAAAAAACAGACCTTAAGCGATAAAGAACTTCTTCGTTACAGCAGAAATATTGTATTGAAAGAAATCGGAATTGACGGTCAGTTGAAACTTATGAACAGCAGCGTTCTTGTCATTGGTGCCGGAGGACTTGGGTCTCCTGCATGTCTTTATCTTGCTGCGGCCGGGACAGGAACTATCGGTATTGCGGATTTTGACATTGTCGATCTTTCAAACCTGCAAAGACAGATCATTCATTTCACTAAAGATACAGGCACATCAAAAGTAATTTCCGCAAAAGAAAAAATCAACCAGCTCAACCCCGGAATTGATGTCAGGACATATAATTTGAAGCTCGACTATTTAAATATCAGAGAAATTGTCCGCAACTATGATTTTATTATTGATGCAACCGATGGAATTGACCAGAAACTGCTGATAAATGATGCCTGCCTTCTTGAAAACAAACCGTTCTGTCATTGCGGGATACTTGGGTTTGCAGGTCAGATAATGACTGTGATCCCTCATAAAACCACATGTCTGCGTTGCATTATCACTGAAAATCCCGACGCTTCCGATATGCCGTCATGTTCCAGTTATGGAATTCTTGGATCCGTTGCGGGCATTGCAGGATCAATTCAGGCTACTGAAGCTATTAAATTCATTACCGAATCCGGCACTCTTATGACCGACGGACTGCTGACTTTTGATCTTAAAGATATGCAGTTTAGAAAAATACCTATAAACAGAAATCCTGAATGCAGAATATGTGGTGAACACTCTGAAATTAAAGAACTTTCTAATATAACCACTGAATTGTGTGATTTCAAAAACAATGGAGGCAATAAATGAATTACAACCTTGACATCACAAATGACCGCTGCCCGCTGACATTCATTAAAACCGCTTACCAGCTCTCCAAAATGAATGACGGTGACATTCTTGAACTTCTGATTTCAGAGGGAGAACCGTTAACGAGCGTTTCAAAGGAAGTCGAAGAATACGGTCACAAAATAATTTCAGTTGTCCATGTTTCAGGCTCAACATATAAAATTACGATACAAAAAAGCTCAGACGAAAAGTTGTCAGAGATATCCTGAAAACAAGACAAAATCAGATATCGTGCACAAACCAGTCAAGATAGTAATTTATTTTTCCGGCGAAGCAATATGGAAGATTGAGGAGTTTGTATTTTTTATTTAAGTTTGTGCTGATTTCTTCCACAGACATTTTTCCACTGTAGAGCCTCATGGCATAAGGATGATCGCTGTTTTCCATAAAAAGGTGTAAGGATCTCAATTTTCCTTCGGCTCCTGATTTTACTTCAACTGGTATAAATCGGTGAAGATGCTGAACAAGAAAATCGACCTCTGCGTTTGACTGTTTTTTCTCTCTCACCCAGAACATATAATTTGAAGGGGAAAACGGATCAATTCCTATCAGTTCCTGCCCGACAATATGTTCAGCAATTTTTCCCTTGTTGATACTGCACAGATCATTGTATTTAAAAAAATGGGGTTGGGTATTTGTTGCAAAATTAAGCAGTCCAGTGTCAAGAAACTGAAGCCTCGGCGATTTTTTTCTATCAGGCATAGCTGGAGGATTAAATGCTGTAACAGGGTAGATCAGACTTATCAACATCGCTCTTGAAAGTGTTCTCAGTGCTTCGCCCATTTCTCTGCTCTGGTAATTGGAATTCCCAAATCCCTGAAACTTTATTCTGCTTCCGGCTTCAAAAGGTGCACTTTCGATCGCATGACGGATGACCTCTATCTCTTTTGTTCCTGACGCATATTTTTTAACATCATCAAGATAGCTTAAAAAAAGTGATTGGTAGATCGTTTTCAAGTCAGAGACATTTTCAGTTTCAATATATTTCGCCACAATTTCCGGCATACCGCCGATCATTGAGTATGTATGAAAAAGTTCCATGATCTTGGGGATTGCGAACTCAGGACATGGAATAGTGTTATATAATTTCAACGCCTGCTCATTACCGGAAGCAATTAAAAATTCTTCAAAAGTGAAAGGATACATAAACCGGTATTCAACTCTTCCGACTGGAAAACTTATTTCGTTTTTTGCCATTATGATCTCAAGCAGAGACCCGGCGACAATAACAAAATACTCTGGCAGTGATTCATGAAAATACCGGAGCATTGCAATGGCATCAGGACTGTTCTGGATTTCATCAATAAAAACAAGCACTCTACCATTGCCAACAGAAATATTTTTCGTCAGAAGAATATAATCCATCAATTTTTCGACAGGAAGCTTCATCTGGAAAATCTCAAGATCGCTTTTTTTCTCAAGATTAAGATAAATAAAAGTGTCAAATTCTTTAGCAAACATCTTTACTACCGTTGTTTTTCCAACTTGTCTTGCACCTCGCAAAATCAGCGGTTTACGGGAACTGCTTTTTGACCATTCACTTAACTCGTTGATAATATTTCTAAAAAACATAGCCAGCCCCTCAGTCGAAACATAAAGTCAGCACAAATATAGCGCCAATAATACACAAAGTCAACCCAAATTTATTGATTTATTGACACAGAGTCAGCCCAATTTCCAATTTTTTATTGTAATTCTTTAGCAAAACCGGATTTTCTTTTCCATATCTTATAAATTGCCGGATAGACAAGAAGTTCAAGGATGAATGATGTGATAAGTCCGCCGATCATCGGTGCGGCGATCCTTTTCATTACATCTGCTCCGGCTGAAGTTGACCACATGATCGGCAGCAGTCCCATAAATGAGGCGGCAACAGTCATTATTTTCGGGCGAACCCTTTTAACTGCGCCATGGAGAATAGCGGTGTCAAGCTGAGCCTCGTTACCGAGCTTTCCTGCTTCTTTCGCTTCGTTATATGAAAGATCAAGAAATAACAGCATAAAAACCCCTGTTTCAGCATCGAGTCCAAGCAGTGCGATCATTCCGACCCAGGCCGCAATCGACACATTGTAATCAAGGAACCAGAAAAGCCAGATCGCACCTATTGCTGAAAATGGTACGGCAAGCATGACAAGGAATGTTTTGAAAATCGATTTAGTATTCATAAAAAGAAGCATGAAAATAAGGGCAAGTGTGAACGGAATTACCAGTTTCAATCGCTCTTTCACCCGTTCCATGTTTTCGTACTGACCACTCCACTGCAGAATATAACCGTTTGGCACAGTTATAGTTTTATCAGCAATACTTTTTTCAATTATCTTTTTTGCTTCATCAACATACCCGCCGACATCCCGTCCTGCAATATCGATATAGACATAACCGGTAATAAAACCGTTTTCATCCCTCAGCATTGCCGGACCTTCTTTTATCGTTATGTCGGCAAGCGCGGAAAGCGGGATCTGCTGATTCGAAGGTGTTGAAACCAGAACTCTTCCCAGCCGGTCTATATCGCTTCTGAGTTCTCTTGGATATCTGACATTAACAGGGAACCGTTTTCTGCCGTCAATAGTTGAAGTCACATTCTCTCCGCCTATTGCACTCTGAATGACATTCTGAACTTCTTCAATTGTCAGTCCGTATCGGCTGAGCTGATCCCTTTTTGGGTCAAAATCAAGAAAGTATCCTCCAGTGACCCTTTCAGAAAATACACTTCTTGCACCGGGAATATTTTTTAACAACGGTTCAAGCTGACGCCCCAACTCTTCAATTTCTTCAGGCTTTTCGCCGAATATTTTTATTCCTGCCGGCGTTCTCATTCCTGTAGTAAGCATGTCCGTACGCGCCTTTATCGGCATTGTCCAGGCATTTGTGACACCGGGAATTTTCAGAGCATTATCCATTTCAGCAACAAGCTCATCCCATGAAATCCTGTCAGGCCAGATAGGACGGACGATAAATTTCAAAGATTCAGGCATCCATTCTGAATACCATCTTTGTTTTGACCGCCATTCTTCCGGCTTTTTCAAAATAACAGTTGTTTCCATCATTGATAACGGTGCCGGATCTGTTGAAGTATCGGCACGACCTGCTTTCCCGAAAACTCTTTCAACTTCAGGAAACGACTTAATGACTTTATCCTGAGTCTGCATAAGCTCCGTGGCTTCGGCAACTGAAATTCCGGGAAGTGTTGTCGGCATATACAGAATTGAGCCTTCATTTAAAGGAGGCATGAACTCTGTCCCAAGCTTGAAATAAACAGGAATACTCAGTGCTACGGCCATAAAAGCCGCAAATATTATTTTTTTCGGATGTTTCAGCACAAATTTGCAGAACGGCTCATAAATTTTCATTATCACACGGCTTATCGGGTGATTTTCTTCTTTGTAATACTTTCCGACAGTAATTGAAGTAAAAGCCGAAGCGAGGAATCGCGGTTTAAAAACAAATGGATCTATTCTTGCAAAGAGCATACGCATTGCCGGATCAAGAGTTATGGCAAGCACTGCCGCCATCGCCATCGCAATGTTCTTTGAATAGGCAAGCGGCTTAAAAAGCCTTCCTTCCTGATCGATAAGGGTAAATATCGGAATAAATGCCACCGCTATGACCAGAAGTGAGAAAAACACACTCGGACCCACTTCCAGAAGTGCTTCAAGCCTTACTTTATAAAAATCGCCGATAGAACCTTTTTCCTGCCAATGCTGTATCTTGTTGTAGGCATTTTCAACTTCTACAATCGCTCCGTCAACTAGAACTCCGATAGAAATTGCGATACCGGCAAGAGACATGATATTTACAGAAACGCCTAGAAAATAAAGCGGAATGAACGAAAGAAGCACCGATACCGGAATGGTAACGATCGGTACAATAGCTGAAGGAAGATGCCACAGAAAAAGAAGTATGACCAGAGAAACAATTATCATTTCAAGAATAAGTTCATGCTTTAATGTTCCAAGCGCTCTGGTGATAAGATCTGACCGGTCGTAAGTTGTAATAATATCAACACCTTCCGGAAGTGAAGGTTTTATAGTTTCAAGTTTTTCCTTTACTCTGTTTATAACATTTAACGCATTTTCGCCGTGCCGCATGACAATAATTCCGCCGACAGTATCACCTTTGCCGTCAAGGTCGGAAACACCTCTTCGCATCTCAGGTCCAAGTTCAACACGGGCAATGT